>OFFJ01001175.1_pt1 | contig 19883 bp, 22 predicted proteins | sample 1521261 | NCBI WGS metagenome assembly OFFJ01 (sample SAMEA3504122, study PRJEB24116) | mouse gut metagenome | biome: mouse gut; feature: mouse-associated habitat; material: faeces | place: Denmark | collected 2011 | reverse complement strand
GGGGGGGGGGGGGGGGGGGGTATATTGCTCCCCCGCCTGCGCGGAGGCCGCAGTGAAAGAGCTTGAGGCACTGCTGCAAAGCATGATGCAAGAGGAGGACGAAGATTTCGAGGAGGGAAATGATGATTGAAGAATGGCGACCAGTCGTCGGCTACGAGGGCCTTTACGAGGTAAGCAATCACGGGAATGTGAGAAGTTGCGATAGAGTAGATTGTGATGGCCGCCACAGGCGCGGAACAACCATGAAACAGCATGAAGCCTGCGGCTATATGCGAGTTGGACTTCGCAAAAATGGAGTTCAGAGGAAATATCTTGTTCACAGGCTTGTCGCGCAGGCGTTTGTAAGCGGCTACAGAGACGGTATGGAAGTCAACCATATTGACGAAAACCCATTAAACAATTTAGTCACCAATTTAGAGTGGGTCACATCGACAGAGAACAAAAACCACGGAACGCGGACGGAGCGAGTATCAAAAAAACTGAAGGAAACCAGCAAAGATTGTAAGCCTGTTGTTATGATGCTCGAAAGCGGCGAAGAAATCCAAGAGTTCGTTTCGCTGACAGAGGCAGGGAAACAGTTGGGGATACATCGTTCCGCGATTGCAAGAGCAATTAAAAGAGGCGGCACCGCCAGCGGCTACCGCTGGAAGTACAAGGAATAGAACAAAAGCCAGATAAGAAAGGGCTTCGCAGTTTTGCGAGGCCCTTTTTTATATCTAAAAGACCATCCGCGAAAGGAGGTGAGCTTGCATATGGATAAGGTCGAAAAAGCAACAGCGATCAGTGACGCAAAAATACAATTTGTTTCCCTCGTTGACAAGGCCGCGAATTTGCGAACATTCCTCTTGAAAAAAGAGGATGGAGGCAAAGCTACATTCTCAACTTATGGTCGAATCGTGAAAACCGATAGTGAAAACCATTATGTGACGGGCGTGGTCTATGAACCCATGACGGAGGACAGCCACGGCAACTACATGACCGAGGCGGAAATCACCAAAGCCGCCTACTACTTCGCCAAGAACGGCGACAAGGTGGATTTGCAGCACAGCTTCGAGCCGCTTGAGGGCGCGACCGTCGTGGAAACGTGGATTGCGAAAGCAGACTTTGACATCGGCGGAGAGGCAGTCAAGAAGGGCACCTGGCTTATGACCGTCGAAGTGACCGACGCGAGCGTGTGGGAGAGCATCGAAAAGGGCGACATCACAGGCTTTAGCATGGGCGGCATGGGAAACTACAGCGAGGAGGACGTAGAATTGGACGACGTAACAAAGCAGGATTCCAGCGGGAAGAAAGGGCTATTCAAGCAGTTAGCGGAAGCGTTTGGCTTCAAAGTGGTGGAGAAGGGAGCTATGGCGGAGCTTTACGAGGAGCGCAGCAAAGGTTCGCTCTTTTGGAACGCTTTTAACTCCCTTGAGGAGGTTTTATACGCCTACGACCCCATCACTGGCCGCTGGCGGTATGAATCGGACGAGGGCAAGGTGCGTGAGTGCCTTGAGGACTTCGGCGGTATCATCACCAGCATTCTCACTGGCGGCCAGAGCATCACCAAGGCGATCATTGACGACCTGCCCGTAGAAAAGGCCGGGAAGAAAATGAGCGCCAAAAACCGGGAAACGCTCGCAGGCATTCACGAAAGTCTTGGAGCGTTCCTCAAGGAGTTCGACGACCCGGAGCCGGAGGGCACCGGGGAGAAGTCGGACGACAACACCAAATCCAAGAAGGAGGACAAAGAAGTGACTAAGCAGGAAGTTGAACAGGTCGTGGAGGCGGCCATCACCAAGGCGCTGGGGGCGGCGCAGGGGCAGGTGCAGAACGTGGAGACCACCCCGGCCACCACCCTGGAGACCGTTGCCAAGGCCGGGAGCGAGGGCGGCCCCGCTCCCGATACCGCCATCACCCCGGAGGCCATCGAGAAGATGGTCGCCAGCGCCATCGAAAAGGCCATGCAGCCCAAGCAGGAGACCGTCACCGCCGAACAGGTGGCAGGCATGATTGAGGCCGCCGTCGCCAAGGCTGTCGAGCCTGTGCTGAAAAGCCGGGGCCTCCCCAGCAACCTCGGCGGTGACGGAACGGTGGAGAAGTCTGCGGAGGAGCCGCACTATCTCCACGGGCTTCTCTAATAGAACGAATAGGAGGATAACACACCATGGGAAACGACAACAGCAGCATCATCCGCAAAGCGTCCATCCAGACGACCTCGCTCTCCGGCGGCGGTCTGCTTAACCCGGAGCAGGCGCGGAAGTTTTTGCAGCAGACCTTCGAGGCCACCAACCTCGGCCCTCTGGTACGCCATGAGATGCGCACCGCCAAGACTGGCGAGGTGGACAAGATTGGCATTGCCCGGCGCATCCTGCGGAAGAAGACCGAGAACACGGACGACGGATACCGCGCCAGCGTGAAGACCAGCCAGATCGAGTACGCCTGCACCGCTGTCCGCCTGCCTTGGGAGATCACCGAGGAGACGCTGCGCGAGAACATCGAGGGCCAGAACCTCGAAGCGATCATCACCAACCTCATGACGACCCAGCTCGGCATCGACCTTGAGGACTTGTACCTCAACAGCGACGAGGACACGGGGGATGCCCAGGCATTTAGCACCTCGACGGCGTACAACGCCGGGGATATTGTCACCCACAACGGCGGTCTCTACCGCTTTACTGCCGCTCACGCGGCGGGAGCGTGGACGGGAACCGACGTTGAGGAGATTGGCGAGCAGGGCGACACCGACTTCCTCAAGGTCAACGACGGCTGGATTAAGCAGCTCAAGAACGGCGGGCACGTACACGACGCTTCCAGCGAGACGGCCATGAGCCTCGACCTGTTCTACAAGACGCTGGCGCAGATTCCCAACAAGTACAACAACGGCAAGCTCCGCTGGATGATGTCTCCCCGCCGGGCGCAGGAGTGGGAGCTGTTCCTGCTGAATCAGGTTATCGGCAAGGGCGGCGCGGTGCCGGAGAGCATCTATAACTCTCCCGCCAAAATCCCCACGGTACAGTGCCCCTCCCTCGACGACGGCACGATCATCCTGACCGACCCGAAAAACCTCATTGTCGTCAACACCTACTCCATGCAGATTCGCAAGACGACTGAGGGCAAGGAAGCCATCATGCAGGATAAGCGCTTCTACGTCGTCCACCTGGACTTCGACCCCATCATCGAGGAGCTGGACGCTGCGGCCATCATCACGGGCCTCAAGTAAGGGAAGGAGAGGGCTATGTATCATCTGAAACTCTGCAAGGGCCTCTCCTACTACGGCATGGACGGGGCACTCAAGGCCACCCGGAAGCAGCCGGACGTACTCACGGAGGACAAGGCCATCGCTGACGCTGCGGTGGCCTCTGGCTTCTTTAAGCTCTTCGGGGAGGGGGAGGCCCCCGGCTTCCCGCCTCCCGGCGAGGTGCTGGGCCACCTCGACCCGGCGCAGCTTGAGAGCATGACCATCCCGGAGCTGAAGAAGCTGGCCGAGGACATGGGTGTGGACATCAAGGGCCTCAAGGCCAAAGCGGACATTATCGCCGCCATCGTTGCGGTGGAGGCGAGCGCCCCGGCCTTTGACGGGGAGGCGCTGGCCGCCATGTCTGACGAGGAGCTGAAAGCCCTCGTCGAGGAGAAGGGCATCGACCTGACGGGCTGTGAGACCAGAGAGGACGCGCTTGAGGCTATCAGCGTTGCCCTCGGCGGCAGCTACACCATGCTCGACCTCATGCGCGAGTAAGGGGGCGGGCGGTATGGCTACAAGGCCGTGGGTGCTTCCCAAAGAGGTAAAGGCGTACACCGATATTGAGGCCGTCCAGCAGCGCAAAAAGGATAAGCTGGAAATGGACATAGCGAGAGCGGAGCAGTATGTGATTACCTACACGCACAACCGCTTTGAGGGCTACGACAAAATCCCCGGCCCGGTCAGAACCGCCGTTATCCTGCTGGCGGAGGCTTATGCCTCCTACTCAAACCATCTCAAGAAGACGGGCGGCGGCGCGGTCAAGTCCGAGACCTTCGACGACTACTCCTACACAGCGGGGGAGGGCACCTTCGAGGACATGGTAAAGGCGCTCAACCTCGCCGCGCTGCTGGACGAATTTGTCGTCCAGCAGGCCAGCGGCAACATGACATTTCGTATGCGCAGGCTTTAGGAGGTGCAGCTATGAGTTTGGAAGCCCTTCTCGACCACACCTGCGACATCTACCACATCACGAAGGAGGGCAAGTCCCCCGGCTACGGGCTGGCGGGCTCGCCCTCCTTCAATTACCCGGATGAGCCGGACATCAAGGGCCAGCGCTGTCACTTCGGCGTGAAAAACGCCGTCGTTACAGTGACGCAGACGGCCCCGGCGAACATCATGGACGCAAAGAAAAAGCTCACCCTCCCTATCGGGACGGACGTGCGGCTCAACGACAAAATCGTGGACTGCGACACAGGGCTTGAGTACACAGCGGAGCAGCCTGTCAACGTCAGGGGCCACCACCTTTTTGTCTACCTCAAGAGAAAAAACGGACAGGAGGCGCTTTAGTGTCTGCCGTGACGTTCGATATGAGCGAGTTCAGAGAATTCTTCCGGCGCATGGAGAGAGCGGCGCGGGGAGACTTCCGCGCAGAGTTCGAGCTTTACATCGAGGCCGTCGGCTCCGAGTTCCTGCGGATATTGCAGGACGAGATTGTGCGGCGCAAGGTGATAGACACCCGCCTCCTCCTCGCCAGTTTCGAGAGGGGAGGAGACGGTAACGTATGGAGCCTGTCGGACGGCGGCCTCACGTTGGAAGTCGGGACGAACCTTGAGTATGCCGCCTTTGTGAATGACGGTCACTGGACGAACCCGCGAGGGGTAGCCCGGCGCTGGGTGCCGGGCTACTGGGAGGGCGACCGCTTCATTTACGACCCGGAGGCCAAGACGGGTATGCTCCTCAAGCAGCACTGGGTAGAGGGGGCGCACTATTTTGAGGGCGCTCTACGGGCCTTTGAGCCTGTTTTCAAGGCCAGCGCGGAGGCAAAGCTCCGGGAGTGGCTACAACGGTTTTTCGAGGGGGTGTAGGACATGGCAAAGAACATCGAATTGGAGCAGGAGGCAGCGAGCGTAATGGCGTTTGCACTCCGCACCGCTGGGGACATCAATCCCTATTACTGGGACGTTCCGCAGGACTTTAAGCGTCCGGCCATGTACTTCCCGCAGCCGGAAATCGACACGGGCGGCGACACCCTCGGCACCTACGCCTCGGAGTACGCGTGGTACATCAATGTCTTTGCGGACACGACAGAAGAGGCCCACGGAATCGCCCGCAGAGTGTTGACCGCGCTTAAAAGGGCCAAAAACTACGTCCCGCTGCTGAACGAGGACGGGGAGGCGACCGGGAAGAAACTCCGCCTCAAAGACCCTGGCCTCAAGCGAGGGGATGTCGGCGTGGCGCAGCTCACGATTGAGTGGACGAGCCGCAGGAGCTACGCCGACGACGAGCCACCCAAAGTCAATATCACTCACATTCTATTTTCCAAAAAGGAGGAATCACCAGATGGCGAATAAGACCAAGGCCGCTCCCCCTGCACCGAAAGCGGAGGCGGAGCGCAAAATCCCCATCGAGAAGCTGCGCCGGAGCTGCGTCAAGCTGTTCGGGGTAACTCCCAGCACCTTCGACGGGGCCACCGTCGGCATCCCGGAGGGCAGCAGGTACACCGTGGAGGAAATGCAGGCCCACATCGAAAAGTGGCTCAACACCCCTGTCTCGCTGGGCCAGAGGAAGGAGGGGTAAGCCATGGCCGGAGGAACGTGGAGCAAGCTGTCTCTGAAAGAGCGGCCCGGCACCTATATCAACTGGCAGACCACCGAGCAGACCATTATCGGTATCGCCGAGCGCGGCACCGTCATTATGCCTCTGCTGGGCCACAACTACGGGCCTGCCAAGGAGTTTATCACCATCGAGAACGGTTCCCCGGACGCGCAGTATGCCAAACTGGGCTACAGCGTCTACGAGGCCCCGCTTTTGCTTGTGAAGGAGGCGCTGAAAAGCGCCAAGAAGATCATCCTCTATATCCCGGCGCAGGGCGAGCAGGCCAGCGGTAGCGTCAATATTGATGGCATCATTATCCCTGCGCCGGAGGAGGGCGGAGAGGGCAGTTTAGGAGCGGAGAGCGGCGAACCCACGGAATCTCCTACCGTTCCCACGACGCTCACCGCCAAGGCCATGTACGGCGGTGAGCGTGGCAACGATTTGAGCTTCGATTGCGTTGCCAATGAGGACGGCGGCTATGATGTGACCGTCTACCTCGACAACTCCGCTGTGGAGGAGTTCGAGGGGCTGAACACTGTGGGCGACCTGATGGCCGCAGGTTCTGCGTGGATTGTCTTCAAGGGCGACGAGGCGGCAGCGCTGGAAGACTTCTCCGCGATCAGCCTTGCGGGAGGCACCAACGGCACCACCAACACCATCGACATTACCCGCTTCCTCGACGCTTCGGAGGCGATTCACTGGAACACGATGGCATTCCCGCTGGACAGCAAGGAGAACAGTAGCCTTATGACCGCCGTTGTCAGCAAAATCAAGTACCTGCGCGAGGACGTTGGTAAGTACCGCAAGGCGGTTATCGCCAACTACGCAGCGGACTACGAGGGCATTATCAACGTCTGCAACGGCTACGTCTTGAGCGACGAGACCGTCGTTGACGCGACCATGGCAACGGCGTGGGTAGCCGGAGCAGACGCAGGCGCGGACTGTGTCACCAGTAACACCTATAAGCCCGTGGAGGACGCTTCGGACATCCATGGCCTGCTCTCTCATACCGAGGCTGTAGCCGCTATCAAGGCCGGGAAGTTCTTCTTCTCCTTCAACGAGACCAACGAGGTCGTTGTGGAGTATGACATCAACAGCCTTGTCTCCTTCGCCCGGCAGAGAAAGGCCAAGAGCTGGCGTAAGAACCGGGTACTCCGGGTGATGGACAGCTTCGGCGAGAGCGTCCAGCTCAATTTCCCGCCCAACCGCTTCGACAACGACGACGACGGCTGGAACGCCATGGAGGGTATCGGCAAGACCATCCTCAAACTGTACGGCCTCAAGTCCGAGGGCGGCGTAGGAGCCATCCGGGGCATCGACTACGACAAGGACTTCCTCGTTGACCGGGAGGAATCCCACGGCGACGAGGTTTTCGTTAACGTCGGTATTCAGCCCGTGGACGCAGCGGAGAAGTTCTATTTCACCGTCACCACGCGTTAAGAAGGGAGGTAAAGCGAAATGTCTCTCATGCAGTACAACAAAAACCCCATTTCCCTCCGCGAGGGCAAGGTCTTCATCGACGGCATCGAAGTCCTCGACAGCATCAAGTGCGAGATCAAGTTTACGCCGGACGTTTGGACGGGGCGGCAGCTCGGGGAGCGTACCCCCAGCTCCCGGTGGCTGGGCTGCCAGATCACCGGGAACATGACCCGCAGGCGCAGCACTCCGTGGCTGCGCGAGGCCATCCAGCGCTATAACAAGGACAAGGGAACGCCGGAGTTCACCATCCAAGGGATTATGAACGACGAGAACAGCGATTACTATGCCGAGAACGGCGCGGAGACCATCACCTGCGTCGGCTGTGTCCTGACGGGCGACCTCAACCTTATTAACCTCGACAGCGGCGGGCAGGTCGTCGAGGATAATATCGCTTTCAACGCCAAAGACATCGTTTAACCAGCAGCAGCCCCGCCCACGCCGGGCGGGGCCTGTATCACTTTGAAGGGAGTATATCACAATGGCGACAAAGAAAGACCTCAAATACTTCATGCGCAGCAAGGATCCGGAGATCGTCACCGTTCCCGGCCCGGACACCATTCGGGACGAGGAGGGGAACATCCTCCCGCTGGAAATCAAGGTGCTTTCGCAGGCGGAGATCACCAAAATCAACGATATGTACCGCACCAGAACAATCGCCACCGACAAGAAGGGCAACCCCCTGATTTACATGGGCGAGGTTGTCTGGAAGACCGAGAGGGACAGCGCCCGCGCCTCCCGGCATATGATTGTCGAGGCTTTGCAGTTCCCCGACCTCAAGGACAAGCAGCTCATGGAATACTACGGCTGCGTGGACATCACCGAAATGCCGCTCAAGGTGTTCCCCAAGTCCGACGAGTACCAGCACGTCTCTCGGATGGTCATGCAGGCCCTCGGTCTGGCGGCCCCGGCCAATGATGGGGAGGACATCGAAGACGCAAAAAACTAATATCGGAGGCAGGGAGCCGGGCCTATTGGTGTAGCGTTCTCTGGCAGAGGCACAACCTCCGCCCGGAGGAGTTCTATGCTATGCCGAGGCCGCTGCAAAACTTCTATATAGCCTCCGAATTAGTGGAAGACAAGAACCCCGTGAGATTTGACACGATACGGGCCAAAAAGAAATGACCCTAAACGTGGCTTTTTCAAGAAAAGGATGTTGACATTGCCCCTATAAGGGGCTATAATAAACACAGTCCACAGGACAGAAAGGAGAAGCCACGATGGAAAGAACAAGCACGAAAGCCCTGCGCGAGAAAGTCCGCAACGTGAGGAGCAACGAGGAAAAGCGGAGGAGCATTTGCGTCGATTTTTGCTTTGAATCCGAGCTGAACTACCAAGATGAAACACGGTGTAGCCGCTGCGGAAAGGTTTTTGAGCCAGGAGAGAGGTGCTTCCACTTTCAAGGGTGCGCTGGGGACCTCTGCGACATCTGCTTCTGCGACGAAATGGAAGCAATGGTCTACCAAGAGCGCGGACTTAACTTTACAAGCGAAAGCGGAAAAGCTGGAGGCACTATTTGGGTCACCATCGAAGGAGAGGAACCGATTTGGAATCCATACTAAAAACTTCCAGCCGGGGCATTTGCCTCGGCTGGAAGTTTTTATACTTGTTCTTCGCTGTCAAGTATCCATATACGCTTCAATGGAATCTCCTGCTTTATTTCTTCACGAAGCAGGTCGTAGCATTGGAGCAATTCGTTGATTATGTCCATACGCGACCAAAGGCGGACTTTGAAAAACTGCATAGGTATGTCGCGGATTATTGAGCTTTTGAAGCCACCCCACGAAACCAGAAGACCATATTCTGCGCCGACATTCGCCATTGTACCAATAAGCTGGTCTAAAACTACCCGCTCTACAGCGTCCTCGGTGGACTTCACTTGTACGCAGATTTTCGGAGAGGCAAAGCCAAGGCTCCCGGAGGAGGCCAGCAGGTCAACGCCGTGGTCTGCACCTTTTGGACTTCGGAAGACAGTAAATCCCTTTGCCCTCAATATCTCCTCGACTATGCGAGCGAGGCCATGTCCCTTGAAATTCCGGATGATGTACTCCGAAATTGTGTCAAGTGACAAAAGCTCTAAATTCGGTGGGGGAGGGGGTAAAATTGTTGCGCAATCTGCACTATCCAAAAAAGACGAAACAGTGCGCTTTATCCGCTCCTCCTGTTTGATTTTGCAGATGGTCATAAGCGCACCAAAGGCAGACTGAATCTCCTGGTCGAATTGTTCACGGCGCATTTCAGCAAACCATTTCACAGAACGGGCGTGGCGGTAGTTGTCCTCTGCGTTTCCATCAAATTCGTACTCGCCAGAGACTTCCGCAAAGCGCAACAATCCGGGAGAGGTTTTTGACGGCGTGATAACCCAATCGCCAACATTCATTTCGTTACAAAAAACATAACCTTGCCCAGCATATACCCTCGCAGCGTTTTCTTTTGTCGCGGGAGCTATCGCAAGAAAATACTCCTGTAAATCTCGCCTTGACCCAAACGAGGCAAGAGAAACGCCAATTTCATCGAAAGTATAGAAAATTTTATTTTCTTCAAGAAAGCGAGCCTCATGCTCGCCATATCTACCAGCACGACACAGCCAGACAGACACAAAAACACCCCTTTACTCTAATGCCCTAATTATATCTTCGGGACGCAGGAGTGCAAGGAGTTGTCCCAACAATCGGCATTTTAAGCCAGAGAAGAAGATATCAACCCATTTCGGGCCGCAACATCTTTTGAGCCTTGCCAAATGGTGGCAAGGCTTCTTTTTTATGCCCAAATTCGTTTTGCGAGAGGAGGCGGAGCATTGGAAAACCTGACTGCGAGATTTAGCGTTCTTGATGAAATGAGCGCGATCATCGAACGCATAGCGCAGAGCGGACAGGATATGGCCGACCGCATCGAGAGGGCTGGGGCAGCGGCAGACAGCGCCTTTGGCAATATGTCAGCGCGGGCGGCAGCGGTAGCCCGGACGATAGACGGCGTAGCCACCTCCATAGACCAAACAGAGGAGGCCCAAACAGACCTGACGGCAGCTATGGAAAGGGCCTCACAGACAATGGAGGAGCTTGCCGAAAACGATAATGTCTCCGCAGAGGCGAAAGAGGAGCTGGCAAGGGCAAGCGAGGAAGCGGAGGAGGCCATGAATGCGCTCACCGCAGCGCAGGAGCGGGCGCAGCAGGCCATGGACGAATACGACCAACTTCTTGCCTCTGGCTGTGACAACCTCGACGAGCTTGAGGAGGCGGCCCAAAATGCGGCGGATGCTGCGCGGGAGCTGGACGAGGCAAACAGGAAGGCCGCAGACGCTACAGACGAGCTATCCGATGCGACCGACCGGGCGGCGGACGAGGCAGAGGAGGGCAGCGAGAGGGGCCAAGAGGCGGCCCAGCAACTTGCGAATGCGCTTGCTTCCGCAGGGGTAGTCAAGATGGTGTTGGAGCTGGCGGACGCTTACATGGAAGCGTCCGAGGCGGCGGCGGAGTTCGAGGTTGCCACCATGAAAATCTCCACTATCGCCGACACCACGCAGGTCTCTCTCTCGACCCTTTCTGGCGACCTTCTGGCCCTGTCTATGGCGACTGGACAGAGTGTCAACGAATTATCGGAGGCCACCTATTCTGCGCTCTCCGCAAGCGTAGAAACGGCTTCGGCGGTCGAATTTACCGCCACAGCGACCAAACTGGCTACAGGCGGATTTACCAGCTCCGCCACGGCGGTAGACGTACTCACAACGGCCCTCAACGCCTACGGGCTGGAAGCGAGCTACGCGGAGAACATTTCCGATATGCTCATTACAACCCAAAACCTCGGCAAAACCACCGTGGACGAGCTGGCCGCCAGCGTCGGTAAAGTAATCCCCCTTGCCTCGGCTTATGGCGTGGAAATGGATAACCTTTCGACGGCCTATGCGGAGCTGACCAAAGGCGGTATTGCCACGGCGGAGGCCGGGACATACCTCAAGTCCATGCTGAACGAGCTGGGCGACAGCGGCAGCACTGTGTCCGCCGTCCTGATGGAGGAAACAGGCAGCTCCTTCTCCGAGCTGACGGATATGGGCTACTCGCTGGGCGACGTGATGGACGTGCTGGGTACAAGCGTCGGCGGGAGCGCGGGCGCGTTTAACGAGCTATGGAGCAGTTCGGAGGCCGGAATCGGCGCTCTATCCCTCTACAACGCCGGGGCGGAGCAGTTCAACACCACGCTCGACGCTATGCAGACCTCCGCAGGGGCTACCTCTGCGGCCTACGCCACCATGACAGACACCACAGCCCACGCACAGGAGGAGCTATCCAACGCGGCGGCGAACCTGCAAATCTCTATCGGCCAGCAAATCAACCCGCTTATTGAAAAGCTCTACGGGCTGGGAACAAATATGCTGAACTTGATGACGGAGTTCACACAGGAACACCCGGTCGTCACAAAGGCTATTGCAGCCATTGGAATCGGCGTAGGCGTGGCCGCTGTTGCTCTTTCTGGATTCGCTATTGTTACAACCACCAACGCAATCCCAGCCATTATCTCGTTCGGCGTAGCCTTGAACACCGCCCTCGGCCCCATCGGTTGGGTAGCCATCGGTGTTACAGCACTCACCGCAGCGGTCGCGGCCTTTATCGCCATGAACGAGGAGAATTTGGGCGAGACAGAGGGCATGACCGCAGCAACCCGCGCCCAGCATTACGAGCTGCAAGACCTCAATGCAGAGTACGAGAAAGCCTGCGAGCAGTACGGGGAGACCTCCGAGGAGGCCAGCAGGCTCAAGTATCAGGTAGACGATCTCTCCGCAGCTTTTGAGGCCAACAGGCAGACCGTGGAGGAGTTCACCGCAGAGGTGGACGCGCTCTGTGAGAGCGTCCATTCCGTATCGGCCGATTTCAACAGCGCCCTCGCCGATATAAACGCCAACGAAGTCGGCGCTCTTTCCCTTATCCAGAAGTATGACGACCTCGCTTCCAAGGCGGACAGGACGGCGGCAGAGGAAAAGGCACTTGCCGCTGTCAATAAGCAGCTCGCCACATCCTACCCCGAAATCGCAGCCCAAATGAACAACGCCACCATGAGTACCGAGGACTATGTGGAGGCCATGAAAAAGGCGGCAGAGGCGGAGGCAGAGGAAGCCCGGCAGCAGCAGGCGCAGGAGACCTATATCGAAGCCCTGCAAAAGCGGGCGGAGCTTACCGACGAGCTTGCCAAGGCACAGGAAAACGTCAACCTCGAACAACAGCGCATGGACGACATGAGCGGCTGGGATCACTTTTGGACTGGCGGCGAATGGGATGACCTTGAGGCCTACAAAGAGGCCCTTGAGGAGCTGGAAGCGGCCATGGCCGAAAACGACGCTACTATCGCCGAAATCGAGCAGGGCTGGGAAGACCTCGCGGAGGCAGAAGCGGAGGCGGCAGAAGCCACCGTCAGCTATCAGGACGCAGTAAACACGGCCCTATCCTCGGTGCAGGACGACATCGACGCGCTATGTGAAGCCTACGACGCGGCCTACGAGAGCGCCCGGAGCAGCATTGACGGGCAAATCGGTCTGTTCGACATCATGGCGACAGAGACGGAGCTTAGTATCACGGATATGCAGGCGGCTTTTGACAGCCAAATTGAGTATCTGAATACCTACTCCGAGAACCTGCGCAAAGCGGCGGAGTACGGCCTTGACGAGGGCCTTATTTCCTCTCTCTCCGACGGCAGCGAGGAGAGCGCGGGCTACCTCAACGCGATCATCGAGAACATCGAGGCGCTGGGGGACAGCAGCGCGGAGGCGCAGGCTTTCGTTGACGACTTCAATTCCTCCTTCCAAGAGGTAGAAGCCGCCAAAGACGAGTTCGCAACCACCGTCGCCACCATGGAGACCGACTTCGACACGAAAATGGCCGAAATCGAGGGGCGGCTGGACGAGGCCATAGACAACATGAACATGGAGGCAGACGCAGCGGCGGCGGCCAAACAGACGATGGAGGCATACACGCAGTCCATCCGGGACGGAACGGCCAACGCCGTCAGCGCAGCGGAATCGGCGGCTAATGCGGTCTCGGCAGCTCTAAGCAGCTCCTACAGCGGCGGCGGAAGCGCCACCACTGTACCGGGCCACGCCAACGGCACCACCTATGCCGAGGACGCTTTTATCGCTGGCGAAAACGGGCCGGAGCTTATCCTCGGCAAGGCTGGTAGTACGGTATTCCCGGCGGACGAGACCGACCGCATCATCGACGCTGTTACCAACAACTACGACGACTACTCCACCAGCTACACACTCGCAGCCTCAGCAGCCGGAGCCGGAAATGAGGACGGCAGAGAGGAGCAGACCAAGCATATTACCCTTGAAATCGCTGGTGGCTCGCCGATAGAGGTCAGCGGCGGCAGCGGCACCAGCAAAGAGGACATTGTGGAAATCCTCGTTGCGAATCTCCGTCCGGCGTTGCTGAACATCGTCAAGGACGAAATCTTCGAGGAAGGAGACGGCAGCTATGAACACTAACTACCAGATGTGGATAACAGGGAACGCAGAGCAAGAGAAGCTGCAAATCCCCGTTCTACCTCAAAAGTTCAGCGTCTCCATCGGCAGTAAGAACACCTCTGTAGACGTGACCGGGCTGGGTGAGATCACCATTAAGCAGTCTCGCCCAGCCTACCAGTTCTCCTTCAGCAGTTTCTTCCCGCGCACCAACTTTCCCGGTATCGAGAATGTGCCGCTCACCGACCCGCAGCAGTGCGCGGAGCGGATAAACAGGTGGATTGAAAGCAAGAAGCCCGTCCACATCATCATCACCGGGGCCGGGATAAACGAATACTGCACCATTGAGAAGTTCAACCGCTACGAGGAGGGCGGAGACGTAGGCACCATCTATTACGACCTCACCCTCAAGGAGTATAGGGAGGTCACCGTCCGGCAGGTCACGGTGGAGGGCAGCAAGGCCACCGTACAGCCCGCAGAGACACGCGTGGACACCACCACCACCCCGAAAACCTACACCGTCAAGAAGGGCGATTGCCTATGGAATATCGCCAAGTCCCTTTACGGCAGCGGAGCGGACTACACCAAAATCTACGAGGCCAATAAGGGCACCGTGGGCAGCAATCCGAACCTGATATACCCCGGACAGGTTTTGACCATACCAGAATAGGAGGCGAGCAGCTATGGCGCAGGGAATCAATCTCACCGTCTACCAGAACGGCGGCGGAGGCGGGCTGGACATTACGCAGCTCGTCCAGAGCGTTACATGGGCCGGGCGCAGAGGCAGCCCGGCCCGTACCCTTTCCGTCAGCCTCCTCGACGACGACGGCTACTGGCATGAGCGCAGCGGCATCGACGTGGAGGACGGCTGGCAGTGCTTATTCCGATACAACGGGGAGGAGCTTTTTCGCGGCATCTTTATGAACCAGTCCGCCAGCCAAAGCAAGACCCTCACCCTCAAGGCATACGACAACGGCATCTATTTGAGCAACAACCGGGACACGTTCGTATATGAAAGCAAAACCGCCGACGCGGTTTTCCGGGACGTTTGCAGCCGCTTCGGGCTTCCGACCGGGGACGTGGCCTCTTGTAGTTACACTATCCCTGACCTTACCAAGAAGAAGACCACAGGCTGGGACGCTATCGAGGACGCATTAAGCCTTGAGTTCGACAACACGGGGACGCGCTTTTTCGTTGTCAGTGACAAAGGTTCGCTCTGCCTGAGAAAACGGCAGGAGAACATCCTCCAATGGGTGCTTGAAACGGGAGCCAACGTCTCCAAGTACAAGTACACCAAATCCATTGAGAACGTCCGCACCCGCATTAAGCTCTTGAGCGGAGAGGGGACGGTGCTTGCACAGGCCAGCGACCCGGCGCTTGAGCAGAAAATCGGCATCATGCAGGAGATTGACACCCCGGACGAAACCCTCAACAGCGCCCAAATCAACGCCCTGGCTAAGTCCATGCTGCAAGAGAAGAAGACCCCGCAGCGCACTCTCTCGCTCACTAACCTACTGGGCATACCAGACGTTATTGCAGGCGTGGGGGTGTTCATCATCATTCCACACATCGACATCAACAGGACGCTCTATGTGGATTCAGACACCCATACATTCAAGGATAATCTGCACACCATGTCGCTCGACCTCTCATGGGCGGCGGACGCTGCGTAAGGGGGAGGCGATAATGTGGCACAGACCAACAGCAGCGGGAATGAAACCAGCCTCAAGCAGCTTTTTCAGAGTATGATACCGGGCGGCCCGGAGCTTATGGAGGGCAAGGTCATTCAGATTAACCCCCTCAAAATCCAAATGACCAACGACGAAAAGCTCATTATCAACGAGCGCATTACCATCGTCCCGTGGCACCTCACCGACTACAAAACCAGAGCCACCTACCGCAAGATGGACGGAACGCTGGATAGCTGGACGAAAAACGATGGTTCCCATGCCGACCCGATAGGCGGAACGCACGTCCACCACGGGGAAGACTTCAACCTCTACAAGGGCATTATCGTCGTCCACAACGCCCTGCGCGTGGGCGACAAGCTGCACATTCTCGCCCTCAACAACGGGAAGCTCTACTATGTGCTTGACCGCGTGGCCGGGCAGGAGGTGATTTAGTGAAGGAGAGCGTATATATCCCCCTCCTCGTGACGCAGGTGGAGGAAGCGGCGGAGCCGCCCTCTAAGACCTACCGCCTCGACTTGGAGGATGGCCGCATACTTGGTATGGTGGACGGTCAAGAGGCCGTCCGGCAGGCCATCCACAAGGCGATCATCACCCCGCGCTGGAAGTGCCTGATATACGACAACCAGTACGGCAGCGAGATCGAGGCAGCGGTCATTCAGAGCCAAGGGCGAGCCAACCGCGACTATATCGAGGCGGTAGTCCCCGGATTCGTCCGGGACGCGCTGCGCCCGGACAGCCGCGTTACTCTCGCTTACAACTTTGTTTTTGCCTTTACGCCGGAGGAAAAGGCAGAGCGTTTCCCAGAGCTATTCGACCTCATGGGGGACGAGGGCGACACCGTTTTCGTCGCCTTTGATGCGGATACCATCTACGGCACAGTGCAGATAAAGGAGGTGATTTGATGTTTGAGGACAGAACCGAAAAGAAGCTGATGGAGGAAGTTCTTGCGCTGGCCCCGGAGGGCATCGACACCCGGCAGGGGAGCATCTTCTTTGACGCGGTATCGGCCACGGTCAACAAGATAGCCAAGCTCTACACCGACCTCGACCGGGTATTTGAGACGGTCTTTATCGTTAAGGCCCACGACGAATACCTCGACCTCCGGGCGGCAGAGTACGGCATGAGCCGGAACGCAGCCACCAGCGCCAAATACTGTTTCCTCTACACGGGCACACGCCCGGCGGCGGGCTGGCGGTTTTTCCACAATGACAGCGGATATTACTTTACACTCTGCGAGGACGAGGAGGGCGCTCTTTACCTTGAGGCGGAAACGCCGGGGACGGAGTGCAACTACATCCAGAGCGGAGACATTGCTGTACCCTGCAACACCGTCCAAGGCATGACCTCGGCCAGCTTCGGCTCCATCTACGGAGAGGGCCACGGCACCGACACAGAGGACGACGAACACCTCCGAAACCGCATTTTGGAGAAGATAGCAGGCCCGGCAGAGAACGGGAACCGCCAGCACTATAAGACGTGGTGCGAGAGCGTGGACGGCGTGGGCCGGGCCATCATTTTCCCGCTATGGTACGGGCAGAACACCGTCAAGGCGGTGCTTATCAGTCCAGACGGCCTCCCGGTTGCGGATAGCGTGGTGGAGGAGGTTCAGCGGTATGTTGACCCGGCGGACGAGGGCATGACGGTCGAGGTGGACGGGAAAACCTACGTCTTCGGCGACGGCAGGGGGAACGGGCAGGCGAACATCGGTGCGCACTTTACGGCGGTCGCGGCCACGGCCCACTACATCAACCTCTCCTTTGCGGCGGAGCTGCGGAGCAGCCAAACCGCAGAAGATGTCCAGCAGGCGGTCACAGAGGCCATTACCGCATATCTCAGAGGCCTCGTGCTGGACGCAGACGGGGACGACATCATCGTCCGAATCAGCGCCATCGGCGCTATCCTCGCTGGCCTCACCACGTACCTCGTGGACTATGCCGACCTCACCATAAACGAGGCGGAGGTCAATATCCATCTGGCGGCAGACGAGGTGCCTGTGCTGGGGGAGGTGAACGTCGATGTCCTACCTTAACCCGCCATACCCGAACAACTTCCAAGAGCTGTGCGTGGCAATGCCAATTTTCTACCTCGACGTGCGGGAAATGCGGGCCGTCCTCCGGGCGCAGGGCCGTCTACTGGACGGCGTATGCGGAGGGGTGGAGAATGTTGTTGACTTCAACTTCATCCTCACGGCGGACGACGCGACCATACGAATGTGGGAAAAGGCGTTCAAAATCACCTACAAGAGTAAGCTCACCCTCGACCAGAGGCGGCACGTCGTCATCGGCTATATCATCGGCTTCGGCCACATCGGAGAGAAGGAGATACGGGCCATCATCTCCCAGTACACCCCGAACTGCGTCGATTTCGACTTCATGCGGGGAACTATCTCAATCCTCGTAGAGGGGGAGATATTCGACGAAGAAAACCTGCTGGAAACGCTCTTGCGGCGCATACCCGCACACCTTGGACTGAAAATGTCTATCCATATCCGCAAGCAGTACCGCCAGACCATTCCGCTCTCGCAGGGCGGGGCGATAGGGAGCTACTTCTTTTTTGAGCCTTTCACGCAGGAGTATGTCAGCGACACTATGCAGCTTCCGATATTACAAGCGGCGACAAACACGCCGTGGCTTACCAGCGAACCGCCCATACCAACGGAGACAATCACAACAGCGCTCCCGTTTTCCTACGGTGGCAGGGGCTACTCCAAACTGAACGGCGGAGACACCCCCACGCCGGAGCGGAGTGAGAGGACGCACTGCAAACTATGGCAGGGGGGCACAAGCACATCTGATATGTCGGGAGATACACCGCGGGTGCAGGGAACCGCCAGAAAGCCCGTCAGCTTGGCGCAGGGTGCCTTTGACAGCTCAAGTATAACCACGGACACCCCAGAAGTCAAAGGGGCCTCTATGAGCCAGGAAAAGGCCGCAGGAGGTCTTTTCTGTCATACACGCATTAAATCCAAAAGAATTGATTAGGAGGTATGATGATGTCTAAATTTGAAGACGGCAGTTACCAGTGCTTGCCGGGGCCAGCATTGATAGCCAAGGTGCTGGCCGGGCGGTGCATGATGCACTACACACGGGCGGCGGTCGGGCAGGGGACTATCCCGGAGGACGTATCGCCCAAAGCCCTCGCCGAGCCGCCGGACTATGTGATGGACGCAAAAATCGCCGCAGTCACAAACCCGGTAGACGGCGAATGTCAGGTCACGGTGCAAATCAATAGCTCAGACGTGGAGACGGGCTTCTACGCTATGGGTATTTTGCTCTATGCGGAAGACCCCGACCTTGGCGAGGTGCCTTATACCTATCTCAAGTTGGAAGACGGGCTGGAATGGATTCGCCCGGCCAGCAGCGCAGTCGGAAAGCTGGCGACCTTCGATTTGATTGCGGCAGTTGGAGCGGTAGACAAGGTTTCTGCCAGCATCGACCCGGAGGCCATTGCAACCTTTACTGCTGTAAAACAGCTTATTGCAGAGGCCCGTCAGGAGACCCAAAAGGATTTGGACAATCTCGCTGCCTCCATCCTTTCCGGCAATATCTCCGCGCCCTTGGAAGCGGCTTCTGGCGAGGCGATCACCACGCAGGACGGCGAAGAAATCCGGGCACATGGAAAACTCGGCGGCGGAGCCGACAACAGGAGCTATACCGATATGGCGGCCTCGGCAGTAGCAGCGACGCTGACGCGCATGGTCGAGGGTAGCTATATCGCTGTACGCTAATACATCAATTATCAGGAGGAACACAGCATGAAAACCAACGAAATCAAGAAAACCGCAATCATCACCGGGAAAGACACCATCCTGGCGGACACGGACGCGGAGGGCACCCGGCGGGTGGAGTTCGACGCGGCGACGGAGTTCTTCAAGAACACCTTCCTGTCCGGCGGCGTCCCCTATGGCAAGGAGCTGACCGAGAGCTGGGCCGCGTTGCAGGCCCGCATCCTGGCCGGGAATTTTACGGGCATCCACATTGGCGACTACAAGCCCATCACCCTGACTGGCGGCGAGGAAGTCATTATGGAGGTGGCCGGAATCGACCAGTATTACAAGTGCGGCGACATCGAAATCGGCCACCACATCGACTTTATCTCCCGCGACTGTCTGGCCGGAACCAAGGTGTTCAACGACACCAACAACAACAACGGCACCGAGGCGGAGCCGAATCCCTGGCGGGCGTCCAAACTGTTCCAGACGCTGAACGACGAGGCCACCGGCGTTATCGCCACGCTTCCCAGCGATCTCAAGCCGTGCATCATCGAAAAGCGGGCGCTACTGGAAAGCCGCTACTCCGCCGCCGGTGCGCTGGAGAGTTCCACCGGCTGGGCCTGGAACAACATGGGCAAGCTGTGGCTTCCTACGGAGGTGGAGGTATTCGGCAATACCTTCTGGAGCGACGGCGACGCGGGCTGGACCGGCGGCGGTGGCTGCAACCTCCAGTACCCTATTTTCTACGGCGGGGCAAAGCACATTATTAAAGGTGCGGGGAACGGTGGTGGTCGCTGC
>OFFJ01001171.1_pt1 | contig 19890 bp, 17 predicted proteins | sample 1521261 | NCBI WGS metagenome assembly OFFJ01 (sample SAMEA3504122, study PRJEB24116) | mouse gut metagenome | biome: mouse gut; feature: mouse-associated habitat; material: faeces | place: Denmark | collected 2011 | reverse complement strand
ATTTCAAGAGGTGAGTCACTTGGATGTATTTCATAATCTCAAAGCTCACTTTCTTAACCACAGGCTTTGCCGGTCCTGCAGATGCTGGTTTCGGAGCAGCTGCTGTAGCCGATGCACCCGCTTTTTTAGGTGTTAGCATGATGATCATACGTTTACCTTCCAAAACCGGTAGCTGTTCTACTTTACCGTAGTCTTCCAAATCATTGGCAAAACGAAGCAATAAAACTTCACCCTGCTCTTTGAAAAGAATGGAACGTCCTTTAAAGAACACATATGCTTTCACTTTAGAGCCTTCTTCCAGAAATCCTTTAGCATGCTTCAGTTTGAAGTTATAATCATGATCATCTGTCTGAGGTCCGAAACGAATCTCCTTCACAACAACCTTCACAGATTTCGCTTTTTGCTCTTTCTGCCGCTTTTTCTGCTGATAGAGGAATTTCTGATAATCGGTTATTTTACAAACGGGGGGCGCAGCATTGGGTGAAATTTCTACCAGGTCCAATCCCTGATCTTCAGCCATTTTTAATGCCTGAGATGTAGGAAATACACCTTGTTCTACATTGTCACCTACTAAACGAACTTCACGAACACGAATTCGTTCGTTGATTCTGTACTGTTCTTTCAGATTGTCATTCTTCATTCAAAAAGATTTATTCTCCTCGTTATTAGTTATTTACTTGTTTTTATTTTGCCAACGATTCATCATGTCCTCTACTTCATCGTTCAAAAGCGCTGCAAAGGTAGCAATTTTCATCGAACCTTTATCACCTTCGCCCTGTTTTCTTACAGAAACTTCATTATTTTCTGCTTCTTTTTCTCCGACGATGAGCATATAAGGAATACGTTTCAATTCATTGTCACGAATCTTACGACCGATTTTTTCATTTCTGTCATCTACCAGAACACGAATATCCTGTTCTTCCAGCTGACGGGCGATGTCCCATGCATATTCATTGAACTTCTCACTGATAGGCATGATACATACCTGATCCGGAGTCAGCCACAACGGGAATTTACCTCCTGTATGTTCGATCAGCACGGCAACGAAACGTTCCATTGAGCCGAACGGTGCACGGTGAATCATTACCGGACGGTGTTTTTTGTTATCTTCACCTGTATATTCCAGCTCGAAACGTTCCGGCAGGTTATAATCTACCTGGATAGTTCCCAACTGCCAACGGCGACCGATAGCATCTTTCACCATAAAGTCGAGTTTCGGACCATAGAAAGCAGCTTCACCATATTCGATCTTCGCTTTCAGGCCTTTTTCCTGACAGGCTTCGATGATAGCGGTTTCAGCTTTTTCCCAGTTCTCTTCCGAACCGATGTATTTATCTCTGTTCACTTTATCACGTAAAGAGATCTGGGCTTCGAAGTTTTCGAAATCAAGCGCTTTAAAAATGATAAAGATAATATCCATTACTTTCAGGAATTCATCCTTCAACTGATCCGGACGGCAGAACAGGTGGGCGTCATCCTGCGTAAAGCCACGTACTCTCGTCAAACCGTGTAACTCACCGCTCTGTTCATAACGGTAAACCGTACCGAACTCTGCGAAACGCAAAGGCAGGTCTTTGTATGAACGTGGGAATGCCTTGAATATCTCACAATGGTGAGGACAGTTCATCGGTTTCAACAGGAATTCTTCGCCTTCCTGCGGAGTATGGATCGGCTGGAATGAATCCTTGCCATATTTTGCATAGTGACCTGATGTTACATACAATTGTTTGCCTCCGATATGCGGAGTCATTACCTGCTGGTAACCGTATTTCTTCTGGATACGTTTCAGGAAATCTTCCAGTTTCAAACGCAACTGAGTACCACGGGGCAACCACAATGGCAGACCTGCTCCTACTGCGGTAGAGAATGTGAATAACTCCAGTTCTTTACCAATCTTCCGGTGGTCACGTTTTTTGGCTTCTTCCAGTAATGCCAGATATTCATCCAACATTTTCTTTTTCGGGAAAGTGATACCATACAGACGAACCAGCTGTTTGCGTTTTTCATCACCACGCCAGTAAGCACCGGCCACGCTCAGAATCTTTACAGCTTTCAAGTAAGATGTGTTAGGTAAATGCGGACCACGACACAAATCTGTGAAAGAGCCTTGTGTATAGGTTGTGATCGTACCGTCTTCCAGTTCACTGATCAACTCAGTTTTATATTCTTCACCTCTGTCACCGAACATTTTCATGGCATCTGCCTTGGTAATGTCCTGACGTTTGATTTCTTCTTTTTTAGCTACCAGTTCCAGCATCTTTGCTTCGATTGCTGCGAAATCACCTTCTTTGATTGTAGCTTCACCCGGATCTACGTCATAGTAGAATCCATTCTCGATAGCCGGACCGATACCGAACTTGATGCCAGGATAAAGTTCCTGCAGCGCTTCAGCCATCAGGTGAGCACTTGAGTGCCAGAAAGCATGTTTACCTTCTTCATCATCCCACTTCAGCAGCTTCACAGTTGAATCCTGCATAATTGGACGAGACAGGTCCCATGTTTCTCCGTTCACACTTGCGGCCAAAACTTCCTGAGCCAAACGGGAACTGATGCTTTCTGCGATCTGCATAGCAGTTGTTCCTTCGGCGTATTCTCTTACGGAATCATCCGGAAATGTAATCTTTATCATAATCTGTTCTCTATAATTCTTTAATTAGCATGCAAATTTAGCATTCTTTTTCGTAAAATGATCTTTTTAGGTCAAAAGATATATGCTTTAAACCCAAAACAGACATGTTTTGTTGGGAAACATGCCTGTTTTGAATCTAAAAAAGCTTATTCAGATCAATTGCTTGTCATACGTTTGATGATACTATAGGCATTGATAATACCTAATTCGCCTGCCTTACTCAGGTCTGCAATACCTTGATTGGCATCACCCAGGGAGAGATGAGCCAGTCCGCGGTTAAAATAAGCCTCTGCAAAATCAGGGTCACGTTTGATCGCCTCATCATAATCCTGTATGGCCGCCCGGAAGTCACGCTGCACACAACGTAAATTTCCACGATTGAAATAAGCATACACAAATCCGGGATTCAAACGGATAACCATATCGTAATCACGTGTAATCAATTCATGTTCGTAAGCCTTCCTTTTATCCTTAACTTCGGCCGATCTAGGATCAGAAGGAGCTTTCGGCTGTGTCGGACTCTGCCCCATCTTAAAGTTCATACTACCCATAGAGGCTGACAAGTCATCGGTTGTAGTAGTCTGGGACATATCATAAACCAATTGTTTGTAACGTACCACTGCACGGTTGAAATAAGCCATCGTATAGGTCGGATCAAGTTCAATAACCTTATTGAAATCTTTGATAGCTTCCGTAAAGTCTTGTACAAGCATATAATCTACTGCACGGCCAAACCACGCATCCGCATTTCCCGGCTGGGCTTCTATCTTCGCGGAATAATCATTGATCGAGGCAAAGTGAACCGAAATCTGATCTTCCGTAAGGGCAGCCTCTTCATTGGTTATACGCAATTTGCGTGATAACACCATACGGGCATTATATTCTTCGATCGTCTTGTCGTAATAGACAATTTTCTTGATCGGATCAATCTTTTCGTAATAAGTCAGGACAAACTGAGGTTCGATATCTACACGGACATTACGATCCTGCACACGTCCGCGGACATCACTCTGGTATTTATTCCTGCGTTCCTCCTCTTTGTCATACACCACCAGGCGATTGAATTTACTGATGTTCTTATCTGATTTCTCACGCGTATTTTCACCTTTGTCATCCGAAGAAGAAGCATTACTATCCTGTCCTGTCGTATTAGTAGAGGCCATGGCATTTCCACCCTGCGCAGACTGGCGGTCTTTCTTCGAATTGTTTTCCATTTCGATAGCGGTCCAGTAGTCGCGATCGGCACCTACCTGGTCATTCATTTTACGCTTAGCTTCGGAACGGCTGTAATAACCCGGAGTAAAATTTGGATATTGACCTAAAACAACATCGAAGTCCTGAACAGAACCACGGTAGTCACCTGTTTCAAAACGCAGGAGAGCACGGTTATAATAAGCCATATAGTTATCCGGTTCCTGCTGGATCACCACATCGAAGTCTTCGATAGCACGGTTGTTATCGCCTACCTGATAACGGAGGAGTCCCCGGTTAAAGCGGGCAATCAGATTATTTTTATCCATACCGATTACCTGATCGTAATCATCCATCGCACCACGGAGGTCATTCATCTGGTAACGTACCAGACCACGATTGATATAATAGCCACTTTCACGGGTATTCAAGCGGATGGCCTCGTTCAGATCCGCCAAAGCACCTTTCAGATCATTTGTCTGATAAAGCAGGATCGCACGGTTACCATAGGACGGAGCATAATAGGGGTCCATTTCAATAGCCTTATTATAATCGGCAAGCGCTTTTACCGTATCGCCTTTCTCGGTGTACATAGCACCACGGGTCAGGTAATTCATCGAATATTTAGGATGCGCTTTCATCAGCACATCGAAAGTCTTTTCGGCATCATCATAGTCTTTCCGTTGGATATTGGCTACGGCTTTATTAACAAGCATCTGGCGGTCTTCGGGGTTAAATTCAAGACCTTTGTCGTAGTCGGCAATCGCTTCGGCATATTTTTCCTGGCTCTGGCGGGCAATACCGCGGGCATAATAAGCCTGAACCAGAAATGGATTCCGCTGGAGACATAGCGTACAGTCTTCTTCCGCTCCCTTATAATCGTCCAGATTGATCTTGGCAACAGCGCGGTAGAAATAGGGTTCCGCGATCCAAGGTTTCGCTTTAATGACTTGATTGAAATATTGTATCGACAATACGTAATCTTCAAAATACAAGGCATTACGTCCGATAGCCAGAACACGATCCGTATTGATCTGCGCTGACATCGCTAACGAATATGCTACAAACATCAAAAAGAGGAATATTTTTTTCATCAGATTGCCTTAAGTGTTAAAAAGAGGCATGCCAAAAGGTTTCAACAGACTTTTGACACCCCTCTTTATTCAGCGAACAAAAATAAGCAATTCATGTGAATGTTAAAACGGTTCGTAGCAAAAATAATTCTCAACAAACCGTAATCAAGCCAAAAAACTTAAATTGAATGTAAAATGTATCAAATAAAAAGGTTGCACCAGTGTATAAACACTACTGGCACAACCTTTTCGCACGTATTATGAAATAACCAAATTTTACTTCGGCTGTATTTTTACCATCAAATGATCTTTTGCGATCTTATCTCCTTCGGTTACATCCAACTCGGTAATCACTCCGGATACCGGAGCGACGATCCGATTGTACATCTTCATCGCCTGATGAATGAGGAGCAACTGGCCGGCTTCAACTTCCTGCCCTTTTTCCACATAGATCTTCACGACAGTTCCCGGAAGAGTCGAAATCACATCACCGACAAAGGGCTTATGCCACATCTTACGGTTCTTATATTTCTCTGTCAGCAGTGTTTTGTATTTACGGGCGGTAACTACAAAATCTACATATTCGTTTTCTTTATTTTCCATATTTTCAAAAAGTATATGTACGGATTTAATTAGAACGGAGGGATTCCGTGCTTTTTAGCCGGTCTGTATTCCTCTTTCAAAATAGAAAGTTTCAGAGCGTGAAGCAACAACGCACGTGTTTCTTTCGGCTCGATAACAGAATCGATAAATCCTTTCGAAGCTGCCACATAAGGATTAGCGAACTTCTCGATATACTCTTTCACTTTTTCCTGACGCATTGCATTCTGGTCTTCAGCTTCCATGATTTCCTTACGGAAAATAATGTTGGCTGCACCTTCCGGTCCCATAACGGCAATCTCTGCGCTCGGCCATGCAAACATAAAGTCGGCACCCAGGTGACGCGAGTTCATCGCAATGTAACCACCACCGTAAGCCTTACGCAAGATTACTGTGATCTTAGGCACAGTTGCTTCCGAATAAGCATACAATACTTTTGCTCCGTGACGAATCACACCGGCATGTTCCTGGTCTACGCCCGGCAGATAACCCGGCATATCTTCCAAGGTAATAATAGGAATATTGAATGAGTCGCAGAAACGAATGAAACGGGCTGCTTTGTCGGCACTGTCGCAATCGAGTACGCCGGCCAGCACCATCGGCTGGTTAGCAACGAAACCGACTGTTTCGCCTGCCATACGACCGAAACCGATCACGATATTGGCAGCCCACAGTTCCTGAATTTCCAGGAAGTCGGAATCATCGACGATGCATTTGATAACGTCACGAACATCGTACGGCTGTTTCGGATCAGCTGGAACAACTTCTTCAATGTTCAGCATCGCTGTCGGTTCTTTTGGCTCAGTAGTCTTGGCACGCTGCTGGTTATTCCAGGGGATAAAGCTGACCAGACGTTTAACCTGTTCGAAACAATCCTGTTCGCTCAAGGCATAGAAATGAGCATTACCTGTTGTTTCCGCATGAACACGGGCACCGCCCAGGTCTTCCATAGAGATGTCTTCACCTAAAACAGTCTTGATCACATTCGGACCGGTGATAAACATCTTGGAGATATTTTCAACCACGAACACGAAGTCTGTCAAAGCAGGTGAATAAACAGCACCACCGGCACACGGACCCAGAATCAATGAGATCTGAGGGATAACGCCTGATGCGATTGTATTTCTATAGAATATTTCACCATATCCGGCCAAAGCACCAACACCTTCCTGAATACGTGCACCACCCGAGTCGTTGATACCGATAATCGGACATTTCATCTTCAATGCATGATCCATGATCTTAGTGATCTTACGAGCATGTTGCAAACCCAATGAACCACCGGCTACAGTAAAGTCCTGTGCGTAGATACATACCGGAGCACCGAAAATAGTACCTGTACCTGTAACTACACCATCACCCGGAAAATCTTTCTTATCCATTCCGAAGTCACGGCCATCGTGCTTTACAAACAAATCGTACTCATGAAAAGAGTTCTTGTCCAGCAAGGAAAGAATACGATCACGGGCAGTAAGTTTACCCATTGCGATCTGCTTTTCGATAGCAGCTTCGCCTCCACCCATCTCAACGACGGCTTTCTTCTCCCTGAGGGCCTGAATGTTTTTACTTAAATCTGTCATATTATTTAATAGATTTTTATTATTTACCGACAGCTTTTGCTCTGTATGAACAACGAGCAGTCCCTTTAATAATACTATTTAGTTTTCCTTTATTCAACTGGCGACGGATAGCCGAAACATTGTCGATGAACACGTGACCTTCCAGATGCTCGCATTCGTGCTGTACCACACGGGCAGCAAAACCATCTACCACCTCGTCATGTTCCTCCCAGTTTTCATCAAAATATTTCACCCGGATCTTGCTGGCACGGGACACTTTCTCATGTACGCCAGGAAGGCTCAAACAACCTTCTTCCATAGAAATCTCTTCTTCACTGCTTTCAACGATATCCGGATTAACCATCGCACGCTTGAATCCTTTACATTCAGGGAAATCATCTCCCATCACATCAGCATCGATCACAAGCAAACGAATCGACAACCCAACCTGGGGAGCGGCCAAGCCTACTCCATCGGCATTGTACATCGTATCGAACATATTAGCTACTAACTGCTTTAATTCCGGATAATCCCTGGGTACATCTTCAGCCTCTTTTCTTAACACAGGCTGACCGTATAAGTATACTGGTAAAATCATAAACTATAACTGATATTTTTTATTTTCTAAATATGATTGAAGGATAATAACTGCACTGATCTCATCCACCAGGCCTTTATCCTGTCTTTTTTTCTTCTTCAAACCTCCGTCGAGCATTGCCTTGTGCGCCAGGACAGACGTGAAACGCTCATCATAATATTCAACCGGAATATCCGGAATGGTCCGTTTCAGATGTGTCACGAAAGCCTCTACATACTTCATGTTTTCCGAAGGCTCGTTATTCATCTGCTTCGGCAGACCGACCACGAATAAATCCACCGGTTCTTTTGCCACATAGGCAGATAACCAGGAGACCAATTCCCCACTCGGCACCGTTGTCAGACCGTTTGCAATCATCTGCAAATTGTCTGTAGCTGCTAACCCGGTCCGTTTTCGGCCATAATCAATTGCTAGTATCCTTCCCATCGGCTGCAAAGATAGCACAAATATGCATTTGTATTACACAAATACACAAAAAGTGTGCAATTTATAAGTTTAATAGGCATTCTTTTCACCTTTAGACATGTTCAGAATCGTCACCACGATGATCTTCAGATCCAGGAAGAACGACCAGTTCTCAATGTACCACACATCCCGTTTCACACGTCCTTCCATCTGTTCGAGCGTCTTGGTTTCTCCCCGATAACCGGTTACCTGTGCCCATCCCGTCACTCCGGGTTTTACCAGATGGCGTACCATATATTTATCGATAAGAGCCGAATATTGCTCAGTGTGTTTCAGCATATGAGGACGAGGGCCCACTACCGACATCTCCCCTCTTAATACATTGATAAATTGAGGGAACTCATCCAGATTCGTACGCCGAAGGAAATCTCCGATACGGGTTTTACGCGGATCATCTTTTGCTGCCTGCAATTTATCGGCATCTGCATTGACCCGCATTGTCCGGAATTTATAACACTCAAATTCCTGCCCGTACAAACCGGTACGCTTTTGCTTGAAAAATATAGGTCCCGGAGATGTTGCTTTTATCAATATTCCTATAACGACATAAAGTATCGGATAAATGGTCAGTAAAATACCCAAAGAAAAAAGAATATCAAAAGTTCTCTTTAATGCCCGGTTATAAGCTGCCTGCAAAGGTTCACGGCGAACAGCCAATAATGGAATCGACTCCATTATTTCCATAACAAGACTCTTCTTTATATTCCTGTAAAACTCCGGAACAATATAGAAACGAATCATATGCTTTTCAGCAAAATTCATTATCCGCAATATTTTCTCGTCCTGCGTTCCTGGCAAAGTACAATAGATTTCGTCTATATCATTAGCCAATACATACTTCTCCACTTCATGCGTCATACCCAGGTAATTCGGCAACACACTTTGCAAAGACAGATTATCATCAAAAAAACCCATGATACTGAATCCATAGGAAAGATCATCCTTCATAACCCGGTACAATTCCATACCATTCTTACCTGCTCCTACAATAATAATTCTTTTAAAATTATGTCCTTTTCTACGGTACATCTTTAGTGTAACACGAACAAACACTCTCCAAAGAGCAAAAATTATAACTGTTACAGCAAAATAAACCAGCAGAAATGTAGCCAGGGCATCCCCTATATTCAGAAAGATAAGACAAGTAGCGAACAGAAAAACAAATATAGAGACCAACGCAAAGGCACGCTGTACAATTTTGTCAATAAAAACAACAGCCACATGCAATTGCATGGGAACAAAATAAAGGGCAAAGAAATAACAGAAATTCAATAAGAGAACAACCTCTCTCAAACTATAGGATATAGCTTTTGTATAAAATTCCCCCAACCCATAATAGACAGCGAAGAACAATAGATTTAATACAACTAAATCTCCCATTCCTATCAGCCACTGGATAAGGTAACCATGTTTTTTGTCGAATTCCATAACTGTGTTCTAAAATTCCACAAAAGTAATGAATATTCTGTGCAAAAAAAAGGCTGCACAATAGAATGTGCAGCCTTTTTCAGATATAATTAAAAATAAATTAATTATTAGCAGACATGATAACAACACGGTTCCAGTTGTTTTCGCTGTACGGCTGTTCGTCAGAACCTCTCCATTCGATAGTAATCTGGTTAGAGTTGATACCGTATTTATCGATCAATTCTTTAGCAACGGCTTTAGCACGTTTTTCAGAAAGACCCATGTTGTATTTAGAAGTACCTGTGTTCTTATCAGCATAACCGATAACCTTGATCGGAGCATTGTTTGCCTTCATGAATTCAGCAGTGTTGTAAATACTGATCTGCTGGTTCTTATCGATCTTAGAACTATTCAGACGGAAGTATACTACATTGTCAACATAGTTGTTTACAACATTAGTTACAACTTCTTCGCATTCAGGACAAGATTCCGGACGTTTGCTCAATTCATCGTTAGCAGCACGCAATGAGTTGATCTGATTGTTCAGGTCGTTCAACAAAGCGTAATCCATTGGTTCCAATACTTCGAAATCAGTTTTACCCAGTTTGAATGTCAAACCAGCGCTCAGCTGAGCGATACCGTCTGTCAAGTGAAACATGTTAACACGGTTGAACTGTTCGTTCAGCAAAGAACCCTGAACTTCCACGTTCAAATCAACACGTTTGCTCAAACGGAAAGCAGTAAGGATACCAGCATTTAATGTAGGAGATTCTGTTCTAGCATATCCCTGATTTTCGAAACGCTGTGCATAACCGAAACCGACCCAAGGAATCAAACGGAATACTCTTTTTTCATTATAAACTCCCCAGAAATTGGTAACATCCCATAACAAGTCTACATGAGCAGCTGCATATTTGTTGTGCTGCATGATCTCTGCGTTGTCACCTACAAATCCGTGTAAAATACCACCGTTCAACTGAGTACGGAAAGCCAGATACGGGTTGAACCACTTACCAAACGAGAACTGAGGCGCAAAATTCAGACGGTTGCCAAAATCTGCTTTATTATTCTGGTCACCCAATAACATACTTGCACCACCGGCAACAGAAATAAACCAATTATCGCCAGCTTTGTTTTTCTTGAAATTTGTCTTATAACCTTTTTCAGTACTAAAACCAACTTGTGGTTTAAATTCCTGTGCTGACACAGAGAAAACAAAACCTGACAATAAAGCTAAAAGTAATACTTTAGTCTTCATATTCATCAACTTTTTAATTAAACAATCAATTACCTTAAATAACGCTCAAATTTAGAGCAAAATTAAATCTTTTTTTAACTAAAACAAAATAAATCTATGTTTTGTTCTTAATTTATTCAAAATAATTCAGAATTTTATATCCACCTTCTTTCAGATAGGATTCTTTTTTCATCAGCTTGATATCATTCTGCATCATATCCTGAATAAGAGTATCAAGGGTGTATTTCGGTTCCCACCCCAAACGGGTACAGGCCTTCGTAGCATCCCCGATAAGTAAGTCAACCTCGGTCGGACGGAAGTACTGAGGGTCAATACCAACCACTTCTTCACCTATCCGTTCTTTAAAATTTTCGAGATAAGCCTCACCTACTTTCTCTATAAACATTTTTTCGTCAATATAGTTTAATACTGCGACCTCATTAACATTTTCGCCTTTAAAAATGACTTCTACCCCTATTTCTTTAAATGCTTTACTGATAAAATCGCGAATAGTCGTCGTTATTCCGGTAGCAATAACATAATCAGAGGGTTCATCCTGCTGAAGAATCGCATACATGGCACGGACATAATCCTTGGCATGGCCCCAGTCACGTTTGGAAGATAAATTTCCCATATAAACTTTTTCCTGCATACCCAAAGCAATGCGCGAAACGGCACGGGTTACTTTACGGGTAACAAACGTTTCTCCGCGAAGCGGCGACTCATGATTAAACAGAATGCCGTTGGAAGCATGCATTTTATAGGCTTCACGATAGTTTACCGTAATCCAGTAACCATATAGTTTAGCAACAGCATACGGACTTCGGGGATAGAAAGGAGTCGTTTCCTTTTGAGGCACTTCCTGAACCAATCCATATAATTCGGATGTAGAAGCCTGGTAAATACGGGTTTTAGGGATCAGGTTCAGTAAACGTACCGCTTCAAGGATACGCAACACACCCAGACCATCGGCATTCGCCGTATATTCAGGAGTATCGAAACTTACTTTCACATGGCTCATAGCTGCCAGGTTATATATTTCGTCAGGCTGCACCTCACCGATGATACGGGTAAGGTTCAGGCTGTCGGTCAGGTCGCCATAATGAAGGATCAGGTTCCGGTTCTCCACATGAGGGTCCTGATAAAGATGATCGATACGGTCTGTGTTGAACATGGATGAACGACGTTTGATACCATGCACCGTATATCCTTTTTTTACAAGATATTCTGCCAGATAAGCGCCATCCTGTCCTGTAATACCTGTTATTAAAGCTACTTTACTCATTTATACGAATTTATTATTGTTTGTCTAAATACCAGTTGTATAAAAATTCCACCCCTTCGGCAATCTCTATTTTATGATGCCATCCCAAAGCATGCAGTTTACTGACATCCGTCAGTTTGCGCAATGTCCCATCGGGTTTGGAAGCATCAAAAACCAGTTCGCCATCGAAACCGATCTTTTCCTGAATCAGTGTAGCGACTTCTTTTATAGATAACTCTTTTCCCGTACCTATATTTATATGTGTGTTGCGCACTTCATTTCCCTCCGGACGCACATCCTGAAAATCGATATGTTCCATAATATAAACGGAAGCATCTGCCATTTCTTCGCTCCAAAGAAATTCGCGGAGCGGTTTTCCGGTTCCCCACAGCTGCACTTTTCCCGGATAGATACCGTATTTCGCTAAAATAGCCAGGATGTTATTATCCGTTGCATTTCCGGCCACTCCTTCTACAGGACGTGCATTCAAATCTTTGCGCAAAGCCTCCCAATTATCGGTATGAAGACATTTGCCCAAATGAATCTTACGGATCATCGCCGGAAGCACATGCGAAGTCTCCAGATTGAAATTATCGTTCGGACCATACAAATTAGTGGGCATCACTGCGATATAGTTCGTTCCGTATTGCAGGTTATAGCTTTCACACATCTTTATCCCGGCAATCTTTGCGATGGCATAGGGTTCATTGGTATATTCCAACGGAGAAGTGAGCAGGCAATCTTCCGGCATCGGCTGCGGCGCTTCGCCCGGATAAATACAGGTACTGCCTAAAAACAGTAATTTCTTTACATTATTAATATAGGAAGCATGGATCACATTATTCTGGATCATCAGATTTATGTAAATGAAATCTGCGCGATACCGGCTGTTTGCCATAATACCACCCACATGGGCGGCAGCCAAAAAGACATATTCCGGTTTTTCCGTTGCAAAAAATTCATTGACCGCACACTGATCGGTCAGGTCCAGCTCTGCATGGGTACGCAAAACAAAGTTTGTGTATCCTTTCTGCTGCAAATTCTTCAAGATAGCAGAACCGACCAGACCACGATGACCGGCTACAAATATTTTACTGTCTTTATTCATTCTTTTATCAACTTCAATAAATATTGACCGTACTGGTTCTTTATCATCGGAGTAGCTGCTTCTTTCAGTTTCTCGTCATCGATCCAACCTTTCCGGTAAGCGATTTCCTCCAGACAAGCCACTTTCAGTCCCTGTCGTTTTTCAATCACCTCCACAAATGTAGAAGCCTCCGAAAGCGAATCGTGCGTACCGGTATCGAGCCAGGCAAAACCGCGTCCTAATAACTGAACTTTCAACTCTCCGTCTTTCAGGAACTCCTGATTTACGGTGGTGATCTCCAGTTCTCCGCGTGCCGACGGCTTGATTTGTTTTGCCACTTCGACCACTTTATTCGGATAAAAATAGAGTCCGACAACCGCGTAATTCGACTTGGGATTCTTCGGCTTTTCTTCAATGCTCAGCACGTTTCCGTCCGTGTCAAATTCAGCAACGCCATAGCGTTCCGGATCGTTTACGTAGTAACCGAAGACGGTTGCTTTTTGTTCGTTCTCCACATTGTTAACGGCCTCTTTTAACATAGCCGTAAAGCTCTGTCCGTAAAAGATATTGTCGCCCAACACAAGGCAAACCGAGTCATTACCAATGAATTTATCCCCTATGATAAAAGCCTGTGCCAAACCATCGGGCGAAGGTTGTTCGGCATATTCAAAATGCACGCCATAATCCGAACCGTCTCCCAGCAACCGCCGGAACCCGGGTAAGTCCTGCGGGGTAGAAATGATCAGGATTTCCCTTATCCCGGCAAGCATCAATACAGACACGGGATAATAGATCATCGGTTTATCATAAACCGGGAGCGCCTGTTTGGAAACCCCCACTGTCAAGGGATATAACCGCGTGCCGGACCCTCCGGCTAAAATAATTCCCTTCAAAATAATACCTCCGACCTTGCTTTTTTGCATGTGTCCAGTTTACCACGAAATGGGAATGATTGTAAATCACTCCCATTCCACTTATTATTTTTCGTACATGTCCTCGTAATATTTCTGGTAGTCACCGCTGGTCACATTTTTCATCCATTCCTCGTTCTCAAAAAACCATGCAATGGTGCGTTTAATCCCTTCCTTAAACATGGTTTCCGGCTCCCAGCCAATCTCCGCCCGGATTTTGTCGGGCGCAATGGCATAACGTCTGTCATGGCCCTTTCTGTCCTCCACATAAGTGATTAAATCCTCGCTTACGAATTTCTTTCTGGGGTCGCTATCCGGCAGCATCTCTTTCAAAGTGTCCAGAATGATATGGATAATCTCTATATTCTGCTTCTCGTTATGGCCGCCTACGTTGTAGGTCTCAAAAAGCCTTCCCTTCTCCTGCACCATATCGATAGCCTTGGCGTGGTCCTCCACATAAAGCCAGTCGCGGACGTTTTTGCCGTCCCCGTAAACAGGGAGCTTTTTGCCTGAAAGGGCGTTATTGATAATCAGCGGAATCAGCTTTTCCGGGAACTGATAAGGCCCGTAATTGTTGGAGCAGTTGGTGATATTGGCCGGAAATTTATAAGTGTCCATATACGATTTCACCAGCATGTCCGAGCCTGCCTTGCTCGCAGAATAAGGACTGTGAGGCGCATAGGGGGTCGTCTCGTAAAAATAACCGCCCTCGTCCGATAAGGAGCCGTACACCTCGTCCGTTGACACATGGAGGAACTTTTTGTCCGGCCTGTAGGTTCCGTCTGGATTCTCCCATGCCGCCTTTGCACAGTTAAGCATCACCGCCGTGCCAAGAACATTGGTTTTCACAAACACCTCCGGGTCTTTAATGCTTCTGTCCACATGGGTTTCCGCCGCGAAATGCACCACCCTGTCAATATCGTTTTCCTCAAAAATCCGGGAAATCGCCTCCTTATCGCAGATATCCGCTTTGATAAAGGTATAGTTGTCCCGCTCCTCCACTTCCCTTAAATTTTCAAGGTTGCCCGCATAGGTAAGGGCGTCCACGTTGATAATGCGGATTTCATTGCCGTACTTCTTAAACATATAGTGAATATAATTCGAGCCGATGAAGCCGGCGCCTCCTGTTACCAAGTAAGTTCTCATTGCATCCTCCATTCCAGTCCCGCGGAAGCTCTTCCGCTGTTTTGCATATTATTTTTAGTATCCCATATAACTGATGTTCATGTCAACATCTGTGCTGATTCCCGAGATTCTTCCTTTGGAAGAATACTGCCACATATCGTATTTCGTCCTGTTGTAGCTGGGCGCGGCAGCGTACTGTGCCAGCCATATCTTATAGCCGGTCAGGCTGGGGGTTTCTATGTGGGTGTTAAACCATGTTTTATTTGCATAAATTCCCGCTTTGTAGCCCGAATTCTGAACGGTCTGACAGAATGCCTTGCAAACCGCTGTTCTGGTGGCCGCGTTAATGCCGTCTCCTCTGCCGCCGTTGCTTGACTCCACGTCCAGAAATACCGGGTAGGAAATATTATATCCCTTGATGAGCCCCACCGCCATGGAAGCTTCCTCGACCGCCTCCACCTCGTTCACCGCCTGGGTGAAGAAGTAGACTCCCACCTTCAGCCCGGCTTTTGTCGCGCCCTGGATGTTGCTTCTGAACATAGGGTCCTCAATCAGCGCGCCGGTAGAGGAACCGCGGTAGCCGCAGCGGATAATCACAAAGGACACGCCGCTGTTTTTCACGGCATTCCAGTCGATACTGCCGTTCCACTTGGAAACGTCGATTCCCAGATGGCCGGAACCGTTATTGAGGGAACCGTCGCTGTTAAAATTATACTTTGCTCCCTGAATTACCTGCTCGCCGGTTACGGGATTTCCGTTTTTATCAAAGAAATATGTCTTTCCCTCTATCTCCTGCCAGCCGGTATATTTGTATTTTCCTGTGGTTTTGCTGACCTTGCGGTAAAATTCTTTTGTCTTATAATAATCCGCATATTTTGCTTCCCTGAACTTTCCGTCGGCGTCCTTTACATACAGTGTTTCCCCGTCGGTGGATTTTAATGTCGTCTTCGTATCCGTTTTCGCACTGTTCGGCGTGGCTGTCGGCGTTGCGGAAGGGGTCGCCGTCGGGGTCACGCTGGGCTTTGCCGAGGGTGTGACTGTCGGTTTTACTGTGGGCGACGCTGTAGCTGCTGCCGTATAAACAACATAATATTGTTACAATGTATGACTTTCTTTGTGAGGTTATTCTTTATTCTTCCGGCTCCTGTGTCGGTTCCGAAGTCGGGTCAGGTGTTTCCGTCGGCTTCGGCTGCTCCGGTGTCGAGTCGGGATTTCCCGGCTGGTCAGGGTCTGTCGGCTGCTCCGGCTCCGAAGTTTTCACCGGCTCCGGCGTCTTCTCTCCGTCGTTATTTCCACTGTTATCACTTCCGTCTCCCGTACCATCTCCTGTATCAGTACCATCAGGGGTATCCTCGTCTGGCGTCCTTGGCGTTATTCCGGCCAGCAGCCGGAACTCCGCCGCCGCCTTCTTTTCCGGGTCGGCAATCTTATCCTCGCCTATCTTTTCGTAGCTTTCCTCCGTCTGCTCCGTTCCCTCGATAATTGTTTTGGTGGATTCCACCCACTCCACGGTATCTTTATTTGCGGACTCCTCCACTGTCTGATTTACCTTGGTATCCTCCGCCGCCGCATTTACCTGGGACTCCGTCTTTACCTCGTCAGAAACGTCCACCTTTTTATACTCAATGGTATCCCTCACCGTAATTGCAATGGTTTCGCCGGAAATGCCGTACTCATCGTCCGACGCCGGCGACGTGATTTTCACCTTATATTTGCCGGGTGCGATATCCTTTTCATAAATAATGCCGTCCTTGTCTTCGTCCTTTTTGGAATAAGTATCGCCCGACGGCTTTTCGATTTCCACCTCAAAAGCAATTCCCGACACAAGCTTGCCGGATTTCTTCTCAACGAACTTAATCTTCAAATCCTTTTGAATGGAGGTCAGATTAAGAAGGACTTCTTTCTTTCCGTTCGCCTCATCTTCCTCCGATTCCCCATCTTCACCGTCTTCTTCCTCAATGTCCGCTGCCGCCATTTTGGACGCCTGCGCGTCTGCAATCGCCATAAGGCCGCTTTGCCCGATAATACTGATGGATTCCATTCCCTCTCCCACCTCGGCAAATGCCTCTATCTGCGCCTTATTGCTTCTGGCGCCCATATACAGCGTACCTGTCACTATCGCCAGCACAAGCACCGCCACGCCGGTAAGCGCCACTACATAGTCAACTGTGGATAAATTGGTGATTTTATAGAGGACTCTTTTTATGCCGGATTCAGGAACATCTTCATCATCCTCATCATAATCTTCATCTTCATAATAATCATCCTCATAATACTCATCATCCTCGTAATACTCATCATCCTCGGCGTATTCGTCGTCCTCGTATTCCTCATCTTCCTCGGCGTACTCCTCGTCCTCGTATTCCTCATCTTCCTCGGCGTACTCCTCGTCCTCGTACTCCTCATCTTCCTCAGCGTACTCGTCGTCTTCATATTCTTCGTCTTCGTCAAAATCTATCCATTCCAGTTCTTCCACATCATTTTTATGCCTGTTTTTTTTACCGCCTTTCAGTTTCTGCAGCAATTTACCCATTTATGTAAGTCCTCCTGACTGCTTTTCCGTCCGTTTCCGTATTTTCCTTGTTTCGCTCTTATAAGCGTTATACACAGTATAACATTTTCTTCCCCATAAGTACAAATATTTTGTGTTTTACACCCCGCAAATCATAATAATTCAGCCAGACTATTTGCAAAAATCGTTCTATATATGTTTATTATGCCGTTTTATGGCAAAATATATCGATTTATGTCGCTATAGTACGGCAAGTATTACCATATAAGTCATTGACTTTTTTCGCAAAAACGCTAAACTTAAAGACAGATTTACAACTATCGTTTTGTCGCAGAAAAGGGGAATTTTATTATGATGTACATGCATTACTGTAAACGATGTCACCGCGTTTTTATGCTGAACGGCCATAAAATGATATGTCCGAAATGTACCGAGCCTCTGACAGAACTCCAGATTTCCTATCTGGACTATGTTGAGATGGATATGGGCGAACGTGAAGCCTTTAAAAACGCCTGCTCCGATGAAAACCAGCTTTGCAAACTGAAGACTACATATCGAATGTATAAATACAGCAAATGGTATAAAACACTTCAGGCTCAAAACAAGGACAATCTGCCGATTACCACCCTGCTGGCGGCCATTACCTTAGACCAGGAAAAAAGCCGCGCCATGCAGTAGAAGCTTCAACAAACAAAGGAATATATTCACAGCCACAGAGCCGGGATTTCCCGGCTCTGATGTGTTGCTGATATCGTTCTGTTCCGAGTGCTGCAACGGAATTTATCCTCACGATAATGCCGCTAATATTTCTTTGCTTGTCAATGCATAATTTTCATGTTTTCTGGCATATTCTTTTTCATCAAAATCGCTTATTTCCATATCACCATTAACCAAATGTCCGAAGCAGCAACAAGATATAAAATCATCGCCTATTAATGCTGACTTACACAACTCATCTACTATTAAATAGTAGTAAAACTCCTTAAAAAGCCTTCCCGAAATGATGACATTTTCAGCCTTACATAAATATCCTTCTATGGCATAACCGGATACTGACCTGAATGTCTCCTTTGGTATGTCATTTCTTATTTTACTCTTAAAGTTATTTCTATCGTTCTTATTCAGGCTTTTATCTGTTAATAAACCTAAGGGAATAACTGTTTTCATCGCTCCGGTATCAAACAGCATAATGATGTTATCCTTATTATTACTGATATTTGATACACTTAGTATATATGCCTTGCCTGTGTATTTTGCTACCATATTGAATTTAACCCCACCGAACTTAAATGTCTTAGTCTCCTATACCCCTTAGCGTAGTTTGTTTTTAATATGCCATTTAATGTTTCATTAAACTCCTGCTTTGTGGCAAATGCTATTACTTGCACGATATCGCTATAATTCTGGCTGTTATCTATTATAATACTATCGCAATCCAAATGCTCGCTCACAAATTTTGAATAATCAATGGTGTAGGGTTCTTCATAAAATGCAATACCATCCTTAACTGTATATTTCGGCTCTTTCATCATAGAATTACTCCTTTCCCAATGTCTATCACTTAATATTATATCAGATTTCAAATTTTCTTTATATGATAAATTTTATCAAACATACCCGCAGCAAAGCCGCTCCCCTACCTGTAATACACAAATATCCCAAGCAAAATAACCGCCATCCCCAAAAGCTTCCTCTTTGTGATTTTTTCCTTAAAGAAAAAGTAACTGAGCAGCATCACCACCACGTACCCAAGGGACTCCACCACCGGAACATTGGAAAACTCCCTGATCTGCTGACAGACCTCGAAGCCGGTCAGCTTCGGCAGCATCACATCCAGAAGAATGATATCATATGTACCGTTTTTTGCCTTTTCAAGGGCCTCCTCGCCGTCATAGGCACAATCCACTTCCATGCCATCCTGCTCCAGACTGAACCGGATCCCCTTTACGATCAGCTTTTCATCATCCACTACCAAAACCTTCTTCGCCATTTTCTACCTCTCATTTCTCTCTGCCCAAATATGATGTCTCTATCCTCTGTCAGTCTGCTTTCCGGCCCTGATGCCTGTTGCTCCTGCCGGCCACGCATCCCGGCTCTGATATCCGTTGCTCCTGTCGGCCACGCATCCCGGCTCTGATATCCGTTGCTCCTGTCGGTTCCATATTCCGGCTCTGACACCCGCGGTCACTTTCCCATACACAGCCCGTTCATTCCACGGTCAGATACGCTTCC
>OFFJ01001157.1_pt1 | contig 20045 bp, 19 predicted proteins | sample 1521261 | NCBI WGS metagenome assembly OFFJ01 (sample SAMEA3504122, study PRJEB24116) | mouse gut metagenome | biome: mouse gut; feature: mouse-associated habitat; material: faeces | place: Denmark | collected 2011 | reverse complement strand
GGTTGCAGGAAGCTTTTTTAGAGCCGACGATGTTGCAGGCTGTTATAGTTATCTCGCTGGTTTCGGCCGTGGGATTATTCTTGGGAAGACAGAAGATATTCGGTATATCACTGGGTATCACCTTCGTGTTCTTTGCCGGGATTCTGGCCGGACATTTCGGGATAGTTGTCAATAAAGACATGCTGAACTTCGCACAGAGCTTCGGTCTGATTCTGTTTGTCTACTCTTTAGGGTTACAGGTCGGTCCGGGTTTCTTCTCCTCTTTAAAGAAAGGCGGAGTAGCCATGAACATGATGGGATTGGGTGTCATCCTGCTGGGATTGCTCATGGCTCTTGCTTTCCATTGGACGACCGGTGTTTCGTTGCCGAATATGGTCGGCCTGCTTTGCGGAGCCGTTACCAACACACCGGCTCTGGGTGCTGCGCAACAGGCTTTATTACAGGTAGAACCGGCCGATTACAAGGAAGTGACCGATATGGCACTGGCTTGTGCCGTTGCCTATCCTTTGGGAGTCGTAGGGGTTATCCTGGCTATTATCCTACTGAAAAAAGTGTTCGGAGACAAGAACCTGGCGGACGATAAAGAAAAACATAATACCAAACCCAACATCACCGAATTCCATATCAGCAACCCAGCTATCTACGATAAAAGCATCAAAGATATTATGAAGCTGACGGAGAAACATTTTGTGATTTCCCGCGTGTGGCGTAACGGAAAAGTAAGTATCCCTACCTCCGACACCGTACTGCATGAAGACGACCATCTGCTGATTATTTCCCATAAATCAGATGTCGAAACCATCAAAGTGCTTTTCGGAGAACAGGAAAACGTCGACTGGAACAAAGAAGATATCGACTGGAATGCAATCGACTCGCAACTGATATCCCGCCGCATCGTCGTTACCCGCAACCGGGTAAACGGCGTAAAGCTCGGTTCGCTCCGACTACGTAACCTGTACGGCATCAATATCACCCGTGTGAACCGTGCCGGTATCGACCTGGTTGCCGACTCGGCCCTCCATCTGCAGATTGGCGACCGCCTGACGATCGTCGGTGAAAAGAATGCAGTCAACAATGTTGGTAAAATACTAGGCGACGAGATCAAACGCCTGGATAACCCGAATCTGCTGGCGGTATTTATCGGTATCTCACTGGGGGTTCTGCTGGGGTCCCTGCCGATCATGTTGCCGGGGATGACTACACCAATCAAATTGGGTATTGCCGGCGGCCCCATTATTGTCGGTATCCTGATGGGTGCTTTCGGTCCACGTTTCCATCTGACTACTTATACGACCATGAGTGCCAACCTGATGCTACGCCAATTAGGTATCGTCATCTATCTGGCCGGGCTTGGGATTGATTCAGGAGCCCATTTCTTCGAGACCGTATTCCGGGCGGAAGGGGCTTTATGGGTCGGACTAGGTTTTCTGCTGACGATTGTCCCTGTCCTGATTGTCGGTTTCATCGCTTCCCAGTTCTTCAAACTCGACTATGCGCACAACGTCGGGATGCTCTGCGGCAGTATGGCAAACCCTATGGCCCTGACCTATGCCAATACAACGGTCGAAGGCGACGAACCATCGGTTGCCTATGCCACGGTCTATCCTTTATCCATGTTTATCAGGGTGATATCGGCACAGTTAATCATTATGTTATTTACATAAAAAAGGGGGAACTTTCATTCCCCCTCCCCATAATATAATCCGTATCGATTATCCTTTCACAATTTCTTCTTTCTCTTTATCCCAGTACATCGTACGTCCTTCCAGATAAGCATGTGTTCCCATATGGGCAGTCATCGCTTCCTGGAATGCGGCATCAATATTACAGCTCGGCTGTTTATTCTGACGGATACATTCCAGCCATTCACGAATATGCAGGTGGGTCGTGTCGTAACGTTTACCGCTTACATAGGTGTAAAGCAAACCGCGCTGGGCAAAATATAATTCAGTTGGCGACGTAATAGCATCCACCGAATTCTGTCCCGGCACATAGGTGTAGAACGGTTCGTTCGGTTTGATGATCCCCTTGTCCATCTTCTCCTTGTAAATTTCGGACGCCGGATCCGCCTTCAGCGTAATCGTATTGGACAATTCCATCTGGGCATCATGTCCCATAATGACCTTTCCACGCGGACGGTTGCTAGCCAATGTCGCACTGTACAACATCGTCATATCCCGGTCGGGGAACTCGAAAGTAGTCTGCAAGACGTCAGGTACCGTACGTCCGTCCTTGAAGTAATAGACACCACCCGACGAAGTAGCCGAATGAGGAATACCCACTCCAAAGATCTGATTGATCGCATCGTACTCGTGTGTCAGCAAGTCACCGCTCAAACCGGTACTGTAATCCCACCAGCAACGCCAGCGGAAGAAACGTTCCAGGCTGAATTTATCACGGGGATCAGGACCGATATACCGTTGCAGGTTGTTCGCTGTCATATAATCGGTATATTCCTTGATGCGTTCTTCCGGTCCTTCGAACTGTTTCCAGTCGATTGTGTCGGGAGAAGCTCCGTCTATCAGCGGATATACCCACGCCCCGTTCGGGTCGTTACGGTTGGTACATACTTCGATCAGCGATACTTTGCCGATCAAGCCTTTGTCGATGATCTCCTTGGCACGGATATAACTGTCAGTCTGACGTCCCTGATGCCCTAACTGGAATACGATGCCGGTTTCCTTAACCACCTGGCGCACCTGATAAGTCTCAGGTACTGTCCACGACAACGGTTTTTCCACATAGACATGCTTTCCAGCTTTAGCTGCTTCCATCGCCATCGTACTGTGCCAATGGTCGGGAGTAGCGATAATAACTGCGTCGATGTCATCGGCAGCCAGCAATTCTTTATATGTTCTGTAACGTTTCGGCCGTTTCCCGAACTTTCCGTTCGAACCTTCGCGATGAATATTGGATGCCGCCAAAACAGCCGCTTCACCATACACATCGAAGATATCGCACACGCCGGTTACTTCGATATTCAGGTCATCCTGTTCCAGGAACTGTTCATAACGTTTGTCCTTGCTATCGTTCTTCGCCCCTTCAATCAGGCCGTCGATCCAGGAAGGTTCGGCAAAACCGGCTGCACGCATCAGTTGCTTGCCACGGATACCGAAACCGATCATTCCGATACGAATCTTTTTCCCGTCCGGCTGGGCAGGAATCATATAATGTTCTTTATCAAACTTAAAGGCACTACCCAGACTTTTCGACTTTTTGTCGTACGTCTGTTTCTTATAGACACCATAACCCAGTGCCCCCAATACCGGAATGGTAGCCAACGCCTTCAGGGCATTACGACGTCCTTCAGACTGAGGCCCCTGATTTTCTTTCGGAGTATTATTATTGTTTTCTGTTGCCATGATATTACATTAATTTGAGTTTAGACAATAGGGGAATCGCTTTTTTCAGATAGCGGTCCAGCCCGATAATATGAGAAGTGGGAAAAACCAGCAGTACAGCCAGCGCCGCCATCTCTACCAGATTCTTGTCTATCCACAGATAAGACCCTTCGAACGGCATCATATATTGTGCCCCGATAAACGAAGGATGGGAAAGGTAATAAAATGCAAGCAATATCATCGCCCCGATAGAAGAGAGTTTGCTGAAAGCACCTGTTATCAGTCCGAGACCAATTAACAACAGCGCCCATTCGTTCAGCGCATTAACCATGTTCATCATGGCCGGATCACTAGCCAATCCGGCGAAAAAGTCAGACATAAAACCTTTGGAATCGAGGAGGTAAGGAAGCGATGTCCATTTGGGATTCAGGATCTTCACCAGTCCTTCGTAGGCAAAATGCCAGCCAATGAATAATCGCAGTACAACCATCGCGGTCAACTGCGCAGAAGTGTAAGAATCTTTTTGTATCATTTCATGTATTTGATTTATCGCCGCAAATATAGGGATAAAATCCGGAGAACAAAGGATTTGAAATACTGATGATACTAAAACTTTCTACATTTTACCAAAATTTTACTATTGTCGGCCTGAGTAGTAGCAAAAAGATATACATCTCCACCATCCATGATCTTTGTGCGTTTACGCAATTCTTCTACGGATAGAGGGAAATTACGGACAGTGATATTTGCACGGGGTATTTGTTCGGATATTCCTTTGCAGAGTTTCCCGGTAAAAGGGAATACCTCCTCTACGACAAAACTCCTGCCCGGAAAAACAGCTACTCCTGTATCAGAGGTATAAAGATGGCTGCTCGTATGCAACTTTTCCAATCCGAAACGGGTAGCGGTACTTTTAAAGGCACCGGCTTTCAACAGTGAGGAATTGGGTTCATAGAGATAGTTTTTTACTTGACCGGACAGATGTAATTCTTCCCGACTCTCATCCTGCAAAGTAAAAATAAAAGATTCTTCCTCCCCATTACCTATATAATTAATGCAATGGATAGCCGGAGAAGTTACGGACGCATCTCTTTCCACAACAAAAAGCAGTTCCTTACATTCGTTCTTTACCGATAACACATGGACTTCCACTGTTCCGGGTAAAAGCTCCAATGTCAACCGTATATCGGCCATAGGAGATAACTTTGCAATCACTTTCGGCGCATGGCGGAAGAGTTCCGGCAACAAGGCCGGCAGGTCGGGTTCACAATCCTGCAAAGCAAAAACCCGTTTATTCCCTTCGCCGCGGCGGGCCGGGTCAATATAAAAAACATCGGTTCGGGGCAGTTGGGATATTAACATTGTGCTATCTCCTTCCATAACCGTTATATTGTCGACACCCAATGCTGAAAAATTATTACGGGCAGCCTCGCAATAGGCAGGGAAACGTTCTATATAAGTTACTTGGCGGACTTTCCGGGAAAAGTAATAACTGTCAATTCCCAGACCACCGGTCAGGTCGTACAGGGTTTCATCTTCCTTCACCAAACGCTGTTTGTAGGAAGCCGTCTGCTCAGATGAACATTGCTCTGCCGATATCTTTGAAGGAAATAACAAATCGTCGTTTGCATACCATAGAGGCAGCTTTTCCTTAATCTGCCGCCGGGATGCAATCTGGTCTACTGCAAAAGGAACATCGATTGAAGGATAACGGGATGCACTCAGCAGAAGACGAGTCAAATCATCGCCTGCATGTTCTTTTACAAATCTCCGGAATTCATCTGTCTGTTTCATGCGGCAAAGATAAGGTTTTTATGATTAGTGATACAACGAATATTTTTCAAAAAAAATCCGCAAATCATTTGCAGTTTGTCAGAGAATATCTATATTTGCTGCCGTAATAACAAAAACAGTCATGAGAACATTTATAGTAAATACATTTTGGTGGTGGCGCTCTTTACTCCTACAACGGTCGTAAGGAACGCAGTCCTGTGTATATACTAGTCAAGATATCATAGAAAGGCCTGTCGCACTTGCGACGGGCCTTTTTTCTTTTTAATCCATTTACGAATACAATTAAAACAACATAGCAAAAGATGAAAACGTATCAAGTTGACAAAAACGGTTATTATGGTGAGTTCGGCGGCGCTTATATCCCCGAAATCCTTCACCAGTGTGTGGAAAACTTACAGAACATCTATCTGGAAGTACTGGAAAGTGAAAGTTTCAAGCAGGAATTCAACCAATTGCTGCGCGACTACGTAGGCCGCCCCTCCCCCCTTTACCTGGCAAAACGATTAAGCGAAAAGTATGGTTGCAAGATTTATCTCAAACGGGAAGACCTCAACCATACGGGAGCCCACAAAATCAACAACACAATCGGACAGATTCTGCTGGCACGCCGCATGGGCAAAACCCGCATCATCGCCGAAACAGGTGCGGGACAGCACGGTGTTGCCACAGCTACCGTTTGCGCCCTGATGAACATGGAATGCATCGTTTACATGGGCAAGACGGACGTGGAACGCCAGCATGCCAACGTGCAGAAGATGGAGATGCTCGGTGCAACCGTCGTCCCTGTTACTTCCGGCAACATGACCCTGAAAGATGCAACAAACGAAGCAATCCGTGACTGGTGTTGTCACCCTTCCGATACGTATTACATCATCGGTTCCACAGTCGGTCCTCACCCTTATCCCGACATGGTAGCACGCCTGCAATCCGTTATCAGTGAAGAGATAAAGAAACAGTTACAGGAAAAAGAAGGGCGCGACCATCCGGATTACCTGATTGCCTGCGTCGGAGGCGGAAGCAATGCAGCCGGTACAATCTATCACTTTATCGACGACCAACGGGTGAAACTCGTACTGGCAGAAGCCGGAGGAAAAGGAATCTGTTCAGGTATGAGCGCCGCCACCATCCAGCTGGGAAAGAAAGGAATCATACACGGAGCCCGTACCCTGGTCATGCAGAGCGAAGACGGACAAATCGAAGAGCCCTACTCTATCTCTGCCGGACTGGACTATCCGGGAATCGGCCCGATTCACGCCAATCTGTCCGTCAGCCACCGTGCCTCTATTCTGGCAGTCGATGACGACGAAGCACTGGAAGCCGCTTTCGAACTGACCCGCCTGGAAGGAATCATCCCGGCACTGGAAAGCGCCCATGCGCTGGGAGCACTCAGCAAAGTGAATTTCAAGCCGGAAGACGTAGTCGTGTTAACAGTCTCCGGTCGTGGCGATAAAGATATGGATACGTATATTGAATACAAAAACAGAAAGTAACCGATGAAAAACTATCATTTCAAAACGATAAGCAAACAGGTCCTGGGCGACCTTCACACTCCCGTCAGCATCTACCTGAAAGTACGGGATATCTATCCGGAATCAGCCCTGCTGGAAAGTTCGGACTTCCACGGAAACGAAAACAGCCTTTCCTTCATCGCCCTCTGCCCGCTGGCAAGTATCGGCATCAACAACGGCGAATGTACGGCAACCTTTCCCGACGGCAACCGCGAAGTGACTCCCCTCAGTGAAAGCTATAACGTAGCAGATGCCATGAACGCGTTTCTGGACCGTTACTGCATCGAAGGGGCAGACAAGAAAGTCTGCGGCCTGTTCGGATACACGGCCTTCGATGCTGTCCGTTACTTCGAAAACATTCCGGTCATAGAAGCCCATCACGAAGAGAACGATGCTCCCGACATGCTATACATATTATATAAGTATATCCTCGTCTTCAACCATTTCAAAAATGAACTGACATTAGTCGAATTATTGCAGGACAGCGAAAAGAGCAACTTGCAGGAAATCGAAACACTGATTGAAAACCGCAACTATGCTTCCTATAACTTTCAGACCACCGGGCCGGAGACTTCTCCTATCACCGGCGAAGAATACAAGGCTATGGTTCGCGAAGGTATCAAACACTGCCTGCGCGGTGATGTTTTCCAAATCGTTTTAAGCCGCCGTTTCGAACAACCGTTCAAAGGCGACGACTTTAAAGTCTACCGTGCCCTGAGAAGTATCAATCCTTCCCCCTACCTTTTCTATTTTGACTTCGGCGGCTTCCGCATCTTCGGTTCGTCTCCCGAAACGCACTGCAAAGTGACGGAAGGCCATGCAAGCATCGACCCGATTGCCGGAACCGCTTTCCGCACAGGCAATGTGGCTCTCGACAAACAACGTACAGAAGCCCTCCTCGCCGACCCGAAAGAGAATGCCGAACATGTCATGCTGGTAGATCTTGCCCGCAACGACCTGAGCCGCAACGCACACAACGTACAGGTCGATTTCTACAAGGAGGTACAATATTACAGTCACGTCATCCACCTGGTTTCCCGTGTAAGCGGCGAAGTGAACAGCGACAGCAACCCGGTAAAAACATACATCGATACCTTCCCGGCAGGAACCCTCAGCGGCGCCCCGAAAGTACGTGCCATGCAGCTTATCACCGACCTCGAAAAGCATAACCGCGGAGCCTATGGCGGCTGCATCGGATTTATCGGTCTGGACGGCGACTTGAACCAGGCTATCACTATCCGCACCTTCGTCAGCCGCGGCAACGTACTGTATTACCAGGCCGGTGCCGGTATCGTAGCGAAAAGCAACGACGAACGCGAACTTCAGGAAGTAAACAACAAGCTGGGAGCCTTGAAAAAGGCAATCGACCTGGCAGAGAAGCTGAAGAATTGAAAATTGAAAATTGAGAATTGAAAATTATGAGCAAGATATTATTATTCGACAATTATGATTCCTTCACCTATAATTTATTACATATTTTGAAGGAACTGGGTGCGGAGGTGGAAGTTTACCGCAATGACAAAATATCCTTGGAAGAAGTAGACCGCTTCGATAAAATCCTTCTTTCGCCGGGTCCCGGCATTCCGGAAGAAGCGGGCATCCTGCTTCCTTTAATCCGCCAATATGCCCCGACAAAAAGTATTCTGGGAGTATGCCTCGGAGAACAAGCGATTGGAGAAGCCTTCGGAGCAACCCTGATTAACCTGACAGACGTTCATCACGGCGTTTGTTCCGATATCCGGGTGACAGCTAAAGAACCGTTATTTGCCGGACTCGAAGCCGGATTCCGTGCCGGACGTTACCACTCCTGGGCAGTCTCCCGCGAAAACTTCCCCGATTGCCTGGAAATAACAGCCGAAGATATGGAAGAAAAACAAATCATGGCATTGCGTCACCGTACGTACGATGTCCGGGGTATCCAATTCCATCCGGAATCGGTTCTGACCCCGAAAGGCAAGATTATTATTGAAAACTGGCTGAAAGGATAACGAGGACTAATAAACATAAGAAAGAAGAGTTATGAAAGATATATTATACAGATTATTCGAACACCAGTACCTCGGACGGGATGAAGCCCGCCAGATACTTCAGAATATGGCTGCCGGCCAATACAATGATTCCCAGATAGCCAGCCTCATCACCGTCTATCTGATGCGTAACATTTCCGTAGAAGAGCTATCCGGTTTCCGCGAAGCCCTGCTCGAAATGCGCGTACCGGTCGACCTGTCGGATTACAAGCCAATCGACATCGTCGGTACAGGGGGCGACGGCAAAAACACATTCAATATCAGTACCGCTTCCTGTTTTGTCGTTGCCGGAGCCGGTTACAATGTGGTGAAACATGGTAACTACGGCGCAACCTCCGTCAGCGGTGCCAGTAATGTGATGGAACAACATGGCGTCAAGTTTACCAACGATATCGACAAACTACGCCAAAGCATGGACACCTGCCATATCACATACCTGCATGCCCCTTTATTCAACCCGGCCTTAAAAGCGGTAGCCCCGGTACGTAAAAACCTGGGAGTACGCAGTTTCTTCAATATGCTCGGCCCGCTGGTGAATCCCGTTATGCCGGCTTACCAGTTATTGGGCGTATATAATTTACCTTTGCTGCGGTTATACAGCTACACATACCAGGAAAGCGGGACGCGTTTTGCCGTTGTCCACAGCCTGGACGGGTACGACGAAATATCACTGACCTCCGACTTTAAGGTAGCAATGCCGGAGAAAGAGAAACTATATACCCCGGAAATGCTTGGTTTTGCCCGTTGCACAGAGGATGACCTCGACGGCGGCCAGACTGTCGAAGATGCCGCCCGCATCTTCAATAACGTAATGACCAATACGGCACCCCCCGCACAAAAGAACTGCGTAATTGCCAACTCTGCCTTTGCCATCCAAGTCATCTGCCCGGAAAAGAAGATAGAAACCTGTATCGCCGAAGCCCGCGAATCGCTGGAAAGCGGCAGTGCATTGGCTACGCTAAAGAAGTTTATTTCGCTGAATAATTGATTTATGAAAGATATATTGCAAGACATTATAACCAACAAACGCATCGAAGTAGACCGGCAAAAACAAGCCGTGCAACTTCGTACGCTACTGGCATTGGGTGGTGAACGGCTGGAACGTACTACCTATTCGATGCGTGCCTCGCTGGCTGCATCTTCTTCGGGCATCATCGCCGAGTTTAAACGCAAAAGCCCTTCGAAAGGCTGGTTGCATCCGGATGCCGCCATCCCGGACATCATCCCGGCTTATCAGCAAGCCGGAGCTTCCGCCTGCTCGGTCCTGACCGACCCGCAGTTTTTCGGCGGTTCGTTGGGTGACCTCTGCCAGGCACGCAAGCTGGCTGAGATTCCCCTGTTGCGGAAAGATTTTATCATCGACGAATACCAGGTGTACCAGGCCCGGGTCATGGGGGCCGATGCGATTCTGCTAATCGCCGCCTGCCTCACCCCCGACCAATGCCTGTCACTGGCAGAGTTGGCACATACCCTCCAACTGGAAACACTGCTGGAAATCCACTGTGAATCGGAATTGGGGCATCTCAACCCGCATATCGACATGCTCGGTGTTAACAACCGTAACCTCGGGACATTCCATACCGACGTGGAAAATTCGTTCCGTCTGGCAGAAATCATGCAGGAAGTCAGCAAAGAAAAGGACCTCGCTCCCCTCCTGGTTTCGGAAAGCGGAATATCAGACACAACCACAGTAAGCCGCCTTCGTGAGGCTGGCTTCCGCGGTTTCCTGATTGGTGAGACATTCATGAAAACAGAAGAACCGGGCGATACTTTGTCCGCTTTCATAGGAGATTTGCCATGCTAATCAAGGTTTGCGGCATGCGGGAACCGGAAAATATCCGGCAGGTAGCAGAGACGGGAATCGACTGGATGGGATTCATCTTTTACGCCCAATCACCCAGGAGATTAGGCTCAGATGACAGTGAACAGCAATTATCATCTTTCATCTCTCAACTAGCAACTGGCAACTGGCAACTAAAAAAAGTCGGCGTCTTCGTCAACGCCACGCCGGAAGAAATGATGAATACAGCCGCCCGTTACCGGCTCGATTACCTGCAATTGCATGGAAACGAATCGCCGGACATCTGCTATACCCTCCATAAACGGGGATATGCAATCATCAAGGCATTCTCTATCGCCACCGAAGAAGATTTAAAACCGGTCGCCGACTACGAAGGCCGTGCCGACTATTTTCTTTTCGACACCAAATGCAGCAGCTATGGCGGTTCAGGCAAACAGTTCGACTGGTCGGTACTCTCCGCCTACAAAGGGCAAACGCCTTTCCTGCTCAGCGGCGGTATCAACCCCGACAGCGTAGAAGCCCTCCGGAACTTCAGCCACCCGAAACTAGCCGGTATCGACCTCAATAGTGGTTTCGAAACCAGTCCGGGCATGAAAGACGCAGAGAAACTGAAAACATTTATTGACAAGATTAAAAATAAAAAGACTGACATATGAATCGTATTACAAACTTATTCGTAACAAAAAAGAACGGCATCCTGTCCGTTTACTTTACAGCGGGTTATCCTCAGCTAAATGATACGGTAACCATTCTGAAAGAACTGGAAGCAAAAGGTATCAACATGGTCGAAGTAGGCATCCCTTTCTCCGACCCGATGGCAGACGGTCCCGTCATCCAGGAAGCCGCTACACAGGCATTGCGAAACGGCATGTCGCTCCACCTCCTGTTCGAACAGTTGAAAGACATACGAAAAGAGGTACAAATGCCTTTAGTTCTGATGGGCTACCTCAATCCGATTATGCAATTCGGCTTCGAAGACTTCTGTAAAAAATGTGTGGAAGTAGGTATCGACGGCATGATTATCCCCGACCTCCCTTTCGCCGACTACATGTCCGACTACAAAGAGATAGCCGACCGCTACGACCTGAAAATGATTATGCTTATCACTCCTGAAACTTCCGAAGACCGTATCCGCCTGATTGACGAACACACTTCCGGCTTCATCTATATGGTATCGAGTGCAGCAATAACAGGTGCACAGCAGAGTTTCGACGACCAAAAACAGGCCTATTTCCGCCGTATCAACGGAATGAACCTGCAAAATCCCCGCCTGGTAGGTTTCGGAATCTCCAATAAAGCCACCTTCGATGCCGCCTCCTCTAATTCCTCAGGCGCCATCATCGGCAGCAAATTTATCCAATTGCTGAAAAGCGAAACAACAATCCCCGGAGCTGTAGATGCATTACTGGAAGGTTTGAAAAAATAGGACGGCAACCTGCCTGAAATGGGTAGGCATCGAAACAACAACGGACAGGCATCGCTTTATCTATGGATGCCTGTCCGTTTTTAGATTAACAAAATATACTCGAAAAAACAGCAACTTACAACAATGTTATTCCCTACTATCTAGTACATTTGCCAAAAACAGGAACGTCTTTTGTGCGTTTTTGCCATTTTCAGGAACATAAAATTGATTTTATCATGGAATTATATCGTAGCATCATTGAAGATTTAAAAGATTGGAAAAGCAGACCGGATAGAAAGCCTCTAATTTTAAAGGGGGCCAAACAAACTGGAAAAACATGGATATCATGAAACTAATATCGATCCGATAATCTTTATACATCTGAAAAAAAACAGTTACCAGTTTATAACCGACAACTGTTTCTCTTTTCAGCGGAAAGCGAGGGATTCGAACCCCCGGAACAGTTACCCGTTCACCGCATTTCGAGTGCGGCCCATTCGACCACTCTGGCAGCTTTCCTGGTCGTTGACGCGACAAATGTATAAAAAATTTGATACCGTTATCCTCCGAAGGTCCTTTTTTTCTGCACACAGCACTACTATGTCAGTCCCAACAACACTATTATGCTAATACCCATAGCACTATAGTATCATACAACACAGCACTATAGTGCTAAAAAAAAGGGAGTAACCTCTCGGCACTCCCAATCCTATCGTGTTAACGAATTGAACGTTATTATTTGAAATAACGGTTATATAATCCTTCGAAACCTTTACCATGGCGGGCTTCGTCTTTACACATTTCGTGTACTGTATCGTGGATAGCATCCAGATTCTGCTGTTTTGCCAATGTAGCGATACGTTTTTTATCTTCGCAAGCACCGGCTTCTGCTTCCATACGTTTTTTCAGGTTAGTCTTTGTATCCCAAACAACATCACCTAACAGCTCTGCAAACTTGGCAGCATGTTCAGCTTCTTCCCATGCATAACGTTTGAATGCTTCTGCTACTTCAGGATAACCTTCGCGGTCTGCCTGGCGACTCATTGCCAGATACATACCTACCTCAGTACATTCACCCATAAAGTGAGCGTTCAACCCCTCAAGAATAACAGGGTCAACACCTTTTGCAACACCTAATACGTGTTCGTCTACAAACTGCAGAGCGCCTGTTGTTTCTACCAGTTCTTTGAACTTGCTTTTCGGTTGTTTACATTGCGGACAGAATTCAGGAGCTTCGTCACCTTCATGAACATAACCACATACTGTGCAGATCCATTTCTTTTTCATCTTCGTAAAATTTTATTGGTTGTATAACTATTAGTATAATCTTTTGTTATTCGCTGTGACAAAATTAACCAAACAAATCTAAACAGCAAGAGATAAGCCAATAGAAATATTCTATCTGTTAATTGATAAAAACTATGGAACTTATTCAAAGCGGCAAATGTTAGATTATAAAACTTACATATAGTATGGATACATTAAAGATTACAAGCCTCTTAGGCGACAAAGCAGAATATTTACTGGGTCACACCTGTAAAACGATCGACAAATCACTGATTCACATACCATCTCCTTCAACAGTCGATGATATCTGGATCAATACGGACAGAAACATTCAGACATTAAATAATTTACAACGGATGTTGGGAAGCGGACGTCTGGCTAACACCGGTTATCTGTCTATCCTCCCGGTCGACCAGGACATAGAACATACGGCCGGAGCATCATTCGCCCCGAATCCCATTTATTTCGATCCGGAAAATATCGTGAAGCTGGCAATCGAAGGCGGTTGCAACGCTGTCGCTTCCACATTCGGAAACCTGGGAGCTGTGGCACGTAAATATGCACATAAAATACCGTTCCTCGTAAAACTCAATCACAATGAATTGCTTACTTATCCGAACAGCTACAATCAGGTGATGTTTGGCACAGTCAAGGAAGCCTGGAACATGGGGGCCGCAGCAGTCGGTGCCACCATTTATTTCGGTTCTGCGGAAAGCCGTGAGCAACTGGTCGAGATTGCGGATGCATTCGAGTATGCACACGAATTAGGTATGGCGACCGTCCTCTGGTGTTATCTGAGGAACAATGATTTCAAAAAAGATGGCGTAGATTATCATGCAGCAGCCGACCTGACCGGTCAGGCCAACCATCTGGGTGTAACAATCAAAGCAGATATCGTTAAACAAAAACTGCCGTCCAACAACGGTGGCTTCACAGCCATCAACTTCGGCAAAGTAGATAAAAAGATGTACACCGAACTGACGACCGAACATCCGATCGACCTTTGTCGTTACCAGGTAGCCAACGGTTATATGGGCCGTGTCGGCCTAATAAATTCCGGAGGAGAATCACACGGTGCCTCCGACCTGAAAGAAGCCGTCATCACAGCCGTCATCAACAAACGTGCCGGCGGCATGGGCCTGATTAGCGGACGTAAAGCATTCCAGCGTTCCATGAAAGATGGCGTCGAACTGCTTCACACCATCCAGGACGTTTACCTGGATCCGGAGATCACGATTGCATAAACATGTATGTATAATTACGTACAACCAATCGTTGCGTCACTGATTGCCGTACTTTGGGGGATGGATACTTTTGGAGTGATGAAAGGGATTGCCGTAGCATTGGTATTTACCGGCGTTTATATCGTAACACAAAGTAAATCGAGGGCCCAGTTAGAGGCCCTCTGAAATACCTTTCCATAAATTATCGTCAGGGACAGGGGCTACAATCTTTATCAATTCTTTGGATACCGGATGGATAAACTCGGCACTCCGGGAATGGAGACTGATACCACCATCTTTATTCGAACGCTCGGCACCATATTTCAGGTCTCCTTTAATCGGACACCCCATCTTTGCCAACTGGCAGCGTATCTGATGATGCCGGCCGGTTTTCAGGTCTATTTCCAATAAGAAATAATTATCCGAATGCGCAATCACCTTATAATGAAGAATCGCTTTCTTTGAATCCGGACGTTCGGTATCGTAAGCGTAACTCTTGTTTTGTTTCTCGTTACGGACCAGCCAGTTCACCAGTTCGCCTTCTTCAGCCGGCGGACAGTTCTTGACAATGGCCCAATAGGTTTTCTTCACCTCTCCTACCCGGAACATCTCGTTCAGGCGGGGTAAAGCTTTACTGGTCTTGGCAAACAGGACTACACCGCTCACCGGACGGTCCAGCCGGTGGGTAACACCGACATACACATTTCCCGGCTTGCAATACTTCTCTTTCAGCCACGCCTTGAGCATTTCCGAAAGAGGAGTATCACCGGTTTTATCTCCTTGTACAATCTCACGGCATGTTTTGTTTACCGCGATGATATGATTGTCTTCGTAGATAACTTCCATATTACATATTCATACCGCCGTCTACCTGAATCACCTGTCCGGATACATAAGCAGACAAATCTGATGCCAGGAATGTAGCTACATTTGCCACATCTTCAGTAGTACCGCCGCGGCGCAAAGGAATCTTCTTGTTCCATTCTTCTCTTACTTCTTCCGGCAATTTCGCAGTCATATCGGTAATGATAAAACCAGGAGCGATTGCATTGGCACGGATACCTCGTGAACCCAGTTCCTGAGCCACCGATTTAGCCAAACCGATCATACCGGCTTTTGAAGCCGAATAGTTGCTCTGACCGGCATTCCCGTGAACACCTACGACAGAAGACATATTGATAATGTTACCTGCACGCTGTTTCATCATGACCGGAGTACAAGCATGGATGAAGTTGAAAGCCGATTTCAGGTTCACATTCAGGACAGCATCCCACTGGCCTTCGCTCATACGCATCATCAGGCCGTCTTTCGTGATACCGGCATTGTTAACCAGAATATCGATACGACCGAAGTCTTTCACGATTTCCGCCACTACATTATGAGTCTCTTCAAAGTTGGCTGCATTAGAAGCATATCCTTTTGCTTTAACGCCTAAAGCTTCGATTTCTTTCTGTGTAGCTTCACCGTTCTCGTCGATAACCAGGTCTGTAAATGCGATATTTGCACCTTCAGCGGCAAACTTTAAAGCGATAGCCTTACCGATACCGCGTGCAGCACCGGTTACAATGGCAACTTTTCCTTCTAATAATTTCATAATATTTCTATTTACGTTTATATTAACACTGTATCAGACAAGCACCCGCCGAATATCCGCCGCCGAAGACGGTCAGACAAATCAGGTCGCCTTTCTTGAATGTATGGTCATTCTGCGCATACACCAAAGCCGAACTAACCGAACCGGTATTACCCAGTTCTTCGATATTATGCAGGAACTTTTCTTCCGGCAAATTCAGCTGCTTGGCAATATTCGACATGATACGCATATTTGCCTGGTGACCGATGAAATAAGTCAGGTCATCCAACGCAAATCCGTTCTTCTCCAACAGATAAACTGCATTTTTAGGCATGTAGGTACAAGCCTGGATAAACACGTCGCGACCTTCCGGCATCTGGATACCACCGTCACGAGGACGCAACTGCACACCTTCAGGACCTTTCCCCAGATGGCCCAACCCCTGTGTAAACACTTCAATGATATGCGGATCTTTCTCTGTCACACGTTCCTTTGAAATAAAGAACGCAGCAGCGGCATCTCCCCAGAGGTGACCGGCTTTCGGATCTGTTTCATTATAATAAGCGGAATTTTTATCTGCTGAAAGGATTAAAGCCTTTGTAGCCTTTCCCATGGCAAAATAACCTTCCACAACTTCCAGCGCATTTAAAAAAGAGGAACAGGCAGATGATAAATACAACGCTTTCGCATTTGTAATATTAAACTCACGCTGCGTATAATGGGCTGCGGTTGCAACTGTATCGTACGGAGAATAGGATGCTGAGATAATCAAATCAACTTCCGTAATGTCATACGGCAATTTTGGCAGTGCGTTACGTACGGCGTCCATTCCCATGGTACAAATTGTCTCTTCCGGTTTGGCTTTGGACCGGGTTTTAATACCCGTACGCTGTTCAATCCATTCACTTGTCAACCCGTTTAATTCCAAAAAATGTTGGTTGTGCACCCGCTCTTCAGGCACATAAAACCCTGTTGCATTAATAAACATCTCTGGTTTACTTTATCTTTATTCCGTTGAATATTAAATTCATTACATTATCTCTCCGCTTAATCCGCTGGCTGATATTATCTCCCATAATACCCCTTATATAAGGAACTTCCAATCCCTTTAAGGCATGATGTAGCACCACTGCTGTTATTTCTGTATCAGGCATTGCAAAGATTCCTTCCTTCACTCCGGCATCCAATATTCCCTTCAATAATTCTGTCTCACGTATGTCAAAGTTCTTACGAACCTTCTCTACGCGCCATATATCACGGAAAAAGTTAGCTTTCAGCGTACCATTACGAAATACGAGCGCTTTGATAGCATCCAATCTGGCATAGATGAATGTCATCAACTTCTCATCAGCTGGCAAATCCTTTCCGGCAACATCAAGCAGCATCTTGTATAACTGGTCCAGCTCCGATTCCACCACAGCCAGATAAATCTCATTTTTGCTCTTGAAATACGTATATAACGTACGTCTGCCTTTCCGGGAAGCCTGTGCAATATCGTTCATTGTCGTATTATCAACCCCCATGCGGGCAAACAATTGCCTGGCCACATCCACCAACATTTCGCGTGTTTTAGAAACTGTCATCGGCATTGTATTGCACATTTTGATTAAAACTGTGCGCAAAGTACCTAAAAAAGATTGGTTCTACCAAGTATATTAAAAAAAACTTGCAATAAATTTGTTTTATAAGAGAAAATCCCTACCTTTGCACTCGCAATCACAAAATGATTGCAAACTATATCGCGGAGTGGAGCAGTGGTAGCTCGTTGGGCTCATAACCCAAAGGTCGTAAGTTCGAGTCTTGCCTCCGCAACTATCTAAAGGCTTTCAGTATTCACTGGAGGCCTTTTTCATTTTCATCTTTCCTAAGCTTTATTAGCCAAATTTAAGCCGTCAATTTCCGCCCCGGCATGTTTATTGTAATGTAGATGTATGGATATCAACCGACAAAAAGACTTAACAATATAATAATATGGCTTATATAGACTATTACAACATTCTAGGGGTGAATAAAGGCGCTTCACAGGACGACATCAAAAAAGCGTACAAGAAGCTGGCCCGTAAATATCATCCGGACCTGAATCCGAACGATCCGGATGCTCACCGGAAATTCCAGGAGATCAACGAAGCCAATGAAGTACTGAGCGACCCGGAAAAACGGAAGAAATACGACCAATACGGTGAAAACTGGAAACATGCCGACCAGTTCGAAGCTCAGCAGAACCAATACGGACAGTATCAGGGCGGCTTCGGTGGTTTTAGCGGCTTTGGAGGCAGCAACGGCGGGGGTGCCCAATGGAGTGCCTCAGACGACGGCAGCGGCTTCTCCGACTTCTTCGAATCCATGTTCGGAGGCGGCGGTCGTGGCAGAGGCAACCATGCTTTCCGCGGCCAGGACTATAATGCAGAACTGCATGTCTCTTTGGCAGATGCAGCCCAAACACACAAACAGGTTATTACCGTCAACGGTAAGAATCTGCGCATAACCGTACCAGCCGGTATCGCAGACGGACAGACCATCAAGCTGAAAGGCCAGGGCGGTCCGGGTGTAAACGGCGGACCTGCCGGCGATCTGTACATCACATTCAGCATAGCAGAAGACAGCCGTTTCAAACGGGTTGGCGACGATTTATATATAACCGCCCCGTTGAACCTCTACACTGCTATACTGGGTGGCGAACAAATCGTAGAAACAATGGACGGCAAGGTAAAACTGAAAGTGGCTGCCGGAACGCAGAACAACAGCAAAGTCCGCCTGAAAGGCAAAGGTTTCCCTGTCTATAAAAAAGACGGGCAGTTCGGTGACCTGATCGTCACCTACTCCATCGAGATACCGACTAATCTGACGGATAAACAAAAAGAGTTGTTCCGCGAAATACAGAGTCTTAATCAATAAAACACGAGTACTATGCAAACAGATTTAATTATAGTCAACGAATATTGCCGGATATGTCAGATAGAACCTTCTTTCATCTTCAGGCTGGAAGAAGGTGGACTCATTGAAATCCGTATCATCGAAGGCGAAAAGTATTTACAGGCGGAGCAATTACACGATATCGAAAGATATACACGTATGTATTACGACCTCTCAATCAATTTCGAAGGAATCGATGCCATCCACCATCTGCTGAATCGTGTCAAATCCATGCAACAGCAAATCGGACATCTGAAAAAGAGGTTGCGGGTATATGAAGCAAAAGATTTTGAAGAAAATGAATTATAAAATCCGAATGACACATCTATCTTACATTCAACCTGGTAGATGTGTCATTTTGTTACTAAAAGAAGCCTTACTCCCCGGCTTTCAACAGAAAGACAAAAACTTTTTGTAAAATAATTTGGATTGTAAGAAATAATTCATACCTTTGCACTCGCAATCAGGAATGATAGCAACTATATCGCGGAGTGGAGCAGTGGTAGCTCGTTGGGCTCATAACCCAAAGGTCATAGGTTCGAGTCCTGTCTCCGCAACTAATAAAAAAGTGACGTACATTAGTGTGCATCACTTTTTTATTTATGCTTTCTACACAAAAAGAGAATATAATGATTATTTTCGTCTTTTTATTGCCGATAAATCGATCTTTGGTCTCGGTTTATATTTTTCCCGAAACTGTTCTATTGTATAAACATCTTTATCTACAAGAATTGATTCAAGTTGTATTTTAGATACACCGCTTTCTGTTATTTTTACTTGATGTGGAATATCCTGTCCATCTATGGTAATATCAAGTTCTGGTGTGTATAAAAAATCATTCTGAACATCCCACACTTCTTTATAATTTTGATTATCTCTCATTTCTTTCGCATTTGCATCTTTTATACTATGGGAATAAACTTGTTGTCCATTCATTTTTTGCGTAACTGTATACCGTAAAACAAAAGAGCCATATTTATTATCAGCATATTGAAACCATGTTGTATAAAAACCTTTTCCTAGTTGTGTTGAAAGAGAACGTCTAACATCAACACCATTATCTAGAATTGAATAAACATTATTAGAATCTTTTGTTGCATGATACAATTTACATCCACCAGGAATACTCATTTCTGAATTTAAATTACTCACTTCATTGCCATAGTCTATTTT
>OFFJ01001146.1_pt1 | contig 20155 bp, 16 predicted proteins | sample 1521261 | NCBI WGS metagenome assembly OFFJ01 (sample SAMEA3504122, study PRJEB24116) | mouse gut metagenome | biome: mouse gut; feature: mouse-associated habitat; material: faeces | place: Denmark | collected 2011 | reverse complement strand
CCCGGCCATGAGGCATTTACGGCCATGCGTATGCGCGGAGCCAATTCCACAGACATCGCAATCCTGGTGGTGGCAGCGGACGACGGTGTTATGCCGCAGACGGTAGAAGCTATCAGCCATGCAAAGGCAGCGGGCATTGAAATTGTTGTGGCAGTGAATAAGATTGATAAGCCATCTGCAAATATTGAGAGAGTAAAGCAGGAGCTGACGGAATATGAACTGGTAGCCACCGACTGGGGCGGAAATACGGAGTTTGTTCCTGTTTCAGCCAAATCCGGTGAGGGAATTGACGATTTATTGGAAACCATCCTGTTGACTGCCGATATTATGGAGCTGAAGGCAAATCCGAACAGGCGTGCCAGAGGTCTGGTTATCGAGGCTGAGCTTGACAAGGGACGCGGTCCTGTGGCTACGATTCTGGTGCAGAAAGGTACGCTGCATGTAGGAGATTTTGTCTCTGCAGGGGCATGTAACGGCAAGGTCAGAGCAATGATTGACGATAAGGGCAGAAGGGTGAAAGAAGCTACACCTTCCATGCCTGTTGAAATTTTGGGATTGTCAGATGTTCCCAGCGCAGGTGAAGTGTTCCTGGCGCATGAAAATGATAAAACTGCGAAATCCTATGCAGAGACCTACCTTGCGCAGAATAAGGAGAAGATGCTGGAGGAGACCAGGAGCAGGATGTCCCTGGATGATCTGTTCTCCCAGATTAAGGAAGGCAATCTGAAGGAGCTGAATCTGATCGTGAAGGCGGATGTACAGGGCAGCGTGGAGGCTGTGAAGCAGTCGCTGCTGAAGCTTTCCAACGAAGAGATTGTGGTCAAGTGTATCCACGGCGGTGTAGGTGCTATCAACGAATCCGACGTGACACTGGCAAGCGCATCCAATGCCATTATAATCGGCTTCAATGTAAGGCCGGATTCCACGGCGAAGGCTACGGCTGAGCGTGAGGGTGTAGACGTCAGACTGTACAAGGTCATCTATCAGGCCATCGAGGATGTGGAAGCTGCCATGAAGGGTATGCTGGATCCCGTATTTGAGGAGAAGGTTATCGGCCATGCCGAGATCAGACAGATATTCAAGGCCTCTCAGATCGGTAATATTGCAGGTTCCTATGTGACGGACGGTATCTTCCAGAGAGGCTGCAAGATCCGCATTACCCGTGCGGGCGAGCAGATTTACGAGGGTGGCCTGGCATCCCTGAAACGGTTTAAGGATGATGTGAAGGAAGTGAAGGAAGGCTTCGAGTGCGGACTTGTGTTCGAAGGATTTGATAAGATTCAGGAATTTGATGTGGTTGAGGCTTATATTATGGTCGAGGTACCACGCTAAGGAGTTCTACTAAGGCAGGAAAGTACCCTGCCTAAGTAGAACTAGACCTTAGCGGAAAAAATGCCGGGGCATTTTTTCGGCCTTGCGGCGGGGCAGTTGGCCTTGCGGCGAAGGATTGGTTCTGCGGCGGGGCAGTTGGCTTTGCGGCGAAGGATTGGCCTTGCGGGGGGCAGTTGGTCTTGCAGCATGGGACCAGATATGGCAGTGTTCCGCTTTTGTGCGGAGCCGGGATTGTTTTTATAGGTGGTGTATGAGAAAGAACAGTGTGAAAAATACCCGTATCAACGGGGAAGTACAGCGTGTCCTGGCGGAAGTTATCCGGGGGGAAATCAAGGATCCCCGGATAAGCCCCTGGACCAGCGTGGTGTCCGTGGAGGTGGCGCCGGACCTGAAGAGCTGTAAGGCGTGGATCAGTGTGTTGGGCGATGAGGAAGTGCGGAAATCCACACTGGAGGGACTGAAGAGCGCGGAAGGCTTTATCAGGAACAGGCTGGCGAAAGTGGTGAATCTGCGTAATACGCCGGAGATTGCCTTTTTGATGGATCAGTCAATTGAGTACGGTGTCAATATGGCGAAGAAGATTGACGAGGTCATTGCACAGGATGATGAAGTGGCAAGAAACCGGGAGGACATGGAAGAAATATCTGCGGATGACAATGAACGGGAGGAACCGGAAGAAATATCTGCGGATGACGAAGAGGACGATACAGAGTAGGCCGCAGAAACTGATTATTGGGTGAGCCGGTATCAGGATGAGATGAGGTCGGATTTCTTGCCTGCAAAAATGATGTGAAGATATAGTATGAAAAGTTTACGGAAAAGTTGCGGAAAACTGTCAGAAAGAGATTAGGTATGGCAGTTTGGGAGGAAACGGATGCCTGGTGTCCGGACGAAGATTATGTGAAGGGAAAGTGAGCAGATGAATTTAAAAATATTAGAGGAATGCAAAGGTGCAGGGCGGATTGGTATCAGCGGGCATGTCAGACCGGACGGCGACTGTGTGGGTGCCTGTCTGGGGCTGTGGCAGTATCTCTCGAAATGCTTTCCCCAGGCGGAAGTGAAAGTGTTTCTGGAGCGGCCGGCAGATATTTTCAGGGAAATCAGAGGATTTGAGGAGATTCAATCCGATTTCCCGGAGGAGACGCCGTTTGATGTGTTTTTTGTATTGGACTGTGCCGCTGACAGGCTGGGAGACGCAGAGAAATATGCGCAGAGTGCGTCAAAGACAATCAATATTGACCATCATGTCAGCAATCAGGGAAGCTGTCAGATCAATATCATCAGGCCGGAGGCAGGCTCCACCTGTGAAGTGATATATGATCTGTTAGATTTGGAACAGTTGGACAAGGATATGGCAATGGCCATTTATATCGGAATGATTCATGATACGGGTGTGTTCCAGTATTCCAACACCACTCCGGCTACCCTTGAAAAGGGGGCGAAGCTGATCGGGTACGGTTTTGATTTCCCCAGGCTGATACAGGAGACTTTTTACCAGAAGACTTATGTGCAGGCGCAGATTATGGGACGGACGCTGATGGAGAGCATTCGTTTCCTTGACGGCAGCTGCATCGTCAGTGCCATAGATAAGAAGTCAATGGAGTTCTATCATGCGGAACCCAAGGATTTGGACGGTATCGTGAATCAGCTGCGCAATATCGAGGGGATTGAGTGTGCAATCTTTATGTATCAGACAGGTGTGCTGGAGTATAAGGTAAGCATGCGTTCCGGAGAAAAAGTGAACGTGGCGGAGGTGGCTGCTTATTTCGGCGGCGGCGGTCATGCCCGGGCGGCAGGCTGTACACTATCGGGAACATTTCACGATTGTGTAAATAATCTTTCGTTACATATTGAAAAGCAGTTGAAGGCATGGGAAACTGAGCATGATAAGCGGAATAACAGTGATATATAAGGAGGCAGGCTTTACTTCTCACGATGTGGTGGCAAAGATGCGGGGAATCTGCGGCCAGAAGAAAATCGGCCACACAGGGACCCTTGACCCTATGGCTACAGGCGTCCTGCCTGTGTGCCTGGGAAGCGCTACAAAGCTGTGTGATATGCTTGCAGACAGAGATAAGGAGTATGCGGCGGAACTTCTCCTGGGGGTGGAGACGGATACCCAGGATGCCACAGGACAGGTGTTGGCAGAGCGTCCTGTGGAAGTCACAGAGACGCAGATTCGCAGGGCTGCGGCTTTTTTTGTGGGAGACTATGACCAGATTCCGCCCATGTATTCCGCCCTGAAGGTCAATGGCAGGAAACTGTATGAGCTGGCAAGGGCCAGAAAGGAAGTGGAGCGGAAGGCGCGTCCGGTAGTGATTAAGGAACTGGAGATACTGGAGTGTGCCATTCCTGTGGTTCGTTTCCGGGTTGTCTGTTCCAAAGGAACCTACATCAGGACGCTCTGTGCGGATATCGGTGAAAAGCTGGGCTGCGGAGGTACCATGCGGAAGCTGGAGCGGACCCGGGTGGGTGGCTTTTGCCTTGAAAGTGCCCGCACTTTGGGTGAGATGCAGCAGCTGAAGGATGAAAACAGGCTTCAGGGGGCTGTACTGCCTGTGGACAGTGTATTTACAGACTGTCCGGTGCTCCATGTGCAGGGTGATTATTGTCGTCTGGTGGACAATGGCAATGCCTTTTTGGCGGATCAGACGCAGGAGCAGGAAATCTACGCTCCGGGGAGATGGATTCGGGTTTACAGGCCGGATGAAAGCTTTGTGGGCATCTACGCATGGGAGCCGGAGCGGGAGCGTTATAAGCCTGTTAAAATGTTTTTGGAGAATGACTGACATGACAATGGAATTTGTGCGGGACACGGATTTTATTGTATGGCAGATGTTTTGGAGTGTGAGTATATATTGGAAATCATAGCAAATACAACGGATATTTGTTTAAGAGCAGAGACGGCAGCCGCCATCGGGAAATTTGACGGGATACACATAGGTCACAGAAGGCTTCTGGAAGAGATATTAACCCGTAAAAAAGATGGACTGGCTGCCTGTGTTTTTACGTTTGATCCGCCGCCGGCGGTACTTTTCGGCGGCGCTGACGGAAAAGAGCTGACTACCAAGGAAGAGAAACGGATCCTGTTTGAACGTATGGGCGTGGATATTCTCATCGAATTTCCACTGAACCGCCGGACGGCTGCCACGCCGCCGGAACGTTTTGCCCGGGAGGTTCTCGCCGGGGGGATGCACGCCCGCTTTCTCGCCGCGGGGACGGATCTTTCTTTCGGGGCGGGAGGCGCCGGAAACGCGGCGCTTCTGGGCTTACTGGGTCCCGAACTGGGCTTTCAGGTCAGGACGATAGAAAAGGTGTCCCTGGACGGGACAGAGGTCAGTTCCACTTTCGTGCGTACCCGGGTGGAGAGCGGCCATATGGAATGGGCAGGGAGGCTGCTGGGAATGCCGTACATGATTGCCGGCAGGGTGGTGGGTGGAAAGCGGCTGGGAAGGACACTTGGCTTTCCCACCATAAATATACTGCCGCCGGATACCAAGCTTCTGCCACCCAACGGGGTTTATTCTTCCCGGGTGTGCGTGAAAGGAAAAGAATACCGGGCCATAACCAATATAGGCTGTAAACCCACGGTAACGGAAGAGAAAAAAACAGGCGTGGAATCCTATCTATATGACTTTGAGGGGGATATCTACGGGGAGGAAGCAGAAGTATATCTGCTGAAATTCCACAGGCCGGAGCGGCGTTTTGACAGTGTGGACGAGCTGCAGAGGCAGGTACGCCAGGATATTGATGCCGGAAAATCATAGAAAACTATTGGAAACTTTAAAAACGAGTTTACTCGGGAGAGAAAACAAATGAGCGCAAGTATACTTTTGTCAATGGCGGGAGGTCTGGGACTATTTTTGTTTGGGATGCGCGTGATGAGCGATTCCATAGAAAAGGTTGCAGGTGCGAAACTTCGCCGTATTCTTGAAATTTTTACCACCAACCGTTTTACCGGCATGGTGGTGGGAATTGTCTTTACCGGCATCATTCAGTCATCTTCGGCCTGTACGGCCATGGTGGTCAGTTTTGTCAACGCCGGCCTGATGAATCTGTATCAGGCGGCGGGTGTCATATTCGGTGCCAATATCGGTACCACAGTCACGTCCCAGCTGGTTTCCTTCAATCTGTCGGCCTATGCGCCCATCATTTTGCTGGCGGGTGTGCTGACGGTGATGTTCTGCAAAAACGACAGAATCAAAAAGTTTGCCGACATTATCATCGGTTTCGGGGTTTTGTTCCTGGGACTCAGCACCATGTCCGGCTCCATGGCGGGCATGAGGGAGGTTCCGGAGATCGTGAATCTGATGGCTTCCCTGAAAACCCCGCTGGTGGGTACTCTGGTGGGGCTGCTTCTGACCACCGTAATACAGAGTTCTTCCGTCACGGTGAGTATTGTACTGCTGCTGGCAAACCAGGATCTGCTGACGCTGCAGATTGCGGTGTACATTATCCTGGGCTGTAACATCGGGGCTTGTACCACGGCCCTGCTGGCATCCATGGCAGGTAAAAAAGACGCCAAAAGGGCGGCCCTGATTCATTTCTGGTTTAACGTGATCGGTACGGCGCTTCTGTACATGATTCTTTTTGTGGCAGAGGAACCTGTGATGAAGATGATCTGGGCTATTTCGGCGGACAAAGGCCGTTTTGTGGCAAATGCCCACACCATTATCAAGATATTCCAGGTTATCGTGCTGTTTCCTTTTTCCAACGGGATTGTGAAGCTGTCCTGCCTGTGTGTTCCCGGGGAGGATGTGAAGGTCAGCTACCGCGAAAGCTATCAGCTGAAATACATAGGGGACAAGGTGGTATTCAATCCTGCAACGGCTGTTGTGGAAGTGGTAAAAGAGCTGGACCGCATGGCTTCCCTGGCAAGCGAAAATCTGACCAGGGCCATGAATGCGCTGGTCACTCTGGATGAGGAGGACATCAGCGAAGTCTATGAGGTGGAGAAAAATATTAATTTCCTGAACCATGCCATAACGGATTACCTGGTGAAAATCAACCAGACCACGCTTCCCATAGAAGACCTGAAAAGTCTGGGCGCCCTCTTCCATGTAGTGAACGATATAGAGCGGATCGGAGACCATGCGGAAAATGTGGCGGATGCGGCCAAGCAGCGGAAAGAGACGGGGATTGTGCTCAGCAGGGAGGCCCAGACGGAACTGGGAGAGCTGCTGGATATGGTAAATAAGCTGATACGGTATGCCATAGACATGTTTGCCAGAAGCGATGAGAGCCATATGAAGGAAGTCATTGCCCTGGAAGACCAGGTGGATGCCAAGGAAAAGGACATGCAGAAGCGCCATGTCATGAGGCTGACCAGGGGAGAATGTTCCCCGGAAGCCGGCATGCTGTTTTCGGACATTGCATCGGGGCTGGAGCGTGTGGCTGACCATGCCACCAATATCGCCTTTGCCATCATCACCGCGGACGACGAATGAAAATAATGTTTGCAGCAGTTCGGGGACAGGCTGCCATGTAACAGTCCAGACAAGTTTCTGGACTGTTTTTATGCGCGCGGGCGCGTGACATTCCACTACTCGATTGACTTTTTCGAAATCCGGTTTGTGCCGGTGAGACCTGACAGGCAGGAAAAGGGGCCGGCTGTGGCGGCTATTACAAAAAATGAAAAATATTTCATAAAGATGTTGACAGAATTGTCTCATGAATGTATAATTTCCTTTGGAAGCGTAACAAATTTGTAACAAATTCGTCAAAGATATTTAAAATTGGGAAAATGGGGAAAGCGCATCCATGCCCGCGGGTCCCGGAGGTTTCCGAAAGCGGAAAACAGGCGGGGGAAATCATTTTCAGGGAAAGACGCGGCCGGAAGAAGATGCGCAACAAGTTGTCCCATAGGACAATGGCATAAGGAGAATCGTACATGAGATATTTAAAGAACAGAAAGACAATGGTAGCGACCGCAGGCCTGATGCTCTGCATGGCACTGCATCCCATCACGGCATATGCGGAGGAGACAAATGTGCTGCAGGCCGCAGGTGTGACATCGGTTCTGGAGACAAAGCTGTCAGCCGAGGAGTATCTTGAACTTGGCCAGCAGGCACAGGGGGCAGCCTGGGGATATACCAATATCGGAATCGCCAATGTGGAGGCCGGAAATCTGAACGTGAGGGAGACTCCCTCCACAGACGGAAAGATGGTGGGCAAGATGCCAAAGGATTCCGCCTGTGAAGTGCTGGATACGGCGGATGGCTGGGCACATATTAAGTCGGGTGAAGTGGAAGGCTATGTGAGCATGGAATTTCTGCTCACCGGACCCGACGCGAAACTCAAGGCAGACGATATCGTGCGCACGGTTGTGGTGGTAAACGGGGACGGCCTGAATGTAAGGGACGAACCCAATACGGAGAGCGCCGTGCTGACCCAGGTGCCCAAGGGAGAGGAGATCGAGTATGTGGAAACCCTGGACGGGTGGATCAAGGTGTCCATCGACGGGGAAGAGGCCTATGTGGCCTCAGAGTTTGTGACTGTGACAGAGCGTCTTGACACGGCAATCACCATGTCGGAGCTTCTCTATGGACAGGGTGTGTCCGATGTGCGCGTGGAACTGGTGGAATATGCAAAGCAGTTTGTGGGAAATCCTTATGTGTGGGGCGGTACCAGTCTGACCAAGGGCGCCGACTGTTCCGGATTTGTATTAAGCGTGTTTAAGAAGTTCGGTGTTTCCCTGCCGCATCATTCCGGTTCCCAGGCGGGATGCGGTACAAAGATTTCCGCAGGGGATCTGCAGCCGGGAGATCTGGTATTTTACTCCAACAGCCGGGGCACCATAAATCATGTGGCCATCTATATCGGAGGAGGCCAGGTAATCCATGCCAGCAGCCCCAGAACCGGAATCAAGATCAGCAATTACAAATACCGCACGCCGGTGAAGTATGTGCGCATCCTGAGCCAGTAAGCGAAAGCCATGATTATCTGTCCCAAGGACATTATATGTCCCAAAGGAAAATTTAAGTTTACAAGCCGGCGGGAATGTGCTATGATAAATAAGTATGGAAGACGGAAAATGATAATCCGTCCCAGCCGACGCCCAGAACCGGGAGACTCCGACCCGTTCTTAGTGTCCGGTGGTCAAAATGCAAGGAGGAAGAAACATGATTTCAAAGGAAAAAAAGACAGCGATTATGAATGAGTATGCCAGGACTCCCGGGGATACCGGATCTCCTGAGGTACAGGTGGCAGTACTGACAGCCAGGATTCAGGAGCTCACGGAGCATCTGAAAGTGAATCCCAAGGATCATCATTCCCGCCGCGGTATGTTGAAGATGGTTGGTCAGAGACGCGGTTTTCTGGAGTATTTGAAAAAGAAGGATATTGAGAGATACCGTGCCCTGATTGAGAGACTTGGATTGAGAAAATAAGTCAGATAAAAGCGGAGGATAGCTGAAGAATATTCGGCTCTCCGCTTTTTCGCGTTGTTTATTCCCGCGGGCAATGAGGAAAAACGCCATGTTTACATGGATATTAAAGCCAATTTTTAATTGGCTTGGGAATGCCGCGGAGGGACTGACTGCAGGTTCCCGGCGCGTAAGCCGGCGGGAATCCGAAAGTTTATGTTCAGAATTTACCTGGAACAGAAGAAAGTTCCGAGACCGCTGAAAAGGGTATGGAGACAGGCCATGTGTTTTTCAGTAGTTTCGGTGTCTTCTGTTCCTGTAACGCAGGGGAGGGCAGTCAGGAATGCCTTCACTGTAATATCATATTACCGTGGAAAGCGGTGGAATGGAGGAAAGATATGTATCAGAGTTATGAAATGGAACTGGCCGGACGCACCCTGAAAGTCGATATAGGCAGGGTGGGCAAGCAGGCCAACGGATGCGCGTTTATGCATTACGGGGATACGGTTGTGCTGAGTACGGCCACCGCATCCGAAAAACCCAGGGAGGGAATCGATTTCTTCCCTTTAAGCGTGGAGTATGAGGAGAAGCTTTATGCTGTGGGCAAGATTCCCGGAGGTTTCAATAAGAGAGAGGGAAAAGCCAGCGAGAATGCGGTGCTGACCAGCCGTGTCATCGACAGGCCCATGCGCCCGCTGTTTCCCAAGGATTACCGCAATGATGTGACTCTCAACAACATGGTCATGAGCGTTGACCCTGCGTGCCGCCCGGAAGTGGTTGCCATGCTGGGCGCCGCCATCGCTACCAGTATTTCGGACATTCCCTTTGACGGCCCCTGTGCCATGACCCAGGTTGGCATGGTAGACGGGCAGCTGGTGATCAATCCTTCCCAGGAAGCCTGGAAAAACGGTGACCTGAACCTGACGGTGGCATCCACCAAACAGAAGGTGATCATGATTGAGGCGGGCGCCAATGAGATTCCGGAAGACAAAATGATCGAGGCCATCTACAAGGCCCATGAGATCAACCAGACCATCATTGCCTTTATCGACAAGATTGTGGCAGAGGTGGGAAAGAAAAAGCATGAATATACCAGCTGCGCCATTCCGGAGGAAATGTTTGAGGAGATCAGGAAACTGGTTCCCTCCGAGGAGATGGAGACAGCCGTATTTACGGACGACAAGCAGACCAGGGAGGAAAATATCCGGAATATCACTGCAAAGCTGGAGGAGGCTTTTGCCGGAAACGAAGAGTGGCTGGCTGTCCTGGGCGAGGCAGTTTACCAGTATGAGAAAAAGACGGTCCGCAAGATGATCCTGAAGGATCACAAGCGTCCCGACGGACGCTCCATCAGCCAGATCCGTCCCCTGGCAGCGGAAGTGGACATCATTCCCAGGGTGCATGGTTCCGCCATGTTCACCAGAGGACAGACCCAGATCTGCAATGTATGTACCCTGGCGCCTTTGTCCGAGCAGCAGAAAATAGACGGGCTGGACGAAAACGAAGTGAGCAAGAGATATATGCACCATTATAATTTCCCGTCCTATTCGGTGGGAGAGACAAAGCCTTCCAGAGGACCGGGACGGCGGGAGATCGGACATGGCGCCCTGGCAGAGAGAGCCCTTCTGCCGGTTCTTCCCAGCGAGGAGGAATTCCCCTATGCCATCCGTACCGTGTCAGAGACCTTTGAGTCCAACGGTTCCACCTCCATGGCTTCCACCTGCGCGTCCTGTATGTCACTGATGGCGGCAGGAGTTCCCATCAAGAGGATGGTTGCCGGTATTTCCTGCGGACTGGTCACAGGGGAGACGGATGATGATTATGTGCTGCTGACGGATATCCAGGGACTGGAGGATTTCTTCGGGGACATGGATTTCAAGGTGACGGGCACCACGGAGGGTATCACTGCCATTCAGATGGATATCAAGATTCATGGTCTTACCAGAGCCATTGTGGAAGGCGCCATTGCAAGATGCCGGGAGGCAAGATTCTTTATCATGGATAACTGCATGAAGCCGGCCATTGCGGCTCCCAGACCGGAAGTGGGGGCTTACGCGCCCAAGATCATCTCCATCCAGATTGATCCGGAGCGTATCGGGGATGTGGTAGGCCAGAGGGGCAAGACCATCAATGAGATTATTGCCCGCACCGGCGTGAAGATTGACATCACCGACGATGGCAATGTATCCGTATGCGGCACGGACAAGGAAATGATGGACAAGGCCGTGGATATGATCAAGATCATTGTCACTGACTTTGAGGAAGGCCAGATCTTCAGGGGTAAGGTGGTCAGCATCAAGGAATTCGGTGCGTTTCTCGAGTTTGCACCTGGCAAGGAGGGAATGGTTCACATTTCCAAGATTGCAAGGGAGAGAATCAACCGTGTGGAAGATGTGCTGACTTTGGGAGATATGGTGAACGTGGTATGCCTGGGCAAGGACCGCATGGGCAGAATCAGATTCTCCATGAAGGACGTGGCACAGAAGTAAAAAACCAGGAATCCCGTCCGCGGGATTCCTTTTTGTGTGCAGGGGCGCGTAAGGAAATTAGCAGCGAAAGCTGCACGCGCCCCGCGCGGCGAGTAGTGGAGAGGGACGTTCCCCTACTGGATTGTACACGGGTGCATAAGGAAAATAGTTGCTGACGCAACATGCACCCGGCGCGGCGGGTAGTGGAGAAGAGCATTCCCCTACTGGATTGTACACGGGTGCATAAGGAAAATTGTGCAGGGGCGCGTGAGGAAATCAGCAGCAAAAGACGCCCGGGGAAGAGGGCGGCACCGCCATACATACAAGTCCGGGAGCAGGCGGCGCCGCAATATGGATGGAATTTTTATGAGAAAGAAAAGGAGGCATGTATGCTGACAAAGGATTTGTGTAAAGAGGCTTTAAGGCGGGCGCTGGCTACGGGTGCGGATTATGCGGAGGTATTTGCCGAGCATACGCTGAGCAAAAATATCAACATGATATCCGGCAGGACGGATAAAATCGGGGATGCGGTGATCTCTGGCGTGGGAATCCGGATTTTTAAGGGAACCAGGTGTGTGTCAGGATCCGCTTCCTCCCTGGCGCCGGAGGCAGTGCTGGACTGTGCGTCCAGGGTGGCTTCCGCCATGGCGGAGGGCAGCGGGATTTCGGATATTGTACTGCGGGAGAGACTGTTCGGAGACATTCATCCGGTGAAAATTGTGCCCGCAGGAGTGGAAAATTCCTATAAAATCGATTACCTCAGGGAGGCCTGCCTGGCGGCGAAAGAGTATCACGATGAAATATCCCAGGTCAACGGCAACTATATGGAAGTGGACCATAAGATCCTCATTGCCACCAGTGAGGGGCTGTTTGCACAGGACCGGCAGATTCGCACCAGGGTTTCGGTTTCTTCCATTGCCAGCAAAGATGGGGAGAACCAGACCGGCAGCATGAGTCCCGGGGCCAGAAAAGGACTGGAACTTTTTGAGGATCTGGACCCGAAGGAGCTGGGCAGGAAGGCTTCCGCCCAGGCTGTCACCATGCTCCACGCCGGTTATATCAAGGCGGGCACCATGCCCGTGGCCATAGAGAACGGATTTGGGGGGGTTATTTTCCATGAGGCCTGCGGACATTCCCTGGAGGCCTCCCATGTGGCCCTGGGCCAGTCCCAGTTTACGGGAAAGCTGGGGACGCAGATTGCAAACACCAAGGTAACGGCAATTGACGACGGAACGATTCCCAATGCATGGGGTTCCGTGAATATTGACGACGAGGGCACGCCTGCCCGGAAAAACGTACTCATTGAGAACGGCATTCTGAAGTCATATATGATCGACAAGCTGAACGGACGCAGAATGGGCATGGAGTCCACGGGGAATTCCAGGCGCCAGAGTTACCAGTTTGAGCCCACTTCCAGAATGACCAATACCTATATCGGGGCGGGGGAAGACCGGGACGAGGATATCATTGCTTCCATTGAATACGGGCTTTATGCCAGGAGTATGGGAGGAGGATCCGTAAACCCTGTCACCGGGCAGTTTAATTTTGCGGTGCTGGAAGGCTATATGATCAGGAACGGGAAGATCTGTGAGCCTGTGCGGGGGGCAAGTCTCATCGGCAGGGGTTCCGATATTATCATGGATATTGACATGGTGGGCAAAAACGTGAAGCGGGCCCAGGGAATGTGCGGCGCTTCTTCCGGCAGTATTCCCACGGATGTGGGACAGCCGCTGATCCGCGTATCCTCCATTACGGTGGGGGGAAGATGACGCAGAGGGATGCCTGAAATATGCTTGCCTGCATGCGGTAAACCTGCCGGAAAGGGGAAGCCGCGGAAGGCGGGAAGAATTGGCAGACATGCCCTGTAACTGGAATGGGATATGAAATATCGTGCCGTTTGAAACGGAAGAATGAGAGGTTGAAATGATATATCGGGAATTTAAGGATGCCGTGGTCAAATATGCCGTGGAGAATGCGGTCACCGACTATGAATTATATTATGAGGAGAGCGAATCCACGAAAGCGGAGATTTTCAGGGAAGAGGTTAAGGGATACAGCAGCAGTAATGCCATGGGAATCTGTTTCCGCTGTATCGTGGACGGGAAGACGGGTTATGCTTCCACTGAGAACATGACGGAAGAAGAGGCAAAATCCCTGGTACTGAGGGCAATGGACAACGCAGGATCCATTGAGAGTGAGGAAGAATCTTTCATCCATAAGCAGGGGGACAATTATGCCGTCTGTGGGGAGGAGAAGGAAGCTGCACCCAATGGCAGCGAGATCATTGACATGGCCCTGGCGCTGCAGAGGGAATTATACCGGGCAGACGGACGCGTGACGGATGGCACCCAGTCTGCTGCGGCCCATATAGGAGAAACATATGCCATCTGTAATTCCAACGGCCTGGACCTGGAAGACAAAGTTTCTTATGATGCCTGCTACTGCCTGCCCCTGGTGGAAGCGGACGGTGAAATGTATGATGGCTTTGCGGACAGGAGGGGAAACCGGAAGGAGTTTGACCTGAAAGCCCTGGCAGGGAAAGCAGTGGAGGATGCGGTGTCCTGCATAGGCGCGGGCAGTGTTGCCAGCGGAAAGTATACGGTCCTGATTTCCGGCAAGGCCATGGCCACCCTGCTGGGGACGTTTTCCAGCGTCTTTTCCGCGGAACAGGCCCAGAAGGGAATGTCCCTGCTGGCGGGAAAAGAGGGAGAAAACATTGCGGCGGAGGGAATTACCATTGTGGATGATCCCAGGTACGAAGACAGTGCCGCCAAGAGGACTTTTGACGGGGAAGGGGTGGCGGCTTACGCCAAGAACGTGGTGGAAAAGGGACGTCTGGTCACGCTGCTCCACAATCTGAAAACCGCGGCCAGGGCGGGGGTAAAATCCACCGGAAACGCCAGCAAGACTTCCTATGCGGCAGTGGTGGGAGTCAGTCCCTTTACTTTTTACATCAGCTCCGGGGAGGGCACAAAAGAAGAATTATTTTCGGCGGCAGGAGAGGGGATCTATGTGACGGAAGTGACGGGTCTTCACGCGGGGGCGAATCCTGTCACCGGGGATTTCTCCCTTTCTTCCAAAGGCTTTCTGGTGAAAGCGGGCAGAAAAGACGCGCCTGTTAAGAACTTTACAATCTCGGGCAATTTTTTTGCCCTGCTGAAGGAAATCGAAAGGACAGGGGCAGACCTGGAATTTGTGAACGGCAGGTTTGGTTCGCCCACCGTGATGGTCAGGGACATGGCGGTGGCAGGGAATCAGTGAAAACGGAATAACGGAATAACGGGCATTTGCTGTCGGGAAAGACGCGCGATTTTTTTTCGCGCGTTTTTTTACATTTGTTTATATTTATTTAATTGTATTTTCCGTGAAAAAGTTTAAAATGATACGTAGCAGCTAAAGATATGTTTGTTCATCTGTCAGGAGGCAATGAATATGAGGGAGAAATTGCAGCGTTTTATGTGGGGCCGTTACGGAAATGACAAATTCAACCAGTTTCTGCTGGCATGTGCTTTTGCCAGCCTGCTCATTTCTTTTTTTGGCGGCGGCTTATTCTATATGATTGCCACAGTGATCATGGTTTATGCATATTTTCGCATGTTTTCCAGAAATATCAGCAGACGTTCCGAAGAAAATCAGAAATATCTCAGGCAGACCATGAAGGTCAGGGGCTTTTTCACAAAGAAGAAAAATGAGTGGGGGCAGCGTAAAATATACCATATTTACAAATGTCCCAACTGTAAACAGAAGATCAGGGTGCCCAGGGGCAGGGGCAGGATTGCCATCAGCTGCAGAAAGTGTGGTAACGAGTTTATCAAAAAGAGTTAAGCGAGGGTGGAATGTTCGGGTATATTATAGTAAATAAGGCCGAGATGAAGTTTAAGGAATTTGATGTTTATCATTCTTATTACTGCGGTATCTGCCGGGATTTAAAACGGAAATACGGCGCCCTGGGACAGATTTCCCTGAGCTATGACATGACATTTCTGGCCATACTGCTGACCGGCCTGTATGAACCGCAGACAAGGCGGGGCAGCTGTAAATGCATTGCGCATCCCTTTGAGAGCCACGAGACCAGGAATAATATTTTTACGGAATATGCCGCGGACATGAATGTGCTGTTTGCCTGCTATAAATGCCGGGACGACTGGGAAGACGAAAAAAAGATCGGGAAGCTGGTTCTGGGAAAACTTCTGGAGGGGAAAACCGGAAGGCTCAAACTGGCATACGCGGAGAAAATCAGGAGGCTGAATCTGCTGATGCAGGATTTTTCGGACGCGGAGCAGTCGGCGAAGGCAGACATCGACACTCTGGGAGGGCTGTTCGGCAGGGTCATGGCTGAGATTGTGGCGGCCCGGGAGGACGAATGGGCAGAAGGGCTGCGCCAGCTGGGATTTTTTCTGGGAAAATTCATTTATCTCTGTGACGCATATGAGGATGTGGAGCAGGATATCAGGAAGGGAACGCCCAATCCCCTGAAGCAAAAGTATGAAAACCTGGATTTTGAGGAAGAATGTAAGACAATACTGATGATGATGATGTCGGAGTGCTGCAGGGAATTCGAGCGTCTGCCCATTTTGGAAAATGTGGAAATTCTCCGCAATATTCTGTATTCCGGGGTCTGGTGCAGGTATGAGGCAGTGCGTGAGAAGCGCCAGAAGGAAATGGGGCGCAGCGCTGACGGCATGGCCGGAAATTCGGAAAACGAAAGTTAATTTTTGGGGTGGTGAAGGAGGCCGGGCCAGGCCTTTTTCAGGGAGAAGGACCCGGAATCGAGGAGAACATGTACGATCCGTACAGTGTGTTAGGCGTAAGCAGAAATGCTTCCGAGGAAGAGATCAAAAAGGCATATAAAGCGCTGAGCCGCAGGTATCATCCGGATGCCAATGTGAACAATCCCAACAAGGCCCAGGCGGAGGAGAAATTCAAGGAGATTCAGGGCGCTTACCAGCAGATTATGAAAGAGCGTACATCAGGATACGGCGGACCGAATTACGGGGGCGCTTCCCGGACCGGGAACGGATACGGCAGGACGGGAAGCCGGGGAGGTTCTTATGGCGGCTTCGGATACGGCCCCTTCGGCGGGTTCGGGTTTGGCGGCTTCGGCCAGGGGCAGACCACCGGATATGAGGAAAATACGTACCTGAGGGCGGCGGGCAACTATATCCGCAACGGATATTACAAAGAGGCCAGGACGGCGCTGGACAATGTGGACAGCCGTGAGCGGAACGCCAGATGGTATTATTACAGTGCCATCGCCCACTCGGGCCTGGGAAACAATGTGGCGGGCCTGGAACATGCCAGAAAAGCTTCGGCCCTGGAACCGGACAATTTTGACTACAGACAGCTGGTGCAGCAGTTTGAGAGCGGGGGAAGCTGGTACGAACAGCGCCAGGCGGCATATGGTTATCCCACCTTTGGCGGGGGGAATCTCTGCCTGAAGTTCATGATTGCCAATATGATCTGTAATTTCTGCTGTCTTGGCGGCGGGTGCTGCGGGGGACACGGAATGTATTATTACTGAGCACCTGTCCGTGTAACCTGAATCCGGCGCGGAAAGTATGCAATACGGGACCTGCGGAGGGCAGGAAGGATTTTTCGGACAGACTCCGGATTGGTTCTTGCATTTTGCAGCCACTTCGATTATAATGGAAAAACAAGATGTAGATACGCAGCAAATAAAACACCACAATATGTAGTGAAACCGTATCCGCAAATGCTTGCGGTGCGGTTTTTTTGTGCAGGGGGTAAGCATGAGGATTCAAAAAAGGGACGGGCGTATTGTGCCTTATGAAGAGGATAAAATCACAGCCGCCATTGAGAAAGCAAACAATGAAGTAGAAGAGAAGGACAGGGCGGGCGGGGCCCTGATCCGGGAGATTCTGGACGCGGTCCAGGAGGAGGGCAGGGAACTGCAGGCCGTGGAACATGTGCAGGATGTGATCGAGCAGCATCTGGTGCAGGGAAACAAGTATGCCCTGGCCAAAAAATATATTGTATACCGTTACCAGCGGAGCCTGATGCGGAAATCCAACACCACGGATGAATCCATTCTGAAGCTGCTGCGCAATGAAAATAAGGAGCTGGCAGAGGAAAATTCCAATAAAAATACACGGCTGGCCTCCACCCAGAGGGACTATATCGCGGGCGAGGTGTCCAGGGATGTGACCAGGCGCATGCTGCTTCCGGAGCATCTGTCCATGGCCCATGACAATGGCGTGTTTCATTTTCATGACGCGGACTATTTTATCCAGCCTATTTTTAACTGCTGTCTGATCAATATCAGGGATATGCTGGACAATGGTACATCCATAAACGGAAAAATGATAGAGTCACCCAAGAGTTTCCAGGTGGCCTGCACGGTTACCACACAGATCATAGCGGCCGTGGCCAGCAACCAGTACGGGGGGCAGTCCGTGAACATTAAGCATCTGGGCAAATACCTGAGAAAAAGCAGGGAAAAGTTTACCCTGCAGCTGGAAGAAGAGTTCGGCGGCAGCCTGGATGGGGACACAAAGGAAAAAATCGTGGAGATGCGACTTCAGGACGAGCTGCGCTCCGGGGTCCAGACCATACAGTATCAGATCAACACCCTGATGACCACAAACGGACAGTCTCCCTTTGTGACGCTGTTTCTGCATATTGATGACGAAGATCCCTATATCGGGGAGACGGTCCGCATTATCGAGGAAATATTGAGACAGCGCCTCCAGGGAACCAAAAACGAGATGGGGGTGTATGTGACGCCGGCGTTTCCCAAGCTGGTGTATGTGCTGGATGAAAACAACTGTCTCAAGGGCGGGAAATATGACTATGTGACCAGGCTGGCGGCAGAGTGTTCTGCAAAGAGGATGTATCCGGACTATATTTCCGCTAAAAAGATGCGGGAGAATTACGAGGGAAATGTATTTTCCTGTATGGGATGCCGTTCCTTTCTGTCGCCCTGGAAGGATGAAGAGGGGAATTACAAATGGGAGGGCCGCTTCAACCAGGGCGTGGTCAGCCTGAATCTGCCCCAGATCGGCATTGTCTCCCAGGGCAATGAGGAAATTTTCTGGAAGAGACTGGATGAGCGCCTGAAATTATGCCATGAGGCCCTGATGTGCAGGCACAAGGCCCTGCTGGGCACTTCTTCCGATGTGAGCCCCATACACTGGCAGTACGGCGCCATAGCGCGGCTGAAAAAGGGGGAAAAGATAGACAGACTGCTGAAGAACGGTTATTCCACCATGTCTTTGGGGTATATCGGGCTTTATGAACTGACCTGGCTGATGAAGGGCTGCAGCCATACGGCTCCCAGGGGAAAAGAATTTGCCCTGCGGGTTATGGATCATCTGAAAGAGGCGGCGGCAGAATGGCGCCGGGAGTCTGGCATCGGATTCAGCCTTTACGGGACGCCCGCGGAGACGCTCTGTTACCGTTTTGCCAGGATAGATAAGGAAAAGTACGGGGATATTCCCAATGTGACGGATAAGGGATATTATACCAATTCCTACCATGTGGATGTGCGGGAGCCCATTGATGCCTTTGAGAAATTCACTTTTGAGAGTGAGTTTCAGAATAAGTCCCTGGGAGGCGCCATTTCCTATGTGGAGATTCCCAGTCTGCTGAACAATGTGCAGGCGGTGGAAACGCTGATCCGTTTTATTTATGACAATATTCAGTACGGCGAGTTTAACACAAAGTCAGATTACTGCCATGTATGCGGTTTTGACGGGGAAATCCGCATCAATGAGGACAATGAGTGGGAATGTCCCCAGTGCCACAATAAGGATCACGCCAAAATGAATGTGACCAGGCGTACCTGCGGCTATCTGGGGGAGAATTTCTGGAATACCGGAAAGACAAAGGAAATCAAATCCAGGGTGCTTCATTTATGAATTATGCGGTTATCAAAAAAACGGATGTGGCAAACGGCCCCGGGGTGAGGGTGTCCTTGTTTGTCAGCGGCTGTACCCATGGCTGCAGGGGATGCTTCAACCCGGAGGCCTGGGATTTTCATTACGGCCAGGAGTATACTGACCGGACGGAGGCCGAGATTCTGGAGGCGCTTGCGCCGGATTATATCAGGGGTTTCAGCGTGCTGGGCGGGGAACCCCTGGAGCCGGAAAACCGGAAAACGGTGCTGGGGCTGCTCCGGAAGGTGAGACAGCGTTTTCCCGGAAAGGACATCTGGTGCTACACCGGATATGAATACGAGAGGGATCTTCTGGGCCGGAAGGGTGGAACAGGGACGGAAATTCCGCCGGACCGGGGCGGGAGAGGGACGGAATTTTGCAGGGATGGAATCGATGAAATTCTGGCGCTGCTGGATGTACTGGTGGACGGGGAATTTATGGAGGAGCAGAAAAACCTCCGGCTGGCTTTCCGGGGCTCCGAAAATCAGCGGCTGATTGACGTGAAGGAATCCCTGCGTCTGGGAAGGACGGTCTGCCTGGAAGAATGATCCCAAAATATGACTCAAAGCGGGGATTCACTGTGTCCCCGCATGATTTTTAATGGCCTGAAAACTTTCTTTGCTGATGACATGCTCGATTTTACAAGCGTCTTCCACGGCAATCTTTTCCGGGACGCCCAGCCGTGTCAGCCAGGAGGACAATAACTGATGTCTCTCATAAATCATCTCCGCAATTTCCCTGCCGGAAGCTGTCAGCGTGATGAAGCCGGAGCCGTCCACGGAAATATGCTTTTTTTCCCGCAGATGCTTCATGGCCACGCTGACACTTGGTTTTTTGAAACCCAGTTCGTTGGCAATGTCCACGGAACGGACCACGGGAAGTTTCTGACTCAGGATCAATATGGTTTCCAGATAATTTTCGGCGGATTCATTGATATGCATAGGATATTCTCCTGGTTCTCTTGATTAACATGCTGCTCAATAGGCCTTACGACCTGCGCACGCCTCAGCGTGCTTCCTATTATATCACACCGCACCCGATAACAGCAATCGAACAGCGGAGAAAGTTCTTGACAATAATATTTCTATATGGCATT
>OFFJ01001140.1_pt1 | contig 20269 bp, 17 predicted proteins | sample 1521261 | NCBI WGS metagenome assembly OFFJ01 (sample SAMEA3504122, study PRJEB24116) | mouse gut metagenome | biome: mouse gut; feature: mouse-associated habitat; material: faeces | place: Denmark | collected 2011 | reverse complement strand
TTTGCCGCTTCCGGGTTCCCCCGGTTTCTTGGAATTTTCAGGGTTGCATTACTGTTTATTTGTCAAGGTTCAGGTTCTCTGGTTTGTCGCTGTCATCAGCGGCAACTCTGATAGGATATCACATGTCATCCGCTTTGTCAACAACTTTTTTCAAGTTTTTTCCACTTTTTTTTCGTTGAAAACTTCTTTTCTGCGGTGGATGTTCATTATATCATCATATATTTTTATTTGTCAATAACCTTTTTTAATTTAATCCCAGAATTTCTGCCAGCGGTACAAAGTCAAATTCGTGCAGAAAGCTGTTGATCCAGTCAACCAGGCAATTGTGTTCGTAAATCCATGTCAACAGAGTATTTTCATTTGTATATGACAAGATAACCTGGCCAGCAACCCCAATGTCCATCATGATGATAAACGCATAAATCGTCCAGAGCACCAGAACCACTTCAAAGATGCCAAACACAATCCCCAGCATTTTATCCACAAAGTGCACAATCGGTAATTTGGAAAACAGTTTCGCCGAAAAGAACACCAGCCCCAGAAGATGGTGCACCGACAGTACCAGTATCAGCAGAACCGCCACCACCGCCACATTGAAGCCCTTACCATCATGATAGCTGTTGACCCCGTAAGCCACCAGGGCCGCCACAATACACAGCACCACCATGGAAATCAGAGAAACAATTTCTTTTATCATCCCCTTTTTATATCCATCTACCACTTTACACAATGCAGCGATTACCACAATAATCAGCATCAGGTTTATATTCAGTCCATCCATAATGTTTTCTCCTGGTTTTCATCACACGGCACATTTTGCCGGGCCGGTATTTTTATTTTTCCTATTTTAATTGTATGGTATCCATGGAGCCTTCCTTGACCAGCATATATCGATATCCGTTTCCTGCCGCAACCATCAGTTTCACCGGTTCCGAGAAATTACCCCTAAATTTTTCAATTCCATCCATAGTCATAATCTGACATTCTTTGTCATTATATATCACGAAATGATCTTTTCCGAAAAAAATATCGGTGTAGTCCACATCAAAGTAAAAACTTCTGGCTTTGGAATTCGGGCTGGCGGTATCATACACATCCAGCCGGTACCGGTTTTCCGGTTTATCCGAAATAAGCACAAGACCAATATATTTTTCATTATTGAACACAGACCTGATCTCACTGTCATACATGTGCTCGGCCGGATCACCCGGCTCATGGCTCCCCGAATATATCATCAGTCTGCTGTCCCCCACGGCAAACGCCGTGTTATCGTTCGCAAACTTCACATACGGAATCAGCATATCCGTGTATGCCCAGGTGCTCACAAGCAGGTCGCTCACATTGGACCCCACCCTGTCAAAATTATAGAAAGCGATATTCGTCTTCAGCACTCCGGCATCAACATAAACATAAGCTACACACAGCAGTTCCCCGCTGGGAGAAAGACTGACCGCCATGGGATATCCGGAATCATCCATATGCGCCCTGCCCTCTTTCAGCAGTTCGCCCTTGAGATTATATGTATTAATCCTTGTTACTTCCCCATCGTCAAGAACTGCCGTCACATATCCCGCTTCGGAAACAGTCAGATCCCTTATGGGCATTGTGGTAGTAATCTCACCCAGAAGCTTCTCCGCATCCGCAACATAGATACTCCTCCCGTTATAGTCCCCCATTGCCACAGTATCGCCGCAGGCATCCACTCTCACATCCTGAATCTGAAAGGTCTGGTTCCAGGTCACGTTCCCCTTCGAATCCGTACAATGGGCACCGTCCTTGCTGTAAGTGAGTATGGCATTTCCCAGTCTTATGTCAGTGGTGCCCCCAATGCTTTCACGGTCCACAGAGGCAATAATATCATAATCCGTATAAACATGTCTTTTATACTGTAAATAAAAAAAGAAACCCAGTGCCGCCAGTGCCACAAGAATAAATACGATTCGATAGAAAAAAGTCAGCTTATGGCGTGCTATCTTTTCCTTATAATCTTCTTTCTTCTGTTCTCTCTTTTCTTTTTCCTTTAAGTAGCTTCTGATATCTGCCATGTCTCCTCCAGTTAATCAGTTCCGACAGACATGGCATGAATGGCCATTTGGTTTCTTCATGCCATAAAACTCTTCCTTTTTTGCATAAGGTTATTATTCCATAATTTTATGCGCGCCCTGCGCACATGGAATCAGAAGTCGAAACAGTGTCTTTCTGTTTCGATATTATTCCCTAATTCCGTGCGCCCTGCGCATATGGAATCAACAGTCGAAACAACGCCCTTCTGTTTCGATATTATACCACAATTTCCTTATTGTGGCAGAAAAATTTTTTCCCCTACTTTTATATCATCCGGATTCTTGATATTATTAAGGGAACAGATTTCCTGCACACGCGCATCGCTTCCGTATTTCCTAATGCAGATACCAATCAGGGTATCTCCTTTCTGAACAACATAAGAAACTAATTCTGCCGCCGGTTCCTCAGTGGGTTCCGGCGTGGGTTCCTGTGTTGGTTGCGGCGTGGGTTCCGGGGTAGGTTCCTGTGTTGGTTGCGGCGTGGGCTCCGGGGTAGGTTCCGGCGTGGGCTCCTGTACAGGTTCTGGGGTTTGGTCAGGTTCTGTTGTTGACGCATTCGCATCTGCCGTGGCATTCTCCCGCAGTATGGCGTCTGTCAGCTTGTCCTCCGCCACAATGGTGCCCACCTGCGCGTTATTGTTTGACACTTCCACCGCATCAGGCAGCTGCTTTTCAGACATGTTTTCAAACAGCTGTTTTGCCGCCAGCTGCCATTCTCCCAGTTTTTCCCCGTTTCCCATGGCCGCCAGCCCCATAATGCACAAGAGCGAAAATGCTGCCACAGCCGTAAGCCGCATGTTCCTCAGACTTCCTTTTTCCGTTTCCGGCAGGGTTCTGTTGCCTGATTTTCGTCTCAGCATAATGGCTTGTCCGGTCTTTTCTTCTGCCTGGGCACGTCTTTCTTCCTGGCGTTTCCTGACTACATTGTATTTTTCCTGATCTACTTCTTCCGGTTTCGTCTCCTCTTTGCGCTCCTCCAGCATAAAAGCAAGCATGGCGTCATTTTTTTCATAGAATTGCGCATATCCTTCCACGTACCTGCATACACTCTGTTCACAGATATAAAATCCTTCCACCATTTCCCCGTTCAGAATTCTGTAGCCAAGAAAAATATAATCCGGAAAATACTTTCTGCGCTGCTTTTCCACTTCCTGCTGGACCGCCTGGGACAGATGCCTGCATTCTTTCTGCAGGGAGAAAACTCTGCATGCCCCGTATAAAAACAAATAAGTAATCCCCTCTTCCTCTTTCCGGACACCGTACAGCGCCACCGTCAGTTCTTTCTCACCCGCATACCGGTTCAGCTGTTTTATGTAGGAGATGACATAATCTTCCACGTACACTTTACAATAAGGATTCGTTTCTCCGATTTGTGTGATATTTTTTGGTAATTCCATATAAAAACACCTCCCATACCGTTTGTAACAATCATAACATTCGGTATGTGAGGTATTTTAGCATTCTTTGTCGCGCCCAAAAGAGAACTGTTCGACAATCTTTGCAAATCACCGATCGTTATCGTACGGTGTACCGTCAGCGATATGTTTACAAAACGCCGAACTGGTAAACCGTCACGGAATCATACTCTTTTTCCTCCCCGAAAATTCCATCCGGAAACCCGGGATGATGAATTGTATCCGGAAAATACTGTGTCTCCAGACACAGTCCGGAGCGGGCATGATACAGGGATCTATCCTTTCCTGCCTGCTTTTCAATAAAGTTACCCGCATAGAACTGGACCCCCGGCAATGTGGTAAAAACTTTCATAATCCGGCCGGATCCCGGTGCTTTCAATGTTGCAAAATGCCGGAGTGTCTGGTCCCAGCCGTCAATGACCCAGTTGTGATCGTACCCTCCCGCAAATGTCAGCTGCTCAAAATCCGCCCCTATCTCCTGCCCCACTTTTTTGGATATTCTGAAGTCCATGGGCGTATCTTTTACATCCGCAATCTTCCCGGTAGGAATGGAGCCTTCATCTGCAGGCGTATACGCCGAGGCGCCCATCCATAGTTCATGTCCCTCTATACTGCCGCTGTTATGTCCTTCCAGGTTGAAATAAGAGTGATTGGTCAGGTTCAGAAGCGTCCGTTTGTCACTGTCGGCATGATAATGAAGTTTTAGGGCATTCTCGCTGTCCAGAGAATAAGTGACTGCCGCTTTTTTATTCCCCGGGAAGCCAAGGCTGCCATCTCCATCCTCCAAGTAAAAAGTGACACTTTCGTCATTTTCATGCACTTCCGCCTTCCACAGCCGCTTATGCCAGCCTTTTTCCTTATGGCTGTGAAGATTATTCTTTCCGTTATTCGCATCCAATTTGTATGTACAGCCATCCAGGCAAAAAGAAGCATCCGCTATCCGGTTGGCATTGGGACCGATGACACACCCGAAGAAACTCACATTCTCCAGATACGCTTCCCCTTCGTCAAATCCCAGCACCACATCCGCAGGCGTTCCGTTTTTATCCGGACAAATCACCTTCACCAGCGCCGCGCCCACATTTGTCACAGATACCTGCATCCCGTTTCCATTGGATATGGTATACAATTTTATGGCCTGTCCGTCCGGATATGTTCCGAAAGACCTCACTTCAACTGACATAACCGCCACCTCCTATTCCAGTCCCGCAGTTCACACTTTCTTATGTTCCGGTGCCGCAATGATCTCACCCGCCGCAGAAATTTCCGGCCGTTACATTTATGCGGCCGCAAATCCTCCGGGTTCTGTTCACTTCATTGCTATAGTTCCGTCCGCCCCTCCAGCGCACGGAGCAATGTCACCTCGTCTATATATTCCAGGTCTCCTCCAACCGGTACCCCGCTGGCAATACGCGTCACACGTATTCCCGTGGGCTTGATCAGCTTGGCGATATACATGGCCGTGGTCTCACCCTCCAGGCTGGAATTGGTGGCGATGATAACCTCTTCCGCATCCCCCTGAAGCCGTGCAATCAGCTCCTTCAGCTTAATATCCCCCGGTCCTATGCCCAGCATGGGAGAAATGGCACCGTGAAGTACATGATAAACACCCTCATATTTGCCTGTTTTCTCGTATGCCGCCAGGTCCCTTGTGTTTTCCACCACCATGATCATCTTGTGGTTGCGCTTCTGGCTGGCGCACACGGGACACAGCTCCCTGTCGGTCAGAGTAAAGCACTCCTCACAATAACGGACATTTTCCTTGGCGTCCGTGATAGATTTTGCCAGACGCAGCACCTTATCCCTGGGCATATTAATCAGGTGGAACGCCAGACGCTGGGCAGACTTACTTCCGATACCCGGCAGTCCTGCCAGTTCTTCTATTAAATTGTTGATATGTCCGCTGTACAGATCCATCAGAAGGGCAGGCCTCCCGTCATCTTGCCCATGAGCGCCGTGCCGGCCTCTTCTGCCTTGCGCAACGCCTCATTGACAGCAGCCACAATCAAGTCCTGAAGCATTTCAATATCCTCCGGATCCACAACCTCCTGGGACAGCGTTATCTTCAGAATCTCCTTTTTGCCGCTCACTGTTGCCTCCACGGCTCCGCCGCCTGAAGCCGCAGAAAATTCCTTTGTCTCCAGTTCCTTCTGCCCTTCTTCCATCTGACGCTGCATGCGCTGGGCCTGCTTCATCAGATTTGCCATATTTCCAGGCATCGCACCGCCGGGAAAGCCTCCACGTTTTGCCATTATTCTTCTTCGTCTCCTTCCTCTTCCTCAATATCCATCTGTACTATTCTGGATAAATCCACATAATTCTCTTCAAATTCCTGCCGGCCCTTCACGGACTGGACATCCACTTCTATCTCTTTTCCGGAAAAATCCGACAGCATGGCCTCCAGCTGCGTCTTGTTTTCCGGATGCTGGATAAAGTAATCCGATGCCATCCCATCCTCCAGCACCATCAGCAGCCTGTTGTCGCCTCCCAGGCTCAAGTTTGCAGACTTCAGGAAAATCCGCATGGGATTTTCCGCGTTTCCCACAATCGCAGGCCATCTGGACACAATCTGCTTTATGTCATCCGGTATGGCCCTGGGCAGTTCCGGCTTCGGTTTTTTCATACCGGCCGGCCCTCCGCTTATTCCCTGCCCGCCAGGGGCGAAATCCCGTTTATCCACAATCGCAACACCGTTTTCCACCTTTTCTTCCACCTGGCGGATACGGTCCAGCAGCGCATCCTGTTCCACTTCCATCTCCGGCCTGCAGAGTTTGATCAGAGCAATTTCCACCAGAATGCGCTTCTGCGCCGAATATCTGATCTGACCGGACAATTCCGAAAAAATCCTGATAAAACGGACAATTCTGTCCATGTCTGCCATACCGGCTTCTTCCTTCAGTCTTTTCAGATTGTCAGTGGACATATCAATGACATCTTCCAGCTTATCAGAGGACTGCACCAGCATCAGGTTTCGCAGATACCAGGTGAAATCTGTCACAAACTGCGTCAGTTCCCTGCCCTGCATCACAATCTCTTCCAGCAGCAGCACGCAGCCTGACACATCCCGCTCCAGTACATTCCGCAAAAGCCTGCTGAACACTTCCGTATCCACTGCGCCCAGCACCTCCAGGACCTTGTCATAGGTTAGCGCTTCACCCAGCAGAAAGGCAACACACTGGTCCAGAAGGCTCAGCGCATCCCTCATGGAACCATCCGCCAGCTTTGCAACATACCGCAGCGCCTTCTCCTCTGCCTGCACACCTTCTTCCGTCATAACATTCCGCAGTCTGTCCGTTATGGTTTCTATGGAAATTCTTTTGAAATCATACCTCTGGCACCGGGACAAAATCGTAACCGGCAGCTTGTGTACTTCTGTGGTGGCCAGAATAAAAATCACATAGGAAGGCGGTTCCTCCAGGGTCTTCAGAAGGGCATTGAAGGCCCCTGATGAAAGCATATGCACCTCGTCAATAATGTAAACCTTATATTTTCCTTCTGCGGGTGAGTAAGAAACCTCTTCCACAATCTCACGGATATTGTCCACGCCGTTGTTGGACGCCGCATCAATCTCAATCGCATTCATGCTGGCGCCCGCGGCGATGGCACGGCAGATACGGCAGTCCCCGCAGGGACCATCTTCTGACGGATTCTCGCAGTTGACCGTCCTGGCAAGAATTTTTGCCACGGTAGTCTTGCCGGTTCCCCTGGTACCGGTGAACAGATAGGCATGTCCTATCCGGTTCGCCCTGATCTGGTTCCTCAGTGTCGTCACAATATGGTCCTGCCCCTTCACATCCGCAAGGGTATCCGGACGGAACTTCCGGTATAATGCCGTGTAAGACATAGTCTGCACCTCAGTCTTGTTCTGGTTTTATTCTGTATTCCGTTTCCGTTTAATCGCCAAAGCAAATGCCCAGGAGCTTCGCTTCTTTTACAATGCTGGCGTCCGGTGACACTGCCTTCAGCTTACCTGCCACATCCTCCAGCGGAACCCTGACCACTTCACGATTCTTATATCCTACCATAAAGCCATACTGATTGTCCAGAATCAGTTTGCCCGCTTCCGCTCCCAGGCGGCTTGCAAACACACGGTCATAGGGGCAGGGGCTTCCTCCCCTCTGCGTATGTCCGGGCACGGTGACGCGGACTTCCCTGCCGCTCTTCTCCTGAATGGCTGCCGCAAGTTCATAAGATACGGAAGGATGCACCATCTTTGCCATTTTCTTCTTACGTTCTTTCTTGGAAAGCTTTGCGTCTTCCTTGGAAATAGCGCCTTCTGCTACGGCTATGATGGTAAATCCGCTTCCCTTCCGGTCTCTCTCGTCAATCTTGGCAAGTACTTTCTTCAGGTCATAGGGAATCTCCGGAATCAAAATAATATCCGCACCGCTGGCCATGCCGGCATTCAGGGTCAGCCAGCCAACCTTGTGGCCCATAACCTCCACAATAAACACCCTGCCGTGGGAAGCTGCCGTGGTATGAATGTAGTCGATAGCGTCAGTTGCAATATTTACCGCGCTCTGGAAACCGAAAGTCATATCCGTGCCCCACAAGTCATTGTCAATGGTCTTGGGCAGTGTAATGACGTTCAGCCCTTCCTGGCGCAGCAGATTTGCGGTCTTGTGAGTGCCGTTACCGCCCAGAATCACCAGACAGTCCAGCTGCAGCTTATAATAGTTCTGCTTCATGGCCTCCACTTTGTTCAGTCCGTTCTCATCCGGATCCTGTATGGTCTTGAAAGGAGTACGGGAAGTTCCCAGCATGGTGCCGCCCTTTGTCAGGATACCGGAAAAGTCCCTGCCGGTCAGCATCTGGAATTTGCTGTAGATCAATCCCCTGTAGCCATCCAGAAATCCGTAAATCTCCAGCTGTTCCCCGCTGTTGTAAAGTGTTTTCACAACGCCTCTCATAGCCGCGTTCAGAGCCTGGCAGTCCCCGCCGCTGGTCAGCATACCAATTCTTCTCATTTACATGTCCTCCTCATTATTTTTTTGTGCGCATCTGCTGTTTTCCTCCGCGCCTTTCTATAAAATTTTACCCTTTTCCAGATAAATTTGCAACCATTACAGAAAAAAACGTCCCAAACTCTTGCAAAAATGTTGCGGATGCTATAAAATGAGAAAAGATATAACACGGAGAGTTATCGAAGCGGTCATAACGAGCTGCACTCGAAATGCAGTTGTCCTTTATGGGCACGTGGGTTCGAATCCCACACTCTCCGCTGGAAACAAAAGCCGCAAATCAAAGATTTGTTAGTAAAATCAATGGTTTGCGGCTTTTTAATGTTTCGTTTTGTTAAGTATACTTATAGCAAATAAGGACTGCCACAACAAAATTAACAAGCATGGAATATGATTTAGTTCTGTTGGATCTTAACTTGCCAGACGGCAACGGATATGACCTGTGCAAGCTCATTAACCTGTTCAATGTCACCCTCTCATAAAGAATGACACTACACGCAGGACATAGCATCCCTGTTATCTCCGACAAAGCTGTTTTGTGCCGAATACCATATTAACGGTAGCAGCTACTCAAAATGACGGGGGCAACACAATGAACGAATGAAAGCCGAGAATCCATGATGAGACAAATGGCGTTGACTATGTCCTCGCTGGGGATTACTGCATCCCGGCTATTGAACTGCAGGAGGACGATGAACGCCCCATAGGAAGATGGGGGTGGATGCACAGAATATAGCTCTCTTTCCCTGCTGTATTTGTTGCACATATCAGTAATAGTACCATTTGACTGGATCGATATGTGATTAGCCACTCAGAGGACAGCAACTACAAGGCGCCGTCCTCTGAGTGTTTTTTATGAGAAGCTGGAATGTTTGAGCCTTGTTTTTCAAGGTGATCATAGTATTTTCGTGGCTTTGCATCATCGGTTTGTCCGTGGACAAACTTCCCCCCATGTGGTATGATATCCCACAGAAAGGAGGTGCCCGCTATGTTCACACTGGAAGATTATTTTGCCGTGTTTGCGGATTTTCTGGGGGGCCATGCCGCCCTGGCGCTGTATCTGTTTGTGATTATGGATGTGCGGGGATGGCAGATGCTGAAAAAGCTGCCCGCCCTGCTGCTCTCCCCGCTGCTGGCCACTCTGCTGGGAGTGGGTCTGTATGCGTTCTTTCCCAACCACTCCTTGGTTCGCTACTGCCTGTCCTCCTGCGCCATCCTGCTGATGTGTACTGTGTGGGTCCGGTGGGCGTGGCAAACCGGATTCTGGCGGGCCTTCCCCACGGTGTGCATGGCTGGGGTGTTCCAGGTGGCCTCGTCCTGCCTGTCCCAAATCCTGTTTTTGCGCAGCAGCTTCCAGATTCCAATGGCGACGGCGATGGCTACCCATTTGGCTGTTGCACTGGTCTCAGCTGCCCTGCTGTACCGGCTGCACTTCGGACGTTGGTTCCACCTCCTGCTGGGGGAGGGCTTCGGCCAGCGCCGGACGGCTCTGTTCTTTTTTGCCCTGGAGGTCGCTATGGAGGCCTTTTTGATTTTGCAGTTGGGAATTCAGCCGGATTATCTGTTTTTCTACTATGCGCTTGTACTGGTGATGGCCGCGCTGATGGCTGGGGTGGTGGTCTATCTGTCCCAGCAGTTGGATTCCACCCGAAAATTGGAGGCCCAGCGGGACGTTATTGCCCAGCAGCAACTTTACGAAGGAGACTTGGAGGCGATTCGCCAGGAGGTACGAAGTTTCCGCCACGACTATAAAAACCTGTTGGCGGGGCTGTCGGAGCAGGCAGACAAGGGCGAGCTGGACCAACTGTGCGCCGCCCTGTCGGAGCTGGACGCGGGCTTTGACCGGCGCATTGGGGAGAGGATCCGGGTCTCCACCCAGCTGGGCAATGTGCGCATCCCCCAAGTGCGCAGTCTCCTGCTGTCCAAACTGGCGGCTATGGGTGAAAAGGGGATGGATTGCCGTCTGGAGGTACTTTACCCCGTGGAGAGGGTCGGGATGGACCCGTGGAACTTTGCCCGCTGCCTGGGCATCCTGCTGGACAACGCCGCTGAGGCTGCTCTGGAATCAGAAACGCCCTGGGTAGAAGTTATCCTACTGTCTCAAAAAGGCAGGCTGTCCCTGCGGGTGTCCAATCCCTACGCTGGGACCATCGACCCGGATAAAATCTGGATAGAGGGCTTTTCCACCAAGGGAAAGGGCCGAGGATTGGGATTGCCTGGCTACCAGCGGATTTTGGCGGACTATCCCAATGCGGCTACGTCCACCACTTGGGCGGGGGGCGTGTTTGTCCAGGAACTAACGGTGGAGGAAACAGCATGATTTCAATTTACCTCTGTGACGATGAAGAAAGTGTCTGCCACCAGCTTAAAACCGCCCTGGAGTGGAAAATTTTCATAGAGAACTACGATATGAGGGTGGTATGTGCTGCATCTACCGCTCAGGAACTGCTGGACGCCGCGCAGGACAACCGGCGCGGCGTCTACTTTCTGGATGTGGACTTGAAGGACGGGGCGTGGGACGGCTTTACGCTGGGACGGGAACTGCGGCGGCGGGACCCCCACGGTACGCTGGTCTACATTACCAGCTACGGCGATCTGGCCTGGAAAACCTTCCAATACCATTTGGAGGCGTTTGACTACATCGTGAAGGAAGGGGAGCAGACCGGCCCTGCTGTTGCCCGCTGCCTGGAGGCGGTTCACGCTCGCTTGCTGGATGAACGCCGCGACCCGGCAGAGATGTTCTCCCTGCGGATAGGTGATGAGACCCGCCACATCCCTTTGGCCGACATTCTGTTTTTTGAGACTGCCCCCAAGGCCCACCACGTATATCTTCATACGGCGGACAGCCGCCTGGACTTCGTGGGCAGTCTCAACGAACTGGAGCGAGAGCTGGGCGGACGGTTTGTCCGAGTCCACCGGGCCTATCTGGCGGCGTGGGATAAGATTGAGACAGTAGAGGGAAAGGAAAATCAAGTCCGGGTAGGAGGCAGAACGTGTTTGCTGTCTCGAACCGGAAAGGCAGAATTGAAAAAGAAATGTAGAGGGAGCTTATGAGGCTCCCTCTCTGCTTTTGCCATTCAGGAACGATTTGTACTGTCTAAGAAGATTTGCTCACAGCAGGGCCGTATCGTGGTATTCTTCTGTTCGCAGGCAGACGGGATGAGAAAGGAGGCAATCGTATGGCGAAAGATCGTTTTGTAGAAGTCTACTCCCAGGGTGTTATGAACGTAGCTAAAATCCTTGTTGATACAGAAACCGGCGTGAATTACCTGCTGGGTTCCCATGATTTGAGGGTAGGAACTGGACTGACTGTTTTGGTCGATCAGGATGGCAAGCCTGTTGTTACCCCCGTAAAATAAACCGTTCCAGCCAGTAGGGCATAAAATCAAATTCATTCCGCCTGCCCGTACCAAACATGAAACTAGAACGGCTTGGAGGTATATACCATGGCAAACGAAGTCAAAAAATTTATCCAGAAGGCCGGATATGAGCCTCTGGAGGACCGCTGCATCATCGTCAAATACGCCCCGGCAAACCTGAGCGAACAATTTGCGGCGTTTTTTAACTCGGAATTTTATGTTCTCCAGATGTGTGAACACGAGATCGTCCTGCTCCCCTTCAACACCACATGGGGCAATTTGCGCAAAGACGTATCCCTTGTCCTTCCCTATGGGGACATCCAGTCGGTGGAGCTGGGAGACAATAAGCTCAACACGGTCATCACCATCCGCACCGGATCGGACACCATCCGCCTGACCACCCAGCAAGCGGCGCTGAGCGACCTGCGGAGTTCCGGCGTCTACGCCACCATATTTGCCGGTTCCTTCAAAAACTGGCACAAGGAAAACCTGGATGGCACGCTAAAAGCACTGACTGAGTTGGGAAAAAGAGGGTAACACGAGGCTTGATTTGTCTAAGACCAGCTTAAATAGACAATCAATACGCTACTTTGTTATACCGAGAAAAATATTATACCGAATTAAAGGGAGAAATCCTTGTGGCATAAGGGATTGTGGTCTGAAAACTCGGTATAACATCACACTCAACTACTGCGGTATTTGAATCGTTGTTTAGTTCACAAGAGAAATAGTGCCTCTCCCTATTATACCGAGTTTTATCTCCGCCGGACTTCTCCAGCGGGACATAGCTGCGATGGGGCTTTATTTATACATCTGCGAGGGATTGTGCTATGCGCTCTTTGCAACATTGGCGACGCTGATCGTTGGGCTTCCGGCTTCCATCTTTGCTTGCAGAAAAATGAGTGTAGGTGCTTTTGCCGGAAATGTAGTGCCTTACAAATTCCCGGTTTTGGAAATGGGTCTGTTCATTCTGGTATTGTTCGGAATGGAGCTGATTTTGTCTGTATGGACAGTCCGCAGACAGAAAAAACAATCTCTGATTGAACAAATGCGGGCGATGGAATAGGAACAAATTGTGGAATAAGGAGGTGGCAGACTATGACATGGCCTTTTGAGAATGATACCAGTATAGTAGAAAAGAAGCTGGCAAGCCGCAGTATGAAAGCAGACAGGCGTCGGAGCGTTTTTATCATCCTTACGATTGCCCTTGCTGTCTGCCTTATGGGAACCCTTAGTTTTATCTATTCCGCACAGCAGAAGCAGACGCTGGACAATATCCTGGGACAGTATCAGGCCGGGTGCAGCGGGCTGACCAGAGAAGAGGTCATGCGGCTTGCAGAAGCGGGAGGGGTTGAAAAATGGGGATATACCGCTGATGCCGGTTCGGTCCGCCATGAGGACAGCACATTAAATGTCAGCTTTGTAAGCGAAGAAATGATTGACCTGATGGGGTACGGGGAAATTGTTGGGAATTATCCCCAGGAAGAGAATGAACTCTGCATAGACCGGTCTTTTCTTAATTACTTTGACCTTCCGGCAGAGGTGGGACAGACGCTCACCCTGAACCTTGGCAGTGGAGAAAAGACATATACTGTAACAGGCATTTTGGAATCGGAGAACAATAGCCGGATTTTTACGGCTTGGATCTCGGAAAGCAGCGTGGATACATCTGGCAATAAGGCGCCATATGACCTGCGGTTCCGTTTTGCCGGAAGCGAGGCGATGGAAGCGGAACAGCTCCGCATGGATATTGAAGCCTTTTTCCGGGAAATGGGCATCCCAGAAGACAGGACGTTTTATAGTTCCAACTACTTTGGAATGCTGGATCTTTATCTGGGAAACGGGATGGAGATTTATGCCCTGTCAATTTTAATTGCTGTGATCTGCGCTATCGTAATCTACAACATTTTCTATATCTCTGTGATGGGAAAAATGAGGGAATACGGCCGCCTGAAGGTGCTTGGGACAACACCGGGGCAGTTAAAGCGGGTGGTAAAGAGGGAACGGCGTCTGCTGACTGCCATAGCCATTCCCGTTGGCCTGCTTTTGGCGGCAGGAATTGCGCTTATCGCTGTGCCTGGTTATTGGCCCTGGCGTGACAATATCGGGTCTGGGCTGATGGTTTCCCTTCTAACCTATGGGATGGTTCTGGTGGCCACCAGGAAGCCTTTATCCATGGCGGGAAAAGTATCTGCAATGGAAGCCATCCGGACGACTGCCTATTCCGAACAGCAGTACCGGGGCGCTTCCAAGCGGCGCCACCGCCGTCTCACTATGCCCTGCCTGGCCCGGATGAATTTTTCCAGGAACCGGAAAAAGGCGTTTGTGACGGCCACTTCCTTAAGCCTGACCGGGATTTTGCTGCTTTGTATCTCCGCCTATGCGAATTCGGTGGATATAGAAGAAATGGCCCAGTCCCAGTTTGGGGACAGGAGCCAGTACCTGCTGCAATATGAGGACTACGCAGGCCGGGAATTTTATGAGATGCAAAAAGAGAATCCCCTGGGGAAGGCTTTGCAGGAAGACCTTGCAGCGATTCCCGGCGTGGACTGCGTCACGGCTTACAGCACAGCCTGTGTTGAAATCCCTGCCATCAGCGAGATTCCGGGCAACCGTGAGCATGAGGCGTTCATTGTCAGAGGGATCACTCAGGAGAATATGGAGAAAATGTATACAGGCGGTACAATTCTGGAGGGAAAAGCGGATTACCGGCAATTAGTGGAACAAAGCGGTATTCTGGTCTGCCCGTCAGGCAGCTCCCTGAAAGAAATTTACAAGACTACCTATCAGGTGGGAGATACCATTACTCTTTCCTGTTACAATGGGCAGGCGAAGACATATACGGTAATGGGCATTGTCAAAGATATCCCCATCGGCAGCTCCGCACATTTCTTTATTCTGCCGGAGGAAGAACTGTCCGTCCTTTACCCGGAAATTTCGGATTTTGCCAGCTATGTGAATATCCATACCAGGGAGGATGGCAAGGAGCTTCGCAGAGCGGTGTATGACGCCGTATCCGATGAACGGGTGGCGGTTTTGGGCCTGGAGGATTCCATCGCGGTTCTTAAGAGCGGGATGCAGGGGGAACTGAAAAGGGATTACAGCCTTTTGATCTTTATCTTTATATTTTCGCTGATAAACCTTGCCAATACGCTGATCACGAACCTTTTAGCCCGCCAGCAGGAGTTCGGCGTGTTCCAGTCTGTTGGGATGAGCGGACGGCAGATGTCCAGGATGCTGTCCTATGAATGTCTATACTATATTGGGATCACGCTGTTTGTTACCCTGACGGCTGGCACAGTATGCAGCCTGGCAGTGTGCCATATCTTTGATCAGGTAGGCATGTTCGGGAAACTCACCTATCATTTCCCGGTGGTTCAGGTCCTGGTGTTTGTAGCTGCGCTGCTCCTGGTGCAGGCGTTATTCTCGGTCTGCGCGGTCCGTTATACCAGAAAACTCTCCCTTGTGGAGCGGATCAAGGCGATAGAATGACTTCGCTTGAAAAAGGGATATTGGACCAAAGGAGGAATCACCCTGCGGGTATCCCTGTATGCCCAAAAAGCAGGGAAAAAAGGAGGAAACAAACATGACATGGCCTTTTGAAAATGATACCAGCGCTATTGTGAAAAAACTTGCAAAGCGCAGCCTGGCAAGCGAAAAGCGCCGGAACCTGATGGTGGTAATTGCCGTCGCTCTGGCGGCGTTCCTGATTTGCTTGTCAGCGGTACTATCCGTTTCCATTGCACAGATCCAGCGTAATCAGGTGGCCGACACCTATGAGGCGGTCTTCACCGGCGTGGGGGCAGACCATGTGGCAGTGCTGAAAGACCTGCCGGAGCTTGCCCGGGTGGGCGAATACTATCTGCTGGGGCAGGAGCATTCTATGCAGGGATACAACGCCTCCTATGTGTACTGCGACAGCGATATGATGTATATTGCCCGCAGCCAGATGGAGCTTATAAAAGGAAAACTCCCGACACAGGAGAATGAAGTCGCTGTCAGTGAATATTTTTTCTCCGCTTACGGTTCCAATGCCAAAATCGGTGAGACGGTCCGGTTGGATACCGAGAGCTTTCATGGCGACTATACCGTGACCGGAATCCTGTCTAATGTTGGGGAAAAGGAAGCGAATCTATGTGCCATTGTCGTTTCCAAAGCGGCCTTGACTCAGTGGATCGGATTTGACCCTGCAGGATACCGTGCCTATGTGCATTTCAAAAATGACAGGCAGTTTAGCCAGGAAACCATGGCTGCCCGCTGCAGGGAGATTGCCGCGCAGTTTGGCTCTGCGCATGTGGGGATGAACAGCAATTATTTTGCTTCTAACTCAAAGTCTATTGACTTGGTGACTGTTTTCGGTATAGCCGCCCTTGTGCTTGCCGGTGGATATGTAGTCATCCAGAGTATTTTCCGTATTTCTGTGGACGACAAAATACAAAGCTATGGACAGCTCCGTACCATCGGCGCAACACTCAGACAGATCCGGCGCATCGTGAAAAAGGAGAGCGGTCGGCTGGGCGGCATTGGAATCCTGCTTGGCATCCTGTTAGGTGTGGGCGGCGGCCTGCTCCTGTTCCCAAAAGGTTTTCATGGAGGTTATTATGGGGCAGCTGTGTTTCTGACCGTGGTGGTCTGTTGGTTCATGGTATCAATATCAGTTCACAGACCGGTCAAAATAGCTGCCAATATTTCACCGTTGGAGGCAATGCGTTTTTCCGCAGGTCAGGAAAAGGTACACAACAGAAAGAAACACCGGAAACTTAGTCCCGTATCCATGGGATTCGCAAATTTTGGACGTGACCGTAAAAAGTCAGTGAGTATTGCAGTGTGCCTAAGTCTGGGCGGGATCCTTCTTCTGGTGGTGTCCTCCATGGTCCTGACCCGGTCGCCGGAGCAGGCTGCAAGGCTGTTTTTCACAGACGGGGACTATAAAATCTATCTGTCCTCAGAGCAGCCGGAGGAAGAAATTATGGCTGCAGGCAATCCGCTGGATGAAAACTTAAGACGGGAGATCCTTTCTGTGGACGGGGTGACAGATGTGCTGGTCCCCCGTCGGTCTCTGCACGGCAAAATTAGGACTTCCGAAAGCGCCGAAGCCGGTATGTGCGACATGCTGACGGACGCAAACCGCATGGATGTAGAAACCGCGCTGGTATCCGGCGCTATGCCGGCAGATACCCACAGCGTCCTTTTGAGTACGGGTTATCAGAAGCACCATGCCGATATGGATGTCGGGTCCGCTATTGAACTGACCCTGGGCCAGAAAACCGTGACAGTTACCATATCCGGACTGTTCGATGCGTCGAAGGCAGCAAACGGACATGGTGCGCTTGCCATGGATTCGGCAGCCCTGTTCGCACCAGAGGAGTTGTTTCATGAGATACATCCTGAAATCGGAAGCTTTGACTACTCCTGGAGCATTGTGAATGATCCACAAAAAGCAGAGTCTGTGGAAAGCAGCCTGCAGGAGCTGGTATCCGGCCGCAGCAATCTTGGAATGGATACCATTGCCACACATATTGAATATGAGAAAATGCAGAGCAGCATTATTTTTGGAAGCCTTCAGGCTCTTTCCTGGCTGATCTTCCTGTTCGGCGTTGTCAACTTGATCAATACGACGCTTTCCAACCAGATATCCCGGAAGCGGGAGAATAGTATCCTGCGCTCCGTTGGCCTTACCGGGAAGCAGTTGTGCCGGATGAGTGTCACCGAGGGGATGTGCTATGCGCTTTTTGCTGCGCTTACCGTCTTAATTCTTGGGCTGCCGCTTTCCATGGCAGTCTGTGCGGAAGTCAGTAAGAAATCCTTTGCCGGCGCAGTTGTCCCATACCAGTTCCCGTCCCTGCAAATGGGGCTATTCCTCCTGGTGTTGTTTGGCATGGAGGTAGTCCTGTCTGTCTGGATGGTGCGCAGGCAGAAAAAGCAATCCCTGGTAGAACAGATGAGGGCACAAAGTTAAAATCAACCTGGGTAAAATTTTCTGAGTGATTGATAGAATTTTTATACAGCATTTCGCGGCAACGAATAAACATTTCACAGCAATAAAATTGTTTTGGTATTTTCGGCAGGATATAATAAAATGTTTTTTATGGCAAGGAGGTGCGCATTGATCCGTATTGCAATCTGTGATGATGAAAAACATATGGCTGATCATATAAAGGAGATGGTTTCCGATTTTTTCCATAAAAAGAACAGGGAAATCAGCATTCGAACATTTTTAAGCGGCGAGGATCTGTTAAGCCATGATGGGCAGATCGACATCTTGTTTCTGGATATCCAGATGAAAGGCATGGACGGCATGGAGACGGCAAGGAAACTGAGGGCTTCTAAGTTCCAGGAATTCCTGATCTTTATCACGGTACTGAAAGAGATGGTATTTCAGTCTTTCGCGGTGCAGGCCTACGATTATCTGGTCAAGCCGGTGGATGAAAAACAGTTTGAAAAGACCATGGAGCGCCTTTACGTTTCCATGCAAAACGCCGGCGAGGACAGCCTGCTGGTGCAAAAGGGATATGAGGGGCGCATCATCCGGGAGGACGAGATTGTTTTCTGCGAGGTCATAGACCGGAAAATATATCTGAACCTGGCTTCCGGCGAGGTCGTTGATTATTATGAGCGGATTGAAAATCTGGAAACGAAGCTGGGCAGCCATTTTTTCCGGTGCCACAGGAGTTATCTCATCAACCTAAAGCATTTAAAAGGCTATAAAAACGGGACTGCCTATATGGATAGCGGCAAAGAGGTTCCCGTATCACGGTTGCGGAGTAAGGAGTTTTCCGGTGTTGTTCTGCAGTATATGAAGAATATGTAAGATTTTTTACATATGGGGGCAAGTAACATGGCTGAGTATTTGGATTTTTTCAATATATACATTATGGGCATGATTGAGACATCCTTCCAGTTTTATTTTATGACAAAAATCCTGAAAAAGAAAATTTGGCCTCCTTTTTATTTCCTGTTTGCAGTAGGTGTAGTGATTATCAATGATTTTGTTCCGGCCAGCACAATCATTGGCTTTGTGGTGCTTATTTTTCTGCTCACAGCATACGGGACTGTTATCTGCCATGCAGATTTTAAGTATTCCCTTCTGTATGCGGCTCTGGCAGCGGAAATTATGCTGCTCTGCGGCGGAATTGTAAACTCGATGATTAGTCTTCCATACCCATGGCTGCCCGTTTTTTTCCATGAGACAGATAATATTGCGGCCATGCTGATCAGTGAGGCGGCATCACTGGCTCTGACCGGTTTTTGTTATTATATGGTGTACCGTTATTTTTCCTGGGATGATTTTGATCCCGTGGATACTCCTGAAACCACAATGGGAATGCAGCAGATGGTTTTGATTTTCATTCCGACCCTGATGATATTTATTATGAGTAGCTATATCAATGCGATTGAATATGATTTCCAGTTTGAGATCTTGGTGGACAAAGGGCCTGCGGAACACTTTTTCAGCCATGGGCAGATGCTGTCCATGTATTTTCTGGGACTTGCCAGTCTGTTCTGCATCCTGTTTTCCTATAAGAAACTGCAGCAGAGTTTTCGTTTAGGCACTGAAATTTCACTGCTGGAACAGCAGGAACATTCCCTGAACCAGTATGTGGAGGAAGCGAAAACCCGTTACGATGAAACAAGGTCCTTCCGCCATGACATCAGGAACCACATCTCAGTGGTAAAAAAGCTCCTGCAGAATGGGAAACTGGAGGAAGCCGCAGCTTATATGGAGGATCTGGACGATATGGCGGAAAAAATGTCGTTTCCCTGCAGCACCAACAACCCGGTCGTGGATATTCTGGTGGGAAACAAGCTGGGGATTGCAAAAAGCATGGGGATAGATGTGGACTGTTCCCTGCTTCTGCCATACCCCTGCGGCGTTCGGGACATTGATATCTGTATTGTCCTGTCAAATGCGCTGGATAATGCAATTCATGCAGCAAAAAGCCTGGATGCCGGCATGGGAAAGTATATCCGTGTGTCCGGGCGGATCCAGGGGGATTTCCTTATGATGGAAATTCAGAACAGCTTCCATGGGAAAGGCGCGTTCAAAAAAGGGACAGGTCTGTCGAATGTAAAAAAAGTGGCTGAAAAATATGGCGGCGCCATGAGTATAGAGACACAGGAGAATGTATTTGTCCTCCATGTGCTGCTGATCATTCCACAGCATCCAGAAAGCAGCACACAGCAAATGGATTAAAATGCTTTCTTCTATAACCGAAAAAAGAAACAGGGAGCTGCCTGCAGCGGAAAGCGGCTGCATAACAGTCGCCTGATAATATCAGATTGAAGGAGGAACATACTTATGGCAATGCAGATTCATGGAAATTATGACCATTCCGGCACCGGCTACGCAGAGCGGGTAAAGGAAAAACAGGCCGATCAGAGGGCGGAAAAGGCAAAGGAAGCAGAGAAAGCAGCTGAGGAAAAAAACGCCGGTAAGTTGTCCGAACCCCGGGATGAATACATCAGCAGTG
>OFFJ01001132.1_pt1 | contig 20457 bp, 21 predicted proteins | sample 1521261 | NCBI WGS metagenome assembly OFFJ01 (sample SAMEA3504122, study PRJEB24116) | mouse gut metagenome | biome: mouse gut; feature: mouse-associated habitat; material: faeces | place: Denmark | collected 2011 | reverse complement strand
GTCCGAGGTGTGGTTCCGGGTGGACAGCGGCTTCCAATACAGCCGGCGCACCTTCCTGGACGGTGATACCGGGACTCTATACCGGGCCTATGTTCAGTACGGTGTGGACGCCAGCGACGCTTGGAATACCCTGAGCCAGTATATTGGCAAATACCATGCCTCTCCCCTCTTCGACCGGTTTGACGCGGTATATCTGGATCAGGACCCTCTGACCCCGCTGAATGAGACATCCCGGTACAATATCGTTTCGGTATACCTCACCGACGGTCAGGCGTTCCATACCGCCGCCGTTCTCTCTGATGACGGGACGTTGTTCACCATGGAGGCAGAGCAAAACGCCTCCGACAAGAGTGAGGATGTTCTGGCAAATCTGATGTTCACCCTGGAGAGCGTCCGCTTTGATGGGCCCGTGGTGACAGAGGAAAACTATCAGACCCAGATCCACGTCTCCGAGGTGCGGGACTGCACCTATATGGCGGCGGCCTATTTGAAAACCGACCTCTTTGGACACGACGCTTTTGTGGATGTGTACGTCCCCTACAGCGATTCGCCCATCTACTCCGCCGGTGGCCGGGCAATCCGGACGGAGGCCCATGGGCTGCGGGTCTACGCCACCATCGTCCCCGGTGAGAACGCCAAGGCGGTGGTTGATGCCCGCCAGCAGGAGCTGGCTGCAACAGGGCAGACCTATGAGGACGGCGTGGACGATGAGATGTACCGGGAGGATCTGGACGCCGCCTGCAAGCTGACCGTTTATGAGGAGAACGGCCAGAAGCGTCAGGCCGTCCTGTACGCGGACAGCAAGTGGGAGGGTTACTACCTGCTCCGTGAGATCACCGGACTGCCTGAGCTGGTGGACGAGGAGTACCCCGCCGCTCTGAAGGAGCTGGAGGGAATCATCGGCCTGACCATGCCGGTGCTGGAGGAGCTGGGAGGCTAATGTATGAAAAAATGCACAGCGGGAATGTCCTCTAAAATTGTGGTGATCCTGCTTTTCGCCGCGTTTTTCCTGCCGATGGCGGGTCTATTCCTGTACTTGGCCGTCTTTGATCCTACACTGTCCCATGAGGAGAGCCTCCTGTTTGTGGTGGGAGCGGTTCTGTTCGGCGGACTGGTTTTATTCGCCGCCTATCGTGCGCTTTATCTCGGAACCGGATGGGTGGAGTATGATGCGGAAACAGTGATATTCCACTGCTCCCGGCGGGAACAGCACCGCTTCCGCTGGGAAGACATTCCAGGAGACAGAGTGCAGGCCGGCTGGCAAGGCGGGTATATGTTTGTGATTCTGGTCGGAGGACAGCAGCGGAAAGTGGGCCTTAGCCGGTTCTCGACTGGGTTCAAAGACTTTGAGCGGACCCTGGAGGCAGCTGGGGTGCTGAAACGGATCGGCATCACAACAGCAGCAGATTTCAAGCGAAGTGCGGAGCAGATTTTTGGGCAGTTTGAGGAATACAGAGAAGCTCATCCCGGCTCCGTGAGGCCAAAGCCAGAGGGTGATTGCGTTCCATGCCCGGACTGCGATGGAAAGGGTATTATTGCAAAACGGGTCTTGAAACTGGATGTCGGAAAGGTGTGCAAGACCTGCAACGGCTCCGGATATGTGCCGAAGTAACTCCAGTAGTAGCTGGTCTCCTCCCCAGAGGATGTCCAGGAGGGCGGCAACAGCACCCTCTACATCGGTTTCTATCTCCCGGAGCTGAAGATGGCGGACTTGACCAACTGCAATGCCCTGTCCTATACCCAGTGGACGTTCCAGGAAAAGACGGCCTGAGAATTATAGATTGAGGTGATCGTATGACATTTGAAGAAATGGTTCAGCGCACCAGTCCCTATTTATTGTGCTGGATTGATCTCGCCATGACGCCAAAGAAGCTCACGGACATTGGGCAGCTGCGGCGGATCAAGCGTCTGGCAGACAAAGATTTTCCGGTTCCCCACAGCGAATATACCAAGCAGAAGCTGGCCCCCATCCAGGATATTTTGCAGTCCAGAACCGGCGACTGGGCGATGCTGGAAGAAATGACAAACCTCCAGGTGTTGGAGTTCCCCAAGCGTACTCCGCCCGGAATCATTGATGATTTCTCATTCCTCCCCAAGCTGAAAAATCTGTATCGTCTGCATTTGCAGTTCACCAGCTTTACGGACTGCTCCCTGCTCTCTGGCCTGACCCAGTTGAAAAGTCTGGCGCTCCCAGCCAGAAAGAAGCTGATCCACACCGAAGTGCTGGATACGCTGTCCTGCAAGATATACACGGACGAACCCACTTATCAGGATGACAGTTTCCCGCAGTATAAAGTCGTGCCTGCACAGGAAGTCTCTGTACCTGCATCCGGCACCTTTGTCGCCCGACTTTTGGAGTATGGTCAAAATCGTTTTATTAACGATGAACTGACAGATGATGTCTTAGAGAACCTTTTTGCGCTGATTTGGACTGGACAAATTGACTCCCTTCTCATTTCCCTGGATGAAAACGGAGAGGAAGACTTTTTCACCATGGATATTGAGGAGGGCTGGGCAGCTCCCACATTCAATATCTGGAATGAAAATGGTGATGCTGTCTGCTTCCAGCCAATTAACGAGAAGTATCAGAGCGTGGAGGAGGATGCCCCTGTGGAGATTGGCGGACAGCCCCCTGTACCTAAACGCTTTGCTCTGGATGATCTGGCTCTGGCCGCAGAGTGCGCTATCTACTTCGCAAAGACAGGGCAGCTGTCCCCTACCGTTCAATGGGCGGAGTTTTCTGAGTAGTGAAAATTTATCGCATGGGGCGGCGCAGGCTATGGCGAACAGTTTTGTTTGGGATTGTTCGGCCCTTTGGGACAAGGTGGAAATAGAAAGTTAAACAAGGAGGAAATGTCTACATGAACAACAAAGTACACTTGGACATTGATGGAATGGGAATTGTGTTTTTTTCAGCAGAAACGATGAAAGATGTAATTCCAGATACTGATTTTTTAACGTCTGAATTCACATCTCCCCAGCAAATTGCAAATCATATTAAAAAGGGCGATATTACAGCCTTTTGTACTGGGTCAAGTGGTAGCTTTGATATTCACTTTTTTAAGGGTTATCCATCAATTGATACATTGGAGAAGTTCCCCGTTTCAATCCGTTTGGCACTGGATGTTCAAGGCGGGTCTATACAATTTTGCGATTTGTTCTGGTTGTCAAAATGGAACACTGATTTTCCGCAAGATCAAATTATAGCACTTCCCGATGGATATTATGAAATGACGGTATGTACCTGTTTGCCGGAGTCAGGATATTGGGGGGATGAACAAACAATTTATATCTATTTTAACAAGGTAGATAAAATGCCAGAATTGACTTGGACAGGAGTTCCATATCTTTTTACGGAAGAATAGATTAAAGATACATTGAATTTACGCTATCTCCACCTGCCAACAGGAACGGCGTATAAAAAACCATTGGATGGTTCCCAATACTGCTCGGAGGTGCTTATGCACAGACTGAAAACCATCATCCCCGTAGCCGGGATCTGGCTGCTGATCCTCTCGGCGGTGTCCCTGTACGTCGCCATGCAGGCCCTGTCGGACATCCGCCCGGCGGAGGACTACGAAGATATAGGCGTCCTCACTTTCCAGCCCTATGACATTCTGCCGGTTCAGGTGCAGAACACCGGGGCCAGCAGCCGTGACCGCCGCATGAATCCCACCAAGACCGTCTACATGGTCTACTACCGGGCCACGGACGGCAGCGGCTACAAATGGAGCAGTGAGGCATTTTCTAAGGATCACGGCCAGAGGGTCGTGGAGGCTGGAGAAACCGTGGAGCGCCGAGTGCTGCGTATCCCGGCAGACGGAACTTACATTACCGTGGAGCCGGAGCAGAGCGCCGGGAGCTACACCGAAGGGCTTCGGCAAAAGTATATCACTGTCCTTGCGCTGGCAGGGGCCTAGGAAATGCAGAGTATCGCCTTATATTCCTCTAATTGAATTACAACACCAATTTGTCGAGTTTAGGGGAAAAGTTGGTAAATCCAAGTTGACAATCCAGCGGAGCATTGATAAACTAGAGGTGTTAAAAAGGCGTTGATGCAGGAGTATTTTGGATGGGAAAATTTCTAATGGACGAAGAGAAGAACAAAATTGTTGATGAGTTTGCAGATATTGGCGGCAGTGTAGCAGGTGCATTGGCTGGTGCCGGAATTGGGGCAGTGATTGCCGGACCAGTCGGTATAGCTGGGGGAGCAATAGCTGGTACAGCAATAGAAAAGGTAATTCAACGAATTGGGAAAGAAATTCAAGAAAAATTTCTATCAAAAGCGGAGAGCCGAAAAATTGAAACAGTATATTCGTGCGCAAAAGAAAAGATCGAATCAAACTTGAAGAACAGAAAAGCTCTGCGTAATGACGACTTTTTTTCAAAAATGATAGATGATCGTTCTTCCTCAGAAGAGATTTTAGAAGGAACAATTTTTGCTGCCCAACGTGAACATGAAGAGAAAAAGCTTTCTTACCTTGCCAACTTGTATGCAAACATAAATTTTGATTCAACAATAAATCGGCAAATGGCAAATCAACTTATTAAAATTGCATCTGATATAACGTATCGTCAAATAGTCATTCTTTATGTCATTGGTTCATACCAAACAAATCCACAACTAGTTCCTAAGCGGCGTGATAGAATATTTGAAGGCATTCAAGGATACGAGAAAATTAGCATCGCATCTGAGATCCTGGATTTATATCGGCGCAGTTTAGTTTTCTCAGAAAATGTGATTCTTGATACAGGTGGGTTTACTCCGTCACTTTTGAAACTTGCTGGAAATGGTGCATTGTTGTATAATTTGATGGAACTGTCAACAATGCAGTTTGATAAAATAGCACAAGACATTGTTAATCTTTTATCAGACAACAGCTGAAACTGCTATTTTACAGAGATGACCCCTATGCCCAACTTCACCCCCTACCAGACTGCCCAATTTGCCACCTTCTCCCCTGCCGCGCTGACGGCGGAGCGTCTTTATGCCATCGCCCCAGCCGCCTGCGCTATGAACTGCCGGCGGGCCATGGAGCTGGCGGTGAAGTGGATGTATGCGGTGAACAAGCAACTGGTTTTTCACTATAAGAAGGACCTCTCCGTCCTGCTGAGTACCGTGGAATTCGTGGACCTGGTGGATGATAAAACCTCCTCCGGCGGCTGGACTTTCTGCGCCGTTTAGGCAATACCGCCGCCCACAGTACGAAAAAAATCTCCAGGGGCCAGGCCCGCCTGTCTCTGGAGAATCTCTTTTATTTCCTGATTTCATCGCCTATTGCTACGACCCGGACTACCAGCCTCACGACTCCGATCCCGCCCTGCTGCTGGAATTGGAGGACGCGGTGATCGTGGACCGGACGGACCTCGCGGCAACTGCGGCGGAGCCCGTAATGTTCTACAAGGCGGCGGCGGAACAAGTCAGCCAATTTACCCAGCGGCAGCAGGAGCAGAAGCCCGCTTGCGTCCCCAAGCCCCTGGACCTCACCAAGTACGGGACGCGGAAGCTCTACATTGACACCATGCTCCAGGATGCTGGCTGGACGGAGGGCGCCGATTGGCTGAACGAGTACCCGGTGGAGGGGATGCCCAACGCCTCCGGCACGAGCGCTGTGAGCTAAGTACTTCTGGGAGACGACGGCCGCCCCCTAGCCCTGGTGGAGGCCAAGCGCACCTGTCAGGACCCGGCGGCGGGCCGTCAGCAGGCTAAGCTGTACGCGGACCTGCTGGAGAAAAAATTTGGCCGCCGGCCTGTGATCTTCCTGACCAACGGCTTCGACACCCGCATCTGGAACGCGCCCTACTACAACGAGCGCCCCGTCTCCGGCGTCTACGCCAAGCGGGACCTGGAGAAGGAGTTCAACAAGCTGGCCATCCGCGCGCCCCTGGAGAACGTATCGCCCCGGGAGGACATCGCCGGGCGGTACTACCAGGTGGAGGCGGTGAAGGCCGTCTGCCATGCCTTCGATACGGAGAACCGCCGGAAGGCGCTGCTGGTGATGGCCACCAGTTCCGGCAAGACCCGGACCACCATCTCTCTGGTAGAGGTGCTGCTGCGCCAGGGTTGGGTAAAAAACGTGCTGCTCCTGACGGACCGCACCAGCCTGGTGACCCAGGTCAAGTGGGCGTTTGTGAACCTGCTACCGGACCTGAGCCTCACCCACCTCTGCGAGGACCGGGAAAATTTTACCGCTCGGGCGGTGTTCTCCACCTACCAGACCATGATAGGCTGCATTGACGACACCCGGGATGAGGAGGGCGGAAAGCTGTTTACCGTGGGGCATTTCGACCTCATCATCGGGGACGAGGTCCACCGGAGCATATACAAGAAATACCAGGCGATTTTCGACTATTTTGACGCCCATCTGGTTGGCCTGACCGCTACATCCAAGGCGGAAATCGACAAAAACACCTACGGCATCTTCGACCTCCGGGAGGGGGACCCAACCTACGACTACGAACTGAGCCAGGCGGTGGAGGACGGCTATCTGGTGGACTTCCGGTGCCTGGAGACTAAGCTGAAATTCTCCAGCGAGGGGATTGCCTACGACCAACTGTCCGACGAAGATAACGAGCAGTACGAAAATACCTTTACGGATGAGGACGGTGTCCTTCCAAACCGGATCGAGATCGCCGCCCTCAACGAGTAGGTATTCAACGAGGATACCATCCGCAAGGCACAGGATACCCTGATGTCCCAGGGCATCCGGGTAGACTACGGCAATAAGCTGGGTAAGAGCATCATTTTTGCAAAAAACCACCGCCACGCGGAAAAGATTCTGGAGATGTTTAACCGGGACTATCCCGACTATGTGGGCTGGACTCAGGTGATCGATAATCAGACCCGGTACGCCCAGACCAGATCTCCGACCCGGCCAAACTGCCGCAGATCGCAATCGCCGTGGATATGCTGGACACCGGCATCGACGTGCCGGAGGTGGTGAATCTGGTGTTATTCAAGCGGGTCATGACGGTTAAGCTGGGCTGAACCCTGCCCGTGCAGCCCCTTGATTTGCTCCTGTTTACTTGACCATTGCTTGTCTGCTTTTACACAACCTTTTCTGGAGAACCAGATAATATGAATGTAAATATTAACTCAATCCGCCCAAAAGGAAGCCAGCGGCTATCTCACGATAACCGCTGGCCCAACTTCCGCTATTTATAGGGATAGAGCATTTACTGCTTCAGCATTTCTGCATACTTCGGCTTATCAGCTTCCGACACCCCCAATACTGCCATTGCTCGTTCGACAGATAACCCCATATTTTTGATGAGATTCTGGATTGATTGCAGTGTCCCTTCTGTCATACCTTCTGCACGACCCTTCTGAAGCCCATCCTTCCGGGCATCTTCCGCGACATGGTAGTCATGGATCTCCATGATCTTCTCCTGATCGAATAAGGTTACCATAATCTCTGCCACCTCCTTCTGACGGGTTGTCAAAAATGGCGCTAACACATTTTCTTCTATACACCTGCGCAACGTCTCTTCGATGGCCTTCCGGCTGCGCCCATGCTCCTTCCGCTCCTCGTCCGATATCTTGCAGAATCGGACATATTGATCAACGATGTCCCCGGTTCCGTTTCCTCGCAACACTTTTACGAAGGATTGCTTTGACCTTGGACCACATTTTCTCGATGGGGTTCAGATCAGGGCTGTAGGGTGGAAGGTACAGCAGTCCTATGCTTTTGATTTCCAGAATCTCTCGGACGGCTTTTACATGGTGAGAGCGCATATTATCATCACAACGATGTCGCCCGGTCGAAGAGTTGGAAGTAAAGTCTCCTTCAAATATTGGACAAAACGTTCCCCTGTTGTTCCTCCCTGATAAGTTGTAAATACTTTTCTCCATCAAAGCGAATGGAAGAAAGTATGGTCGTTGTCTGCGGCGTATTCAGGGGAGCATGATCCACTGCCCTCTGGGATGAAGGTGCCCGTCCATAAAGGCGGGTCAGATCTGTATTAACACCGCTTTCGTCCAGAAATACCAAGTGTTCCACCATATCAGGTTTTATGCTCTCATTCCATTCCTTGCGTTTTTCCTGTACATCGAATACGGTCACGCTCACTTGCATAGAGTGATTTCTTTTTCAGGGTATAGCCCATTGCGGCTATCGCACGCTCCACGGTGGAATAACTCGGAGACAGTTTCAACTGCTCCCGGATCTCTTCGATTGTGATGTCAGGCTTCTCATCTATGCAGCGGCGGATATTTTCCCGGTCCTCTGCTGTCAGAACTGGCTTTCGGCCTCGCTGGCTGGTTTTCACAGCCATGCTGCCTGTTTTGCGCTTCTGGCTCACCAATCGGTACACTGTCCTTTGGCTCACCGAATATGCTTTGGCTATTCCTTCCGCATCATGGCTCGCTTCATATCCCTGTACCAGCAACTCCCGTGCTTCATTGTGTAACATATTCTCATCTCCGCTATTTGTTATATCACCTCTGTCAACTACTGCTGCTATTTTTGATGATTGCTATAATTAAATGAAAACGGGGCAAGAAACTACCGTTTGCACAATATAAATTACATTTGTAGCCGAGTAGTATAAAGATGAGATATTTGAGCAACACAGTAGGAAAGTTGTCCTTGCGTTTTGTTGATGACAACAATCATCCTTTGCTTATTTGAAAGGTAATTGACCCCGTGATTTAACCTTTCTTCTTTCAAGACGGAGATGTTACTTAGTTAGATAGAGTGGATTCTAGATATTTGCGGATTTCATTCCAGTCAAATTTTGTACTTTTTACAAGCGCAAGATGATTACGTAGTTGCACTGCACATCTGACGAATTTCGGACAATTGCGTTTGCGGTGTTTCATTTTTAATGAGAACATTTTGAAAATCTTTCTGGTTTTGCTGGTTAGCACCAGCCTTAAACATGGCTCCCGGCAGTTCCGCTTTGATGGATTTCAAATACGCAAATTTAAGGGTATTTGAGGAGAGTTGCTGTTTGATCGAATATGCAATCTTCTGCTGAAAATTTCTCTCATCTTTAATCGTCGATTCTTGATATCGGTAATTGGCGGAAACATATTCTGGTTGCTGTCAATGCGATCACAATGAAACCGGGTAATAAAAAGAAAATTCTGCTCCGCTAACCAGAACTCCTTCAGTGCATTTGTCTCACCTTGAGGCATGGTACGCTGTTGCTTGAGAATATAAAGCGGATATTGATAATTTTCACCGCCATCTTGAGTTTGTTCTTGCATCTTTTGAAGGTCGTCTTGAATAACCTGTAGCGGAAACTCGTTGGAGGTAAGAGGGGATACCTCCATCATATCGAAATGGCCGAGACAGACATAGTGACCGAAGCCTTTTTTTAAAAAAGAACTGAGTGCTTTTGTAGAAGCAGACTTGGTAAAACGGATTACTTGTACATCATAGACGGGATTGTTTTCAGTCATGATATTCCCTTCATTTTACTATTTTTGATTAAGACAACACTGCAGTTGCTGGATAATGGTGGGAATTTGGCGATTTAAGTCTATCCGTGATGGCAAAATAACCCCCGGGGAGGCAAGTGACAAGAAAATGATATAGGCAAAACTTAGGTATTCGCAGAGGAGACGTTCATCCCAATGAAAAAGGAAATCTATACTGTTATTATTATTCAACTCACTATGAAACAGTGCGCGAAATGATTCTCCGACCCCCGTTATGGGAGAATTCGCCTCCTCCAGAAATGCAAGGCAGAGAAACAAAATAGTAATATCTCGACAACAGCATCTCACCACTTTTTTCGCTCTTTTCTGAGCTTCCTTTGCTATGGAAAAAAGCTCTAGGTTGCTGACAACATTTGCCGTACGTGCAATAAAATAGGCGCACTTTCTCCATCCACGTTCTCCTTCAGAGTGTTGGATGTATGTACTATGTAAATAGCGAACTAAGCCACAACACGGATATACAACCTCAGGAGAACTATATAATAACTCACAGACAAACGCGGCACACTGCTCCTCGTCTTTGAGCTGTGAAAGGAGATTAGCCCATAGAATACTGTAATGCTGAATACCATGTTGAAAGTTTTCACAGTGATCTTTATATGCTGGCAATAAAAATAGGATATACTCAGGCTCCAAACCGGTTTCAGAGGAAAAGACTGTCAGAAAAATATTATATACGCTATCGAACGCCATGTCATCTCCCGATGGAATTTCTGTGGAGGCCGAGTCCCTGCTTTTGGATGTCACATCCTCTGGGACATCTGCTAGCATTAACAGTCTCGTCATGGAAAAAATGATACTTTCTTCTCTTTTATGCCAATGCTTTCGCAAGCAAATAGGCTCACCTAAGTTAATATTGTGAGTTCGGTATTGTTCACCAATATATTGTCCAAGTTGATAAGCTGCTGGTATGGATATCTTTGGATTAGCATCTCTCAACAAATATTTTATGTATTTCTCGACAAGCTTATTACGACTATTTCGGCTAAAGCAGACTGCATTAGCCATATTCAGTGCATAAACCAGACAAACGAGCATTCCAATCAAACAAATAGCAGCAGTGCGAGGGGCTTTCGGCGTGATATCCGCAGCACTGTATAATCCCAGTATTGCAAAACAACCATGAAGAACAAAAACCTTTCTATAATTGGGAAAAAAATAGGAAATGATGTTTTCTAATAAAATTCCATTCACCCGGCGGGCTTTGGTTGAATCAATATAAGATAATGCAAAGCACACTGTCCCAAGTGCTGTAATCACAGCTTGAATCGCATCTGTATCTACTATTCGATCTGGATAAGGGAAATATGACAAAATCTGCGATAAATCCAAAAAATGAAAGCCAAAGACAAAATTTATCAAAGCGTATACGAATAGGCATATGAGCAATATAATCCCCCAAAGCCCGGACCAACATCTCAATCTCACCGGATGATGAAATAATGAACCAGCTGGATGCTTCAATGCATATTTGCCAAAAAGCTGCCACAACTTGCATCTCATTTGTACCATCTCCAAACTCGTAACGTTTTGGAAATCAAAAAAATAGCGCGGACTTATTGGCTAAGCAAGTCCACGCTAATTTACAACACCGTTAACAGGTTATCCCCGCCCAAACCTACGCGTCTTAAAAAAGGGCAAATCTGCGCCTTTGTCACTGCTCTCCCTGCTAGTGATGGAGTAAGATTTTCGATCCTCAAGCGATTCATCCTTATTTCTATCGGTAATAACTTGGCAAGCTACACGGAGTTGTACCTCGCGTTGAGCTGAAGTACTGTCAATCTTTAAATAACTCATGCAGCCACCTCTACAATTTTCTCAACTTGGTGTTCATACTTTTGTAACAAATACAGCGGTATTTTATCATATAATTTCCCATTTGTCAATACCTATTTCTCCTTAAATACAAAAAACGTAGGTTGTAATATTAAATGCGAAAGAACACGAAGCCCCAAAAGCGGGGCGGGAAAGTTCTTCCGCATTTATTTTTTTACCATAAAGCGCGGAAAATGTCAACAAAGGGGTGAAAGCATGGCGGGAAAGTATAAATACCTGACGTTTGAAGATCGGCAGAAAATCGAAGCGTGGCACGCCCGCGGGGATCGCCCGCTTGAAATTGCCGCGCGGCTGGGCGTGCATACAGCGACGATCTACAACGAGTTAAAGCGCGGTTACGTCGGGGAGCTGGACAGCAGGCAAAGGGAAATCTACAAAGCAGAGCGGGCGCAAGCAACCGTTCAGGAGCATTTCAAGCGGCGGGGCCGGACGGCGGCCACGGCTGGGAAGGGAGGTTAAAACCGTGACAGAGTATGAACGGATCACAGAAAGCCCGCAGGCGTTGGCGGCCTTCCTTCGGGAATTGCCCGTAATAGAAGCCCCGTGGGATCAGGCTTTTCAGAAGCAGTATTGCGCGGGGTGCGCCGCCGAAGATTGCGACGCTTGCCCGAATGAGGCATACCGGAATAATCCGGCGTGGTGGCTGGCGCAGGCGGCCACAGAGGAACGGGGGCGTTCAGAATGAGCATTTGCCGGGGGTGCGGACATGAAATCGACTGGATCAGAACAAAAGTATGATGATTTTGGATCGGCAATGTCCGGTTTGGGGCGCGTCCTGAAAACAAATTTTGTCCTTCCCATAGGGCAAGAGGCATTACCCGCCCTTTCGGATTTTGTCAATGAGCTTTCGGCGGGCGCGGCTTCCGCAAACGGTGATATTTCAAAAATGGCTGACACCTTCGGAACAGCCCTTGCCGGATTGGTGGAAGACTTTTCGACGATCCTTCCGCAAATTACAGCTTTTGCAACCGAAATCGTGTTAGGGCTGGTTGACGGGCTGGTTGCAAGTCTTCCAACAATCAGCGCGGCGGCGGTAGATATGATAAATTCCCTTGTGCAAGGGCTGATTGGGGCGTTGCCCGCGATTGCAGAGGCCGCAACGCAAATAATCCTTTCGTTGATCGACGGGCTTATAAGCGTCCTTCCTCTTATTCTGGAAGGCGCGGTGCAAATTGTTCTTGCGCTGGCAAACGGGATCGGGGAAGCGTTGCCGCAGTTGTTACCGAAGATCGTTGAAGTAGTGGTTGCAATGGTGCAAACGCTGGTTGAAAACGTGCCTATGCTGATAGACGCGGCGTTGCAGTTGGTGACAGGGCTTGCGGAAGGTATCATTGCCGCGATCCCCGTTTTGGTGGAGGCGTTGCCGCAGATCATAACAAGCATTGTCGAAACCCTGCTTGCCGCGATCCCGCAGATCATTCAAGCGGGCATTGACCTTTTGACCGCCCTTGTGGAAGCCTTGCCGGAAATTATAGCTTCCATAGTGGAGGCCATACCGCAGATAATCGACGGGATCATAACCGCCGTTGTGGAGAGCATACCGCAGATTATTCAAGCCGGAATTGATTTGTTGGTTGCGCTTATTCAGGCGTTACCGGAAATCATTACAACGATTGTCGCGGCATTGCCGCAGATTATCACGGCCATTTGCGACGCGCTGATAGGAAACATAGATCAAATAATCATGGCGGGCGTTCAACTTTTCGTCGCCCTGATTGAGAATTTACCGACGATCATTGTTGAAATCGTGAAGGCCGTGCCGCAGATCGTGGAAGGCATTGTTTCGGCCTTTACTTCCCTTGCGCCGAAGATCGTTGAAATCGGCGGCAATATCATTTCCGGCGTGTGGGAAGGTATCAGCAACGCGGCGGGCTGGATCAAAGAGAAGGTAACGGGCTTTTTTAGCGGGATTGTGGACGGCGTGAAGGGCTTTCTTGGCATTCATTCCCCGTCAACAGTTTTCGCTGACATTGGCGGCAACATGGCCGCAGGCGTTAGTGAGGGCTTCGGCGGCGAAATGGACGGCGTTTCCGCAGATATGCAGGGAGCAATGGGAAGCGCGGGCGCAATCACCGCAGAAGAGGCCGTGCGCGCCGTGAATGACGGCATTATATCCAACGTGGCCGCGCTGGACGGTGCGGTAACGGCCATTGTGCAACAGGTAGTTACCGGAATGACGGCGCAGGACGGACAATTTACGCAAATAGGCATAGACATGGCCGCCCGCATTTCCGAAGGCGTTATAAACGGGCTGGGCAGTATCACGGACAAAATGCCGCAAGTGGTTCAATCCGTTATTACCGCCTTCACCGCACAGCACGGCAAACTGACAGCGGAAGGCGTGGAAATGGACAAGGCCATAGCGTCCGGCATGGTGAACGGCATTCCGCAGATCACAGGCAAGGCCGCGCAGATCGTTCAATCCATCATTACCGCCTTCACCGCACAGCATGGCAAGCTGACAACCGAGGGCGTGAACATAGACAAGGCCATAGCGTCCGGCATGGTGCAGGGTATTCCGCAGATCACGGGCAAGATTGCGCAGATCGTTCAATCCATCATTACCGCCTTCACCGCAGAGCATAGCAAGCTGACAACGGAAGGCGTGAACATGGACAAGGCCATAGCGTCCGGCATGGTGCAGGGTATTCCGGAAATCACGGGCAAAATGTCGCAGATCGTTCAATCTATTGTCACAACCTTAAACGGCTTCACGTCGCAGTTTACGGCGGCGGGGGAAAACATGGTGCGCGGCATTTGGCAGGGCTTTCAAAATATGTCCGGCTGGCTGGAAAGCAATGTGCGGTATATGATGCAACAGATTGTCGCCGCAGTGGAAGCGGAAATGCAGATCAATTCCCCGTCGAAGGTATTTGCAGGGATAGGCGCATACATGGCCGAAGGTTTAGGACAGGGCTTCGCCGCTGAAATGCGGGACGTTGAAAAGACGATCCGCACGGCCACGGCTTCCAGCGTGCCGGAAGTGAAACAGCCTTCCGGCAGGGTGAACCGCAACGAGCGGGGCGGCGGCGTTCAGGTGGTGCAAAACATCTATGCCAATGAAACGAGCTATGCACAGCAACAGCGGGAGGCCGCAAAGCAATTCCGCATGATCGCGCGGGAGGTAATGGCATAATGGCAAGGAAGATCGAAATACTGACGTATACGAATGAGCGTGGGGAAAGCGTGGCCTTTTCCCACGCTTCCGTTTACCACACGAACAGCGTTAGCGGCCTTTCTGACGTTCGCAACGCAATTTACAGCATAAACAGCATGGGGCAGGACGGCGACACCTATTTAGGCAACCGCATAGAAAGCCGCGAAATTGAGATCGTGGGCAGTATCAGGGAGCGGAACAAGGATCAAATGCGGGAATACCGCCGCAGGCTGAACCGCGTTCTAAACCCGCAGTACGCCGCCACGCTGACATATCAGTACGGCGATTTTGTGCGGGTGATTGATTGTAAGGTTGACAACGCGCCCGTGTTCACGCGCAAGGCCATTTTTCAGGACTTCACAATACAACTTCTTTGCCTTAATCCGTTTTGGAGGAAGGAAAGCAAGACGCGGGACGATATAGCAACGTGGATCGGCGGGCTGGAATTCCCCGTTGAAATCGTGCCGGGGTGGGAAATCGGGTATAGGCAACCTTCCTTGATTGTCAACGTGTATAACGACGGCGACGTGCAAGCGGGAATTCGTGTCGAGTTCCGCGCGATCGGCGTTGTGAAAAACCCCGCCCTTTTGAACGTGGACACACAAGAATTCATCAAGCTAAATTACACAATGGAGGCAGGCGACACGCTGACCGTTTCCACGGGCTACGGGGAAAAAGAAGTAACCTTGAAGCACGGCGGCATAGTAACGGACGCGTTCCGCTATTTGGACGTGGACAGCTCCTATTTACAACTTTCCGTAGGGGATAACCTTTTCAGGTATTCCGCGGAAGAAAACCTTGAAAATCTGGAAGTGTCCATATACCACGACGATCTTTATTTAGGGGTGTGAGGCATGGAGCTTTACATATATGACCGAAACATGATCCTTCAAGGGGTGATTGACGAAATTTCTTCCCTTATCTGGACGCGGCGGTATTGGGCGGCGGGTGAATTCAAATTGCTTGTGCCGTTTACAGAAAGGCACGTTGCCCTTCTGATTAAAAACCGCCTGATTTTGAAGCGCGGGGACACGGAGGCCGCGGAAATCCGCTTTGTGAACATAAGCAAGAATTCGCAGGGCCTTGAAGAAATCGAAGTGCAGGGCAAATTTATCACGCAATGGATCGGAAAGCGCATTGTGCGCGATCAGATCACAGCAACGAGCGGGACGCAGGATATTCTATACCGGATTGTCCGCGAAAATATCATTTCCCCGCGGGTGGCCGCCCGCAAGATTCCGAATATCCTTCTTGATCCGCTGGACGTGGACACGGGAAGCGGGAAAATCAATTATACGTCCGAAGCCTTTATAAATGCGCTTCTGGCGGTGGAAACGGCGGCAAAGGCGGCAAAGCTGGGCTTCCGTTCCCGTTCAGACGTGCGCGCGGGAAAGCACTATTTCAGCGTCTACGCTGGCCGCAACCTGACCGCGGATCAGACGGAAAACCCGCCTTGTATCTTTTCGCAGGAATTCGACAATATCACAGAGCAGGAATACACAAACAGCGTTGAAAACCTGAAAACAACCGCATACGTGGGAGGCGAAGAGGTAGAACCGCGGGTTGTGGCAGAAGTGGGCGGCGGTGCGTCCGGCCTTGACCGTGAAGAAATCTTTGTGAATGCAACGGATATTACGAAGGTTTACACGGACAGCACGCAAACAGAGATTACGCGCACGGACGCGGAATATTTGGCTTGCCTCTTGGAGCGGGGCGCGTCGGAGCTGGAACAATACGCCGAAACGTTGAGTTTTTCCAGCAAGATCAACACGCACGCAAACCTGAAATACCGCGAAGACTACGATTTAGGCGACAGGGTGACGTGCGTTAATAAACGCTGGGGTATCAAGATCAACGTCCGTATTACCGAAGTGTCCGAAACATACCAACAGAACATTGAGGAAATCGACATTACTTTTGGTGAGAGCTTGCCCGCCCTGCTTACACAGATACGGCAAATTGCAAAGTAAAGGGGTGAAAATATGGAAAAATCAAGTTTTTTCAATTCCGTTTCCCATGATCGTGTATACCGCGCGGAGGAATGGGCCGAATACTTCGCTTCATTCATCGGCAACGGCGTGTTCCCCGTTCCGTCCAACAATCTGCAAGTGGTGGCGGGTTCGGGAATGGTTGTGACCGTGAAGGCGGGCAAGGCATGGATCAACGGCTATTTCTATTACAACACGGGCGATCTTTCCCTTACGCTTCCGGTTGCGGATGGCGTTTTGAACCGGATTGATCGAATTGTTGTGCGCTGGGACTTGACGGAAAGGTTAATTTCCGTTGTGGTGAAGTCTTCCACGCCTTCCGCGTCGCCCACGCCGCCCGCGTTGCAGAGGGACGCGGACGCATACGAATTGTGCCTTGCGGACATTACAACGGGCGCAGGCGTTACGGCCATATCGCAGGCCGTCATAACGGATCGCCGCCTTGATCCTTCCATTTGCGGCATTGTGGCGGGCGTGGTGGATCAGATAGACACCGCGGCGTTTAATGCACAGCTTCAAGCGTGGTTCACAGACTACAAGGCGCAGAGCCTTCAAGAGTTCAACGATCTTGTGTCCTATATGGAAAGTTTGGAGCTTTTGGGGGATCAGCAGTATAACGCCCTGCAAGCCTACATGAACGCGTTTAAGCTGGAAGCGGAAAACGACTTCAACGCATGGTTCGCTTCGGTGAAGAACGTGCTTGACGAAGACACCGTAGGCCATTTAGTGAACATGATACAGAGCAACACCGCGCGCATTGAGTTGATCGAAGCCGTGCTTTTCAATGACATAACGGCAAACCCGTTCTTGATCCTCTTTGACGATCTGGACGGCGTGGTATCAACGGGCGTATGGAACGCGGCGTTGCGCCGGATCGAATGTTGACGCGGTGCGCTTGCACGGGCGCGGAATTATCGTGCATAATCGGCAACATCTTCACAGAGCTTCGCCCACCGTGTGAAAAGTGCGGTGGTTCGGCGGCGGTGGTGCTTTGCGGCGTTACACCGTCTGGCAACGCGGCCACGCTGACAATCACGGCGGCGGGCTTCGATTTTGAGGGGTGCGCCGAAGATACCGCGCTTTTGGAGCGGATCAGGAAAGGATGGTGCTTGAATGCAGGGACAGGAACGGGAGCGCAAGGAGCCTTCCGAATTCAACGTGATTGTGAAGGCGAAAGACCTTGTAAAGCACACCTTCACGATCACAAACAGCACGGAGCGTTACCCGAAGAAATACCGCTTTACGCTGGTGAACCGCATTCAGGATAAAGCGGTTAATATTTACGAAATGACGCTTGAAGCGAACGAATTAGATTTGCGGCAAGCGGACGAATTCAGACAACGGCAGAGGCTTCAAGCGAAAGCAATGACTTATTGCAAGGAGCTTCTATTTTTTATTGAGCTTTCGCAGGAAATGGGCTTTATTTCAATGAAAAGTTGCAACTTCTGGTCGAAACTGGTTCTTGATGTAAAGTACATGGTGGCCGCGTGGAAGAAGCGGGACAAAACGAGAGCTTAGAAAACCGTTCGGGGAACACTTTGTAGGTTCTTCTTTTCCTTTTGCACGCCCCGCCGCCGAATTCCGGCAATTCGTACAACGTGCGCAATGTCAATTCTTCGGGCGCGCTGAACAACAACAACGCGTACAACGGCAACAGGGGCGTGCGCCCGCTTCGGTGGATCATTCGACAGAGTAGGCCGCAGGCCGAAAACACAATACCACCATCAAAGGAAAGTGTTTCCCTTCCCTGCTATCCACAGCAGGGATAAATACAAGATTGCCGATACCGGAGCATAGCCGCAAGGCTTGGCCGAGGTTATACACGGCAAGGAGCTTTTTATAAATGACGGACTTTGAAAAAGTATGGAATTTTGAAAATCTATACCGCGCATACCGGAAGGCACGGCGCGGCAAACGCTGGAAGGGAGCGGCGGCGAAGTTTGAAGTAAACTTGCTGGAAGCCTTGCACCTTTTGAGCGTGCAGTTACGGGCGAAAACTTACCGCCTTTCCCCATACAACACGTTCAAGGTGTATGAGCCGAAAGAACGCATTGTAGGGTATTCCCCCGCCGCCGCTCTTGCGTCCATTGAGATTGAAGGCAAAGAATTTTCAACTTCTATTTGTGTAGGCACATTCTACAACTACATAACAAAGGGCGTATTCCTTCGCCTGACAAACGCGGACTTGCCGGAGAAGCCGAAGCGCAAGCGGCCATATCGCACGGTTAAAACCGTGAAGCGCGCCCCGAAGGGCGAAAGCATAGAGAAACGCCCCGCCGAAGTGGACGCGCGGAAAGACGTGGGACATTGGGAAATGGACACCGTATATTCAAAAAAGAAGAGTTCCAAGAAAACCCTTCTTGTGCTGACCGAACGGAAAAGCCGTCTTCCCATTATGGAGCTAATGCCGGATCGGACGGCTGAAAGCGTGGTTGCCGCCCTTGACCGCATAGAAAGGCGTTTCGGTTCGCGCCTCTTCCGGTTGATCTTCCGCACGATCACCGTTGACAACGGCGGGGAATTTGCGGACGTGGAACGGCTGGAACGTTCCGTGCTGACAAAGGGCAAGCGCACGAAGGTTTACTATTGTCACCCATACAGCAGTTACGAGCGGGGAAGCAATGAAAACGAAAACAAAATAATACGGCGGCACTTCCCGAAAGGAACGGACTTCGGGAAAGTGACCGCCGCAGAAGTAAAGCGCGCGGAAAGCTGGATTGCCAACTATCCACGCAAAATTTTAGGTTGGAAAACGTCTGAAATGCTCTTCCGTGAAGCCGTCGCCGCCCTCTGAAAAAAATATTTCAATTTTTTTCGCATTTACTCTTGACATTTCCGCTTAAATACAAAAAATTTTATGGTACAAGACAATACTATTGAACCTCCAAATCTACAATATCATTCTATTTCTTAATATACTCTCAAATTTAATTCAAGCTGTTGATTAATCGTTACTATTCTATGAACTTTCCCGAAACATTATTAGTTCTCTTGTCTTGAAATAAACACTTAATTTGCTTTCCCATTTAAGCGGGCGGTGCGATTACTACTATAATATGCTAAATGGGAGTTAAGTGGTCCATCAACTATAAAGCGGGAGTGCCTGTTTCATACAATTTGGCTGTCTTACTCCGTTTCACTTCAGATTGTCACGCCTCCTTATTTGCAAATAGCTGCCTCAAAAATACTCATATCTATGGATCAAAGCAGCCAAAAGTTGTATGCTCATATGCAACTTTCGGAAAAATTTGTACTCGTATTAACTTCCATTGTTTTGCTGCCCCCTTGCTCCTGGCATCTGCCAGAAGCAACTCCAGCTTGCGGACCTTGTTACCACCCAGAGCCACGCCGGTATGTCGTCCTGCTTGACGTAAATATTCTTCCTGATCTCCCGACTCAGGTTTTCCAGCTTATACAGGGCGTGGGCAACTGAGCGAAGGGAATGCAGGGAAAATCAATCATTTGTTTCATAAGAACGCCTCCTTTGGCTGCACAGATCATTATACGCAAGGATTGAGTTCTCCGGACAGTGGCAGCATTTTATTGGTTTTCGCAGTGGAATTTGATCGTTGGATTCGTTTTGACCATCCAACTTCCGAAAGCTATCCAGCCGCAGTTCACGCTTGAGTTCCTCCTCGGTAGACAGATATGTGAAATATTTTGAAGCAAAGATCTGATTGTTATTTTCTGGAAGAGTATACTTGATAACCGCATCATTCTTTCTGCCGCATTGTTGACTGCTGTTTCATACTGCTTTGCTGTTAATTCCATGTGACCTTTCCTTTCGCAAAATCCGTGACCTCCGGGTTTTTGCCCCGAAGATTTTTGATCAAAATTTTCAAACTGCTGATGCTTATCCGATGCTTATGGGATGAGAGCAGAGAGACTGGATGCCAAAACAGTCTCATTCAATCTCATAAACATCGCTTGACAATGGTAAACACACCATTGAATAAGGCGCTGGGGGTAAGAAATCAGATTTTCCACTCAAAAGAAACGCGCTCGGCGGTGGCTTGGACCTGGGAGAGAAT
>OFFJ01001128.1_pt1 | contig 20513 bp, 22 predicted proteins | sample 1521261 | NCBI WGS metagenome assembly OFFJ01 (sample SAMEA3504122, study PRJEB24116) | mouse gut metagenome | biome: mouse gut; feature: mouse-associated habitat; material: faeces | place: Denmark | collected 2011 | reverse complement strand
CTGGTCTTCCAGCCTTTTCAGGTATTTTTCAACGGACGCATCCCAGCCCTGCTCATTTTCGGCCTCTGTAATCGCCCGTGCATCCCCTGGTTCCATGTTGCGGATCGTTAACTGTCCTTTCGAGAAATAAACCATACTACCATACCTCTATACCCGTGAGCGCATTCTTTTTCCGCTTTTTGATTTCATATTGCAGAAACGCTCACTCGTTATATATTTACGTTGGCAAATGTTTCTGAGCGTGAGTATAAATTCCACTTCACTCTCTCCACTTCAACCGATGCAGTTCCCCTTCCTGCTGCATCCCCGCAAATCCATTTTGCCGCAAAGCTTCGTAGAGCACGATCGATACAGCGTTGGACAGATTCAGGGAACGGATTGCAGACAGCATGGGAATCCGGATACATTCCTCCTCATGCTCCACCAGGATTTCCTCCGGAATCCCCGCACTCTCTTTGCCGAACATAATGTAATCATCCGGGCCATACGCCACTTCCGTATAGACATGCCTCGCCTTGGTGGTGGCCATCCAGATTTTCGCCCCAGGGTGCAGCTCCTGAAATTCCTGGAAATTCATATACCGATGCACTTCCAGCTGATGCCAGTAATCCATCCCGGCCCGCCTGATAGACCTTTCGTCCAGGTGAAAGCCCAGAGGCTCTATCAAATGCAGGGGTGTACCTGTTGCTGTGCAGGTACGCCCGATATTTCCTGTATTTCCCGGTATCTCCGGCTGATGTAATATGATATGCATCTTTACTCCTGTCCTCCTTCCGTTTCTTCGTATATCTTCAATCAGCGAGTAAATTTTATTTGCCGTTTTCTTGTCTTTTTTAATCCAATCCATGAATTCAGCCATCGCATCTGGTGAAAAGGTGAAATCATTCATCAATCATAGCCCTCAATTCCTCGAGTGATTTATGAATTACTTCACCTTGTTCTAATTGGGCAAAACTATGGTCTAATTTTTTTAGATATTCCTCATTCCTTTTTGCTTTTGCCAATTCGTTATACTCTTTTTCAGATACGATTACTACATTTTCATTTTTAGGCCGTGACACAACAAGCGTTTCACCGCTTATTACTTTATTGCACCATTCCTTAAAATTATCACGTACATCCATGCTTTTTACTGCTAACATAGTATCACTCCGTAATTTCGTATGTTTTTTCGTACTTTTATTATATATGGTTATTATGTGTATGTCAAATTATTTTATGTCAGAATTTCAAAGGAATTGGAAACATATACTAAAAAGCCTTGATTTTTCGGAAAAAAGAGCACCTGCTCCAACAGATGCCCTTCAGGGGGCGCTTAAGCCCGCAGACGCCCGATAAATTCCGCCAACCTGCCCATTGCAATCTTCAGATTCTCCAGTGAAGAAGCATAGGAAATCCTCAGATATCCCTCCCCGCAGTCCCCGAAGGCATTCCCGGGCACTACCGCAACCTTCTCCTCTTTCAAAAACCGCATGGCAAAGTCATCACTGGACATGCCGAATTCCTTAATGCACGGGAAGATATAAAACGCGCCGTAAGGCTCAAAGCACTCCAGCCCCATCTCTTTGAAACAATGCACCAGGTACCTCCGCCTCTGGTTGTAGGCGGTGCACATCTCAGCCACATCCTCATCGCCGTTCTTCAGAGCTTCTATCGCCGCATACTGGCTGGTCGTAGGGGCGCACATTATGGCAAACTGATGAATCTTGATCATCTGCTCGATGATCGCCTCCGGCCCGCAGGCGTAGCCGAGCCTCCATCCCGTCATGGCAAATGCCTTGGAGAAGCCGTTGATCAATATGGTACGCTCCTTCATCCCCGGAATCTGGGCTATGGACACATGCTTCTCCTTATAGGAAAGTTCAGAATAAATCTCATCCGACATGACATATATGTCATGTTTTATAATGACCTCCGCTATTTCCTCCAGATCCTTCCTCTCCATGATCGCCCCGGTAGGGTTATTAGGGAAAGGCAGCACCAGGATCTTGGTTTTGTCCGTAATCGCATCCTCCAGTTCCCGGGCCGTAAGCCGGAATTCATTTTCCGCCTTCAGATTGATGATCACAGGAGTTGCTCCCGCCATCACCGCACAGGGCTCATAAGATACAAAACTGGGCTGAGGGATCAGTACCTCGTCCCCTGGATTGATCATGGCGCGGAAGCCGATGTCGATGGCTTCGGAACCGCCCACCGTGACCAGGATTTCTTTCATGGGATGCTCGTAACGGATCCCCTGTTTTCTATACAGGTAGCCTGCTATCTCCTCCCGCAGCTCTTTCAGGCCTGCGTTGGAAGTATAAAAAGTCCTTCCCTTCTCCAGGGAATAAATGCCCTCGTCCCGGATATGCCAGGGGGTATCGAAATCCGGCTCGCCCACGCCCAGGGAAATGGCATCCTTCATCTCGCTGGCAATGTCGAAAAACTTCCGGATGCCCGAAGGCTTGATTTTTACAACCATTTCTGATAACGGATTTCTCATGGGGTAATCATCTCCCTTTCGTCTTCTTTTTTCTTAGACAGCACCGTGCCGTGGTCTTTATATTTCTTCATGATGAAATGGGTGGCTGCACTGAGCACGGAGTCCAGTGTGGACAGCTTATCGGATACGAAGGAAGCCACTTCCCGCATGGTCTTTCCCTCCAGAATCACCATCAGGTCATAGCTGCCGGAGATCAGGTACACGCTCTGCACCTCGGGATATTTGTAGATCCGCTCCGCCACGCTGTCGAACCCCTGTCCGCGCTGGGGGGTTACACGCACCTCGATCAGGGCAGTCACCTTATCCTTGGAAGTCTTCTCCCAGTCGATCAGGGTATGGTAGCCGCAGATGATGCCCTCCGCTTCCATATCCGCCAGCTCCTGGGCTATCATCGCCTCTTCTGTCCCCAGAAGGACTGCCAGTTCCTTTAAATCGATTCGGCTGTTCTTCTCGATTATCGCCAATAATTCTTCTCTCATTTTGTCAACCTCTCCCTTTCCTGTACTCTAATGTATTTACTCCTTCCTCTCCGAACGGCCATATGCCATGCTTAAAATGGAATCATGAATTATTCTTTGAATAATATGCAGTCATGGTATATGACCATCCGGCCGCTTCATGTCCGGAATATGTTCATATTGTCATTTAATTAAAACGCAATCGTGATATATGGCCATCCGGCTGCCTGCCTGAAACATGGTTATATTGTCATTTGACTGAAATGCAGTCACGAAACGCGCGGCCATCCCGCCATTTACTGCCAGGAGTATGGTCATACTATACCACGCCATCTTCGCCGCCGCAAGAAATTTTCGTATAAACAATTATTTCCACACACTTTATACCCATAAACGCAAATAATTGCCGGTCTGCACAGTATAACGAGTGAGCGCATCAGCAATCCAAAGCTGAATACGGAAATTAAATGCACTCACAAGCATAAGTTTCCCGCCACTTCTTATCAGAATCCGCAGCCGCCTGCGCCGCACCGTATACTCTTGAACACATCCGCCTGCTGCTTTCTACACCAAACACCAAAATATTCACCCGTTATCCCTTCATGCCTGCATCTATTTTCAGCCATGAACATAAATTCCATCTCTCTCAGGCCTGTTCATATATCGAACTTCATCTCCGTTCACCAGAATCCGGTCTTTGCTGTCCGTGACCTTTCCGACAACCGCGGCAGGAATTCCTTCCGCCTCCAGTGCCGCTGCCAATCCCAAACCATCCCGGCACGCCATGATCAGACATCCTCCCGACATAAGCTCATAGGGATTCACATTGCAGCATTCGCAGACTTCCACAGTCTCCTGACGCAGCGGAAGCCTCCGCATCTCCACCGTCAGCCCCACTCCGGCACCTTCCGCAAATTCCCACAACGCCCCCAGAATCCCGCCCTCCGAAACATCATGCATGGCACAGACACCGTTTTTTACAGCAATCTCCGCCTCCGGAAGGACGGACAGATATCTGTCAAATCCCGCCGCCTCTTCCACCAGGTATGCCGGATACCTGCCAAGCAACTTCTTCCGGCAGCGCCTTGCAAGCACCGCCGTTCCCTGAAGACCAATCCATTTGCTCAGTACTATGTCCTGTTCCGGAAAGGCTTTTCCGGACAATCCGTTTTTGTTATTACATATATTTTTATACTGCCTGCCAAACCCTGTCACTACCGCCAAAGGCGATGCAGCCGCCCCGGTAATCCGGCTTTGTCCTCCGGCAATCTCCACATCCAGTTCCCTGCATTTCTCCGTTGCATCAGACATCAGTTCCCTGAGTAAAGGCTCCTCTGTATCCTCAGGTAAAAGCAGCGTAATCATAACCGCTGTGGGGCGGGCGCCTCCGGCCGCCAGATTGTTGGCACATTTTTGTATCAATTCCGCCATTGTCATGAACGCTTCCGTATTCTGCGCAGCCGCTGTCTCACTGCCGCATTTCGATCTGCCTTCCGGATGAATCGCCGCTTCCACGCCCTCAAATGCTCCGTCCCCGGCTGCTCCCCCGGCAAGCTTTCCCGGCAGAATCACGGCTTCCTGCATACAGCTGACCAGGTTTCCTTCCCCGTCAAACGGAAAAACGGCGCAGTCATTTCCGATTCCCGCACCGTTCAATCCTTCACCGCTTTTCACCCTGGCCTGCCTTAAAACGGAACGCTTCAGCACATTTTCCGGTACTTTTCCCGTTTGCATGACCATACCTCCTGCTCTTTCCGGCACTCCCTTATGCGCAGGACCGCCAGAATTTACCAATCTGTACGCTCACTCTTCTTCCGATGGCGGCGGAGCAGTCAGCGCTGCAATCACATTCCTCACATGGTCCAGGCTGCCCGTGCCAATCGCCGCCATAATCTCCTCGTACGCCGCAGGGTCCTCTGTGGCAGTGCCCACAGTGGCACTTCTGGGCACCATCTTGTAACTGCTGCTGTTCACCTGAGTGCGACTTACTTCCACACCATCCTCCAACACTATCTTCCACAGCTGCGCCTTATAGCCCACATGGGCACTGTCCCATACCACATATCCGAGAGGCTTCGTCCCGTCCGCGTAAATGTTATCCGCAGGAGGTCTGTTAACCTCCAGTACCTTGCTCTCATAGCGGACTTCCCGATTGGAAGACCTTGTTTCCTTACCATATATGGTAAATGTAATACGTTTGTTCTCGGTATATCCCTCGATATAAACAGGATATTCCAGATTGTTCACAAATTTTAAATCCTTTCCGGAGCTTTCGGCTATTGCCGCGTCTGCGGAAGGGTCTACATAAGTCACAATCATGGAATGGTTATTGCGCTCCGTAACATCCAGCTCTGCAAGAAGCACCGCATTGTAAAGTGTCGTAGACACCTGACAGATGCCGCCGCCCAGGCTGTCCACCACCTTGCCATTCATATAAGAGCCCGCCATATAATAGCCGTTCGCCTGTGTAAAAGGAGCCACACTCTCATAGGTGGAAAATTCGTCTCCCGGATACAGCAGAGTGCCGTTAATCAGCTCGCAGCCGTTTGTCACATTAGCGCTTCTGTTGGAACCGGAAGAACTGTAAGATGTGGTAAATGTCCCCAGCACATCCTTCACCTGAGCCAAATCTTCCGCCTTTCCTCTCGGCTCCTCCACTTCCACATCCAGCGCAATGGTACAGGGCTGTCCGTCCCAGTCCTTCATCAGCTTCTCGCTGACCCTGTCAACGGAGGTCTCCACATCCAACGCATAGCCGGTGCGCCCTCCAATCACGCGGAATTCCCCGTTTTCCCTGACAAGGGTGGCATCCTCCGCCTTCACGTCATACTGTACGCATCTCTCCAGCAGAATGTCACTGATTGCCTGCAAATTGAAGGAAATCTCTATGGGAAGAATCAGATTCTCTCTCTCCAGGTCCTTCATCAGCTTATAGCGCTCAATCACGTTCCCCTTCGTTCCCACAGCTGCCGCTTCATCCACCAGTTCCGGATTCGCCCAGAAAACGCCAAAGTCACCTGCCGTTACCACGACTTCCGTCTCGTCAGCCGCCAGGAGCGTGATTTCCGTGTCTTTCAAGCCATCTACATAAGCCTCCACTGCCTGGGAAGCCTCTCCCTCGGTCATACCGGACAGATCAATGTCTCCCGCAAAAATCCCGTTTTTAATGGTATCCGCGCTCTGTGCATCCGCTTTTATACCAAAAAACAGCATACATCCCAGCATCAAAGCGACAACCTGTGCCCTTCTCATGCCTCTCGTCATTTTCATACCTCCCGCCTGCTTCTGCAGGCATCCCGCTAATCGTCCCATATCGCACTCTCTGTCTGCTTATCCACTCGTCACATTAATAGAACATGGACGCCACCGTCGGAATGACCATGGCAAGCACCAGCAAAATGACAATGACAGCGGAAATACGTTGATTTCTCTTCTTATTATTCATATTTAACATAACAAACTCCTGACTGCCCCTTTCCGGCATCCACAGTATCCGGCATCCGCTTGTGACGGTCTGCCGGACTCTGTAATCCATTAGCCTACGAAACAAATTATATATGAAATTGACGTTTTTGGCAAGCTTTATTCCTTTTTCCTCTTCCATTCCGGCATCACCTTTGCTATACTGTACAAATACAGAGGCCTGCACGGCGGGACAGCATGAACTACGAAAGGAAATCAACATGAATTTTGGATTTATAGGTGCCTTTATTCTTTTTACCATCATCATTTCTTACAATATAAAAAAACAGGCCCGGCGCGGAAAAAAAGAGGAGAAGGATTTCTGGGCGCGGGAATCTCAGGCCAACTCCGTCCGCCGCAAGTCACTGGACGGGCTCCGCTATATCCGCATCCCCCTGGAACAGTTTCCCACTCACCTGTTAAACGACAATACGGATGTCCTGGAATGCATTGAGACACTGGAAACGCTTACCCCGCAGAAGATTGTGAACCTGACCGGATGGAGCAATACGGACCTGAAACTGGAATACGGCACGGCAAATATCACAGTGCTGTCCGAGTATGATCAGAATTACACCCTTCTGGTGCGGACTCTGCAGAAATGGGCCGATAACCTGATCTCGGCCGGTTACGAGAAGGAAGCCGCTGTCATAATGGAATTTGCCGTCAGCACCAATACCGATGTCAGCAATACGTATTACCGTCTGGCAGATTACTGGATTTCCCAAGGTGAAAGCTTCCGGGTAGAACGCCTCATACGCACTGCAGAGGGCCTGCGCTCTTCCAACCGTAATACCATCGTGCGGCATCTGAAAGAGATATGCGGACAGTCTTAATATTATCTTATGATACACCGGCAGAGGCCAGAACTTTGCCATCCGGCACAAGGGGCTGTCGGGAAATAACTGTATTCCCACAATATGTATTGTGAACGAATGCCATTTCCCGACAGCCCCTTGAATTGCCTTTATGCAGCCAATCCAAAATACACAAGCACCACAATGCCCAGCACAATGCGGTACCAGCCAAACACCTTGAAATTATGCTTCTTAATATATCCCATCAGAAACCGAAGCACAAACAGAGACACAATAAATGATACCACCGTACCCGTTATCAGCAGCGCCAGTTCCAGGGACGTAAATTCGAAACCGAATTTCACAATCTTCAGCAGGCTGGCGCCGAACATCACCGGAATCGCCAGGAAGAAAGTATACTCCGCCGCCACAGTCCTTGACACGCCGATGAGCAATGCCCCCACAATGGTGGCTCCGGAGCGGGAGGTACCGGGGAAGACAGCAGCCAGCAGCTGAAATACGCCGATAAGCAGCGCCGTCTGGTACGTAATCTGGGACAGCCGCCGGATTCTCGGGCGGCGCCCTCTGTTCCAGTTCTCAATCACGATAAAAGCCACACCGAATACAATCAGCGCAACGGCGACTGAGGTGGGATTATAGAAAAGCTCGTCAAACACATCGTCAAACAGGATGCCGATGACAGCCGCCGGCACACAGGATATCAGAATCTTAAACCATAGAATCCAGATGTCCCTCTTAAAATAAGACATAATACCGGTTCCGCCTTCCTTCTCCCGTTCCGCCCGCGTCAGGGCAAAGGGCCATATCCGTCCCCAGAACAGCACCACCACCGCCAGAATGGCACCAAGCTGAATCACCACGTCAAACATGCCGAAAAATTCCTCGCTGATGTTCCCGCCTTCCGCCGCAGTCTGAAAAGGCATGATGCTTTCCAGCAGAATCAGATGCCCCGTACTGCTGATGGGCAGCCACTCCGTAATTCCTTCCACAATTCCATAAATAATTGCCTTTATAATTTCCAACATATTCCGCTCTCCAATCTCCTGCTTTTACAGGAACATATCTTTGCAAGCGCATTCATTCTCCGCTTTTTGTTTTACACCACAAAAGCACCCTGGCACTTCCCTATTCAACATATGAATATCAGCATCCATAAATTCCTGAGAATTCCCGCTTCCCAGATAGCCGGAAGTTTACTGCATCTCTCATTTTACAGCCGTTTGCCGGCCTCCAGTGTCTTCCATTATAACGGAATCTGTCAGAAAATACAATTCCTGACAGAAGATAATTTTGCAACTCTTAACTTTTATGACTATATACAAAACTCAGCCGGTTTCGTTAAGCCCAAGGTATGGAACTGAGCAATACATCTAAAACCAGTGTTTTACTGCTTGTTGGGAGCGGGACTGAATACCCTGCAGAGCGACAGCTGAGTCTGGTGTCACATCAAAAAGTTTAATACTACGCCCCTGTTTGGGTAAAAGCGCATGATTCTTCTTTATTGACAGCATATTTTTTCAGTGTTATTCTTGTAACTGGAATAGACGCATAATAATGGTACGGAACTGCTGTCCGTAAAATTCCCGAAGGAACAGGACTTCGAACCCGGCTGCAGTCTCAGTCAAATATAAGAAGCATAATTCGAGGTGACACTAATGTCAGTACAGGGAGAAACCAAAGAAAAGACAAGAATCAACGTCCGGGAACCAAAGCAATACCGGGTAATCATGCATAATGACGACTTCACCCCCATGGATTTCGTGGTAGAGATTCTCATGGATATTTTCCGCAAAGACCCTTTGGAGGCAGAGCGGCTGATGATGATGGTTCACGAAAACGGCAGGGCTGCCGTAGGAGCATACTCATATGACATTGCTGTCACAAAAGTGCGGAATGCATCGGCAAGAGCAAAAGAGGAAGGCTTTCCCTTCCGGATGACAGTGGAGGAAGTCTAGCCGCGAAAAAACACACAAAGGATGATTAGTTGCCTGTCAGAGCAGGCAGGAGGTTATCAATATGTACGTATCGTCTGAAGTAGCCGAAATTATCAACCAGACTTATATGCTGGCCAAAAACGCCCGGTTTGAATATGTTACCCCGGAGCTTTTACTGTATGTCATATGCAGGAACAAAGTATTTGCCCGGGCATTCCAGAATTGTGACGGGATTGTCAGAAAACTCGATTTTGAATTAAAGACCTGGCTGGAAGAAAATATGGAACTGTCAGCCGAAGAATATGAGTCCGAGAATTCCGAAAGCGGGCCGGAATTTTCACAGGGCATGGAATACCTGCTTTCCTGTGCCTGGGAATCGGCGCTGGGCAGCGAGAAATCCATGGTGGAACTGCCGCATATCCTGCATGCAATGTACAGGCTGCCGGAGAGTTATGCCGCGTATTATATGCAGGCCCAGGGCGTAGAGCAGGCAGAACTGCTGCGGGAAATAACGATTGCTTATGAAGAAACTTCCAATGAAAATAAATCCCGAAAAAAAGCCAATCCTGCCGCACGCACTCAGGGAAATCCACATATGCACAACTCCTTCCGTCCACAGAATCAACAGTCGCCTGGAGAAACAATGCCCGAAAACGGCTCTGACCATCCGACTGTCTCAGGAGAAGATTCATCGGAAGAACCCGTATCCAAAGACGCTTCTTCGGATGACAGTTTATCCAATGGGCAATTCCCGGATGAACCCTTTCTCTCTGGTGGATTTTCAGGCAGAGATGACGAATTTTATCTGTATGACGACATATCGGAAGATGAGGAAGACGACGCCGACACCAGCTTCTGGCAGCAATATGCCAGCTGTCTCAATGACGAGTTAGACGGCGTTAACCCACTGATTGGCAGGGAAGAAGAACTGGAACGCACCATGCAGATTCTCTGCCGCCGGGAAAAAAACAATCCTCTGCATATCGGCGAACCCGGAGTGGGCAAGACCGCCATCACATGCGGACTGGCACGCCTGCTGGAGGAAGGAAAGGTTCCTGCCCCGTTGTCCGGCGCCAGGATTTACGCCCTGGACCTGGGCAGTCTGCTGGCGGGCACCCAGTACCGGGGAGATTTCGAGAAACGCTTCAAGAGAGTCATGGAAGACTTAAGCCAGGAGGAAAAGCCCATTATTTATATCGATGAAATCCACAATATCGTGGGCGCGGGCGCGGTAAACGGCGGAACCTTCGATGTCTCCAACATGCTGAAGCCCTATCTGGCAGCCGGGCACATCCGTTTCATCGGCGCCACCACCTACGAGGAATACAAAAAGCATTTTGCGAAAAATAAAAGCCTGGTACGCAGATTCCAGAATATAGACATCAAAGAGCCCGGCGTGCAGGATACTGTTCTGATTCTGGAAGGTCTGCGGGAAACGTATGAAGCTTTCCACGGCGTAACCTATGAGGACGGCGTACTGGAATACGCCGTGGAGATGAGCGCTAAATATATCAACGAGCGATACCTGCCCGACAAGGCGATTGATTTGATAGACGAAGCCGGCGCCTACCGCCGGATGCACCCCATCGTGCAGAAGCAGCCGCCCGCAGACGGAAACTCCGCCTGCCAGCATACGCAGACCCCAGGGCAGACACAGCAATCCGCGGACGAGGCCCACACCTGCCCTCATATGTCTCCCTTCGAGCAGGGTGAGACACAGACGCAGCAGATAGTAGACAAAGCCCTGATAGACGAAATTCTATCCAAAACATGTCAGATTCCCAAACAGGTGGTGGAAAATGACGAAACCCAGCGCCTCGGGACTCTGGAAAACCGTCTCCTGAGCCGCATTTTCGGACAGAACGAGGCCGTCTCCCAGGTGGTCAATGCCGTGAAGTTCGCAAGGGCCGGGCTTCTGGAGGATGGTAAGCCTCTGGCCAGCCTGCTGTTCGTAGGCCCCACCGGCGTGGGCAAAACGGAGATTGCCAGAAGCCTTGCGGAGGAACTGGGCATCCGTCTCATCCGCTTTGACATGAGCGAATATGAGGAAAAGCATGCCGTAGCCAAGCTCATCGGCGCCCCTGCGGGATATGTGGGCTACGAGGAAGGCGGCCTGCTCACGGAGGAAATACGTAAATCTCCCCATGCCGTCCTCCTGTTGGACGAAATCGAGAAAGCCCACCCCGACATCTACAATATCCTGCTGCAGGCCATGGATTACGCCACCCTCACCGACAACCAGGGAAGAAAAGCGGATTTCCGTAATGTTATCATCATTATGACGTCCAATGCCGGTGCAAGCCGAATGGGAAAACACGGCATCGGCTTCCAGGGTAAGGATGTCAGCGCCGAAATCCTTCTGGAAGAAGTGAAACGCGTCTTTCAGCCGGAATTCCGCAACCGCCTGAACCGAATTGTGGTGTTCAACAGCATGGATGAAAAAATGGCGGAGCAGATTGTGGAAAAGAAGCTGGGAGAACTGCAGAAAATGCTTCTGCGCAAAAAGGTAGCGCTCTCCGCCGACGCGCCGGCGAAAATGCTGATAAAGCAAAAGGGCATCAGCGCAGAATTCGGCGCCCGGGAAATCGAGCGTGTAATCCAAAGCGAAATCAAACCCCTTCTGGTGGACGAGATGCTCTTCGGCGCACTGAAAGACGGCGGAAACTGCAGCCTGGCCGCTGACGGCGAAAGCTTCCGGCTGAACCTGTCACCGCAGGCAGATGAAATATCCAAATAAACAATTCCATATTTTTGACGATCCGGCAAAAACAACTTGCTTTTTCGGCAATAATATGTTATATTTTTGTAAAGGTCCCCGGTCAAAAAGGGCGTGAAGAATAAGTCACAGATTTTCAGAGCGTAATTAAAGAAAGGAAGGCTATCGATGAAACACATGCGTATTCCCCAAAAAACATTTATCTTAACGCTGTCCCTGGTTATTATCATCCTGTGTGGTGCAATCCTTTTCACTGTAATGAACAAATCCGCTAATACTGTGGCGCTTGATTTTGACGATTTGTGCAAGGTGGAATCAATAGAATTCGCAAATCAGCTATCTCATCTGGATAAGGTAGATCACGCGCTTGTACTCATAGAACCGTTAAACAATGAGATAGACAGAGTGTACATAACCGTTCAGGTTGAAGATGAAATCAATCATTCGGAGATCGACAATATATCAAACTATATCGGAAGCCATTTCGAAGAACTCGATGAAGATCAGATTTTGATCAGTTATCTTGATTCGTCATACAATTTACGGCATTCAGTTCCCGAACTGACCAATTAGAAATAGAGGGGCTTTTTTGTCCCCGTTAAGGTATGGCATAACAGGCCGGTGGTGTTTCTTACACCGCCGGTTTTCATTGTCCAAAATCTGATCAGCTGTTAATGATATGGAAATATATGACGATATATACGGTAGAAATCCGATGATAGGATCTTGTCTCAAATTCTATTATATAGCTTATACTTTTATAAAAAGGAGTGATGACAATGGGTGTTAGAATTAATGTAGATTCCAGGCAGGATTATTCTTATCTGTTCCAGAACCTTTCGTCCGGCGGAATGGGCAATCTGAATTTTCTTTCGGATTACGCCAGTATCAAAAACGGCAGCTACGGCAGGCTTATGAAGGCCTATTACGGCACGGGCCAGGCTTCAAATACATCGTCTGACGGCACAGGCAGAAGTTCCTACAATATTCTCGAGAAGCTTGAGCAGGAAAAGCGGAACCCGAAGGTTTCCAAGGATGTACAGGAAGCAAATTCCAGCCTGACATCGGGGCTTTCCACCTTGAAGAACTCGATTGCAACCCTGCAGAATGACAGTACTTATACAGGCACAGACAATGGCCAGAGCGCCGCGGACAAAGTAGTCTCTGCCGTGAAATCTTTTGTGGAGGATTATAACAAGGTGGTGACCGCGGCAAAGGGTTCCACCCTGACAAACCAGACCGCCTATGTGACAAACATGATGAGCGCCACGTCCGCAAACGCCGATAAGCTTGCGGAAATCGGCATCAAGGTCAATGCCAGGGGCACGCTTGACCTCAACGAGGCAAAGCTGAAGGCGGCGGATATCTCCAAGGTCCAGGAACTGTTTTCATCCGAAGATGTCATGAGTTATGGTTCCAGGCTTGCGTCCCGTGTGCATTTTGCAGGTACTTCCTCTACATCCGGCACAGACAAGACTACCGGAACCAATACCGAAACGGACAAGAAGCCCTCCGTATCCGGCGCGGCAGGCGTCAAGGCTGACGGCAAGGCGCTGGCATCCGCCGAACTGTATGAGAAGGTTACGGATAAGGACGGCAATGCAGGATACGATATCGGGAAAATTTTTGCCACTGCAAAAAGCTTTGTCAGCAATTACAACAGCATGCTGAAAACCGCCGAATCCAGCACGAATTCCGGTGTAATCGCGAATTTATCCTACATCAGGCAGAAGACGGCCCAGAACGCGGATGCGCTGAAGCAGTTCGGAATCAACGTGGACGCAAAGGGCAGAATGACAATCAATGAAGACACCTTTAAAAAAGCCGATATGGCCCAGGTGCAGAAATTTTTCAAGGACTACGGTTCTTCCGTTGCCGGCAACGCTTCGCTTGTGGATTACTATATGAAGACACAGGCAAATGCCGCTAACGGTTATACCGCTGCCGGCGGGTATAATCTGCAGGGAAGTTCCGGTTATACCGGCGTCATCTAACGGGTCACGGAAAAAATTATGCCAGTTTACAGTCTGAACGAAAACGAAATCTCTTTTCCTCTCCCCACTCTGGCCCGGCAGGACGGCCTGCTGGCCGTGGGCGGGGATTTATGCGTGGAGCGCCTCCTTCTTGCCTACAGTCACGGAATCTTCCCCTGGTACGAGCCGGGGGAGGATATCATGTGGTGGTGTCCGAAGGAGCGCTTTGTTATTTTCCCGGACGAGATACATATCTCCCGTTCCATGAAAAAGTTTATGAAAAAACATACACTTGACTTTCGCCTGAACCGGGATTTTGCCGATACCATACACCGCTGCCGGATCAAACGGGAATTTGAGGAAGGCACCTGGATCACCGACGAGATGGAAGAAGCCTACTGCCGTCTCCACCGGGAAGGTTACGCCGTCAGCGCGGAAGTCTTCCAGGACGGACAGCTTGCCGGAGGACTCTATGGCGTGTGCCTGGGAAAATGCTTTTTCGGAGAGAGCATGTTCTCCGAGACGGAAAACGGCTCCAAGATGGCTTTAATTGCCCTTGCTCAATTGTTATCGAAAAATCGTTTTCTCCTTATCGACTGCCAGCTTCATACGGAACACCTGGAGAGCATGGGCGGACGCTTCATCTCCTGGACGGAATATGACAGGCTGCTGCGGGAGGGGCTCTGAATGTTGTCTTCACGCCTTGGCCTTAATCAAACATGAGTCCCTCCTGAGGAACAGACGGCTGGAAAGAACACGCGTTCAAAGAGCAGACCCCATAAGCCTGCAGCGCTCTGCAAGCCCTTTTTTTGTCTGTTATGGAAGACTCCACGCATCGGTTGGCAAAAAACAGCACACGGAGCCGGATATCCTTCAGCAATATGACGGGGTGCTTTTTTCAAATGTCGGAACACTATACTGAACATCACACAGCGCATCTAAATCCGCCTGATTATGCGATGTCAGCAATATTGTTTTCTTCCTGTCCTTAAGCCGCATGATAAACTGATATAAATGCTGGCAGGAAGCTTCGTCCAATGCGTTAAATGGCTCATCCAAAATTACAATTTCCTGGTCTTCCATTGTCGCCTGGATAATGCCTAACTTTTCTTTCATTCCCAATGAATAGTTTTTTACCTTTTTCCTGCTGGCAGGGTCTAAATCAAACTTTTTCATTGCGCTTTCTATTTCCCTGCGTCCTATACGGCCTTTGATCTCCGCAAGAAGGCATAAATTCTCAAATCCGGAGAGGACTTCGATAAATCCCGGCGAATCCACTAAAATGCCCACATTATCCGGATAATCAATCCTATCGCCCAGTTTTTCTCCCTGTATATATACATCCCCCTCATCAGGTGTATACAGCCCCGCTATTATTTTCAGCAGCACAGACTTTCCGGAACCATTTCTTCCCCTGAAGCCGACAATCTGCCCCTTCTCTACTTCCAGGCTGACATTTTCAAACAGAATATTTCCCTTAAAAGATTTCTTAACGCTGTCAAGCCGGATCACCTTATTCGTGTTTATTCTATCCATATTTAATCCCTTCCGCATGTTATCTTTCTTACAACATCATATTTTATAAAACAGCCATATATCAGAAAATAGCCGAATATAAAAATCACAGCCGAAACCAGGGCATTCCAATATATGTTATCCCCCTCCTGGCCGATTACACGGCAAAGGGAGGACAGTCCAAAGGGCAGCCACTTACCGTAAACGGATACTGTCGATAAATACAACGACATTGTCAGAAGGAACGAAGCCGTTATGTTATTCAGGCAGGAAAACAGCAAAAAGTACAGCATCTGCAGAAACATCAGCTCCAGAACCCTTAACCCAAACCCTGCGGCCGCCAAAAAACCCAGGGGCCAGTTTTCCGGAAGCGCATCGCTCCCGAATTTTCCCGATATTCCCAAAAAAGTATCCGCACTCCCCAGTATGAAAGTAAATATACATTGTAATCCTAATTGGAATAAAATGAGCAGCAGCATAGAATATTGGACACACATAAACCATTCCCGCTTTCTGGAATATCTTGCAATCTGATTCAGCAGCGCCCTGTGCAGGAAAAGGTAATTGATAAAAAATACCAACGGTATTTTCCAGTCCGCATTTTTGTGCAGGGTAACTATGGTCAAGAGGTACACTATGGTCTGCACTACAATGATTATCCTGTCCTGCATATAATGGGAAAGCAGGAGCAGAATGCCGGCATACAGGGACAACCCGAGAATTCTGTAACAGCATACCGCAGCCAGTGCGCCTGCGGGCGTCCGGAAAGCATCCTGAAAAATGAGGCCGATTTCTGATAGCTGCCCTTCCGGAACAGCAAAGACATTCCCCCAGCCACGTCCGGCCAAACCAATCAGGACGGCTATTATCACATGCAGCAGGATAATGCTGGCTGTAAAGACGGAAATTGCCGCCATTTTACCTGCATAATAATATCCGTACTTTGTAGTCCTCTGTAAGACAAACAGGCCGCTGTCCTTTATTTCACCGTATATTATCACCCCGTATATCACTAAGAAGAAAAAGATAAAGTAGTAATAATCACTCATCACGTACAGCACATATTCAATCACGGAACAATTGCTGCCGTCCAGGATGCGGAATTCATAAGAAGTATAAAAGGAAAAACAGCAACCATAAGGAGCAGCCTGCCGTTTACGCAATAGAATTCCCTGAACAGCTTTATTAAATAAAACTTCGTTATGTTCAGCATAAAACACCTCAATCCATCAGACTCTCCATTCCCTTTAACCTGTAGCAGATAAAAAGAATCACTGTCACCAAAAACAATACAAGAGGACCTGCCAGCAGCCCCGGAATGGTAATAACATTACTGCTCAGCCGGTTGGGGTAAAAGGAGGTGCAAATACTCCATGCCGGAACCTGTAAAATGGCAGTTACAAAATTCTCCAATACCGAATACACGAATGCGCTTGTCATTGAAACAAATATATTCCTGGTAATCATAGTAATCCCGATTGCAAACGCCGCATAAGCCGCTGCCAGCACGGCCTCTGCGATATCACTGGCAATCATAATCTCTTCCCGTTGATAAACCCACCACTTCATATCCCCAACTTCAAAGTCCGGAACCGTACAGTGCAGCGCCTCCAACATCATTTCCAGGCTTTCCTGCAAAGAACCTTCCTTTTTCTGCTTCAGGACAGCGTCAAAAAAACAGCAACTCCTGTTTTACCCTGGGGTATGCCGGATTAACCATGCCACGGAATCTGCGGATTTCCCATTCTGCCTGATCCCATTTATTATATTCCAAAAGGGTGCTGATCCGCTGCCGCAATGCCAGAATCTCTGCGGAATCCGTCTCCAACAGTGGCATATTCCATCCCCCGTACTTCCCGTACTGCTTCGCCAGTCTGTTGTAGTTTTCATAAGAAGGCTTATGGATTCCCTTCTCTATTTTTTCCAGCTGCCGGGGTGTGACTACCAGTTCATTCCCGTCAAATACCGCATTCTCCCTGGATATCCCATAGAATTTCCTGAGCATTTTCAGGACAGTCCCCACATCCCTGATATTGTCAATGGAAATCCCCTGCCATATCCGGTACCCGGGATAACCGAACCATTCATAAACTATCCTGAACATATCCCGAAATTCCCTGGCCTGTTCCAGATAGCCCTGCATCCCGAAAGCCATTGCATCCAACCCGCACAAGGCATCCAACAGAGGCAATACATAGCAGTGGCAGCCGTTTCGGCGCAGCATTTCCAAAGCTTCCCGTCCCCGGCTCCTATGCTTTCCCCGGGCAGCCCCGGCATGACCGGGGAACCCGCAGGCTTTCCGGATGCACAGGCCTGCCGGAGCCCCAGGGCTGCCGCCTGGGGCAGAATCATTACCATTGCACGTTCCTTCCAATTGTTCGCCTGGGGATATTCCCACACGGACTGCCAGAGCGCCCATGCCCTGTCTTCGCTGCCGTCCAGAAACAATGCGGCGCTGACCAACAGGACAGCCTCCAGTTCTCCGGGAGACAGCCGGCATTTTGCCAGATACTGCTCCCAGTCTCCCTGAATGGTACAGTCCGCTGCCTGTCTGGCCTTATCCAAAAGAACCGCCGTTTCGTTTTTTATACGTGCCTGTTCCTGAATCTTCTGTCCCTGATGCAATGTGTTCCTCAATTTTGCCTCCACATGTGACAGCATCAGCATAACCTCCGCCTTCAGCAGAAACCGTTCTTCCAGAGGTTCCCGTTTTGTATATTTTTCCCGGTATTCCTTCAGTTTCTTCTCCGCAGCTTCCGGTTTGCCCGGCACCAGCAGGCAGATATCCTCCCGCATCCGCCATCGGTCCAGTTCGTCACCGGAAGACAAGGACTCAAAATATTCCGGCAGCACTCCCATCCGCAGCATCAGGGTATCTCCTGTCAGTTTTGTCCACTTGGTTTTACCCTTTTCCACCTTATCCAATGCTGTCCGGCTCAGGATTCCGGAGGACAGTTCCTCCAGCGACAATTTTCGTTTCCGTCTCTCCTGACGGATTACCTGACCGTATACCCTGTTATATTTCAGTATCAATTCCTGTTCACTGATGTGCTCCATTCCTTTATCCCTCCCGAAAATCGGGCAGAGCCTTCCATCGGATCTGCTTCATTCAAAAGTTATATCGGCAAAGCCCAAAAATGGCACCGCGCTTATTCCTCCGCGATGCCATTTCCTCAGTTGTTATGCGCTATACTCAATCGTTATTCGTCACAACCTCGCCATGTCCCAGATTATATGTAATCTCACCTTCCAACTCCACCTTCAGCACGGTAACCAACGGGTGCATCTGCATCTTGTCCGCGCGAATCCAAAGCGTGCCCGGGATGCCGCTCCAGGGCAGGGAACCGGTGTAATCATAGGTAAGCTCTTCTCCGGTATGAAGCACGCTGATTTTCTTCACCGGAGTCTTTACACCTTTCACACACAGAAACTCTGAGGGCTTATCATACACGAAGAGATATATGGTCTTCTTGTCCGCGGACAGGGTGCTGCCGCCCAGGAACTGGCTGTAGCTTAATCCCTTCTCCGTCTCGTAGATTGCTTCCTCATTGTCGTGGATAAACTGTCCCAGATCCTCCAACACCTTCACCTGCCTCTCGTCCAGGGTGCCGTCCTCCTTAGGCCCCACATCCAGCAGCAGCTTTCCGCCCAGGGTCAGACAGTCGCAGAACATGCGGATTACCTGGCGGCTGGTCTTGTAATGGTTATCGGAAGGGCGGTATCCCCAGGAGCTGTTGATGGTGGTGCAGAATTCCCACACGCCCTCAGGCCCATGCAGCGGAATCCCCTGCTCCGGCGTCTCGTAGTCGCCATAGCCCTGAAGGCGGGAATTCACAATGACATTGGGGTTCATGGACTGGAGATATTCCTTGAATTCCTTCGCCTTCCACTGGTTTGCGCTGCGCTCCCAGTCCCCGTCGAACCACAGAAGGTCCACCGTGCCGTAGTTGGTCATCAGCTCCCTGAGCTGGTTGTTGTTGAACTCCAGGAACTCCTGCCATTTCTCCGGATCCTCCGGGCCTCCCGCCGGGGTGGCGAAGACATCCTTCAGGTGGTCCTCCGGCTTCTCCCCCTCGGGGTACACGGTCCTGTAGCGGGGATCCGACCAGTCGATCAGGGAGAAATAGATGCCCACCTTCATGCCCGCCTCCCTGACGGCCTCCGTGTACTCTTTGACGATATCCCGTTTCGCCGGAGTCTTCTTCAGCACGTTCAGATCGGAATACTTGGTGTCGAACAGCGCCACCCCGTCGTGGTGCTTGGATGTCATGACCACGTACTGGGCCCCTGCCCGCCTGAACAAGTCCGCCCAGGCCCTGGCGTCGAACTTCGAGGCCGTGAAGCCGTCGCACTGCTTCATGTAGTCCTCGTAGGAGATGTTGCCGTTGTGGAAGGACCATGACTCCGACACGTCTCCCACGGCGTAGATCCCGTAGTGGATGAAGATACCCAGCTTCGCTTTCCTGAACCAATCCTGCATCATAATGAAAATCCTCCTGTTTTCTGTTTTTCTGTTTATTGTTTTTCTGTTTATTCTGATGCGCGGTACTCACGGACGCTGATTCCTCTGCTTACAGGCGGTGCGCATCATGAATCGACGGCAGATTCGACCGCCTGTGAGCATGTTTGCCCGCTTTGCACAACGCTGAATACTGCCTAATATAATCATGCGATTGAACCGGTCAGCGCTATGCAGTCTGGTTTCACGGCAGGTGAAATCGTCAAGCAGGATAAATACGGGTCAGCCCCTGGAGCGTGCGCAGGGATGTGTCCTCTGTAATGCAGACCCGTATCCCCGCCGCCATGCAGAACTCCTCCACCGGGGCCAGGAACAGGGCGGCGCTGCCCATGATCTGGCCGCCGAGGCACAGCGCGTCAGGACGGAAGGCCCTCAGGAACGGCTCCAGCGCGGCCCGAATCCTGTCCCCGAAAGCCAGGAAGCACGCCCCCGCGGCATCGTCCCCCTCCATGGCACGCCCGGCCAGGGCCTTTCCGTCCAGCGCCTCTCCCAGCCGCTCTCTGGTCAATGCCATGAGCCCCCGGCGGGAGATGTAATCGTCCACGCAGCCCTCCAGAAAAGGCGTGTTGTAGATATATCCGTCTTCCGGCACGCCGGGCGTCCCCTCCGCCGCCAGCCTGCCCGCCACGCCGAAAG
>OFFJ01001127.1_pt1 | contig 20528 bp, 18 predicted proteins | sample 1521261 | NCBI WGS metagenome assembly OFFJ01 (sample SAMEA3504122, study PRJEB24116) | mouse gut metagenome | biome: mouse gut; feature: mouse-associated habitat; material: faeces | place: Denmark | collected 2011 | reverse complement strand
CAGAATTTTGCCGTCCTTCGGAGCTTTGCCGTCATTCGGAATTTTGCTGCCCTTCGGAGTTTTCCTTCCTTTCGAATTTTTCGTGTCCTTCGGAAAAATTCTGTCTTTCAGAAATCCGCCGGTTTTGTATTTTCTTCTGCTTCTGCAAAAAAATCGTCGCAGAAGCGGTTCCATTTTACCGTATATTCGTCGTGGGTGACCGGTATTAAATCCATGGGTGTGTGGATATTGCGCTTTCTGGCTTCCTCCACAAAGCGGTAAACCCATTCGTCGGAGACTTCGGTTACAGCGCGGACGCTTTCCCAACCCTGCATAACCGCATAGTACAGCCGGGTGTGGCCATCCAGGGAGATGTATCTGTCCCGGTGCGGCAGAACCTGGATGATGATATCTTCGGGTCTGCGGATGAAGCTGCTGATGGCTGCAATCTTATTTTCGTCAACATAAAACTGGGATGGCTGTATCTGTTCCAGTTTGATGGTCAGGAGCTGTTTCTGAGAAAATTCTTTTATGATACAATGGCTCTCGTCATAAAACATGGTTATGTGAGGCGTATAGAAGCGGAATTCATCGATTAAGTCTGCGTAAACCGACGGCTCCCTGCCATGTATCACGGCTTCGGTGTCGGAAATGATCACCACCTCATAAGGCATGTCATCCACAAGGAAACAGCCATGCTGATTGAGGGCTTTCTGAGAGAATCGTTTATCCTGATATGTGTCTATTCGTTTGATGTTCATTTTTATATTCCTTCATATCTTGAAAAAAGTAATGTGCCGTTGCGGGTTCAGGGGGTGAAGGGCAGAGTGCCCTGTGGTCCGGTGCAATATGACGCAAAGCCGTTTTCTGGTTTGTTCGAAAGTGGTTAGCGGTGACAAACCACCTCGAACCGCTCCAGTTCCACCTCTTCATGCTCTCTGATGCCGGCCTTCTGCCTTGCGATGGCAATCAGCTGTTCTACGGTATCTATTCCTTCCAGATTCGGCAGCAGCAATCCGCTCTGTATCCCCCAGGACATCCCAGTCCGTTGCATGGGGGTTTACTGTGAAAGTCTACTGCCCTGCCGCCTTCCACTTCAAAAAACGCACAGAATTCAATCATGCCCTCCATATCGCAGTCCTGGACAAAGGTTCCGTCCTTGAAACAATAGCAGCAACAGGTCTCATTCCTCTTTCCTGAAAAAAGACTCCAGCTTCTTCAGCGTCCTCCCTTCTCCCACAGCCCAGTTCTCCCGCTGTCACGTTTTCCCTGTTCATTTAAATGTAAATCATTTCCAGTTGTCCGTTTATCATAACATGTATAAACTGTTCCCCAACGACAGCGTCAACAGCAAAAACAAAATCCTTTTCTGTCAGTTAAAACTGCCGTCCCAGGCAGGCATATCTGTCAGATATTCGCTTTTCACCGCAGGGACATAATACATCCCAAAGCTCTTCAGGCCGTCTGCTTTCTCCTCCTCTCCGCCGTCACCGCAGGTATCGGGCAGCTCCAGCATTTCTCCCGGAACCGTGGTGATATAGCTTCCCTCCGCCAGAAGATGCAGTTCCACATCCTGCCCGGTGACGTCGCCGCCGGAAACGCATTCGTCCAGTTCTGACAGGGACAGGGCATATTCCGACACCTGACGCTTCTTCCGGTTCCGCTTCCTGAACATGTCGATGGACAACTGCCTGGTGATCTTTCCCAGATAGACGGAAAGCGCTTCCGGTCTGTAAGGCGGCATGGAATTCCACGCTTTCAGACAGGTATCGTTGATACTCTCCCTGCTGTCCTCCACATCCGAAAACAAAAGTGAAAAAAGCGGCAAACAGATGTGGGATTTCTTTTATGCTTTGGCAATCTTACGGGTATAACAGACATCCGCCACCAGAAGAACCGCAATGACTCCCATGTTATACCAAAAACAGGACATCCCCTTTGTCAGGCAACATATGACAATAACGACAATCCCTCCAATGATAAACGTAATCCCTCCGAAACGCTGACTCCTCTTCCAGGTTGCCTCATCCTTCATGCTCCATTTTGTCCTCAGGCCAATGAGGGAATTCATGCGCAGCTTCGGCATGATGTTCCCTATAATGATCATGAAGATGCCCATCAGTCCAAACAGGAGCTGGAATTTATTAATCGGCACAGATGACAGATCCTCTACCTTGTTATAATCCGTGTACAGGGCATAAGCATTCAATACATTTTGGACTGCCATGGTGACGATACCGGCGGCTGTCAGCACTTTTTCATTGTTTTCCCCGCCCTCCTCCTGCCTGGCGCCCCACTTTGCCATAGCCAGCATGAAATATCCCATGAAGATCGTCACTATTGGGAAAAGCAGGGCTTCATACTTGCTTCCCCAGCGGTTCACCTTGTTGTCAAAGCCATAGTGGGCAGGAATCTGCTCCGGCAGAAAGGGCAGCGCTGCCAAGGTAACGATAAGCGGCAGAAACATGATTACATAGTAGATTCTATAGTAGATTTTTTTCCTGGTTGTATTCGTTTTCATTATTGTCCTCCTCGTAGGCTATTCATCCACAGAATCGTTTCGTCCAGAATAGACAGGTTCAGTTCATAATAAATAAAATTCTTGTATTTGGTCTCATAGATCAGGTCTGCTTTTTTCAGCTTTGACAGGTGGTAGGACAGTGCCTGGGGCGTCATTTCCAGGGCAATGGCCAAATCGCCTGAGTTTATCTTTCCTTCTTTCAGTTTCAGCAGGATTTTTCTCCGGGTCTCGTCCGCCAGAGCTGCCAGTACTTCACTGACTGCCAATGAACCACCTCCAATCTATTTCAAATATTTTTTAATTAGCTATCTATAGTATAGTACATGACAGGAAGCATGTCAATAACTATTTCAAAATAATTTTAAATACTATTGACACGGGCGGCTCCCTATTTCATTCCAAGTCCATACAAGCTTATTGATAAAGCAGTGATCTTGGGGCTCTCCTTTGATTACTGAATGTAAATTTCTGAAACAGTATTTTCCACACCGTTGATTTGCAGTCTGACATGAACCTTGCCGTTCTCAAATTCATTCAAAGGGTATTCTAACGGTTCGGAAAGATCTGTGACATCGATAGATTTTACCACATCTCCTTGTACCAGCCACAAGACAAGCGTTGCTCCGGCCGGCGCTGTGCCGCAGGAAATATGGGCGTGAAGCAGCTGAGCGTCCCGGTCCGCAATGGTCATATTCTGCTCCTTCACAAATCCGTCGCTGGCGCTTCTGAAATCCAGCTGCCAGACACCGTCCAGATAGGAGTTATAGTTCATGCGGATTGTACCTAAGTTCCATACCCGATCTTTAGAAGCGGGATCCGTGTTGATATCATTTCCCACGGCTGCGCTGACGATGAAACCCGTCTAAGGGTACTTGAAATTTTTCCGGGAGAGTTTGGATGATTTGACGGACTTTAGTGATTAATTCTTTTTGAAGATAACCCTCTTCAATCCTCTCCTCAGAATACAGCAGGGTTTCTGTCTCATCATCGAAATTGCTGCAGGGAGCAATGGTGTTTCGCCGTGCTTGTTTTCTTCTGTCGCTTTTCCAAAGATTATGCGCCAAAGAGAAAAAAAGCGCTTTTGGGTTTTTCTCCCAGTCGAGCGTCCGCTCCGTTTCCAACGCTTTTAGGAAGGTCTGTTGATATAAATCCTCGGCATCTTCCTTGTCCGCACAGAGTTTTAGGCAGAATCTATAAATATCTGTACCGAAATCATCGATACATTTTTCGATTTCTCTTGCGTCCACTGTTTCACCTCCTTTGCCCGTTCACCCTATATTCGCCATGACTTTGCAGGGGGTTCATTTTTTTCTAATTATACATCAAATTCTCTGGAATGAGGTGAGGTATGGGCTTGATTGCCCCAACGGCAGGATTCCCATTTTCAATATGCCCGTTTCTTATTTTCCATAGAATCCTTTTTTCGTTCCAAGTATAATGTGATTGTACCTGCAAAGAATATCGTGGCACCAGAAGGCACGTATCAGAAAAAAAGGAGGAAACCTATGAAAAAGAAACTGGCACTTGCGTTGGCTTTGAGTCTCACATTGGGGCTTGTGGCTTGCGGCAGCCCCGATGAACCGTCCTCCGGGAATTCCGGCGATAAAAACGGAGCTTCCGTTTCCGGGGATGTAGGCGGAGCATCGGATTCGTCCGAGGAGGGATCTGATGCCGCAGGAAGCGTATCGGGTTCATCCCAAGAAAGTTCCGGGGCAGATAATGCGAAGACGCCGGAGCACTGGAATTTTGAAGGCGTGACCCTGAACATTGCCCACTCTACCACGGGGGAAGTGGGAGATGCCCTTCAGGCACAGCTGGACGCTTTCTGTGAATTGACTGGATGCAAGATCGAGGTGGAGCTGCTTTCGTCCAATTCCGAGGAGTCCGTGTACACTCTGGAGGTGAGAGCGGCTACGGGCAATCTGCCCGACCTGTTCCAGAGCTCCATCGGCGCTCAGCTGGACAAGCTGGATCCCAAGGCAAACATATATGATCTGTCCGGGCAGGACTGGATCCGTGAAAATGTCACGTCCTCCTATCTGGATCTGGTATCGGATGCGGACACGGGAGCCGTGTACTGCATTCCCCTGACTACCTCCAACGTGGCGGGCTGCTTCTACAACAAGAAAGTGTATGAGGACCTGCAGCTGGAGATCCCCCTTACATGGGAAGAGTTCCTGAACAACTGTGAAATCATCAAGACCCAGACGGACAAGGTTCCCGTGGTGACGCCTTACAGTGACGGCGCCGGCTCCCAGATCCTGTTTCTGTCCCAGTACTTCTATGTACATCAGGAGGATCCTGATTTTGCGGATAAATATACGAACCGGGAGATAGAGCTGCATGATTCGGAGACCTTCATGCGCGGGCTTTACAAATTGAACGACCTATATACCAAGCAGTATCAGAGCGATGACCCTCTGGCGGTGAGCTTCGAGAAGTCCGCTGCAGATCTGGCCAATGGGGACGCCGCAATGACGTTTTCCCGCACCAACATCCTGTCCACCATCTCCAATGTGGCGCCGGACAAAATAGATGACATCGGATTCTTCCCGCTGCCCGACACATCGGCCGAGGTGCGTGGGGTGGCGACTTGGATGCCGGTGGCGTGGTGCATGAGCAAAACCATTGCTCCGGAGAAGGAAGCCTGCGCTCTTGCCCTGATGGAGTACCTTACCACCAGCGAAGCCATCGACGCCTATTGCGAGGTGACGGTTCCCACCGGCGCTTTCATGCTCAACGGCGTCTCTCTGCCCGACACCATTTCTGCCGCGGCCAGAGAGGCTCAGGAATGGGTGGCAAAATCCTCCACCTCTGTGATGGAATATTCCTGCAATATCAAGGGCTCCAATATGGTGACCATCCTGCAGATGGCCGAGACCGGGGAGTACTCTCCTGAGGAGGCGATTTCCGAGATCGAGAAGGACAATGCCATCGATGCCAGACAGAAAGGCGTGGCAGGCTGGTAAGCCTATCGGAAGCTTGTACGGACAAATCCATAAAACTTGACGGCAGAATGCGCATTTGTTCGAGTGCCTTCTGCCGTTTTTTGAAAAAAGGGAAGGAATTCATCGAAAGGTACGCTATATGAAGAACAGAAACAGAAAGACATATCCGCTTTGGATGGCCACCCCCGGTCTGGTGGTATATGTGGTCATTTTCATCATTCCCACCTTTGCGTCCTTTTACTTTTCCACCACTATCTGGAACTTAAAGGACACCACCTTTGTGGGACTGGAAAATTTCATCACTTTCTTTACCATGACCAATACGCGCACGGCGCTGATCAATACGGCGATCTTTGCCCTGACCACTTGTTTGGCCAAGATCCTGCTGGGATTACTGCTGGCCCGCTATGTCTGCAGCGGAATCCGCAGCGGAAAATACCTGAAAATAGTGATCTTTTTCCCCTATCTTCTGGGAAACGTGGTGGTTGCTCTGGCTTTCAGGGCGCTGCTGGAGCCTGAGGGCACGGTGAATCAGTTCCTCACGGCCATGGGGCTTGAGGCCGTCCACTGGCTCACGGACAAACATTTTGCCCTGCTTTCCTGCATCATAGCCGATATCTGGAAGGGCATCGGCACAGTGACCATTATCCTGATCGCAGGAATCTGCGCCATTCCAAAGACATATTTTGAGGCGGCGGCCATCGACGGGGCCGATCCGTGGCAGATATTCCGAAAAATCACATTGCCCCTGCTTTTGCCTTCCATCAACACCGTTCTGACCCTATGCCTCATCGGCGGGCTGCGCAGCTATGACCTGATTCAGGCTCTCACGGGGGGAGGCCCCGGATATTCCTCTGAGGTTCTGGGAACAGCTATCTATAAGCTGTTTGCCCGGGGCAGTTATGGGCTGGCCACTGCCGGAAACGTGATCCTGTTCGTGGCTGTGGCGCTGATCGTCTTCCCCCTGAATTCCTTTATTGCCAGAAGGGAGGCGGAAATCCTATGATTAGAAAAAGAAGCCTTGGATCAAAGCTTGCGGAAATTTTTTTGGTGGTATTGACTTTTTTCACCCATTGGCTGATATTTTATTTTGTGATTGTCACTGCCTGCAAGGATACGGCGGACGCCGCCAAGCTCACGCTCTCCCTGCCGGAGAATTTCCGCCTGATGGAAAATCTGCAGTTTATTTTCCAGTACCAGCACGGGGCGCTGCTGAAAGCTTTCAAGAACAGTCTGGTCATTACTTTGGTGTCCGTCTTCTTTCTGGTGGCGGCAGCGTCGGCCACCGCAGTGATCATGCAGCGCAGGGAAGGGCTGCTGAGCCGGATTTCCAATAAGCTCATCGTGGCGGGACTCATTGTGCCGGCCTCCGTGATCCCTACGTACTGGATGCTGAACACTTTGCATGTGGCCAATACGCTGGCGGGCTTGTGTCTTGTGGAAGTAGCCACCATGTTTCCCTTCGCCGTCATGCTCTACAAGGGCTATATCAGTTCTCTGCCCACGGAGATTGACGAAGCGGCTGTCATTGACGGATGCGGAAGCCTGACTCTGTATACCAGAATTCTGTTTCCCCTGAGCAAGCCCATCACGGCCACGGTGATCATCCTGCGGTCCGTGCTGATTTACAATGATTTCGAGAATCCCCAGTATTATATGTCCGGTTCCAGCACCCAGACGGTTCAGCTCTTTGTGTATTCCCTGAAGTCTGCATGGACTACGGATTATGGTCACTTGTTTGCCGCAGCCATCGTGGTGTCCCTGCCGCTGATTTTGCTGTATATTTTCCTGAACAGAAGAATTCTGGAGGGCATGACGGCGGGCTCCGTAAAAGGATAAGGAAGGGGCGGGATGCTTTCCTGATAAAGAGGCGGTGGGGAAACGGAGGTGTCTCTCATGTTCCGATTCATGGGTTCCAAAAAGAAAAACAGTTTCCTGAGCAGGCTGCTGCTGACGTATCTGGTGGCCGCGCTGATTCCTCTGTTCTGCATAATCGGCATTCTGTTTCATTTGAAATGGGATGCCGGAAAGCAGGAAATGCAGAGGACTGCTGACTACACGGCAGAGCTGTTGAGCATCCAGCTGGAGTCTGTCTGGAACACCATGTCCTTCATCTCTCTGGACATCGTATCCCATGGGGAATTTGTGGCTGCGGCAGTGGGGCTCACCTATGAGAACACCTCATCCTATGAGAAATCCCGCTGCTACAATACGCTGGTAGGGGCCATCAGCGCCTACCCTTACGTAAGTTCTTCTTATCGGGTGGTCTTCTTCAATGAGGAGGGCTACTTTATGACAAATGAAAGGTACAACCGTGCCTATGACTATACTTACAGACTGCCGGAGGGCTGTCTGGAACAATATGGCTGGATCGGCACCGCCCGGAATAATTACGGCAAGGAGATTATGCTGCCCGTATCGTCGGAGGCCTTGCCCAATACGGCCACGGAGGGCTTCTCTTTGGTGCGGTCCGTGCGGGACCCGGGCTCCGTGGTAGGATTTTTGGCGGTTCAGCTGACCGGGGACAGCCTGACGCAGCTTCTCTGTGTGGGAGAGCTGTACGACATAGACATCATGATCTCCCGGGGCAGCGATATCATCTATAGAAGCGAAGGGTTTCCAGCCTATGCCGCCGAAAGTCTGGGGGAGGACAGGGGAGCGCTGCTGCCTGCTCTGAGGCAAAATTATCTGGTGTCCTCCGTTCTCCGGGAGGACAGCGACATTCAGGTGACGGCGGTCATTTCCATGGAAACCGTGCTGCGGCAGATGCGGGCTGATTTTATGCTGATTGGGCTCATCGCTGTTTTTGTGACCTTGCTGACTCTGATCATGATCTATGTCTTTGCCCGCAGAATGTCCGCCCCTTTGATTCTGTTCACGAAAAAAATGAAGGATACCACCGTGCGGAACCTTCTGGAGGATTCCGACGATAGGAGCAAGGCTCCCTTTCATGAGGTACAGCTTCTGTATGACGAATTTTCCAGAATGCGCGGGCGGCTTGAGGTGATGATAGAGAATGAGATCGCCCTCACCGCGCTGCAGTCCAAAGAGCGGCTCCGTTATCTTCAGTCTCAGATCAATCCCCATTTTCTCTACAATACCCTGAATATGATCGGCATCATGGGAGCCGAGACGGGAGACATGCGGATCTACAATTCCTGCCAAATGCTCTCCGCCGTGCTTAAGTACGCCGTCACGGACAAGGAAAGCGATTCCGCCACCTTCGGGGAGGAATTTGATAATACGGAAATGTATCTGAAGCTTATGAAGCTGCGCTTTGAGGATAGGCTGGAGTTTGGTCTGGAATGCCATCCGGATCTTAAGGAGCGCAGGACTCTGCGCATCACCCTGCAGCCCTTTGTGGAAAATATATTCGAGCATGCCTTTGACGCCGGCCATACAAAGCTCACCGTGTCCGTGAAAGGGACCGTCGTAAGCGATAAGTGGAGCATTGTGATTCAGGATGACGGCGCAGGCATGCCTGAGAAGGAGCTGCAGGCATTGGCGCAGGAGATAGAGAACGGAATCAGGGGCAGCGCTCTTTCGGGGAACTCCGTGCAGGAGGAGATTCATATCGGCATCAGGAATACTCTGGTCAGGATGTCCTTGTTCTACGGGGATTCTTTCCGGTATTCTATCGATAATGTGCCCTCGGGAGGCTTTCGGGTGACTCTGGAAGGGGGCTGGGGGCAGGAGAGGCCGGGGGAGGTGGGAGAATGAAGCAGTTTCCATATGAAAAGAGTCAGGGCATCCTGAGGGTGGTGGTCGTGGAGGACGAACCTCCCATGCTGCGTTTTCTGAGCCGGCTGCTGGAACAGACGGAAGGGTTTCAGGTGGCGGCCCAGTGTACCGGGGCGGAGGAGGCGCTTTCGTTTTTGGGAACCGCTTCTGTGGATCTGCTCATATCCGATATCAGGATGTCCGGCATGAGCGGTCTGGAGCTGGCGGAGGAAGCCCGCAGATATGCTCCGGACATGCATATCATCATAGTCACGGGCTATAGATCCTTTGAATATGCAAAGACTGCCGTGCCGCTGAACATCGACGCTTTTGTCACGAAACCCATCGACCAGAGAGAGTTTCAGGAGATTCTGTTCCGGATCAGGGAAACTTGTCTAAGGAGCCGTCTTGCAAGGGTACGTTTCCTTTTGGAGCAGGCCTTTGGGGGCAATGATCAGCAGTTCAGGCAGCTGCTGGCCAGACAGGGCTGCGTTCCCTGCGAAGTGCTTCTGGTTCACTATCCGGGGGACCACGGGGAGCTGCTGGCCTGCGCCAAACGGGCCAGAGACTCATTGCTGTACCTGCATTATCAGAATGCCGTGCTGTTTTTTTGGCCGGAGGAAGATTCGGAGGAGACGGTTCGCTATATCACCGTAAAACTTTCCAGACAGGCCCTGAGGCCGGCTACGGGACTCTGCCTGCATCTTGCCTCCTTTCCGGATCAGGGCCCCTCCGTGGGGCAGCTGCGGGAAATCTATAGGAATCAGGTGCTGAAGATGGTGATACCGGGATGCTTTGTCTGCTATACGGCTTCGGAACTGGAGGAGAGGATGGGAGAGGCGGCCTCTTACAGGAGAGACGATTCTCTCTGGCAGGACATCGGGAGGGACATTCTATCCAGAAAGTGGGAGGAGGTGTGGGGGCTTCTGGAACAGCTTTTCCGCCTCTGGGAGAAAGACAGGATGCCGGTTTCCTTTCTGCGCAGGCGAATGCACAGCCTTACGGAGCTGTTTGCCAGAGGGGAGAGGCTTGCCGTTGATCCGTTTTCCGTAAATGACAGGATCGATGAAATGATATCCCTTCTGAACAGCTATGAGGATATTTGCCAAGGGGCGCTGGGGGTTCTGAAGGCCTGCGTCTGTCAGGAGGCCTCTTCAGACGACAAGGAGCTGGAGCTGTTTTCCCGGATCAAGGCCCTTGTCCTGCAGAACCTGAGCCGCAACTATACGCTGCAGGAGATCTGTGGGATTTTTCAGGTAAGCCAGCCCTATGTGCGCAAAATTTTTCTGAAATATACCCAGAAAACGTACAATGATTTTATTTCGGGGGAAAAGATCCGGTATGCAGTTCGCCTATTGGAGGAAAATCCCCAGATCCCGGTGAAGGATCTGGCCGCCGCGCTGGGCTATGAACAGCTGTATTTCAGCACAGTCTTCAAGAAGAATCTGGGGGTCACGCCGTCCCGGTACAAGCAGTCTGTATCGGAGAGGAAGGAAACGGGCCAACCAGACAATCAATGAACGGAATTCATAAGGAATGGAATTCACATTGAACAGAATTTATTCATGTTTCGACCAAGACAAGGAGGTATCCTATGAAGCTGCATTTGTTGAAGGGCCGGAGGGTTTACGGCTATGTTCAGTTCGGGAGCATATGGGAGAGGGGAAAGGTGCGCGGGGGACGTTTTCGCCTGCATGGAGCACAGGGCAGGGAAGTTCCGGTACAGTCCAGAATCACCGCGTTCTGGCCGGACGGAAGCGTCAAGTGGGCCGCCCATACGGCTGACAGCAGATTGATGGGGGAGGAGGCGGAGCTTTCATGGGAGGATTCTTGTGGAGGAGACGCTTTGGACAAGGAGGCTTTGGGGCGGGAGTCCCTGAGGGAAGCTCTCTGCACGGAGGGGCAGGATGGCTGGAGGTTTTCCTCCGGCGCCATGACGCTCTTTGTCCCCCGGCAGGGAAGGGAGCTGTTCCGGGACCTGACCATAGGGGGAGAGCTTCGGGCAGCCGACGCCTGCCTGAAGGTGATTCTGGAGAGGCGAGGGGGAACGGAGGGCTCTTATGTCAGAATGGAATGGCCGGGGGTGAGCATGATTCAGGAGGCGGTCTTGGAGGATGCCGGGCCGCTGATGTGGAGCTTCTGCTTCAGAGGGACGCATGTCTTCCAAGGAATAAAGGACTTTGGAATGAAGGACTTTATGGAGAGGGGAAGCTTTCCGGAGATAGGCAAAGAGGCCATTCCCTTTATTCTGCGGATGAAGCTCTATAGAGATACCACAAGGATCGATATGCAGCATACCTTTCTCTATGACGGAGACGAGACAGTGGATTTCCTCAAGGGAGTGGGCATAGAGGTACGCTGCCCTCTGAAGGGAGATAGCTTTGACAGACATGTCCGTTTCGGCACGGATTACGGCAGCTTTCACGAGGCTTCCAGCCTTATGCTGGTGTGGGATCACAAGCATCCGGGGGAGATCTATGACGCCCAGATCAAAGGAAGCTCTCTGGCAGAGGGCTGCGGACTGTCAGAGGAAACGGCGGCACGGCTGAAGGGAATAGCCGCCGACTCTCCTATATGGGACCGGTATCGGCTGACTCAGGACAGCGATATGCACTTTTTCATTCAAAAAAAGACGGCCCATGAGAACTGCTGTTTTTTGAACGCTCTTCATGGCGCCCATGCCAAGGGAACCATGGCCTTTGGAGGCGTGGGCGGCAGCGTGCTGATAGGGCTGCGGGATTTCTGGCAGAAGTACCCCTCGGGTCTGGAGGTGGAGGGGCTTTCCAAAGACACTGCCAAGGCCACTGTCTGGATTTATTCTCCCGCTGCACAGGCCTATGACTTCAGACATTATGACACCAGAGGCTATGCGGAGACCTGCTATGAGGGATTTTCCGACTGCGGCGCAACCCCTTACGGAGTGGCAAACACCAATGACTGCAGCATCGAATTTAGGCAGGAGCTCATCCCTGAGGAGGATAGGCTGCAGGGGTTCGGGGATTCCGTGTCCCGTCCGCCTCTTTATTTCGGGGATCCGGAGTATTACCACAGCCATAGGGCCTTCGGCTTCTGGAGCCTTCCCTCAAGGGAATCCGAGACGCTGTGCTGGCTGGAAGACCAGCTGGACAAGGCGGTGGAGTTCTATCAAAGGGAGGTGGAGAACAGGCATTGGTACGGGCTGTATGACTATGGAGATATCATGCATACATATGATGCGTTCCGCCATGTATGGCGGTATGACATAGGGGGGTACGCGTGGCAGAATACGGAGCTGATGCCTACTATGTGGCTCTGGCTGGCCTTTCTCAGAACGGGCAGGGAAGACATTCTGACTCTGGCCGAGGCTATGACCCGCCATGCCTCGGACATAGACACCTATCATCTGGGACGGCTCAAGGGGCTGGGCACAAGGCACGGCATCCGCCATTGGGGGTGTCCCTGCAAGGAGATCCGCATCGGCATGGCGGGACATTATCGGTATCACTATTATCTGCTCTGCGACAGGCGCATGGAGGATGTGTTTGAGGATGGGAGGGATGCGGACTTTGCCCTTGTGGCCATGGATCCCCTTCGGTATGTCTATCCGGAAAAGGAAGACGGATTCCCCACCCATGCCAGAAGCGGACCCGACTGGTCCGCCATGGTCTCCAACTGGATGACCCATTATGAGCGTACCCTTGACGAGTCCTATCTTAGCAAGATACGTGTAGGCATGGAGGATATCAAGGCCGCGCCGCTGGGGCTGGTGTCAGGCCCTGACTTTGCCTACGATCCCCGGACCGGGCATCTGGGGTACATGGGGGAAAGCGCCACCGGCGGCACCCATCTTCAGGTGGCTCTGGGCGGTCCTCAGGTGTGGATGGAGCTGGCGGATCTGCTGGAGGATCAGGAGTGGAAGGCTCAGATCGCAGAATACGGCAGATTCTATTACCGTGCTCTGTGTCAGGGGGATATGCCTTGGCAGGGGGACGCTCTGGGTGAAGCCCGGTGCAGGGCAGATCAGCAGCAGAAGGCGAAGCCCTTTCTCTATCCTATCATGGCCTCAGCTATGGCGGCTTACGGGGCGTGGTTTTTTAGTGATGAGGCTCTGGCAAAAAAGACCGTGCAGGTTTTGCTGCGAGCCATGATAACAGGCAGGGATTGTGCAGGCTTCGCCCCTGTGTATAGTAGCGGCTGCGGCAATCTCAGAGAGCTTCCGGAGATTCGCTGGATCAGCACCAACTTTGCAGCCCAATGGTGCCTGAATGCCATCGTGGCGCCGGACTTTGTAAGGGATTTTATTCCTGAAACCCTTGAGGAGGTTTTTCATATGCTGGAGGAATTCCCGGAGGAGGGAATGTTCCGCAATTGCTGAGGGTGGTTTCGCCTCTATCGTCTTCGACGTTTTCTGACAAAGCCCGGACGCATAAGGTTCGGGCTTTGTATTATAATAAACTCTATTGAAATGCAATTCCATTGAAATCTATCGAATTTCAAAGAACGGTTTACAATTTATGGAATGGTGTGATATGATAGGAGAAGCTGTGTTATAGATGTATAGGCGTAGGACAAGCACATGGGATAAAGGGGCAGAAATCTAAATGAAGAATGTTATCATTATCGGGGCCGGACCGGCCGGACTGACGGCCGCATATGAACTGCTGAATAGGAGCAAAGACTTTCAGGTCGTTGTTCTGGAGGAGACGGAGGCCATAGGAGGGATTTCCAGAACGGTTTCCTTTCAGGGAAATCGGATGGACATCGGGGGACACCGCTTTTTCTCAAAGGATCAGGAGGTGTCCGCGTGGTGGCGTAAGATGATGCCCCTGCAGGGCGGCAAAAGCTATGATGACAAGGTTCTGGAGAGGTCTTCCGCTCTGGAGGCGGGAGGGCCGGATCCGGAGAAGGAAAATCGGGTCATGCTGGTGCGCCACCGGGTCAGCAGAATCTATTATGACCATAAATTTTTTGACTACCCCATCAGCCTGAAATGGCAGACCATACGGCAGATGGGTTTTTTCTGTACCATGAAGGCGGGATTTTCCTATCTGGCCAGCTGTGTCCACAAAAAAGAGGAGAACTGTCTGGAGAATTTCTATAGAAATCGTTTCGGGAAGGCGCTGTACTCCATGTTTTTTGAGGGTTATACGGAGAAACTCTGGGGGAGGCATCCCAGCGTCATTTCCGCGGACTGGGGCAGCCAGAGGGTAAAGGGCCTTTCCGTGGTGGCAATCTTGAAGGACATGTTCAGAAAGATGCTGCCCGGAAAGAAGAAGGGGGAGGTGGAGACCTCTCTGATCGAGGAATTCTGGTATCCCAAGTACGGGCCGGGGCAGCTGTGGGAGACGGTTGCCGCAGAGGTGCAGGACAGGGGCGGCAGGATCCTATTCGGCAGCAAGGTGGTAGGGCTGGAAAGAGGGCCAAAGGGCGATATAACGAAGGTGATCTTTGAAAAGGACGGGGAGAGGACGGCCATGGAGGGCGATATCGTGCTTTCCAGCATGCCGCTGAAGGATCTGGTAGAATGTATGCCCCATGTTCCGGATCAGGTGCGTGAGGTGGCAGGCGGGCTTCCCTACCGGGATTTTGTCACAGTGGGGCTGCTGGTTCCTTCCCTGAACCTGAAGAACGAGACGGATATACGGACGCTGAACAATCTGATCCCCGACTGCTGGATCTATGTGCAGGATACCGGGGTGAAGCTGGGCCGCATCCAGATCTTCAACAACTGGTCCCCCTATATGGTGGAGAATCCCGACGAGAGGGTATTTATAGGACTGGAATACTTCTGTCAGGAAGGCGACGGCTTCTGGAACATGACGGAGGAGGAATGCGCGCAGTTTGCCATAGGAGAGCTGGTGGAGATGGGGATCCTTGGGTCAAAGGAGGATGTGCTGGGATTCCATAGGGAGAGGGTGAAAAAGGCATATCCGGCGTATTTTGACACGTATGACCGGATAGATGAGGTGATCGCCTACCTGAACAAGGAATGCGGCAATCTCTACTGCATCGGCAGGAACGGGCAGCACCGCTACAACAACATGGATCATTCCATGGGCACTGCCTTCGAGGCGGTAAAGGATATTCTGGCAGGGGGCAAAGACAAGTCCAATGTCTGGAATGTGAACACGGAGAAGGAATATCATGAAGAAAGATAATAGAATGATACTGGCAGTGATGTTGTTGTGTGTTCTGTCCTTCTTTCTTTTTTCGCAGGACGCGGCGGAAAAGCTTTCGCCGGCAGGGATCTTCTTGCTGCTGGCTGTGGCCGTAGGCTATCAGGGATACCTGCACATAAGAAAAAGGCCGTGGCCGGACAGACGCTTGGGGCTGCTGTGCGGCGGCATGGGAATGTGCGCGGCGCTGCTGATCTGGTGGGCCTGCCGCATGAAGGCGGATATGGGGAAATATGGAGATCTGATCACTGTGGAGAGCTGGGTGCTGATCGCCGTGGTACTGGTCTGGTGCGGGCTGTGCGTATGGGCGGAAAAAGGAGTTACGGAGAACACCGTCCTGCTGATCTTGTTCGGCGGTTTCCTGATACGGATTTTCTATGTGGTTCTGGTGCAGTCCCATATACTGCAGAATGATACGGGGGCGCTGCTGGCCGAGGATTACGGACATATGGGGTATGTCTATCATATCTATTCGGAGGGAAGGCTTCCGGACACATATAAGGTACAATTCTATCATCCTCCTCTGCACCATCTCATCTGTGCGCTGCTGCTGAAGGTTTTTTTCGCGCTGGGGTATGAGATCGGGGAGATGCAGGAGCTGCTGCAGGTGCAGGCGGTAATGTATGGGATGCTGACCTTGTTTTTCATAAACAAAATCGGAATCAGGCTGAGAATTCCCCCTCTGGGCAGGGGCATCGGTCTGGCGTTCGCCGCTTTCCTGCCCTACGGCATCATGATGGGGGGAGCGGTGAACAACGACAGTCTGATGACCTTGCTATCGACAATGGCTTTGTACTATACGCTGGTCTGGTATGAAAACCCCAGCTATAAGAATATCATCATTATGGCCCTGTGCATCGGGGGCGCCATGATGGCGAAGCTGTCCGGGGCGCTGGTGGCTCCGGCCATGGCGGTGCTGATGCTGCATAGGGCATGGAAGGAAAGAGAGCGTCTGGGGAATTGGCTGAGGCAGTTCGTATGCTTTGGCGCGGTAGCATTTCCGCTGGGCCTATGGTATTCCGTTTTCCGGTATGTTAAAAACGGGATGCCTTTCGGGTACGTGCCCTCTCTGGGGGAGGACAGCGCGCAGTTCATCGGGATGCATATTGGGTGGAGCCGCTTTCTGGACTTTGAGAATGTCTTCGACAATTTGGCCCTGCAGTGGGACAACCATAATTGGATAGACCATAATATACCCATATCTATGATAAAGTGCGCTGTTTTTGGGGAAGGCTATTACTACAACTCCAATTCCGCGCTGTGTTGGGCGGCCACGGTGATGTTCTGGGCCACGCTGGCGCTGGCGGTGCTTGTGGCGGCAGGGTATATTCTCTGGCTGTTTCAGAAAAGGCAGAGCGCCGTGGAAAAGGTGTTTCTGAGTGTGGCGCTGGCCGTAAGTGTATTTTCGTACACGAAATTTTGTCTGGCTTATCCTTATGTATGCACTATGAACATACGCTATATCATAGTGGCGCTGTATCTGGCGTTTCTGATTTTCGGAGGAGCAGTGGGAACGCTGATAGAGGGGATAGGCAGAAAGAGCGCCTTGGCGGCCAAAGGGATGAAGGCGGGAGCCGTGGCGCTGGCAGGCGGCTATGTGGCGGGAGCCGTGGCGCTGATTGTTCAGGCGGGGCAGGTGCTGCCCTGAGGAGAGGCAGAATAGGTCTGGAGGATGTAAACCATATGGGAGAAACACATAGGATGGATATAGGGGAGAGGAAGGCGGGAAAGAAGCTGCTGGGTCTCCCTGACTGGCTGGACAAGGCTGCCATTTACGGAGGCGTGTTTTGCTTTGCAGTGGTATTGGCCGTTTTGCTCACAAGCGACAAATGTATAAATCGACTGGCGGACAATCGCGTTCTGACGCTGCTTGCTTTGGCGGTGATGCTGCCGGGAGGAATTCTGTACGGTGTATCGGTACATAGGGCGGGCAGGAGGTTCAGGAATCCTATTCTTTGGCTGGTTCTGGGGTATGCGCTGCTGTATGCCGTACAGCTGTTCTGGGTGAACCGGGTGTATTTTTATACCGGATGGGACGTAGGGGTCATGAAATACCGGGTAGATGGAATCGTTGAGGGCGGCGGCATGGTGGCGCTGGGAGCCGAGGAGGGATATTCCATCTATCCCAACAATCTGCTGCTTTTTTACATCCAATGCATTGTGGTGAAAATAGGGAAGCTTGTTTCCATGCAGGATCCCTATCTTTTGTGCATTTATGTCTCATGTCTCAGTGTGAATGTTTCCTGCTTTTTGGGAAATTTGATTCTCAGGAAATTTACGGAATCCGGCTGCGTGCGGGGGTATTATACTGTGCTCAGCACAATTGCCGTTCTGTTTTCCCCATGGATCATCATTCCTTACTCCGACACGTATGGGATGTTCTTTGTAATGCTGGGCATGTGGGGCCTGCTGTGTCTGGATAGGAAATATCTGAAGTGGGTTGTTGTGGCGTTTGCGGCTGTCATTGGCTATTGGATCAAGCCCACCTGCGTTTTTCCTCTGTTTGCCGCCTACATGACGCACGGCCTGCGGTATCTGGTGGCTGTCAGGGAGCGCTGGAGGGAGCTGCTTGCGCTGGCAGTCAGTACAGTCTGCTTTTGGGCTGCGGCACAGCTGATCCCCGTATGGATTCAGCACACCTATAGCTTCCGGCTGGATCCCCAGCTGCAGATTCCCTACACACATTATATCATGATGGGCCTCAATGAGGAGACCATGGGCGGATACTATGCTGAAGACTTTAATTATTCAATGAGCCAGCCTGATTTTGCCTCCCGAAAGCAGGCGGCTATAGAGGAAGCGGCTTATAGGGTCAGGACATATGCCAGAGAAGGGAGGCTTGGGGAATTTTTCAAGGAGAAGGCTCTGGTGAATTTTAACGACGGCACCTTTGCATGGTGCGATGAAGGAGGGTTTTTCTCAGGGTATATAAAGCATGACAATGCTCTGGCGGACTTGTTTCTGGAGACTATGGTCTATCCCGAATATCTGGGGAATGAAGGAAAGTATTTTAGCTTATATAGAACCGTCATGCAGGTAGTATGGCTGTCCATGCTTATAGGAGTCTTGTTTGCAGGGATTGAAATCAAGAAGTTTGGGGGGGTAAATCCTGTGTGATGATCGTGGTATGCGGGCTCATGGCCTTCGTCATGCTGTTTGAGGCAAGGGCGCGGTATCTGTATCTGTATGCGCCCGTATTCCTGATTCTGTCTCTGTGCGGATGGGAATCCCTTTTCCGGTGGGCCGGCGGAAGAGTGTATTTTGTATTCATGAGAAAGAGAGGAGAATAGAGATGTATATTGCGGACGAAAAGAGGTACGACACTATGCGCTACAACCGGTGCGGGAACAGCGGGCTGCTGCTGCCGGCAGTGTCTCTGGGGTTATGGCACAATTTCGGCTCAGGGGGCAATTTTGACACCATGGAGGCCATGTGCAGGACGGCCTTCGATCAGGGCATCACCCACTTTGATCTGGCCAACAATTACGGCCCGGTGCCGGGGGCGGCGGAGGAGAATTTCGGGCGCATTCTGAAAAAGAATTTCGGGGAGTACCGCGACGAGCTGGTGATCTCCACCAAGGCGGGATATGGCATGTGGCCGGGGCCTTACGGAGACTGGGGCAGCAGGAAATATCTGGTGGCCAGTCTGGATCAGAGCCTGAAGCGTATGGGGCTGGATTATGTGGATATCTATTATCATCATAGGCCGGATCCCAAGACGCCTCTGGAGGAGACGGCCCGGGCGCTGGACGCCGTCGTCAAAAGCGGCAAGGCCCTCTATGTGGGGATCTCCAATTACAATAAGGAGCAGACCATAGCCATTGCGGAGCTGTTTGCCCAGATGGGAACGCCCTTTATCATCAACCAGAGAAAATATTCCATGCTGGATCGGAGCATCGAGAAGGATGGGCTGAAGGACTATGCGGCGGCCCACGGCATAGGCATTATCACCTTCTGTCCTCTGGCGCAGGGGCTTCTCACGGATAGGTATCTGCACGGAATCCCGGAGGACAGCAGGATCCGCACCGACGGCCGGTTCTTAAACGAGAATGCGGTGACGGAAGAGCTGGTGGAGAAGGTGAGGAAACTGGCGCAGCTGGCGGCCCGCAGGGGGCAGACGCTGGCCCAGATGGCGCTGGCGTGGATTCTCAGAGACGGAGATATCACCAGCGTGCTTATCGGCGCGTCCCGTCCCTCCCAGATACTGGACAATGTGGGAATGATCGGAAATACCGCATTTGATCAGGAAGAGCGCAGAGCCATCGACGAGATTCTGGCTTGAAAGTGATATGTAAGGGGCAGGAGGTATAGCATGTTGCATGTGGCGGTCTGCGATGACGAGAGGACAGCCCTGCAGGAGCTTGCGGAGGAGGTTTGCAGGTGGGCCGAGGCGGAGGGAGAAGCGTGCAGCGTGGAGACCTTTGCCTCGGCGGACGCCTTCTGGTTTGTCTGGGAGGAGAGGAAGGATCTGGAGGTGCTGCTTCTGGACATCGAGATGCCGGGCATGGACGGAATGGAGCTGGCTAGGAGGCTGCGTCAGGCGGGGGAGCCCATCGGCATCATTTTTGTGACGGGCAATCCCGATTTTGCCTTGGAGGGCTATGATCTGGAGGCGGTTTCCTATGTCATGAAGCCTGTCAGGAGGGAGCGGCTTCATGCAGCGCTTAGCCGGGCCAGAGAAAGGATGGCCCGCAGGGCGGCGGTACTGCTTCCCCTTTCCGGCGGGGAGCTGGAGAGGCTGTATATAGCGGATATCTGCTGTCTGGAGAGCGACGGCCACGCCAGCATTGTCTGGAAGAAGGACGGAACCAAGCTTGTGAGCAAAATGGGTATCCAGCAGCTGGAACAGGAGCTGGAGAATTGTTCGGATGCCTTTTTCAAGCCTCATAGATCTTATTTCATCAATCTGGCCCATGTGGAGAGGATCGGGAAGAAGGATGTGCGGATGGGGAATCAGCTGCTGGTTCCGATTGCCAGAGGAAAATGGGAGCCTTTGAATCAGGCATACTTAAGGTATTTCAGAGGGCAGAGTTTTTGACCGTAGGGATTTATTGACCGGACTTTGACCGGAGGAAGTACATCAGGGAGAATGTTTCATGATGCAGACGGGGATCTGGGCGCTGTGGCTGGTGCTGTACTGGCATGAGATAGAGCAGGTGGGGGATCCGGAAAAGGGGTATGGTAAAAGGATCGCGGTATGGGGCA
>OFFJ01001112.1_pt1 | contig 20658 bp, 21 predicted proteins | sample 1521261 | NCBI WGS metagenome assembly OFFJ01 (sample SAMEA3504122, study PRJEB24116) | mouse gut metagenome | biome: mouse gut; feature: mouse-associated habitat; material: faeces | place: Denmark | collected 2011 | reverse complement strand
CCCCCTATCCGCCCCAGGGACAGGGCGGCTATCCCCCCTACCCCATGTATCCCCCCTACTATATGTATCCGCCCCAGCAGCAGCCCGAGCCCGCCAAGCCCCCGGAGCCCAAGGTCATCAACGCCCAGCCGCCGCGGATGCAGCCCCTGGATCCGGAGGCCGCGCTGCCTGAGGAGCAGAAGCAGAATCTGGATCTGATTATGAACGTGTCCCTGGAGGTGGCCGTGGAAATCGGCCGCACCAGGCGGAAGATTCAGGACATCATCGCCTTTTCCAAGGGCTCCCTGGTGGTGCTGGATAAGCTGGCGGGCGATCAGGTGGACCTGCTGGTTAACGGCCAGTGCATCGCCCGGGGAGACGTGGTGGTGATCGACGACAACTTCGGCATCCGCATCACCGAAATTCTGCAAAAGCCTGACATCAACGAACTGACAAAAACCTAAAATTTGTCAGTATCAAATAACTAATTAAGAGAAGGAAAAGGTGCATTATAATGGCTAGAATTCTTTTGGTTGACGACGCCGCGTTTATGCGGAAGGTTATCAAGGACACCCTCAGCAAGGCTGGCTACACGGACCTCCACGAGGCGGTGGACGGCGCGGACGCCGTGGAGAAGTACAACTCCCTCAAGCCTGATCTGGTGCTCATGGACATCACCATGCCCAACATGGACGGCCTGGAGGCCCTGAAGGCCATCCGCGCCGCCGACGGCAACGCCAACGTGGTCATGTGCTCCGCCATGGGCCAGGAGACCATGGTTATCGACGCGATCCGCTCCGGGGCCAAGGACTTCATCGTCAAGCCCTTCAAGGGCGAGCGCGTGCTCAAGACCGTCACGTCCATCGTAGGCGAGCCTTGATCCCCCAGGAGGTCCTGTCTCTGCTGGGCATCCTGCTGGTGCTGGTCCTGGTGCTGGGCGGGTGCTACGCGTTCACCCGCTGGGCCGGGACGGGACTGGCGGGACGCTTCGGCGTGTCTCCGGCGGGCCGGCAGCTGCGGGTGCTGGAGCGCCTGACGGCGGGCCGGGACCAGTCTCTGCTGGTGGTCAAGGCCGCAGGACGGTATTTTCTCATTGGCAGTTCTCCCTCCGGCTTCTCCCTGCTGGCGGAACTGACGCAGGAGGAGGGGGCGCTGTGGGAGACGCCTCCCCCCTCGGACGGCGCGGCCAAGGCCCCGCCGGACTTCCGCAGTCTGCTCCGGCAGCTGCGTGAGAAGAAATAGAGAGAGGAGGCGCGAGAGCGTGACCGACGCGATCATCAACGTCAATGGCGACAGCGTCCAGATGCTGGACATTATGCTGCTGACCACAGTGCTGACCCTGCTGCCGTCACTGGTGGTCTTGATGACCTCCTTTACCCGGTATATCGTATGTCTCTCCTTTCTGCGCACCGCCATGGGCACCCAGCAGACCCCGCCGAACATGGTGCTGGTGGGAATGGCCCTCATTCTGACCCTGTTCACCATGACGCCCACGGTCAACAGCGTGCGGGAGGAGGCTCTGGACCCGTATACCGCCGGGGAGATCACCCAGGAGGAGTTCTTCGAACGGGCCCAGGGACCCCTGAAGGACTTCATGATCCGCAACACCCAGCTGTCCACCGTGCGCCTCTACTGCGACATGTCCGGCGTGGAAGCGCCGGAGACAGTGGAGGAGGCCCGGGAGCTGTCCATGCTGGTTATTGTACCGGCCTTTGTGACTACGGAGCTGAAAACCGCCTTTGAGATCGGCTTTCTGCTGTATATCCCCTTCATGCTCATCGACGTGATCGTATCCTCCACGCTGATGAGCATGGGCATGATTATGCTGCCGCCCTCCATGATCTCCACGCCCTTCAAGATCCTGCTCTTCATCCTGCTGGATGGCTGGCAGCTGCTGTTCTCGTCCCTGGTGGGCGGGATACACTAGGCGGGAAAGGAGCGGGTGAGCGATGGATACTGTGCTGATTACGGAGCTTCTGCGGGAGGGCGTGTGGGTGGTTATCAAGCTGTGCGCGCCCATGCTGCTGCTGAGCATGTCCGTGGGCGTGCTGCTGGCCATCTTCCAGGCCGTCACCCAGATCCACGAGCAGACCCTGTCCTTTATCTTCAAGCTGACGGTGGTGGTGCTGGTGCTGCTCATCGGCGGCGGATGGATGATGGAGACGCTGCTGGACTACGCCCGCAGGATCTTTGACCTGATGGTCAGTTAGGGGGCCAGTATGGACTGGTCTGAGCTGACCCTGTTTTTGCTGATCCTGGCCCGGATGAGCGGCTGCGTGCTCTTTAACCCCCTGCTGGGGCGGCAGAGCGTGCCCGGCATCGTGAAAAGCGGGCTGATTTTGCTGCTGGCGGTGACAGCGGCCGCCATGACCGAGTACCGGCCGGCTGTGCCGGACACGCTGCTGGAGATGGCGGTGCTGCTGCTGCTGGAGATGGGCCTGGGATATATCCTGGGCCTGGTGGTGAACGTCTTCTTCATCATCCCGCTGGTGGGCGGAGAGCTCATCGACGTGCAGATGGGTATGAGCATGGGCAAGACCTATGACCCGGGCAGCCAGTCCTCGGTCTCCGTCACCGCCACCATGCTCAACATCCTCATGATGCTCCTGTTCCTGGCAGCCAATGGGCACCAGACGCTGCTGCGCATCTTCCTGGTCTCCGGGGAGATCGTCCCCTTCGGCACCGTGGCCCTGGGGGAGACGGTGTACGCAGCGGTGGTGGAGCTGTTCCTGGACTGCGTGCTCATGTCCATCAAATTGTGTATGCCTGTGCTGGCGGCGGAGCTGCTGGGACAGGTGGGCATGGGCATCCTGATGAAGGTGATTCCGCAGATCAACGTATTTGCTATCAACATTGAGCTGAAGGTCATTATCGGACTGAGCCTGCTGCTGGTGCTGATGGCCCCCTTCAGCGAGTTTTTGCTGGAGGCGGAGAGTACCATGCTGCGGGCGCTGCGCTCCCTGCTGCCGCTGATGGCGGGCTAGGGCGGCACTGCGTGATTCCACGTGTCCGTTCTGGGGGCGGATTTTCGCACTACTCCGAAAAATCTTGAAATACACGCAATATTTCCTCGATTTTTTGCCTTGCCGGGCGTAGAATGATCTCCCCAGCCTGAACACGCTGATTTCATCGGTCCTTCCTCGGCAAGAAGAGGGGCGAAAGGGGGGAGCAAGCGGTGGCCGGCGACAAGACCGAAAAAGCAACACCAAAAAAGCGGCGTGACGAACGAAAAAAAGGTAACGTCATGATGAGCAAGGACGTGGTGGCCGTGTCCACCCTCCTGGGCAGTCTGGTGATGCTGAAGCTGATGGGCGGCGTTGTGGTGGAGCAGGCGGACAGCCTGTTTGCCACCTGCTTCTACTATATCAACGGAAACTACGCGGGGATGCTGCCCACCATTCTCCGGGAGCTGTCCGCCAAATGCATGACAACGGTGGCCGTCGTGGCGGGACCCTTTCTGGGGGTCACGGCTATGCTGGCCATCACAGCAACCTTCGCCCAGACGCGGCTGCTGGTGACGGGGGAGTCCCTCAAGCCCAAGTTCAGCCGCGTCAACCCTCTCCAGGGGTTCAAGCGCCTCTTTTCCCTGCGCAGCGTGGTGGAGGCCGTCAAGAGCCTCCTCAAGATCATTATCCTGCTGTACCTGATCTACAACTACTTTACCAGCGTAGTCACCGGGTTTGCCCGGTTCCTGGATATGGAGCTGAGCCAGGCCTGCTCCATCCTCTACAACGACATCTTTACCTTGATGCTCCAGGTGTGCGTGGCCTTCATCATCCTGGCCGCGGCGGACTACCTCTACCAGTGGTGGGACTACGAGCGGCAGTTGCGCATGAGCAAGCAGGAGATTAAGGAGGAGTACAAACAGACCGAGGGCGATCCCCAGGTCAAGGGCAAGATCAAGGAGATCCAGCGCCGCCGGGCCCAGCAGCGGATGATGCAGCAGGTGCCTGGCGCGGACGTGGTCATCCGTAACCCCACCCACGTGGCCGTGGCCCTGCGCTACAAGCCCGACAAGGATCAGGCGCCGGTGGTGGTGGCCAAGGGCCTGGATGAGCTGGCCCTGCGGATCGTCAAGGTGGCCGAGGAGAATCAGGTTGCCGTGGTGGAGAACGTGCCTCTGGCCCGTTCCCTGTTCGCGGAGACGGACCTGGACCGGGAGATCCCTCCCCAGTTTTACGGCCCCGTGGCCGAGGTGCTGGTCTACGTGCTCAAGCTGGACCAGGAGCCCCCATCCAACCCGTGAGAGTTAAAACGGACCCTGATTTTTTATGATGCCTTTCATTCGAAAATTCCCGCCTCTCCGGCGGTTTTCCCCCATAATTCCCGGAAACACTGACAGGAAAGGACAGAATGCATGAAGCGAATCCTCCAAAACGCCATAGCGCTGGCAGTGGTCATTATTGTCCTTTTTATCGTCGTGCCCCTGCCCACGCAGCTGCTGGACATTCTGCTGGTGGTCAACATCTCCCTGTCCATGCTCATCCTGGTCATCACCATGACCGTGGCGGACGCGCTGGACTTCTCCATCTTCCCGTCCCTGCTGCTGATTACCACCCTGTTCCGACTGGGACTGAACATCTCCACCACCCGGCAGATTCTGGGCAACAACGGCCAGGCCGGCGCGGTGATCCGGTCCTTCGGCAACATGATTACCCAGGGGAACATCGTCCTGGGCTTCATCATCTTCCTGATTATCGTGCTGGTGCAGATGATCGTGGTCACCAAGGGCGCGGAGCGCGTATCCGAGGTGGCGGCCCGATTCACCCTGGACGCCATGCCCGGCAAGCAGATGGCCATTGACGCGGACCTCAGCTCCGGCCTCATCGACGAGCAGGGGGCCAAGGCCCGCCGGGCCAAGATCCAGAAGGAGGCCGACTTCTACGGCGCCATGGACGGCGCCACCAAGTTCGTCAAGGGCGACGCCACCCTGGGCCTCATCGTTACGGCCATCAACTTTGTGGGCGGTCTGATCCTGGGCGTGACCATGGGCGGCATGGAGCTGAGCGCGGCCCTGTCCACCTACTCCATCGCCACCATCGGCGACGGCCTTGTCTCCCAGATTCCCTCCCTGATGATCTCCACCGCAACCGCTATGGTGGTCACCCGAACCGTCTCTGACGGCAGCCTCAACGACGACGTGGTCCGCCAGTTCGGCAGCCAGCCCCGGGCCATCCTCACGGCCGGTCTGGTGGTGGCCCTGCTGGGCCTGATCCCCGGCACGCCCCACGCGGCGCTGCTGATCGTAGGCGCGGGCCTCAGCGCCGCCGGCTGGTTCATGAGCACACGCCTGGACCGGGAGAAGGCGGAGGAGGAGGCCGCGGCCCTGGCGGAGGAGACCGCCCCGGCGGAGGAGATGGTCCCCAACGCCGCGGACTATTACAAGGATATCAACAACGTCTACAGCCTTCTGACAGTGGACCCCATCGAGATGGCCTTCGGCTACAGCCTTCTCCCCATGGTGGATGAGAACAACGGCGGCAAGCTCATCGGGCGCAACGCCCTCTTCCGCCGGCAGTACGCCCAGGATATGGGAGTTGTCATCCCCTCCATCCGCTTCCACGACTCCTCCGCACTGGGCACCAACCAGTACGTCATCAAGATCAAGGGCGAGGAGGTGGCCCGGGGGGAGATCCTGGTGGACTACTTCCTGGCCCTGGAGCCGGCCAATCCCACCGGGGAGATCGACGGCATTGAGACCGTGGAGCCAGCCTACGGCATCCCCTCCCGGTGGATTCTGCCGGAGAACAAGGAGATGGCCGAGATCTACGGCTATACGGTCATTGACCCCCTGAGCGTCATGCAGACCCACTTGAGCGAGGTCATCCGCTCCCACGCCCACGAGCTGCTGGGCCGGGCGGAGGTGATCCAGCTGGTGGAGAACCTCAAGCGCACCTCTCCGGAGGTGGTGGAGGAGACGGTGCCCGCGCTGCTCTCCTACGCCCAGCTGGAGCGCATTCTCCGCAACCTCCTGCGGGAGGGGGTCCCCATCCGGGACCTGGGCACCATCCTGGAGACAGCCGGCACGGCCCTGGCCACAACCAAGGATCTGGATATGGTCAGCGAGAACATCCGCGCCGCCCTGGCCCGCACCATCACCCGCCGCTTCTGCGAGCACGGGCAGCTGCGGGTGGTCACCCTGGACGCGGAGGTGGAGAAGCGTGTCATCTCCTCTCTGAGCAAGAACGAGCAGGGCATCTATCTGGCCATGGGACCGGATCTCATGCAGCAGATCATCACCCAGCTGGCGGAGTACATCAAGAAGTTCAACGACCTCAGCCAGACGCCCATTGTCCTGACCAGTCAGGTCATCCGCATCTACTTAAGCAGGATGCTCTCCCAGTTCTACCCCAACCTGTACGTGCTGGCCTTCAACGAGATCACCAGCGACGTGCAGATCCAGTCCCTGGGCAACGTGACGCTGCCCCGCGACGCCGCCGGGCGGCCTGAGAGAAGGGCGGCGGCGGTATGACGGGCCCGGGGAACCAGCCGGAGCTCCGGACGCTCTCCTATACCCAGGCGGAGCTGGACGCCATGAGCAAGGAGGATCTCCTCCTGCTCTACAAGAGCAGCGGCTGTCAGGACCTGAAGTGGCCCCTGGCCCTGCGGTACGTGGGGCTGGTGAAGTCCATCGCCCTCCAGGTGCGGGGCATCTACTCCAGCTTTGCCCAGGTGGACGACATCATCAACGAGGGCGTGCTGGCCCTGGTGGGGGCTGTCGACAAGTTTGACCCAGACAAGGGCATCAAGTTCGAGACCTTTGTCTCCAAGCGGATCCGGGGGGCGGTGATTGATCTGGCCCGCCGGCAGGACTGGGTGCCCCGCAGCGTGCGGCGGAAGGCCCGGGAGATTGACCAGGCCAGCGTGGAGCTCTTTGCCGAGCTGGGCCGCTACCCCACAGACGAGGAGATCGCCGGGCGGCTGGGCATCACCCAGGACCAGTACCAGGAGGACCTGGCCAACTCCTCCCTGTGCAACATCCTCTCCCTGGACTCCATCTTCGACGATCCGGAGCAGGGGGGCATGGACGTGCCCGACAGCGGCTCTGTGGGCCGGCCGGAGGACTCCCTGCTGCGCAGGGAGCTGCTGGACACCCTGACAGAGGGCATCACCTCCCTGCGGGAGAACGAGCAGCTGGTGGTGTCCCTGTACTACAAGAAAAACCTCAGCATGAAGGAGATCGCCCAGGTGATGGAGGTCAGCGAGCCCCGCATCTCCCAGATCCACTCCCGGGCCATCCAGAAGCTGAAGCTGTACATGAATCGCTACATCAACGGGGAGGCCTAGGCCGGCCCCACGCAAGAGAGGAGTGCCAACACAATGTTCAAGGGCTTCTATCAGCTCACCTCGGGGATGCTCTCCCAGGGCCGGCGGCTGGACGTGGTGAGCCACAATATGACCAACATCTCCACCGCAGGCTACAAGGCGGAGCGCTACACCGACAGCACCTTCGAGGAGGTGATGATCAGCCGGGTGGGCAACAAGGACAAGACCCAGACCCAGGAGATCGGGCAGGAGACCTTCATCCTGGCCCCCAGCCGGCTCTACACGGACTACGAGCAGGGCGCGCCGGAGGAGACCACGCTGCCCCTGGACTTCTGCATCCAGGGGGAGGGGTTCTTCGCCATCTCCCGGGACGGGGAGATCGGCTACACCCGCTCCGGCGCCTTCACCCTGGACGACGAGGGCTATCTGTGCCTGGCCGGACAGGGGCGGGTGCTGGACAACCAGGGCCAGGAGATCGGCCTGCCCACGGACGATCTGTACGTGGATAAGTTCGGCGGGCTCTACAGCAACACCAACCGCAACTACTTCGCCACCCTGGGGGTGTACGCCTTCCCGGACAACCAGGAGCTGGAGCAGAACGACCGGGGCCTCTACGTGGGCCAGGGCGCGGCCCTCAGCGAGGACTACACCATCCTCCACGGCTTTGTGGAGCGGTCCAACGTGAACATGGTCCAGGAGATGGTGGCCATGATGACTACCCAGCGGGCCCTCCAGAGCGCGGCCCAGATTACCCAGATTTACGATCAGGTGATTACCCGGGCCACCACGGAGCTGGGACGGCTGGGGTAAGAGATAAGCGGAGATAGACGGCATTGAGCGCCGAAAACAGGGAAAGGGAGGCTTGATGGGCCATGAATATGTCATTTTACAGCGCCGCAGTAGGCGCGTACCAGCAGAATCTTCGCATGAACGTACAGGCCAACAACATCGCCAACGTGAACACCCAGGGCTTCCGGGCGGAGCGGGTGGCCTTCGGCCAGCTGATGAACCGGGACGTCAACGGCATTGACGGAGTGCAGCTGCCCAAGGGCACCGGCACCCGGGTGATCCAGGCCACGCCGGACCACTCCACCAGGGGCTACATAGACACCGGGCGGCGGTTTGACTTTGCCATCAACGGCAAGGGATTCTTCGCCCTCTATGACCCCGCAGACGGAGAGATCTCCTACAGCCGGGACGGCTCCTTTATGGCCGCAGAGTTCCTGGTGCCGCCGGAGGAGGGCGCGGAGCCCGACAAGGACGGCGAGGAACCCCAGCCCACCTCCGTGTGGCGGCTGAGCGACAACGAGGGCCGGTGCGTGCTGGACCCCCAGGGAAACTTCATCGTCATTGACCTGGAGGACAAGGACGCGCCCCTGGAGCTGGGCGTATTCGACTACGCCATTCACGAGGGCATGCTCCACGCGGACAGCTCCCGCTTTGTGGCCACGGAGCGCAACGGCCAGCTCTACATGGGCACGGGAGAGGTCAAGCGGGGGCTGCTGGAGATGAGCAACACGGACATTGCCACGGAATTTGTGAAGGTCATCGAGTCCCAGCGGGCCTACGGCTATGCACTGAAAATGATGCAGACCTCCGACGAGATCGAGACCACCATCAACGGCCTGAGAGGCTAACGGGGAGGCAGCTATGGAGATAAAAAACTTTGACGAGCTCAGCTCCCTGGAGATCGACACCCTCCGGGAGATTGGCAGCATCGGCACGGGCAACGCCGCCACGGCCCTGAGCCAGATGATCGGCAAGGAGGTGCGCATCACCCTGCCGGAGGTGCGCATCATGGGCTACAACGAGGCCATCGAGTGGATCGGCGGACCGGAGCAGGTGACGGCCGGCGTGCTGGTGGGCATGAGCGGCCAGATGAGCGGCGTGATGCTCTCCGTGCAGAAGCTGGGCTTTATCAACCTGGTGCTGGAGCAGATGCTGGGCCATCCCATTGAGGACTACCACCAGCTCGACGAGCTGGGGAAATCCACCCTGGTGGAGGTGGGCAACATCATGATCTCCACCTTTATCAACGCCCTCTCCGGGCTGTCGAACATCTCGGTGAGCCTGACCGTGCCCGCCTTTGCGGTGGATATGCAGGGGGCCATTCTCTCGGTCCCCATGGCGGCCTACGGCGGCATGAGCGACTATCTGATGACCATTGGGGGAAACTTTGTGTGCGAGGAGGAGCAGGTCCCCTGCCGCCTGCTTCTTTCGCCGGACCTCGGATCTCTTAATTTCTTACTGAAAAAGCTGGGCGTTGCGGAATGAACGATAAAATTACGGTTGGGATTGCGGACATGAAGATAGCCCAGGGCTCCGGCATCCTGATCACCTATGCTCTGGGCTCATGTATCGGCCTGTGTTTCCACGATCCCCGGCTGAAGCTGGGGGCGCTGCTGCACATTATGCTGCCGCTGAATATGGAGACAGGCAGAAAAAATCCCATGAAATACGCGGACACCGGCATCAGGGAAACCCTGCGGCAGCTGGAGGCGAAGGGGGCCTCCAAGAGCCGGATGACGGTGAAGATTGCCGGCGGGGCCAAGATGTTCGAGGTCAACGGCGGCAATCTGGGAAATATCGGACAGCGGAATATTGAGAGCGTCCACCTCATCCTCCGCAAGGAGGGCATCCGCCTGATGGCGGAGGACGTGGGGGGCACGGTGGCCCGCACCCTGCTCTTTGACGTGGTCAGCGGCCAGGGGTGCATCCGCTCCTACGGACGGCAGGACGTGCTGTTCTAGGGACAGCACCCAGGAGAAAAGCGAATTTTATAGTAGATAGGAGTGTCAGTCATGGCTGAGATGCAAAACAACAAGATCTTATTGGAGTCCGGCACCAATGAGATGGAGATCATGGAGTTTACCATTGGGGGCAATCTGTACGGCATCAACGTGGCCAAGGTCAAGGAGATCATGATCTCTGCCGCGGTCAAGCCCATGCCCCATGCCCACCCGGCGGTGGAGGGCATCTTCAAGCCCCGAGACGCTGTTATCACGGTGGTGGATCTGCCCAAGTACCTCTACGGCGAGTCCAGCGGGAAGGGGGAAAAGGACATCTTTATCATCACCAATTTCAACAAGATGTTCATCGCCTTCCGCGTCCACGCGGTGGTGCGCATCAGCCGCATCTCCTGGACGGACATCCAGAAGCCGGACAAGACCGTGTCCGGCGGCGCGGAGGGCGTGGCCACGGGCATCGCCCAGTGCGGCGACGAGCTGGTCACCATCCTGGACTTTGAGCGCATTGTGGCGGAGATCGCCCCGGAGACCTCCATCCAGATCGAGGAGATCGACACCCTGGGCCCCCGCAGCCGCAACGATCAGCCCATTTGGGTGGCGGAGGACTCGGTGTTGCTCTCGAAGATGATCGAGAGCTCCCTGCGCAAGGCGGGGTATGTGAACCTGCGCATGTTCCCCAACGGCCGGGAGCTGTGGGACGCGCTGTGCGAGCTGCCGGCGGGGGAGAACCTGGACAGCAGGGTTTCCCTGGTGATCACCGACATTGAGATGCCCCAGATGGACGGCCACCGCCTGACCAAGCTGATTAAGGACAACCAGCGCTTCCAGGCCATTCCCCTGATTATCTTCTCCTCCCTTATCAGCGAGGAGATGCGCATCAAGGGCCGCCAGCTGGGGGCGGACGAGCAGCTGACCAAGCCGGAAATCGGCCATTTGGTGGACGTGATGGACCACCTGCTGGCCCGGGCGGCGGAGCAGAAGGCCGCCAAGTAGGAGCAGGGGAAGGAGACGTACTATGGCGAACAACAGCAAATATATCGTCCGGCAGCCCATCAAGGACCTCCAGGGCAAAATCCTGGGGTACGAGATCCGCTACGCCGGAGAGGACAAGGCCTACGACGGCGGCGAGAGAGGAAACGACTTTGCCGCCGCGGACATGATCTACAGCTTTTTGACCCAGAATGCGGGCAAGGCGCTGAAGGACGGTGTGAACTTTATGACGTTCACCACCAACCTGCTGATGAAGCAGGCGCCCCGGCTCTTCACTCCCGGCGATCTGGTGATCCAGGTGGACGACAGCGTCATCATTCACCCCTTGGCGCTGCGTTTTGTGGAGCGCTACGCCCAGAACGGGTACAAGGTGGCGGTCAATGAGTTCCAGTTTTCGCCCCGGTATATCTCCCTTTTGGATAAATTCGACTATATCAAGATCAACTTCAAGACCACCAGCGACTCCGCCATCCGCAGCATTGTGGAGATGGCCCACGGCATGGGCAAGAAGTGCGTAGCCACCTGCGTGGATGACGAGGATCTCTATCAGAAGACCTTCGTGATGGAGGTGGACGCCATGGAGGGCCGGTATGTGGCGGAGCAGATGTTCACTGCCGTCCACTCCAGCGGGTATCTCCAGAGCAACTTCTTCCGCCTGATGGTGGCCATCACCAAGGATGAACCCAATGTGGAGGAGATCGAGCAGATCATCTCCATGGACGCCACCCTGACCTACAGCCTGCTGCGGATCGTCAACTCGGCCTATTTTGCCCTGCGCAACCGCGCCACGGACGTGCATCAGGCCATTGTGGCCCTGGGTCTGAGCCAGCTGCGCCAGTGGATCTACCTGCTGGGCACCGCCGACGCACAGGGCGAGCTGGACGCGGGCCAGGAGGAGATGCTCAAGCTGTCCCTCACCCGCGCCACCTTTGCCAGCGAACTGATGAAATATGCCAAGGATATGCCCATTTCCCGGAACGACGCGTACCTGATGGGCATGTTCTCCACCCTTACCTACCTGATTGCCGCGCCCATGGAGGAGATTCTGGCGGATATCCCCGTGGCGCAGCCGGTGAAGGACGCGCTCATCAACCACGAGGGGCGCTGCGGCGTACTCTATGACCTGGTCATCAACTATGGCCGGGCGGACTGGGCCGCAATCGGCGAGCAGGCCAAGGAGCTGGGGCTCCCCGAAGACCAGCTGGCGGACATCTATTTCCGCTGCGTGGAAGAGGTAAACCGGATCTGGCAGCAGTTGATGGACACCAGTGGAGTGAACTGAAAAAGAGAGACCGGACCAGCCGCGGCAGAGCGGCTGATCCGGTTTTTTTGAAGGAGATATCAAATTCCGCTGACCCGTTTCTCACGAGAGAAGGGCGATTTACGCAATAAACGCCGTCACTGGATGTCATCCTTGTCGTGGCGGGGATGGTCCATGACCACCTTGCAGGCCTTGGTGAGCTGGGCAAAGATGGTGCTGTTGAAGCGGCTCTCATATACGGTGAGCATACCGTTGACCTCCGCACGGCGGACCACGATATAGGCCGGCTGCAAATTGGTCAGGGTCAGCGCCTTCACATCGACGGTGCAGCGTTTACAGGGACACAGTCCGAACATATTGATATAGCGGGGGGCCTTGGCCTCCACTAAGGACTCCATCACGTTCACCACCACCAGCTCGTCAGGGTCCGGCTTGGGCGCGGGTTTGGGCTCCGGCTTGGGCGCGGGCTTCGGTTCAGGCTTGGGCTCCGGGATGGGCTCAGGGGCGGGCTCCGGCGCAGGGGGAGCGGCGGGTTCCGGGGGAGTCTCGGGTTCCGGGACGGGCTCTGGCACTGGCTCCGGCACAGGCTCAGGGACGGGCTCCGGCACTGGTTCAGGCACAGGCTCGGGGACGAGCTCGGGCGCTGGTGCAGGCTCAGGGGTAGTCTCGGGGATGGGCTCCGCTGCCGGCTCCAGGACAGCTTCCGGCACAGCCTCGGGAGCAGGTACGGGCGCGGGGATAGGCTCCGGTACGGCTTCGGAAACGGTTTCCGGCTCCGGGATAGGCTCCCGCGCGGGCTGGGGGATGGGATCAGCCGCCGGTTCCGGCGCAGAATCGGCCGCAGGCGTCAGGCCCGCCTCGGCCAGCAGCTCGCTCTCCAGAGCGTCCTTGATCTGCAGGGAAATCTGGGCGTCGTTGGAGCGGGCAACCTCCAGAATAGGGGGCGCAAGGGGCAGGGAGGGACCTTCCGCCGCCTCCGCCTGGGGCGGGACGGCGTCCGTCTCCGCTGGCGGGACCTGGGGCGCGTCGACAGCTGGCGTCTCCTTCTCCCCGCCCGGCGCGGTAAGCAGATTGAGCACATGGGCTGTTTTATTGCTTTTGGCGCCTTTCTTCGCTGTTGCCATAGTGCGTTTTCTCCTTAGGTGTTACTGGACGGCAAGTCCACCGCCCGGGATGATCTCGTCAATGAGGGCGCGGAAATCCTCCGCCGGCTTGGACGAGGGGGCGTAGCTGAGCACGCTCTCCCCGTGGGCGGGCGCCTCCGCAACGGAGACGCTGGTGCGGATTTTGGCCTGGAACACCCGCGTGTCCAGCTGTTCGGCAATCTGTCCCGCCATCTCCAGCACCTCCCGGTTGAGGGTGAAGCGCTGGTTGTACTTGTTGAGCAGGATGCCCAGCACCTTCAGCCGGGAGTTATAGCAGCGGCGGACCGTGTCGATGGTCTCCCGGATCTGGGCCACCCCCAGAAGACTGAGGATCTCCGGGGCCATGGGGATGACCAGGCCGTCGGCCACCACGTAGGCGTTCACCGTCAGCACGTTCAGGGCCGGCGGGGTGTCCACGATGATGAAGTCATAGTCGTCCTGGAGCTCGCTGAGCGCGTTTTTCAGCAGGAACTCCCGGCCCGGCCGGTTGAACTCCAGCTCCGCCGCAGACAAAAGGATGTTGGATGGCAGAATATCGCCGCAGCTGGACGGGACGATAACCTCCCGCACCGGGCGGGAGCCCTTCATCACGTCGTATATGGTGGCGCAATTATCAATATCCAATCCCAGGCAGAAGCCCAGACTCCCCTGGGGGTCCAGGTCCACGCCCAGCACGCGCCGGCCCATCTGATGCAGCCCGGCCAGCAGGGCGCAGGCGGTGGTGGTCTTGCCCACGCCGCCCTTCTGATTGGTGATCGCAATAACAGCAGACAAAATATCCCCTCCGTCATGTAAAATCTTTTCTGCAACTCTTAACTTTACTATACTATGTGACGATAAAAAAGTACAGAGGGATTTTCTTTTTTTCTTAGAAATTTGAAAAAAAGATTGACAAAAAAACTACGAGTAAAGGAGCGATCGTTATGGCATCCGTCAGCAGAGCCGGCGGCAGCAGCTATACCAGCAGCCTGTATAACAGCGCGAACATCATCAGTGGTCTTGCCAGCGGAATGGACACCGAGGGCATGATCGAAAGCTTGGTTCAGAGCTATCAGACCAAGCTCCAGAACCTGAGCAACAAGTCCACCAAGATCGGCTGGAAGCAGGAGGCCTACCGCAGCATCATCAACAAGATGACTGCCTTCTCCAACAAGTACACCTCCTATATGTCCAGCACAAACCTCATGTCCAGTTCCTTCTTCAACAACGCCATCAAGGTGAAGGCCACGGGGGGCAAAAACGCGGAGTTTGTCACCGCCAGCGGCAGGACGGACAGCGACGTTCGCCTCAACAGCGTCTCCCAGCTGGCCAGCGCCGCCCGCTATGTCACCAGCAGCAATCTGGCCGGCAAGGGGGAGGATTTCTCCATTGAGGCCGACGACGCCGTCAACCTGAATGGCGATGTGACCCTGAGCACCTTCTCCGGGTCCCTGAGCCTGGCCTACGGCGGCAAGAACGTGAGCATCTCCTTCAACGAGGCCACGGACCTTGTTCAGACCAACTACGACAACCCCAACAAGGCCGAGGCCCTGGCGGAGATGATTAACAAGAAGCTGGCGGACCAGAAGATCACCCTGTCCAACGGCGAGACCGTCTCCGCGTCGGAGTGCATCGCCGTCAAGGTGGACACCAATCCCAACGGGAGCGGCACGATCTCCTTTGAGGATAAGCGGAACGCCGGCAACAGCGTGTATATCTCCTCCGCCAGCAGCTCCATCAAGGACACCTTCGGACTGGGCGAGCTGAAGGACCCCAAGGAGAATCAGGTCAAGTCCTTCCACATCTCCAGCGGCACCGATCTGACCAAGACCATGAATACCGCCGAGTACCTCTCCGGCAAGTCCATGAACATCAGCCTGGACGGCTCGTCCAAGAGCATCAAGCTGCCGGAGATCGTCAAGAAGGACGACGGCACCTATAAGATCAAGAACGGCACCGACGCGTCGGGGAAGGATATTGAGCTTGACTTCAACGCCAAGAACTACACCGACGCCCTCAACACCTCCCTGAAAAAGGCCTTCGGCGGCAAGGTCAGCGTGGAGAATCTGGCTGCCGACGACGCGAAGCCGGACAGCATGGAGCTCCAGCTGAAGTTCAACGCGCCTGAGAACTCCAATCTGATCATCAACGCCGACGCGGGCGAGAAGCTGGGCATCGGCACCGTGGCCACCAACTACCTCAACACCAGCAAAACCCTGGAAGATCTGTTGTCCGATCACAAGTGGGAGACCATGAAGGACGAGGACGGCAACACCGTCGACAAGCCGGAGGACTTCTTCCTCAACGGCGTGAAGATCGGCAGCTACACTAAGGACACCAAGCTGTCCGACATTATGAGCGACATCAACGCCAACAGCGAGGCCGGCGTGAAGGTCAGCTACTCCAAGACCGCCCGCGAGTTCGTGTTCACCTCCAAGGAGACCGGCTCCCAGGCCGAGATCAATATTGACGGCGGTCTGGCGGAGGAGATTTTCGGCTCCACCAAGCTCCCGGAGAAGAGCCCGGTCTCCTTTGGCGAGGCCTATGGCGTCCTTCCGGGTGGCGAGGATGTTACGTTCTCCTTCGAGGGTGTATCAGCCGCGGTGGAGTTCCATGTCAATCCGGAAGACTCAATGGAGGACGTTGCCGCCTCACTGAATACCAAGATGATGAATAACGGCATAACGACTTCCTACAATAAATACACTGGCCAGTTAGAGGCAACCGACAAGAACGGCAAAAAGATTGACATGAAGATGACTGCCGGATCGAGTGAACTTAAGTTCAATACGAAGTATAAGCCCGACGTCAACTACACCCCCGGCCAGGACGCCAAGTTCTCTGTCACCATCAACGGCACCACCATGGACATGGTCCGCTCCACCAACGACGTGGACATTGACGGCATGACCATCAACTTCAAGAAGGAGTTCGAGGACGACGGCGTGGGCGTCACCTTTGAGCGCTCCACCGACTCCGACAAGATCGTGGACGCCGTCCGCTCCATGGTGGACGACTACAACGAGATGATGGCGGAGATCCGCACCCAGTACGCCACCCTGCCCGCCAAGGGCTCCGGCGGCTCCTTCAAGACCTACGAGCCCCTCACCGACGAGGAGCGGGCCTCCATGAGCGAGAGCGCCATCAAGAACTACGAGGACAAGGCCAAGCAGGGCCTGCTCTTCGGGGACAGGAACCTCTCCAACCTCTACGAGCGGATGCGCAACGTGTTCAGCGTAGGCGGCGAGGACGGCGCGATGCTCAGCAAGATCGGCATCTCCGTGGGCTTTGACAGCACCACCGGCGCAACCTCCCTGACCCTGGACGAGGGTAAGCTGCGGGACGCCCTGGACAACGATCCCGACGCGGTGGCGGATCTGTTCACCAAGAGCAAGGAGAGCGGCGCTTCCACCAACGGCCTGATGCAGGGCATGAAGACCGAGCTGGACCGCTACGCCGGCCTCACCGGCGCCACCAAGGGCATCCTGGTCCAGCAGGCGGGCACGCCCCTCAACTCCCTGTCCCTCATGAACAACGAGTGGCAGAAGGAGATAGACAACATTTCCAACGAGATGGAGAAGTGGCAGGATAAGCTGGAGAGCCAGGTGGACCGCTATACCAGCATGTTCAGCAAGCTGGAGGTCCTCATCAATCAGATGAACTCCCAGAGCTCCACTCTGGCCGGACTGATGGGCGGCGGCTGATCCCCGGAATAGAAAGGAACGGTATCCCATATGGATAGGAGAGGCTATCAGCAGTACAAGCAGCAATCCGTCAATTCCATGACCCCCGGCGAGCTGCTGCTGCTGCTGTACGACGAGCTGGTCAAGCGGGCGACAATGGCCTCCATCTCGCTGGACAAGGGGGATTTCCCCAGCTTTGAGATGGCTGTGGACCGGTGCGTGGACATCGTCACCTATTTGGACGAGACGCTGGATCATAAATACCCCATCAGCGGCGAGCTGAGCCGGCTGTACGAGTATTTCACCTACCAGCTGGGCCGGATCAAGATCGGCCGGAACAAGAAGGAGCTGGAGAGCCTGCGGCCTATGCTGGCGGACCTGCGGGACGCCTTCCACAGCGCGGAGAAGGACGCGGGCAGCCAGGGGAAGAGTGATCTGGTATGACCGGCAGCGAGTGGATGGATCTGACCGTTCTGGAGAGAAAGAAGTACAACTACCTCGGCGAGGTGCTGGATCTGACGCAGCAGCTGGCGGAGAGCCTGGAGCGCAGCGATCAGGTGTCCGCACGCATGATCCTGGCCATGCGCCAGGACCCCATCCTCCATCTGGGAGAGATCGACCAGGCATCTCAGGCCCGCCGCCGGGATCTGACCCAGGAGGACCGCGAGCGGGCGGAAGCCCTGCTGAAGGGCGCGCAGCCACGCAGCAATGAGGAGCGGACCTTCCTGGAGCAGGCGGGCAGAACCCGCCGCCTGCTGGAGCGGGTGGTGGAGCTGGACCGCCGGGTCAGCCTTCAAATGGCGGGAGACAACTCCTTTTATAAGAAAAAATAGACAGCCATGTCTGTTCCGCCGGCCGGCGCCGGCGGGACAGGCATGGTTGCGAGACGTAGTCCGGACCGCCGGACACGATCCCTTTATCACGATTTCCCGGTAAGGGGAAGTCGAGAGGAGCCACAGCAGCATGGCGGAAATTCGTCTGGAAAATGTATCAAAGCGATATACGGAAGACAAGCGCACGATGTATGCCGTGCGCGAGGTGAATCTCACCATCACCCAGGGGGAGTTCGTATTCCTCATCGGCAGCAGCGGCGCGGGCAAGAGCACTCTGCTGCAGCTGATTGGGTCGGAAATCGATCCGGACGAGGGAGTGGTCTACCTCAACGATGTGAACATTGCCCGGCTCATCGGTCCCTGGCGGACCAGGGCCACCCGCTCCTTCGGCATTGTCAACCAGCAGTGCCAGCTCATCCGCAAGCGCACCATCGGCGACAACCTGCTGCTGGCGGCCAACGCGGGGGGGATGCTGCGCAGAAGCAAGAGCCGGCGGGCGGTGAAGAAGGCGCTGGGCATCGTGGGGCTGCCGGGGGTGGAGACCTACTACCCCGCGGAGCTGTCCATCGGGGAGTGCCGGCGGGTGGAGCTGGCCAGGGCGCTGATCAACAGTCCGCCCCTGCTGCTGCTCGACGAGCTGACAGCCAACCTGGATGACGACAACATCTGGGATCTGATGCATCTGCTCAACGAGCTGAACACCCGGGGCACCACCATTGTCATGGCCACCCACGCCAGTCAGTATGTGAACATCATGCGCCGCAGGGTGGTCACCCTGGTGGACGGCCGGGTGGCGGGCGATGTGAAGAACGGAAAGTACGGCGATATAGTGTGATGTTGTCCGGTTTTCCCACAAAACTGGCAGATTATGAGGGACGGGACGGTGGAAATGTGGAAGGCATGAAAAAGCCGATTGCCGGCGCTAACCAGCGCGGGCACCCCGGCGCTTGATCCGCGGAACGCGGCAGATACGTCATAAGAATTTTGGCAGCGCAGACCATCCGCGGCTGGGGAGGACCGGCGGCGGGAAAAAATAGGAGGAAAGCTACATATGAACTTCAAGAACATGTCCATCAGAAAAAGTCTGATTATAGGCTTTGGCACCACCATCCTCGTCTCTGTGGCCATCATCGTCGCCTCCCTGATTATGATGAGCTCCCAGAAGAGCGCCTATTCCGACATTATTGACCGGTACTTGGGGGCCAACAGCATGGTCTCTGAGTGCCGCATCGACTACAACATTGCCGCCCGCAGCCTGCGGGACGCGGTTATCTCCGGCGACACCAGCGGCCTGAGCAGCGTCACCGCCAAGCTTGACGAGCTCACCGCCCGCCTGTCCGAGCTGCGGAGCGTCTATCCCCTCAGCGACAAGACCCAGCTGGACACCTTTGTCCGCACGGTAGAGGAGTGGGAGACGGAGGCAAAGAACATTGCCGACACGGCCCGCACGGACCGCAACAGCGCGGCGGAGATGATCGTCTCCACCTGCACCCCCAAGCTGTCCGCCGCCGCCACGGCGGGCGACGCGGTGGCCTCGGAGCTGCAGGCGGCCCAGGCGCAGATCATCAATCAGCAGAACCGCAGCTCCACCATCGGCATCGTGATTATCATCGGCATAATGGTGATCGCCACGGCAGTGGTGCTCATGATGGCCTTTAAGATTATCCGCAGCATCGTGGAGCCCAGCGCCCAGGTCCGGGCCGCGCTGGCCGGATTCAGCCAGGGCAATCTGGACGTGCCCGTGCAGTTCAGGGGCACCAACGAGCTGGGCGAGATGTGCGACGCCCTGCGCACCAGCCAGCAGGTGCTCCACAGCGTCATTCAGGATATCTCCGGCACCACCGGCCAGATGGCCAAGGGCAACTTTGACGTGGAGCTGACCGCCACCTTCCCCGGCGATCTGGCCCCCATCCAGCAGAGCGTGAACCAGTTCGTGCTGCGCATGAGCGAGACCATCTCCAACATCAGCCAGTCCGCCGATCAGGTGTCCGCCGGCTCCGAGCAGGTCTCCAACAGCTCCCAGTCCCTGGCCCAGGGCGCTACCGAGCAGGCCAGCGCTGTGGAGGAGCTCGCCGCCACCATCAACGATATCTCCGCCAACTCCAAGCAGACCGCCGCTTCCGCCGAGGAGGCCCGGGTCAGCGTGGGCCAGGCCGGCGAGCAGGTCCAGGCCAGCAACGACTACGTCAAGCAGCTCAACGTCGCCATGCAGAATATTTCCAGCACCTCCGAGGAGATCAGCAAGATCGTCGCTACCATTGAAACCATTGCCTTCCAGACCAACATCCTGGCGCTGAACGCCGCCGTGGAGGCCGCCCGCGCAGGTACCGCCGGCAAGGGCTTTGCCGTTGTGGCCGATGAGGTCCGCAACCTGTCCAGCAAGTCCGACGAGGCTGCCAAGGCCACCAAGGATCTCATTGAGAATTCCATCACCGCCGTCCGCGAGGGCGCTGACGTGGTGAGTAAAGTTACCGAGTCCTTGGAGAAGACCACCGTTCTGGCTGGCAGCGTGGTGCAGCTGATGGATCAGGTCACCGAGGCCGTGGAGAGCCAGACCACCGCGATCTCCCAGATCACCGAGGGCATCGACCAGATTTCCGCCGTGGTGCAGACCAACTCCGCCACCAGCGAGGAGTGCGCCGCCGCCAGCGAGGAGCTCAGCAGCCAGGCGAACATTATGCACCAGCTGATGGCTGAGTTCCAGGTGGGCAGCAAGGGCGCCTTCTCTGGAAGCGCGCCCCGGGTGACTCCCGTTGTTGACGCCGGCTGGTCCGA
>OFFJ01001097.1_pt1 | contig 20829 bp, 19 predicted proteins | sample 1521261 | NCBI WGS metagenome assembly OFFJ01 (sample SAMEA3504122, study PRJEB24116) | mouse gut metagenome | biome: mouse gut; feature: mouse-associated habitat; material: faeces | place: Denmark | collected 2011 | reverse complement strand
TAATATAATATAAAACTGTGATGCTTTTAATTAAGCATCGCAGTTTTAATATAACTATATGTTTTAATGTATAGGGAGAAAAAATGGAGAAAAAATACAGAAAAAGAGTGTGTTTATGTATTAGTTTATTTATTATTTGCATTTTGGGTGGATTTACAGTACATAATCTTATGTTTGAAGATTGCAATATCGAATATGAAGACCTTAATACCGACCATAAAACTGATATGACTAAAAAAAAAGAATACCAAAAGGCTGATTTAGAAATGAAGTTACAAGATTCAATCCAGTTGATAGCTGAAGGAAGCAATCCTTTGGTCAGCATACATAATTTTGATGTAGCAGATCATTCAGAGACTACTGTGGCTGTAACATTATATACAGAGTCGTGTAATGAAATTTCAGAAGAATCGCGAATAGCAATCGAAAATCTGATATTAGGAAGTTTCAATGGAATCTTAAGAGATAATATTTCTATAGACATCGAATATACAGAAAAAGAGTGAAAGGCAGATTATAAATATGAAGACAAAGATAGAGGAAGTTCTTCCGGCTCAGATAGAGAAAAGAAGCTTTGAGATCATTACGCAGGAGTTAGAGGAACTGGGAATCGCGCTGCATGGGAGTCAGGCGCCGGTCATTAAGCGTTGTATCCATACAAGTGCCGATTTTGACTATGCGAAAAATCTTGTGTTCTCAGAGGGAGCTGTAAAGAAAGCGCTTCGGGCGCTGCGGGAGGGAGCTTCTATTGTGACGGATACGCAGATGGCATATTCCGGGATCAATAAGAAACGTCTGGCAGAGTACGGTGGGGAAGTCTACTGCTTTATGGCCGATGAAGATGTGGCTGAAAGAGCAAAGCTGGAAAACACCACAAGGGCCGCAGCCAGCATGGAAAAAGCATGTTCGCTGGATAGGAAGCTGATCTTTGCCATCGGGAACGCGCCGACAGCGCTGATCCGTCTGTATGAGCTGATTCAGGAAGGACGGATAGAGCCGAAGCTTGTGATTGGAGTTCCTGTGGGGTTCGTAAATGTAGTACAGTCGAAAGAAATGGTTCTGACACTGAAACATGTGCCGTATATTGTAGCACAGGGAAGAAAAGGCGGGAGTAATATCGCGGCATGTATCTGCAATGCATTGATTTATCAGCTATAAAAAGAGATGGATATTGGGATGAGGCGGCGCTGGCTGTCTGGGAAGGGGAGTTGGAAGCGAAGCGGATTGGCTCCGAGGCTTACCGGAAGATGGTTGCCGCAAGCCGATACAATGCTTTGGCAAAAGCTATGCTTCCCATCCGGCAGATGGGCGGTATTATTGACGAATACGGGATGCTGCAGCTTACACGGCTGGAATGTAAAGTAAATCCTCATACCGGCAGAATCATCGGTATGGCGGCGAGGGATGACGGTTATTGCTTTGACAAAGAGATGGAACCTGACAGCTTATTTTTAGAAGAATATGCCCGAACGGTCGTTGAGGCGTTCGGCCAAAGGGGACTTGACAACCGGTATGTTCATCAGTTCCGTATGTATATAGATTTTCACAATATCAGCTATATCCGAACGAAGTATGAGGGCAGCTGTGATATGCAGAAACTTAACGCATATGCAAAAGAGACAGGAAAGCCGTTGGATTACAGTTCAAGCTCAAGGCTCCACAACCGAAAGCTTAAAAAGAATCTGGGAAAATATGAAGAGCAGGTGAACGATAAGGTAAAAAGCAAGAATGGACTGTCAGAATTTATCATACGGATGAGGGCCAATGCATATGGGGCGGCGGGACAGTTTGTAACCCAGTGGGACTATCTGAAGCTGATCAGGGACACGGGAAGGATTGACAGCAATCCAAAGAATTATACGATAGAAGAATATAAGCCGATCGTAGAGACAGAATCCTTTAACTATTGTAAAAATGACAAGGTCAGAGTGAAAGGGATGAGAAAGCTTCATACACGGCTGGATGTAAAGCCGGCTGACGGCAGGACAGGATATGAAAACGATCTGAAAAAAGAAGGAAAAAAGTACTGGGCGGCAGATAAGGTATATAAGGAAAAATATCGTTGACAGGTATGCGGCGGCAAGAGTAATATGTTAGTATAACTAAAAAAAGTTTATATACAAGTAAAGGAGGAAGTATGAGAGTAAGAAAGAGAATCAGGCTCCTGATGGGGGTTATTTTTTCCCTGCTGCTGACGGGAATGATTACAGGAGGAAGTGTACAGGCGGCTGACAAGAAAGTTGCAAAGGTGGCGCTCGGCGGGGCACATAGCGCAGCGATCGCAACAGACGGAAGTCTCTGGATGTGGGGGAGCAATGACAGCGGTGCGCTGGGGAACGGAAAAAAGGGGAATGATCTGTGTGAAGGTACGCCGATAAAGGTTCTGGACAATGTGGTCTCGGTGTCCCTGAGTACTGGAAGCACGTATGATGCCCACAGTGGGGCAGTGACAAGAGACGGAAGTCTCTACATGTGGGGGTGCAACAGTTCTGGTCAGCTAGGCGACGGAACCACTACGGATCAGTTAAAACCGAAAAAGGTTCTGACCGGTGTATCTCAGGTCGTACTAGGGCATAGAAAAACTGCGGCGATCAAGACGGATGGGAGTCTCTGGGTATGCGGGAGCAATGAAAATAATGGTCTGGGCGCCAACGGCAATCAAAAGAAGTTTGTAAAGATCCTGGATGATGTGGTACAGGTGGATTTTGGAAGCTCCCATGGAGCGGCGCTGAAAAGAGACGGCAGCATCTGGATGTGGGGGAATGACACAAATGGTCAGTTGTGCGGTATCAATGGAAGCCCGAAGAAACTTGAAAGCATGACTGATGTTAAGCAGATTTCTTTAGGTCATAATCACAGCGGCGCCCTCAAGACAGACGGAAGTCTCTGGATGTGGGGAGATAACGGCGACGGACAGTTAGGGGATAACATAAGTGAGAGAAACGTCAGAACTCCCAAAGAGATCATGACCGGCGTCAGGCAGTTTTCTCTGGGGCAGTGGGCAAGCGGCATTGTCAAAACAGATGGAAGCCTCTGGATGTGCGGATACAATTATTATATTCGTTTCAGCGAGTATGCGCCGAAGAAGCTTGCGGACGGAGCAGCGCTTGTAGAACTTGGCGACACCCATAATGCGATGATCAAGACAGACGGGAGTCTCTGGACATGGGGAGGCGGCTGGCGCGGTCAGCTAGGTGACGGCGTCGTGAATCTGGCATACGGACATAATGTGAAAAATCCTGCTAAAATCTCGATAGGCGGGACGCCAAAGACTGACAGTTCGTCTTCCGGCAAAGGAACGACAACCGTTGGCGCGGGCCTGAAAAAAGCGGTTCCTAAGAAGAACAGTACCTTCACCATCTCGAATATCACATACAAAGTGACAAGATCCGATGCGAAGAAGGGAACCGTCACACTGTTAAAGGGTAATAAAAAGAAAACATCAGTTGCTATTCCTGCTACGGTAAAGAAGAATGGCTATGCATTTAAAGTGACACAGATTTCCGGGAAAGCTTTTTATAAACATACCAAGTTAAAAAAGGTGACGCTTGGTAAAAATATTAACAGTATTGGAGCCAATGCCTTTCGCGGCTGTACGTCATTGACTGCCGTGTCGCTGAACGGAGCGCTGGTTACCATTGGCGATTATGCGTTCAGCGGTTGTAAAAAACTGACGAAGCTGGTCATCCCGGCGAAAGTAAAGACGATCGGAAAAGAAGCGTTTGCAAAATGCAGTTCGTTGAAGACGATTCAGATCAAATCGACAGTTCTGAAAAAAGTCGGGAAGAAGGCTTTTAGCGGGATACATAAAAAGGCGGTTATCAAGGTGCCTTCCAAAAAGCTTAAGGCTTATCAGAAGCTGCTTAAAAAGAAAGGACAGGCTTCTACCGTAAAGATTAAAAGGTAACAGTACGGCCAGAAGATATTTTTAGAAGGAACGGAATTTATGAAACAGAAAGTGCAGGAATATTTTATCTATTTTATGTTGTATTCAATGATCGGATGGCTCTATGAGGTCTTTTTGGAAGTCGCAGTGTACCGGTGGGGATTTTCAAACAGGGGGGTATTGTTTGGGCCTTACTGTGTGATTTATGGGACAGGCGCTTTGATCCTGCTGTGTTCTCTGGGAAAGCTGATGGAAAAACGGATCTATATAGGGAAGGCGTTGGTGACGCCGGTTCTGGTGTTTTTTGGGATCATCGCGGTCACGACCGCAGTGGAACTGACCGGGAGCTATATTATGGAGGCTCTGACAGGAGGATGGGCGTGGGATTACCGCAGATTTGCTTTTAATTTTGAAGGGCGGATCGCCCTGAATCCAAGTGTAAGGTTTGGAATCGGAGGCATGATCTTTTTGTACGTTTTTCAGCCCTTATTCGTCAAGATGACAAAGCGTATGTCTCCAGCGGTACTTCGCGCAGTCTCTGGGGTTCTTGCGGCGATTTTGGCGGCGGATGGGGCTGTACTGGCAGTGAAAAGTTTTCTGTGACGGATTTTAGTGACGGATTTCAGGCAAGAAAGTTCTTGCGCTCTGAACAATAGTATGTTATTTTTGATTTATCAAGTCTGCCGGCATTCTTGCCGGCAGAATCAATCTTAAGATATGGGCGGCTTAAGAAGCTGTCTGATCTTCACGCTTTGATCAAAGCATAATTCCGACATACGGAGAAAAAAGGGAAGGGGGCTTGTGGATGAAGGCAGAAATGATTTTCATCTGTTTATGAAACTTTGCTCTTGACAATTAAAAATATTTATAATACTATAATAATCATACGACGAACATTCGTTCGGAAGCAAGAAGGAGAATGAATTATGGCAGGTAATGAAAATAAGCAGAAGGCATTGGAAGCGGCAATTGCAAAGTTAGAGAAAGATTTCGGAAAAGGTACGGTTATGAAGCTTGGGGATCCGGCGGCGCAGGTTGCAGTGGAGACGGTTCCCACAGGGTGTTTGAGTCTTGATATCGCGCTGGGTATGGGCGGAGTGCCCAAAGGGAGAGTGGTGGAAGTCTACGGACCGGAATCCAGCGGTAAGACAACGGTGGCTCTCCACATGATCTCGGAGGTACAAAAAAGAGGCGGGATTGCCGGATTCATTGATGCGGAGCATGCGCTTGACCCGGTATATGCCGGAAATATCGGCGTTGATATCAATGAATTATACATATCACAGCCGGACAGCGGAGATCAGGCATTAGAGATTGCGGAGACAATGGTTCGTTCCGGGGCTATGGATATTGTCGTGATTGACTCTGTAGCCGCACTGGTACCCCGTCAGGAGATCGAGGGGGATATGGGAGATTCTCATGTGGGGCTGCAGGCAAGACTGATGTCTCAGGCGCTTCGGAAATTGACTCCTGTAATCAGTAAGTCTAACTGTATCGTGATTTTTATCAACCAGCTTCGCGAGAAGGTAGGCGTCATGTTCGGCAATCCGGAGACGACGACGGGAGGCAGGGCGCTTAAGTTCTACGCGTCTGTCCGCATGGATGTAAGAAGGATCGAGACGTTAAAGCAGGGCGGAGAGATGACTGGAAACCGTACAAGGATCAAGATCGTAAAGAATAAGATCGCACCGCCGTTTAAGGAGGCAGAGTTTGATATCATGTTCGGAAAAGGAATCTCAAAGGAGGGAGATATTCTTGATCTGGCAGTAGGACTTAATCTTGTGAATAAAAGCGGTGCATGGTTTGCCTACAACGGCGATAAGATCGGCCAGGGACGAGAGAATGCGAAGACGTATCTGGCGGAGCATCCGGAGATCATGAGCGAGCTTGACAAAAAAATCCGTGAGCATTATCAGTTTGACGGCTCAAAGGAAGATGGCACTGATATAGAGGATGAAACAAAGGCAAAAGCCATGAAGGCGGCGGAAGGCGTGAAGGAGCCGGCCAAGGCCGCGAGAAAACGGACGGCGAAAGAAGATTAGAGATCGGAGAAATCAGATGGTTATCACGAATATAGAAGCTTTGACGAATGCAAAGTATAAAGTCTATATCGAAGGAAAATATGCATTTATCCTATATAAAAAGGAACTTTCCCGCTATCATATTGCGGTTGGATGCGAGTTAGAGGAGACTGTTTACTTAAAGATACGTACGGAGATTGTGGGCAAACGGGCAAAACTGCGCGCCATGCACCTTCTGAATGATATGGGGAGAACGCAGGCGCAGCTTCGTCAGAAGCTTGAGCAGGATGGCTATAAAGAAGATATGATTGAGGAAGCGCTTTCCTATGTGAAATCCTTTGGTTATGTCGATGATGAGAACTATGCAAGGGTTTTTATGGAAGGCAGAAAGAATAAAAAAAGCAGAAAAGAGATGTTTGCCGCCCTTGTGCAAAGAGGGGTTGATAAAGAAGTGATCGAGCGAGTCTTTGAGGAATATTATGAAGAAGACGATGCAAGGAGTGCAATTGAAAATATTTTAAAAAAGAAGCATTATGATCCCGAAAAGAGCGGCAGAAAAGAGAAGGAAAAGATTTTTGGTTATCTGACGCGAAAAGGTTTTCGGTGCGAGGATATATTTAGCGTTGCTGAAAAGCTTGACATCTTTGAAAAAACAGTATAAAATTTAACTGTTGTATTTGTACAATGAAAACTAAATAAGGAGGTGCTCCTGTGCTAAGTAATGGATTCATTATTGCAATTGCAATAGTGCTTATCATAGCAGCGGCAGTAATCAGTCATTTTGTTACCGTATCCCGTCTGAAGAACAATGCTGAGTCGAAGATCGGCAATGCGGAGACAAAAGCCCGCGAGATCATAGATGATGCGGTCAAGACGGCTGAGGCGAAGAAGAAGGAGTCTCTCTTGGAAATTAAAGAGGAATCTATCAAGAATAAGAATGAGCTTGAAAAAGAGACCAAGGAACGCAGAGCGGAATTGCAGCGCTATGAGAAGCGTGTCCTTTCCAAAGAAGAGGCTTTAGACAAGAAGTCCGACGCCATTGAGAAGCGTGAGGCAGGATTTGCAGCAAAGGAAGAACAGCTCAAACACCGTGAAGCAAAGGTGGAAGAGATGGGCAGGCAAAGAGTACAGGAACTAGAAAGAATCTCAGGACTTACCTCCGAACAGGCAAAAGAATATTTGTTGAAAACTGTTGAAGATGATGTAAAACATGACACCGCAAAACTGGTAAAGGAACTGGAAGCGCAGGCGAAGGAAGAGGCGGAAAAGCGCGCGAAAGAGTGCGTAGTAACTGCGATACAGAGATGTGCGGCTGATCACGTGGCAGAGACTACGATTTCAGTTGTACAGCTTCCGAGTGACGAGATGAAAGGCCGTATTATCGGAAGAGAGGGCCGTAATATCCGTACACTGGAGACGATGACCGGCGTAGAGCTGATTATTGACGATACTCCGGAAGCAGTTGTGTTATCAGGCTTTGATCCGATCCGGCGTGAGGTTGCCAGAATCGCTCTTGAAAAGCTCATTGTCGATGGGCGTATCCATCCGGCAAGAATTGAGGAGATGGTCGAGAAGGCGCAGAGAGAAGTGGAAGCGATGATACGTGAGGAAGGAGAAGCGGCGGCACTTGAGGTAGGTGTCCATGGAATCCATCCGGAGCTTATTAAGCTTCTCGGAAGAATGAAGTTCCGTACAAGCTATGGGCAGAATGCGCTGAAGCATTCTATGGAAGTGTCCCAGCTTGCAGGACTTCTTGCCGGCGAGATTGGGCTTGATGTCAGAATCGCGAAAAGAGCCGGTCTTCTGCATGATATCGGGAAATCCATCGATCATGATGTGGAAGGTTCCCATATCCAAATTGGCGTAGATCTTTGCAGAAAATATAAGGAATCTGCGACAGTCATAAATGCAGTGGAAGCGCATCACGGCGATGTAGAACCGGAAACTTTGATCGCGTGTGTTGTACAGGCGGCAGATACGATTTCTGCGGCAAGACCGGGCGCGAGAAGAGAGACATTAGAAACATATACAAACAGATTAAAACAATTAGAAGAAATCACCAACCAGTTTAAGGGAGTTGATAAATCTTTTGCAATTCAGGCAGGTAGAGAGATTCGTGTTATGGTAGTTCCAGAGCAGGTATCTGATGCAGACATGGTATTGATGGCGAGGGATATTGCGAAACAGATTGAGTACGAGTTAGAATATCCTGGTCAGATTAAAGTCAATGTAATCCGTGAATCGCGGGTGACAGATTTTGCTAAATAGCGTAATGTAATAGAAATCTAAGCTTTAAAACCAAGGAAAGTCATAAAATAGTAATATTTTAGGCTTTCCTTATTTTTATATTAACAGGAGGAAAAGAATATGGGTGAAGAGGTAAAAAGAATCGGAAGAGATCTGGTTCATAAGGGAGCGATCATTGATGTATATACGGATCATATGGAGTTTTCCAACGGTCATCACGCAGATTGGGATTTTATTCATCATGACGGGGCGGCAGCAGTAGTGCCGGTTCTTCCTGACGGCAGAATACTGATGGTTCAACAGTTCCGCAATGCGTTAGGAAGAGAAACGCTTGAGATTCCTGCCGGAAAACTGGGGGTTCTGGAAGAAAAGGAACTGGATTACACTGTGGTCGGAACGGTTACGGAGGAACCTGTCATCGTGTACGGCGACACCAGGATCACACTGGAGGAAGCGCTTTCGTCATGGACATCCAGACTGGAAAAGGTATATCCCACAAAGTCTTCCAGGGACAAGGATCCGGTGAAGAGTGACTGTTACCGGGCAGACAGCGTCTATGTATGCAGACATAAGACGGCGAAGCCCACGGTATTCATTCCGGTATTTCCGGGAACAAACTGCGAATATGACAGCGCCAGGGCATTTGAGCGCGCGGGAGCGGATGTGGTCACAAAAGTATTCCGCAATCTGAGTGCCCAGGATATCCGGGAATCCGTGGACGAGTTTGAAAAAGCCATAGCACAGGCGCAGATCATTATGTTTCCGGGCGGTTTTTCAGCAGGTGATGAACCGGATGGAAGTGCGAAGTTCTTTGCCACGGCATTCCGGAACGCCAGGCTGGAAGAGGCGGTCAGGAAGCTGCTGAACGAGAGAGACGGTCTGGCCCTGGGAATCTGCAACGGATTCCAGGCGCTGATCAAGCTGGGGCTGTTGCCGCACGGAGAAATTGTGGGGCAGACGGTAGATTCCCCCACGCTGACATTCAACACCATAAACAGACATATTTCCAAAATGGTATATACAAAAGTGGTTTCCAATAAATCTCCCTGGCTGCAGGAGGCGGTTCTGGGCGCAACCTACTGTAACCCGGCTTCCCATGGAGAGGGGCGCTTTGTGGCACCAAAGGAATGGCTGGACAGACTGTTTGCAAACGGGCAGGTGGCAACCCAGTATTCCGACCAGGAAGGCAATGTGACCATGGATGAGGAATATAATATCAATGGTTCTTACTGTGCGGTGGAAGGCATTACGTCCCCGGATGGACGCTGTTTTGGTAAGATGGTACACTCTGAGAGACGTGACAGGGCAGTGGCCCTGAATATATACGGGGAGCAGGATATCCGGATTTTTGAATCCGGCGTGGCGTATTTTAGATAAGCGGCGGTTTTTTCCGGGACATACCCGATTGCCTTGTGAAGGCAGCCCCGGGCAATCCCGGATAGAGAATGGGGTAAGTTGAAATGACCTTGAGAGGGGAGTAACATCCCGTTTTGAGGTCATTTTTCATAACAATTCATGCCTGGCATTCCATAATGTAAAGAATGCAGCTTTTTTCGATATGATGAGAATGATCCTTGATAAAAGCCTGACAAGGGATGAAGCAAGGAAAAAAGTCATAGACTATGCAAGAGAACACAATGTAGATAAAACCGTGATTATGACAGTGGCAGGGGCAGCAAACTGCAGGATTGATTACAATGCATTATCCAGGAAAGGAGATCTTGATATGTGTACTTTGTTTGATGAAATTGCAAGAGAAAATGAAGCAAGAGGAGAAGCAAAGGGCATTGTTGAAACAGGACTTGATTATGGGCTTTCTGAAAATGATATATTGGAAAGACTGCAGAAAAAACTGAACTTGTCATTGCAGATGGCACAGGAATATATCAAAATGTTTGGAAAGCAGACCATGTAATAAGCTGTCGGAAAAGATATTACGGACAGTCCCCCTGCCCTATCTGTGCGCAGCCCCATTGTACAAAGTGCGACTCCTGGCACCTGGAATTATGCCGCTAAGCGGCACACGGGGCGCGCGGCAGGTAGGGGAAGATGAAACTTCCCTGCCCGATTGCAGGCAGGGGGAGCAGGTCCGCTTATTTTTTGTACATTCTGGCCACAGCCAGGCCGGCTGCCAGGATCACCGCCGAAATAATGATCCATATCCAGCCGCTGGGAGTGGCGGGAGAAGTGAACGGCCTGTTTTCCATTTGATTTCCGGAGGGCTGTCCGGGGAGACTGCCCGGGAAATTTTCCGGAAGACCGGAAGGAGAAAAAGCCTCTCCAGGCTGTTCCGAAGGTGGGCCTCCTGCAATTTCAGTATCTTGTGACATTTGGGAATTACCGGGGCCGGGTCTGTTAAAATTATCTGTATTGTCCGGTCTGCCAGGCATATTACTGCCAAATCCACCCATGCCGCTGTCCATGGAACCCATGTCCGAAAGAGTGATGGCAGAGGCGTCCACGTAGTTCATATTGCTGGCGGTTTCTCCGTTTTCAAGCTGCATGGAAATGCTTTCACTGCGCATTTGGCAGAATAGGCGAAGCGTTTCTACGCCCAGTTCAAATTCCTCACAGGTATAAAATGCAGTGGGATCTTTTTCCACATAGGATTTGATCAGATGATACGCAGTGTCAATGATTCCCTGTATATCAATGCTGTTCAAAAAATTCTTAAAATATTGGTGATACAATTCCGTGTATTGTTCATCGGATACAATCCAGTTCCACATGGGCCTGTCCTGGCCTGAGCCATTATCCACAGGGGAATCCACGGGGGTGTTGACTGTGGCTTGCGCATTGCCGCCCTGGAACGTTCCGAATGCCAGATTGTAATCCCATGGAATCATTGCCATTTGCCCGTTTTCTTCATACAGGTAATAATTGTGAATCATAAAACCGGTATAGCTGTCGCTGTTACAGACAAAGTTATGAACCACAAAATAGCAGATTACCTGTTCCACATCCACAACGGATGCAATATCTTCACCGTATGACAGCTTTTTCAGGGAGCCGATCAGGCGGTTCTGATCTGCTTTGGTAATGTGGGTTTTGGCGTTGTCCCATATGTTGGGATAGCTGTCAGGCTCATCATCAATATATTGCAGCTTTACATCCGAAGATCCCGTTCCGAATCCGCCTTCAGAGCCGAATCCCCCGTTCTTGTTCTCTTTTCTGCCAGACATGGCGGCCGGGTCAAAATCCCCGGGGAGCTGGGAAGAATCAAATCCTTCAGGAAAACTGCCGTTTCCGAAAGAAGGCATATCCGGCAACCCGCCGTCTTCAGACATGGCAGATGGAGGGGATTGTCCGGAGTTTCCGTCTGGTTCGGAGGTATCGCTGTCAAAGTTGAAATCATTCATATCAAAATTTCTGCCGTTGCCGCGGCCGCCGCCAAAGCTCATGCTGTCGGGCTTATAGAGTTCGCCGTAGCCGGAACCGTAATTGCGTTCCAGAAAGGCTTCTTCCACGCCTTCTACCGCCAGATACAGACCCCAGTCCTCACCGTTGACGGTGATATAGACAAAACTGCACAAAGAGGCGTTCACGCCAAACTCATGCATCATTGTATAGGTCAGATAGTCTTTCATCATGGTGGAATCCTGAATCAGATTATTCAGGCTCAGTTTGTCCAGGCCATGATAGGAGCCGGCACTGTCGTAATGGTCAAACTCAATCTTGAAACTGTATCGCTCACTGCCGAGAGCGGCTACGGTGGAGAGCGAGGTGTTGCCCTTTGCCCGGATCCCTACATTTTTGCAGGCTTCTCCATCGATTACCACATTGGCTGTATAGTATTCTTCGCTGGTTGCATTTGCGATAAAGTCATCCCAGTCATTCATGGTGATATCAATGGTATGTACCTTTGTGTTGTCAAATAACCGGTCTTCATAGCCCAGTGCGCGGGCGTCTGCCTGGATACCAAATGCCTGACTGTTCATGAATAAAATGGTAATTGCCAGTGTCAGGACCGTGACGGACCATGCAATCTGGTTAAAATATTTACTACCTGACATAGTTTACCCCATATATTCACCGTTGTAAGAGACAATGACTGCACTGTTGACACCGGGGATCTGGGAGAGGATGTTGATAAAATCGGTATTGTCCTCTTTCAGACGGACTTCAACGTTCAGCTCGATTGCGCCTTTTACAGCGGATTTGCTCTTGGTTATTGACCGGGTTACATTTTCCCTGAGGAATTCATTCGCCTTCACTTCTGCCTCGTGGCTGACGCAGCTCAGAATCACCATATAAGGATGAGTGCCGGATGTCTGATTCACGAACACCAGCAGGATGATGCCGATGCAGACGCTGCCCAGGATGGCCAGGGGAATCATGCCGGCTGCCAGAATAATACCGGCACCGATGGACCAGAAGAGGAACACAAGATCCAGAGGGTCTTTGATGGCCGTGCGGAAACGGACAATGGACAAGGCGCCGACCATACCCAGGGACAGCACCACATTGGAGGTCACTGCGAGAATGACAGTAGCAGTGATCATGGTCAGGGCTATCAAAGCCGTACCGAAGCCTGCGGAATACATCACGCCCCGGTAGGTCTTCTTGTAAACGAGAAAAATAAACAGTCCCGTACCAAAGGAAAGCACGATGGTCAGGATCATGTCAAGGACACTGATGGAAGACACATTTTCCAGAAAACTGGATTTGAAGATATCTTGAAAAGTCATGGCTGGTTTTCTCCTTTATATTGCTGTTTTTAATCATACATACGGCAGGCGGCATATTTTGAAAATGCGGTGCTGTGCCTGTACTTAAGCTGCACAATGTCGCGAATGACATCGGGAAGGAAATGATCCCATTTTACTTCAAGGATACAGGGAGAACCCGGAACAGGGACAGTGGTGCAGTCCGGGTTCAGGAAATCGGTGCAGCGAAGCCCTGTCCGAATGTTGTAATCCAGGGTAACGCGGACATTTCCGGGGCCAAATACAAATGGCTGGCGGGTATAGGAAACAATCACCTTTGCTGCCAGGCCTTCATTGCGGATACGGGTATAAAAGCCCAGTATCACCTGGTCAGTACTTGCTGCCATCCATCTGCTGTCTCCGTTTACAATTGCCAGTGCCTGCCCGGGCGTAAGTGGGGCGGACTCCTTACAGCCAAGTCCTCCGTGCCTGATCTTTCGTTCCAGATGAATGACAGAGGGATCATTGTTGTAGAGACGAATCCGGTATTTTTCGCGAATGCTGACACCGTCCAGCTTTTGCCGCAGCGCCTTGTCCTCCGGATTGTCAAAATACAGGCTGCAGATCTCATACTGCCCGTCCCGGGCATGGCTGTCCGGCGTCATAACGGCCTTTAGTCTTTGACGCAGAATATACATGTCCAGGCTGCTGATCTCATGCTTTACTTCATGTCTGAATTGCAAGCGGCATACCTCCTTTCTATGCCACCATTATAAAAGACGAACCTAAGAGCCACATTAGAAAAACCTTCCCGTCTGTGAACATTTGCGGGAAGGTCTGTGAATTTTCTGTGAAATGAATTTAAAACCGCGCAGTAAAACGGATTTTTCCTGCTTCCGGGTATTCTGCTGTCAGTTTGCCGCCGAATGTCTCCGCAATGGCGCGGGCGGCGGAAAGCCCGATTCCGAATCCGGAGGAGGCGCTGCTTTGCGTTCTGGCAGTGTCTCCCCGATAAAACCGTTCAAAGAGCCGTTCGGTGTCAAGGGGCGGCAGGTCCGCACAGGTGTTTTCCTCCACAATCCGGACATGGCTGCCTTCGGCTGTCAGGGAGAACAGGATGGTTCCTCCCTCCGGGGTGTATTTTGCGGCATTGTCAAGGAGAATGGAGATCATCTGCATAAAAGTATCCCTGTGCACCTGCATGAAAACCCGGGGCTGAACACTTGCGGACAATGTGATCTGTTTTTCGGACAGGGAAGTCTCATAGGATGAAAGCATACCGCAAACCGCTTCGCTGATGTCCACTGCTTCGGTGGGGAGCTTTCCATCCTCATCCAGTCGGGCAAGGGTCAGCAGGTTTGTCATCAGGGCGTTTAGCCGCAGGGTCTGGAGACGGATGTTTTTGCTGTACTTTGTTTCGCCGTGGATCAGCGTGGAGGCGTCATTGTTGGACAAAATAATGGCCAGGGGCGTTTTCAGTTCATGTCCTGCGTTTGTTATGAAACGTTTTTGTTTTTCCATGCCCGCAGCGATGGGGCGCACCACACGGCCGGAAAACAGAATCACAAACAGTAAAACCGCAAGCCAGCATATGAGTGCGATCACGGAGGAAATGCTCAGCACCACAATAAAAATGGCCAATTGTCCGGAGGTATCCATGAAGAAAATCAGCCGGTCCGGGCCCAGCTGCTTCACCTCATATTTGTACCCGTCAATTTTTCCGAAGGTACCGGTGATCTGTCCGGCATATCGGACTGCCTTTTCCGCATCCACTGAAGAGATCTGATCAAGGTTCACATCCAGGACATTGCCCTGCTGATCCATGCGGACCGTAAAGAACCGGGCGGATTTTATGGTGTCCATATCCGGCGGGGCGAATGGTCCGGGCGGGTGAAATTCTTTTTGGAACAGTGGTTTATCCTCATTGGCAATGGTATGTAGGACAGAAGCGGACTGACTGTCCAGAAAGATCCAGCTGAGTCCGTTGATGGCTCCGATCAGTACGGCCAGAAGAATGGTGACTGCGGACATGGCAAAGAATATGAATTTTTTTCGTAATGTTTTTATCATAGGGGCATCTCCAGACGGTACCCGATGCTGCGCTTTGACACGATCTTCACACTGGATTTCATGGCAGCGAGCCTTTTGCGGAGATAGGAAATGTAGAGCCAGACGCTGTTGATATCGGCTTCCGCATTGCAGCCCCAGGCTTTGGCCAGCAAATCCTCGGAGGAGAGAAAGATATTGTGGTTTGCCATCAATTGTTCCATAAGACGGTATTCCTGTTTTGGAAGCACAAATTCCATGTCACCGCAGGACAGTGTACTGGACTGCATATACAGTTTCAGATCGCAGAAGGTAAGGAAATCAGGGTGAAATTCCTGGCGCCGGCGGAGCATGGCACGGATTCTGGCGAGAAGTTCACCCATGTCAAAGGGTTTTGGCAAATAGTCATCGGCCCCTGCATCCAGCCCCCGGATACGGTCGTCAATCTGTGTCTTTGCCGTGAGAAGCAGAATGGGTGTGCGGCATCCGTTTTTCCGCAGTGCGGCAAGAACATCGATTCCATCCCGTTTTGGCATCATAATGTCAAGAATGATTCCGTCATAGTCTCCGGATACGGCGTAATCGTAAGCATCCTCGCCATTGTACACGACATCGACGAGATATTTATGATAAGTGAGAATGTCCGCTACCGCCTCGGAAAGGGAGCGCTCATCCTCCGCATAAAGCAGTTTCATAGTGTTCTCCTTTTGAAGTGTATTGTCTTTTTATGGCAATGGAAAACAGGTAAATGTTCTGCTGCTTTTCTGCTGCCATAATATGCTCAGTGAAGAGGATATAAACACACTATCAGAAATCCCCCTGTAAAGGGGGATTTCGGGATTCCTGGTCAGCCGCCCAGGTTGTTGAGGAAGGCTGTGGTTTTCTTGTTCTGGTAGTCTCCGCCGTAGGTGCCGTCAAGCAGGTGCGACAGGCCCTCGGACATGAATTCCGCCCAGCTTTCTTTTTCGTGTTTTACGAGAATGGGGTAGTAGAACACGCCGTTTTTCTTTGCGGCATCCTGGTCCCCGGGGGCGTCGCCGCACATCAGCACATGATCGGGGGCATAGCCCTTTTTCAGCAGTTCCCCGATACAGAAAGCCTTGCTGCCCGCATCCTGGGCCAGGACAATGTCCGTGTGTTCCAGCAGGCCGTAGAGTTTCCACTCATCCAGCACGGCGCCCAGGTTTGCACTGGACACGATAGCCACGTCGGCATACTGCTGTGCATAGGCCAGGGCTTCTTTGACGCCCGCAAAGGGAAGTTTTTCGGATTCCGGGAGCCGGTTGATGGATTCGTTGACCGCAAGACTCCAGTTCAGGGCTTTGGGAAGTATCACGCTTTCGGGAGCCTGGGACATGGCGCGCTTTACGGCGTCATTGGACAGCTCGGGACTGTTGGCGGCCCATTCCGTCAGGGTGTCAAGATCCTCTATGGGGCAGTATTTTTCGTTGATTTCCTGCAGCGCCATGGAGAGACCCTTAAAGCGGTTAATTCCGCGTGTCATTGTGTAAAGATTGATTTCATTCCAGCGGGCCAGGATTTCGTCCTGCCATTTTTCCAGCTTCCATTCCGTGACCATGCAGGGGCCGAAACAGCGGATATGCTTCACGTCCATGGTGTCCATGGCACATCCGTCGCTGTCAACGCAGACGAGAAAGTCTTTTTGCTTCTGATAATTTGTGAGATGATTGGGCATTTGGTTCCTCCTTTTTTGATTTTGTCTTTCTGCAGCGGACCGAGGCCATATGGGGACCGGCAATTATACCGCTGCTTTGTCCCAATAATTTCATTGTTTTTGTGGCAGGGTGTTCCCAAATTTTTTGTTTTGCGGCAGGAATACCCTTGTCCGATGAGGGTATGGTATCCTTATATACTTCCGGCCCTTTTTCGGGAGCCGGGCATTTCTTTTATATTGCTGCCGGAAAACAGTTCCGTCTGTCTGCTGTCTGCTGCCGTGTCACGGTAGACTTTCGGCGTGACGCCCACCGTCCGCTTGAACATCCGGACAAAGTAATTCAGGTCGGGGATGCCGCATTGCAGGGCGATGGACTTGATGGGGAAGTGGGTATCCGCAAGCAGGTGCCGTGCGTGGGCAATTCTTTGCTGGTTCACATAGTCAGTGAGGGTCATCCCGATTTCTTTCCGGAATAAGGATGACAGATAGCTGGAAGTGACATTCAGCCGGCCCGAGAGAGCCTTCAGGCTCAGATCGGCGCTTAAATCCGAAGTAATGTAAGTTACCGCCTTTTGGACAGGAAGGGAATAACCTTTTACATTATATTTTTTGATGAGACGGCAGTACCCCAGGGCCAGTTTCCGCTGGAATGTCCTGCACTGTTCCACACTGCCCAGCTGCTCGATCTGCTGGATGCACTGATTGGAGAAACTGTCAATATGGATAGGATGTACGCCGGCCTGCTCGGCAGCTTTCCGCATCAGGGTGTTGAGGGTTATGGTGAGATCTTTTTTATCCCTCAGATTGTTTGCAAGTCTGGGAGGAATGCCCAGATCTGCCAGTTTCCTCACACTGTCCATTGCCAGGGCCTCATTCCCGTGGGTCACGGCGGTGATAACCAGATTCTCGGCGTGGTAGCGCTGCTCGATATACTGGATGTTCAGGAAGGGCTGTTCCGGCACCCTGGAGATGCCGCCGTAGTGATGGCGGAGATTTTCCAGATCCCCTTTGCTTTTGAAAATAATCTGATAGGGCTTTTTTTCAAATATGTAATTGGCAATCACGGCCATCAGGCCTTCATAGTGAGAGGAAAAGGGCAGCAGGGGAATATTCTGGTAATGGTTCCGGAGAGACTCCATAAGCTGGGGGGGCAATTCCAGCTGCCGGAACAGATCGTCAAAATGTTTCCCGTAAAAGGATTCAAACAGGACGGGCCCCATGACCAGAAAATTCCCGGATGGGGCAGTCTGTCCTTCGGGAGTCCTGCTCCCGGGAAAGGTGTCTTCCAGGGCAAAATTGTCCGGAAGTTTCAAAATGGAATAATTACACTGGAATAAATCCACATAATGATACAGTGTATTTTCTGCCAGGTCTGCCAAATGTCCGTTCATTTTCAGGGACAGATTTTCCAGACCCAGTATTTTACTGCGCAGGCCGAAATCAAACCAGTCCCAGTCAGCGCAGGGAAAAGAAACAAAATGATAAGGAATTCTGTCAGATATCAGGAGTTCCTGAATAAAGTCAAGTATAATTTTTTTCATAGATATACTCCTGTCTGTCGCAGGCAGGTCCCGCGATACTGTTATCGCCACCGGAATCGGTAAAAAATATCTTTCTTACATCTTATAGCAATATGGCTGTAAAATCAATTCGTTTTTTCAAAATTACCATGAGATTGTATTAAAATTGTAACAGATGGTGACTTGTCAAAACGGGCCCGGAAGGCCGTGCGGGTCCGGCGGGGTATTGTGTAAAAATCGTGAAATACTGACAAAACTATCCGAAAAGAAATGCGAAAAATAGAAATAATAGATAAAAAGTATTACCGAAATATAAATTGCCTAAAAAAAATCCATAAAAAACCCAAAATTTTCACTGTCAGAAAGTTTATTTTGACTGTACAATAATATCACAAATATTGCGCAATGGTAAAAGGACGAAAGGAGAAAACAAATTATGGCAAGTAAACCCTTGGAAGAAAAAGGTGTGCACCGCGCCAAAATGTGGGAAATAGCATTTTACGCGCTGAACAACACCTCCACCAACGCCTACATGATGCTGGTGGGATCCATCTCTTATTTCCTGGTTGGTATCGTGGGGGTGGGCGCCGTGCTGGCCGGTTCCATCGTTACCATCATGAGAATCTGGGACGGAGTCACGGATCCTTTTGTGGGCATGGTTGTGGACAACACAAACACAAAGTTCGGAAAAAACCGGCCGTTCATAGTCATCGGCCAGGTGGTTTTATTCGGTATGACGTTTTGTATGTTCCGGTTTATTCCCCTTATCCCCACCGGGGGACGTTTTATCGCTTTCATTTTGCTGTACATGGTTTACATAGTCGGTTATACCTGCCAGTGTGTGGTGACAAAATCCGCACAGAGCTGTCTGACCAATGACCCTGAACAGCGCCCTATTTTTTCCATTTTTGACTCTGTGTACAATATTCTGCTGATGAGTCTGTTCTGGCCGGTTTTCCTGTCCAGCACCCTGCTGCCCAAGTTTACCCTGACCAGCGCGGATGCCGCCGACAAGATTGCAAAGATGGTGGCGCAGAACCCGAATCTTGCAAATGTCATGACAGAGAAGGATGGCATCCAGGTATTGTCAGGTTTCTATAATCCTGAAATGTGGTGCTTTATGCAGATTGTCATCGGAATCATGGCGGCTGTGTTTGCCGTGCTGGCCATCATCGGCCTGTCCCGCAAGGACAATGTGAAATACTTTGGAACCGGCAAAGCGGCGAAGATCTCCTTCCGCGATTACGCGGATGTGCTGGCCCATAACCGCGGTATCCAGATGCTGGTAGTGGCCGCTTCTTCGGATAAGCTGGCAATCAGCTGTACTTCCAGCGCGGCGGTGACGGTTGCGCTGTATGGAATCATTCTGGGAAATTACGAGCTGAACGGTTCGGTATCGGCAATTACTTCCATTCCGGTTGCGCTGATCGGTATTTTCGGTATCGGCAGGATCGCCCGCAAAATGGGACAGAAGAAATGTCTTATGGTGGGTACTTACGGGGCTCTGGCTACGGCAGTTATCCTGGGAATCCTGATAGCGGTGGGACATGGCAGTGGAGCTGCATGGCCGACCTTCTCCCTGACAAAGCCGGAGACCTATGTGAACCTGTTTAAGGGCGCCAACTGGAGTCTTTTCGGTGTATCGTTCATTGTAATGTACATCCTGATGAAGGGATTTTCACAGTTGTCCGGAAATATCGTGATTCCCATGACGGCAGACTGTGCAGACTATGAGGTTTACCGTTCCGGGCGTTATGTGCCGGGACTTATGGGGACGCTGTTCTCCTTTGTGGATAAGCTGATCTCCTCCCTGGCGGCTACCATAGTTGCCATGGTTTATGCCACCATCGGCTATACCTCGACCCTGCCTACCCAGGAAGATCCGTATTCTGTCGGTGTTTTGGTCTGTACCCTGATCTGTTTCCTGGGTATGCCTGCCATTGGCTGGATCCTGAATGTGGTTGCCATGAAATTCTATCCCCTGACCAAGGAAAAGATGGCCGAGATCCAGGATGAAGTGGCCCGTATCAAGGCTAAGGCACAGTGAGTGTATAAAGGGGCAGAGTAAGGATACACCTTTTACGGAAATAATGTCTCTGCAGATGATTGCGGAGCGCAGGGGCTGTCGCAATAAGGGAATGTATGCGGCGGCTCCTTTTCTCTTCATATGGGAAAGGCCGCCTCACCGGATAAGGTCTTCCGGGGATATCCGGCAAGAGCGGTTCCTGCTTGTCCGGACAAGGGCGAAAAAGGGAACGGGATACTGGTTTAAAATAAGGGAGACTGGCAGATGGCGAAGGGGAAATACAAAAACAGACACACAGACGGGGAAGAAAATGCCAAGAAACGTGATATGGCCCCGGTGATGCCGCGGGATGAGATGCCGGGCGAGAAGAGCCTGACAGATTTGGATTATGAACTGCAGGCGGCCCAGGGGGCGGCAGGAATGCGGGAGAATACCTATGGCGTCTGGGGTCCCATCTGGCGTTTTATGACCTGGTATGACGGCAAAAAGGTTCCCCATACTTTTAAAAAGAAAGTGTATATGTGGCTGATGCTGTTTACCGGCTGGTTCGGAGGGCACAGATGGTATCAGGGCAGGCGGATTCTGGCGCTGTGTGAGACACTGCTGTTCTGGACCGGAATCCCCCTGATTTTGCTTGTGACGGACTTTATGGAAATTTTTCCGATAAAACCGGACGAAAATGGATATATTACGATGAAATGAGACTGTTTATTCCCGCGGGCAACGAGCCAAGTGGCTGCCTGCAGACATTTGGCGACTGCC
>OFFJ01001086.1_pt1 | contig 20925 bp, 14 predicted proteins | sample 1521261 | NCBI WGS metagenome assembly OFFJ01 (sample SAMEA3504122, study PRJEB24116) | mouse gut metagenome | biome: mouse gut; feature: mouse-associated habitat; material: faeces | place: Denmark | collected 2011 | reverse complement strand
CCGCCGCCGCCAGGCACAGGAGCCTTGGAAGCCAGAACCTCTACAAATTCATCACATTTGCTGGTTGAAAATCCCATTATCTCTCTCCTATTCCAGTTCCGCATCCGCCCAATTGCGTGTACCCATAAATCCTTCTATATGCACCGCATGGACTTCTGCTCTTTTTTGCTTTACCCACAAGCAGGAAGGGCCTGTGAGGGTCCTTCCCGGCTGTGTATTTTATAGGTTTATAATGGTAACAAATTCACTTAGAACAGGCCGGAAATCTTGCCGGTCTCGTCTACGTCGATACGCTCTGCTGCCGGAACCTTGGGAAGTCCGGGCATGGTCATGATCTCGCCGGTCAGAGCTACGATGAAGCCTGCACCTGCGGAAATCTTCAGATTGCGCACGGTAACCTCGAAATCCTTGGGAGCGCCCAGCTTGGTCTGGTCGTCAGTTAAGCTGTACTGAGTCTTTGCCACACAGATCGGGCAGCTTCCGAATCCAAGGGCCTCAAGCTCTTTGGCCTGCTTCTGAGCATTGGCTGTCAGAACTGCGCGGGAACCGCCGTAAATCTTCTGAACGATTGCATTCAGCTTATCCTCAATGCTGGTGCCCTCAAGCTCATAGGAGAATGTAAAGTCGTTGGGCTCCTCAACCAGACGGATTACTTCCTCAGCAAGCTTCACGCCGCCTTCGCCGCCCTTGGCCCACACCTCGGACAGGGCCACGTTGACGCCCAGCTCGCTGCACTTCTTCTCCACCAGGTCCAGCTCGGCCTTGGTGTCGGTGGGGAAGGCGTTGATGGCCACCACGCAGGGCAGGCCGTAGACGTTCTTCACGTTGTCCACATGCTGGAGCAGGTTGGGCAGACCCTTCTCCAGGGCCTCCAGGTTCTCGTTGTTCAGCTCGGTCTTGGGCACGCCGCCGTGGTACTTCAGGGCCCGGACGGTGGCTACGATAACCACGGCGTCGGGGTGGAAGCCGCCGGCGCGGCACTTGATATCCAGGAACTTCTCTGCGCCGAGGTCTGCACCGAAGCCTGCCTCCGTAATGGTGTAGTCAGCCAGCTTCATAGCCATCTTGGTAGCCGTTACGGAGTTACATCCGTGAGCAATATTTGCGAACGGTCCACCGTGAACGATAGCCGGCACATGCTCTAAGGTCTGTACCAGGTTGGGCTTCAAAGCGTCTTTCAGAAGAGCTGCCATAGCACCCTGAGCGTTCAGATCGCCTGCGGTTACGGGCTTCTGCTCAGAAGCCTTGCCGTATGTATAGCCGATGATGATTCTTGCAAGTCTTTCCTTTAAGTCTGTGATGTCATTTGCCAGACACAGAACTGCCATAATCTCGGAAGCAACGGTGATGTCGTAGCCGTCCTCTCTGGGCATTCCGTTAGTCTTGCCGCCAAGCCCATCCACTACGTTACGAAGCTGACGGTCGTTCATGTCCACACATCTTCTCCAGGTAATCTTTCTGGGGTCAATGTTCAGTGCGTTACCCTGGAAAATGTGATTGTCGATCATAGCTGCCAGCAGATTGTTTGCTGCGCCGATGGCATGGAAGTCACCGGTAAAATGAAGGTTGATGTCCTCCATGGGAACAACCTGTGCATAGCCGCCGCCTGCTGCTCCGCCCTTTACACCGAACACGGGTCCAAGGGATGGCTCACGAAGCGCAACCATAACCTTCTTGCCGAGCTTCTGCATACCGTCTGCCAGACCTACGGTCGTGGTGGTCTTGCCTTCGCCTGCAGGAGTGGGGTTGATAGCCGTTACCAGAATCAGCTTTCCGTTTTCCGCATTGCTTTCTTTTAACAGATTGTAGTCGATCTTTGCTTTGTACTTTCCGTACTGCTCCAGATATTTGTCGTCAATTCCTGCCTTTGCTGCGATCTCTGTGATCGGCTGCATGACTGTCTCCTGTGCAATTTCGATGTCTGTTTTGAATCCCATTTCGAAACGTCTCCTTTCCTTAGAACCACCCGTGTTTTTTCGGGTATAAAGGGATACCCGAAGGGTGTTTCCTTGATCCACCCTTGGTTTTTGAGTATGGAAGTATACCCGAAGGGTGTTTCTTTTGAGCCACCCGTAATTTTCCGAATATTCAGTGATATCCGAAAGGTGTCTCTGAATTAAATATTATTTGTAGATAATTTAACAATCCATACCGCAGATTGTCCCGTCTACTGTATCTCCATTATATTCCACAGAAAAACATCCGACAATCATACAAACTGTCGGATGTTTCTGTCTGTCTTTCTTGTTTTGATGTAAATATTTCCTTTTGGTAAGCTTAAAGCAACTATATGCTTTGACTATTTTACCTAAAACAGATAGACTGTACTTAAAAACAACGGTTATTAATACTTTGCTTAAAGCTTTCCGATCTCATTTCAGCATGGTTTCCGCTTTTTAAGTTCTGTACATCCTACAAAGTGTTTATATTTTTGCTGTACTCAAAGAAATTTATTGTTTCTCAATGCTTAATTTGTTTTACACCGGGGCGGAACAGTGTCCCGCATACAGCTGCTTCTTTGTAAGAACCGACTCCGGCTTATCTGCTCCGTCCGGCGTGAACAGCTTTGAAATTTGTATGGTAATCGAGATTGTTAAAATTCCTGCATTTTGTCTCCTAAAAATGAATTTGTTGTTAATTTTTCGTGCAAAGCATTGTGTTCTTCGTGCAAATAGCATATACTATAATCACCAGCATGAAAGGAGATGGTTATATGGCTGGCTCTACCACAAATATCAGCATCCGCATGGACGCCGAGCTGAAAGCCCAGGCCGACGTCCTCTTTGCGGAGCTGGGAATGAACCTCTCCACGGCGTTTAATATCTTTGTCCGGCAATGCCTCCGGGAGGGCGGGATTCCCTTTAGAATTTCCTTGAATTTGCCCGCGCAGGAGACTGATACCGTGCCAAAGGCAGAGAAGATTGTCCAGCTGATGGAAAAGGAAGACTTGTGAATTTGCGGTTGCGGCTTTGGAAGACCGTGGGGAGATACCTGCTTGCAGCGGCAAGAAATTTTTGCGCGGAGTAAGAGGATACATTTATGGACGAATTGACGAAACGGGAAAACTTGCCGGACAGCCCTCAGTCTGAGGACGCCTATCGCTCCATCCGGGGTTACGTAATCGAGGCCCAGGGGCAGGTCTACACGGCGGTCAACGCCGCCATGGTGACGGCCTATTGGAAGATTGGCAAGTCGATTTTTGAAGCCTGCGGGGAGAACGACCGGGCGGCCTATGGCAAGCAGGTGTTGAAATACATTTCGGAACGGCTGACCGAGGAATTTGGAAAGGGGTTCAACCTCCGCAATCTGCGGTACATGCGGCAGTTTTATCTGACTTTCCCAAATGTGAACGCACTGCGTTCCGAATTGAGCTGGACACATTATCGGTCTTTGATGAAGGTGACTGACGAGAAGGCAAGAACCTTCTACATGGAGGAGTGCGCAAAGGCTGGCTGGAACTCCCGCCAGCTGGAGCGGCAGATCAGTACCATGTTCTACCAGCGGCTTCTTGCCAGCCGGGACAAGGAGAGCGTGGCGGCGGAGATTCAGACCACGGAGCCCAAGCCTGAGTATGAGCAGATTATCAAGGACCCCTATGTGCTGGAGTTCCTGGACCTTCCGGCTAACGAGCATTTTTATGAATCCAACGTGGAACAGGCCCTGATTGACCATTTGCAAAAGTTCCTCCTGGAGCTGGGCCGTGGGTTTTCCTTTGTGGCGCGGCAGAAACATTTCAATGTGGATGGCCAGCATTTTTACATTGATCTGGTGTTTTACAACTATATTTTAAAGTGCTTTGTCTTGATCGACTTAAAGACGGGCCTCCTCACCCACCAGGACATCGGGCAGATGCAGATGTATGTGAACTACTACACCCGCTACCAGATGAACGAGGGAGACAATCCCCCGGTGGGTCTGCTCCTGTGCGCCCAAAAGAGCGACACCCTGGTCCGGCTGACCCTGCCGGAGGACAACCGGCAGATTTACGCCGCGAAGTATATGCCCTATCTGCCCACGGAGGAGGAACTGAAACGGGAGTTGAATCTGGAGGACTTTGAAAAGCTGGAGAATCTGTAGACAGAGACGCCAAAAATCGACAGGTTTCGTTGACAGGAGCGGCTTTCGTTGCTATACTGACACTATCGGCCCTAAATTTGGAAAAGGAGCGATCAGTATGGGAAAGTTCGCAGTCAAGACGGTAAAGACCGGCATCAAGTTCAACCTGAAAGCCGGGAACGGCGAGATTATTGCCACCTCCGAGGTCTACACCTCCCGTTCCGCCTGCCTGAAAGGCGTGGAGAGCGTGCGGAAAAACGCCCCTATCGCCAAGCTGGAGGACCAGACCGAAGAAGGCTTCGAGACGGTCACCAACCCCAAGTTCGAGGTCTATAAAGATAAGGCCGGAGAGTTCCGCTTCCGCCTCAAGGCCCGCAACGGGGAGATTATCGCCGTGTCCGAGGGCTACAAGGCCAAAGCGTCCTGCATGAACGGCATCGAGAGCGTGCGGAAAAACGCGCCGGAAGCCGAAACGGCGGACGAAAAAGAGTAAATATTTGAGGGAATCAAAGAGGGACGGTGGCGTGAGCCATCGTTCCTTTTGTATTGCCCGCTTGCCAGCCCGCAGCGGAGGGGGTATACTATGATAGAAGTCAAAAATTGACAGAATGTGAGGGAATTTTTATGGAGCCTGTATTTTATACCGTCCAGAATATCAATGGAGACTACGCCTACATGGTCAGCGACACGGGAGTGGATAACCAGGTGGCCATGTTCCTGCTGCCGGAGGGCACGGACGTGGGCAGCCGGTTGAAGTGGGAGAATTTTGAATGGGAGCTGTTGGGATAATCGGAGGGACTCATGATGCGAATTGAGACAAAGCGGTTGTATATCCGTCAGATGACGGATGATGATCTTGACCTAATGTCCCTGATCTGGCTGGAACGGTCCCCTACGTTGTTTGATGGCGACAAAGAATTTCAGGAGAAAATCCTTTCAGAATTGTGGGAGACCACAAGAAACCCCTCTGTGCTGTCTTACCTAATTTTCCTACGGGACGGCGGCCAATTCTGCGGTCGCGTGAATATGCAGAAAATAGACGAGGAAGTCCCGGAATTGGGTATTGACCTTCTGGAGAAGTACCAGAATCAGGGCTATGGCCCGGAGACAATCACTGCCTTTGCAAACTGGTATGGGGAGAACCACCATGTGTCGGAAATCAAGGTTCGTATCATGGCCGTAAATACCCGCAGCACCCACGTGTTTCAAAAACTGGGGGCGGAATATCTACAGGAGGATTCGTCCTTTTCGGCTGCTATAAAGCGTCTGGCGGAGGAGCTGCCGGAAAAGCGGGAAGCCATCATGCGTGACCTGAGCGTACGGGAATATATACTGAAACTGCCGATTGCCAGCGTTTCAGACACCACCCCGTAATACTTGTCCGGGATTTCTGTAAATCAGCTCTGTATATCTCCAGCAGAATAATCTGCTAATTTCTCGTACTACGATGTCATGTCTTATCTTGAAGTTCATTGGGTCTATAATGCCTAAATGCAGCGGAATCTATTAGAAAGCAAACCATCACTTGCCATTTTTCGACCAAGATGGTATCATTAAGGTATCTAGTAAGCACGAAAACAAAGAAGGAGTGCTTTATAGAACCCGTACTTTATACTGCTACTGCCAAAATATCAACGGTGACTACACCTGTATAACCAGCGGCACAGGAGTGGAAAGCTACGCAACTATATCTCCCTGCTGAAAAGCGGTGACGGGGAAGGCGATTGAAGCTAAAGATTTCCAGCAAAAGCTGATGGAATCATGTGGAGGAGGCGCAAATCAAAACGAGGCAGTAGAATGCCGACAAATGGCAAAAGCGAACGATGATCCAGCAAAAACCATACATAATGTGGTAAGGAGACGGCCCATGTCTTGTGAATTTATAACCCAACTTAAGAAGCTGCGGAAATCTGCTCCCGAGGCGATTGACGATGCGAACTCCTTGGATCCCTTTAAGGCATATCTCCATGTCGAGAACGAAGTGGAGTGCAATCTTCGTATACTGCTCCGGCTTGTTAATGGGGAGCGGGCTAAATGTCTGATTCTGGTTTGTGGTAGTGCAGGAGATGGCAAATCTCACTTGGTTGCCTATCTCAAATTTACGGACCCAGAGAATCTACTGGAAGGATACACCCTTTACAATGACGCAACAGAAAGTGACGCTCCAACCCAGGCCGCTTTGGAAAGAATGGCGAAAAAACTAGAGCCGTTTGATGATGCCCACTATGACAACCTAGACGGCACTAAGATGATTGCCGCAATTAACTTAGGTACACTCAATAATTTTATCCAGTCTGAATATGGAAAGAACTTTTCCAAACTAAAGGAATATGTAGAGTTGAATGGCATCCTTTCCGGGTATGCACCGGCAAGCATATATCAAAAAGGGAGCCTATTTCAGCATGTCAGCTTTGCGGACTACCAGATGTTCACTCTGTCCGAGGATGGGATTGGTACTATGTTCCTCGAAAACCTGTTGGCAAAAGTGTTTGGCCGCAGCGTGGACAATCCGTTCAGTCAGGCATTTTTTTCCGGAAATAGCTGTTCCTATTGTAAGCGTTGCCCGATACGGCACAATTATGAATTCCTATCCCATCCAGCCTACCAGAAAAAGGTGATCAGCCGTATTGTTGAAATCGTGATTAAGGATAAAGCGCTGGTATCAACCCGCGAAATTTTGAATCTTCTTTATGATCTGATTGTGCATCCGGAATTTAACCCTGCAACATTTTTCAACGTGACCAATGATGTTGTGTTTTTGCAAAACTATATCCAGTACACCACCCCTATGCTGCTGAACGAGTATGGGGATTCTGATCTGCTCCGTATGATGCAAAAGCATGATATATTAAAGCAGCGCAGCGAGGAACTGGACACAGATGCCGCCCGCTTCCACTCGTTGGAAAATATTGAAGAGCCGTTTTCCGACACAACGAAAGAAACCCCTTATGCGGACATCCAACAAATAGCAAATGTTTCTGTTTTGGGCTCATCGAAACCAGAACTGAAAAAAATTACATACCGCTTTTTTTCCCGGCTCAGGTCTATGAAAGAACCCTCTTTGACAGAGGAAGCACATGGTCGGTATCATAAATACATTTCCTACTTGTATGCCCAGAACAGCGGGAAGATCCAGGAATTGGAAGAACTCTATGATGCGGTAGAAAGTGCCGTCATGAATTGGAACGGCCAATTTGGCAGTGAGAAAATCTGTATTGATGATACTAACGAACATTTCTGGATTTTGGAGACATTAAAATTGGAATTTGCTCCGCCCCAAAGTACGCATTCTGACACAAAAGAAGAGATCACTCGCTTTGCTCCGGTATTAAGCGTGTACCTAAAAAAAGACGGCGGCAGTGATTCAGAAACCGCGAGAATCAACCTAGACTACGCACTGTTTGAAATGATTTGTTCCATCCAGGAAGGCTACCGCCCCACCGTGCAGGACAAAAATCACCACACGGATTTTGTGAGTTTCATCAATCAGGTGATTGAGTTTGGAAGCAAAACATCCCGAATTTTTCTCGTCTCAAAGGAAAATCCCTTGGCACCCAAACTGAGTTTTGAAAAAACAGGATTTAAATATAAATTCGGAGTGATATGAGCATGAACTATACGGCCAATGCGGAGTTATTTAAAAGCACCTTTGCTATTACGAATGAAGGCAAAAAGCTGGTTCATCACTCTGGCAAACAGTTCCGGGCATTCCCTTTTAATACGACTCAGCAAAACACCAGCCCCGCAGTAGAAAGCCTGGACTCCTTGGTTGGGTACTACCTCAGTTTGATTGAGGGGATCAAGCCAAAGGCCATTTCCATGGACGCTCTACTGGAGCAGCTCGAAAAAGAGACCAAGATTGAACCTGGGTATGAAGAACTGTTTCGGGAAACTGTGAATCAGCTGTTTTTTGAAAATGGGAAACTGCGCTCTTTGAACCTGAAAATGCGGGAGTACACACTCTGTACCGAACCGGCGGAAAAGCGGATTGCGGAATACCTGGTTGACGTGCTGGGGAATCGTGAAGATCTGCAAATCCTGATAAAAAGAACGATGGAGGCTCTGTCTGGGCGAAGCAACGTTTTTGAACGTCTGGTGATTTCCAAGCTGGAAATAGAAGAGAATCCGCCGAAAGACTGGCCGCATTATACGCCAGTCACAACTGCGCTGAAATCGGTTTTCGAGCAGGACTTTGCCTATATTCTCAGTTCCGAAGCCAGAACCAGGGATTACCTCCTTCCGCTTCTTGAGTTTTACTATTTTGCCTATACAGCTCAGGCTGTTTTGCAATTGGATCGCCTGTGTGATGGTGAACCCACCTCTGTCAGCCCCCTTTATTTCTGCCTTGAGTGGGAAAAAACAAGTCAGAATCGCCAATGCTACGCAACAGGTTGGCAGCGGCTGGAACGTGCGGTTGAACGGCTGTTTGCCCACGCAGTTACATTGGAAATTCTCAATCAGACTGAGGAAGAGGGGGCGTTTGACTACGCTAAACTATCCTGTATGGCGGCCCAATCCGATGAGGCGGATGAGCAAATTGCCGGCGAGATCCAGGCACTGACCCGGATGTACCGCAACGCAATTTCTAGCAGCCGGGAAATGGATGCAGTAGTGCGAAAAAACTCCTCTGGTAGTAAGACAGCTGCCGAAATTCGATTCTTATTCGATTCCGTGAGGGCGCAGTTTAGCGATACGGAACGGCGGAAAAACTACAATACATATGCGGATAAATTCAGAAAATTTTGCGAGCAAAACTATCTGAAACGTAGAGGTAGAAGCGGATATATGCTTAATCTTTCAGAAAAAACACTGATTTTCCTGACAAAAATCTGTGTCAAGGATCTGGAGGTTTTGCGGCTGAACGATGTATTTAAAGAGTTTGAACACAGGGGCGTATTTCTTGACAATCTTTCAAAGGAACAGGCTGCGTTATATTTTGAAAAACTGAACCTGATTGAGAAAAAGAGCGACAGTGGGGATGCAAAATATGTCAAACGGATTTTATAATTACATAGCCAAGAATACGGCAACCTTTTTTCAATCAATCAAAGACTCCATTCGCCCTGGCGAGCGCTACTGCCTTCGGCTTGATACCGAAGAGATGGTTGTCAATGTAAACGATGCACTCCAAGGTTACGCGCGTCTCCATGGAATCGAAGGAACCTATATCTATTCTCCCGATTACACAACCTTCACTGTGCGCCTCTCCAGTGGTTTGGAGTTGGTAGTTGCCTCCAAAATGAACGGGATGACGGACGGTTTTCTGGTCAGACTCCGCAATGCGCAGCTGACAGACGCCTACTTCCCCATCCTGATGATTGTACACAATCCCAACGACAGCATCATAAGCGGTACCTGTGACCTCTCTTCCAATGGGATGCCATTTCATGCTTCTACGCTGATCGCCCAGATTGAGAAGGACATCAAAAATTCACAGCTTCCAATTGCGGGCGCACTTCTTCTGGAGAACGAGCTCAAAGGCAAAAAAGCGGACCGGTTCTGCGACCAAACCTCCATTGATTCTTATAGCAATTTGCTAACGGTTTTAGATCGGGGTTTTCTAAAAACAGAGGACTACCATTCCTTCGGTTTGTTGGAGGACCCGGAGGGCAGCGGCCTGACTGATGCAAAGAAAATCAGGGAGCGCTTGGCGTTAAACCGCAAAATTTTTGATCAAATTGATTGGGTGATTCAGCACGGCAGTATTGAAGATGACCTGGACAAAGAATTTGACCAAAATCTAATCGACCATTTAGCCAGATGCAAGCGAAAAAGCCTCCCATGGGATCAGGGCCAGACGCTGCAAATGGTAATTAGCTCCCAGGAGAAGATGAAGAAAAAGCTGGGTAACCCGCTTGAAGTTCTGGACGAAACCCTGGATGTGTATTCAGGCTCTCCCATAGAATATTCGTTTTCGCTGGACAAGCTGGTATTTCTAAAAGCAGATGGCGACACAAAGGCTAAGCGCAGAAACAAGAACATTTTAATTTACAATCCGGATCATCGCAAGACTGTAACAATCTTGCTGTCCGCGAATATTCCATTAAGAGAAAATTGGGTTCAATGCTTAGGGGCAGAGGCATCCGTCTCCGCGCGGAATATTATCATTACAATGAAAGCGTCTGGCTGCTGCTTTTCTGGGACAAAGATCACGGATGCCTCCAATAACATTTCATACAACATCAAGATTTGCATACTGGATTTACAACCCCGGTATCTGGAAACCATTCAAACCTCTTACCAGCTCTCCGTCAGCCAATATCAAAAGCGCTGTGCCCTCCAAGCGTTTGGAATCGGGAAAACGTTGCTCATTAACCCCAATCAGCCTTATCAGGAGCAGGCATCGCTCACAGATCACGGCTTGTACACCTGCAATTTCGACCATACACTTGCGTTGTCTGTCGACGATGAGAGCATTCCGCCGGACTCCGGTGTCTGCTCTATTACCCTCAAATGTGGGGCGGTAGAGATCCCGCTTCAAATCAAAGACGAATCTTCCAAGATGATCGGACTAACAGGGCTGGATGTGCTGCGTCGGAAACATCAGGAGCATAAGCCTCTAGAATACAGGAGCGATAAGCTGGTTTCGGGTACTTCTGCCTTTTATATCCGGAAGGAGCCGTTCAGAACAGCGCTGGCCTGGGAGAACTGGATACTTCAAAACCAGGCGCTGGCTGCAGATTTAACTATGAACGGTTTGGTGGAACATCCGCTGCAGGTTTCTGACTCTGTTCGTCAGGCATACTTGACGCTTCTGGAAAAAATCAAGGCTCGCCGGCAACTCCCCAGCCTGGTCTCTTATACGGATCAGGTAAAAGAGGCGGCAGAGGTCTATATAAAAACCGTTTCAGCAGAGTTTGACACCATCCCCTCCGGGGAAAGCCTGGAGGCAACGCAGAGCGATTTGCTACTGCTGGGCTGCATTCTGCAAAAATGTGATGAGCACACAATCATGATGAGCCCCCTTCATCCGCTGAACGTTCAATACCAACTGTCTCTTCTCAAGGAAAAGGAGATTGACAAGGTGCGGGATCAAATCCTGGAGAAGCTGACACCGCTGAATCTACTTCCCTATATCCGGGATGAGGAGCGCAGACTTTACCTTGGGATTGAGCAAACAGATTCCCCGGAATGGCGGTTTTATGTCCAGGCGTCCAACAAGCGCTATCAGGGCGGGCGGCAGTTTGTTGAGCGGTTGGTCGGAGACAAAATCAGGGAATATCAAAAGAATTTCCCGTTTTTGTTTGAGGAGATTGGAAACAATCAGCTCCGTATCAATCTGGTCAATATGGGGGACGGCAGGGAAGTATTGCAGGGATTGATCCGTTACTACGCCCAGCAGCTGAATCAAGGCGTTCCACCGGAATCTTTGGATGAATTTGTCATCAACATCTATGGAGACCTCGCCGCTTATAGTGAGTTTTTCATTCTGAGCGATCAAAATAAGCTGCAAAAGCATATTGAAGATTATCGCCATGATATTGACTCCAGTGAGATGGCAGCGATTTTGGCGGGAAGGATCAAGTGCTATTTCCGCAGTCTCAAGGAAGAGTTGTACAAGTATGCGCACTTGACTTTTTACGAAATGAACAGCTCAAGCGATCTGATTTCTAGCCGCATGGAGAATATCCCCACAGGAATCTCCCTGGGAGGGCTTACATCCGGTGTGCCATCTGTTTTGGATGGCAGCTGGTATAAGACCGGATTTGGAACACGGTATGCTCCTAAAAATGACCTGGTAAATATGGCTGTGCGCTATAACGCGCTTCACCACGTTGCGTTTCTTGGCAGCGCCTATCGGCCGGAGGACTGTATATTTACGGAAATCGAACACGGGCAGGAGAATCTGCTGAACAAGATTTATCAGGCATCCAATTGGGTGGTTTTTGTTTCCCCGAAAGTGGATCTGTCCTTCTTCCAGAAGAAGAAAGTGGATGAGAACGGGCTAATGATTATCCATTACAGCGATCAATATACATCCTCCAATGGGTATGACGATATTACCGTGACCCAAAAATCAAAACAGTATTGCGAGATCATTTTTGAGCAAATGAAGAAGCGGAATGTTTCCGCAAATGCGGAGGAGATCGACCACGTCATCAATCTCTTTAACGCGGTAAACGGGAACTGGCTACTGAAGCTGATCTCGGCAAAAAAGCTCGAAGGGATCGTAGATAACTATTTTAGCCGGGAAAAAATGAGCATTCTCTCTGCCATCAAGCTCTGCATGGCGTACTATGCCCAGGATGGCATGATCTGGATTCCGATCTCCTTGGAGGAAATTCTCCGCGTATCCGGAGCGGTTGGCCTTTCTCAGGAAAATGGATTTTTGTCCAGAAAAAATCTTGGTTTTCCCAACGGTCCGGCCTGTGACGATATTCTCATGGTGGGCTTAGAGGCCGGTTCGGATGGCGTCAAAATTTATCTGCATCCGATTGAGGTAAAAATTGGTCAGAATTCCTCGGTTGTTTATGGTAAGGCCCGGCAGCAGGTCTTGAATACGTATGATGGTTTTTGGAATTCCCTTTGGCCGGATGAAGGACGTAACTCTCTGGAATGCAAGATCACCAGGAACTTTTTTATGCAGTTGATTCTGATCTGCTGCGAAAAGATGAAGCTGTACGGCATTGAGCCATCGACCCCCTGGGATCTTGCACTAGTGGAAAACCGTGAGAAGTTGCTGAATGAGCAGTATTCGTTTTCTCGGGACATGGATGCGCAGATTGGCAAGGGAGCGATCGTATCCTTCAAAACCGATGTTCTGTCTCCGTCGGTCACAGAAGAAAACGGCGTCGTTCTTTTAGAATTCCCGGAAAAAACGGGATCGGATTATATGGTAAGGTCCGTTTCGGAGATTAAAGATTTGATCCAGGATTTTCAATTTGATAATCCTGTTCCGGAGGAAGAGGAAGGGCCAGACGCGAAAGCGGAGTCTGCTGAGACAGAGGTGGAAAATCCCCCTTCCGAGAACGCGGCTGCTACTATGCAAATCCTCTTTGGCACAGACCTCGGAACCGGGCAGCCTCTCTATTGGTGCCCCAATGATACTGAACAGATTTTCCATACAAATACCGGCATTATTGGGACCATGGGGACCGGCAAGACCCAATTTACCAAGTCGATCATTACGCAACTTGCCCGGGAGCAGGCGCATAATTTCTGCGGTTCGCCTCTTGGTATCTTGATCTTTGATTACAAGGGCGATTATAACGAGACGAAAACAGATTTTGTTCAGGCAACTGCGGCAAAAATATTAAAGCCCTATCACTTGCCTTTCAACCCGCTGGCACTAACAAAATCGAATGTATTCCGCCCCCTTCTCCCGGTTCACACAGCAAACGCATTTAAGGACACGCTGTCCAAGGTGTATGCGCTTGGGCCGAAGCAGCAAAATGCCCTGTTTAACTGCATTATGAAAGCATATAACAGCAGGGGTATTTTTGCAGACAAAGCTGAGACCTGGGACCGCATACCGCCTACCTTCCAGACGGTCTATACAATCTACAGCGGCGACGATGAAATTAAAAAGACAGACTCACTAGCGGCTGCAATGGACAAATTACAACAATTTCAGGTTTTTGAAGGAGACCCGGAAAAAACGGTTTCCTTGTTTGATTTCCTAAAAGGCGTTGTAGTTGTAGACCTCTCCGGCTATGATTCGAATATACAAAGCCTAGTCGTGGCCATCACGCTGGATTTGTTCTATTCGCAGATGCAGGCCGCTGGCTCCAGCAGAATGGATCAGCAGTATCGGGAACTTACCAAACTAATCCTGGTTGACGAGGCTGATAATTTTATGAGTGAAGGTTTTCCATCGCTGAAGAAAATTCTGAAAGAGGGCCGGGAGTTTGGCGTTGGAACCATTTTATCCACCCAATTTCTGAAACATTTTGGGTCTGGCGAGGATGACTATTCCAAGTATATCCTGACCTGGGTTGTCCACAACGTGGCAGACCTGAAAGCCTCCGATGTGGAATTTGTATTCAAAACCGAAGCCAAGAGCCCGGAAACGCAAAAGCTGTTTCATGATATTAAGAACCTCCAAAAGCACCACAGCATTATCAAAATCGGGAACTCCTCTCCCAGATATGTGAAGGACAAGGCTTTTTGGGAGCTGGTTCAGGAGCTGACGTAAATTTATAATTGACAGACGAGCAGAGGACTGATATACTTAAGTAGCATACTTAAGTATATCAGTCTTTTTTGCTCTGGGGGTGAAAAGATTGGGCTATGTGTACCGGTTTCCTGTAGTAAGAGGAATCCAAGCTGGAAAGGAATACTATATTGGCATGGTTCCACTAAAAATGTTGACACGACTGTTTCCGGCTGACGAGGAGTATGTACCGCCTGAATTCCGGGCGCAGCGGAAACTAAATGAAGCTCGAATCCCAGTTATCAGCCGCTACATCGTCAACAACCGGGACAGCTATGTGTTCTCCGCCTTAGCTGCGTCCATTGACGGGGATTTTTCCTATATTCCCAATGAAGCAAATTGCGATACCGGAATCTTACAGGTTTCTATGGACGCTCGCTTTTTAATTAACGATGGGCAGCACCGGAAAGCGGCAATTCAGTCGGCCCTGCAGGAAGATCTGTCTCTGGGAAATGAAACCATTCCAGTTGTATTCTTTGCGGATGCGGGACTGACCAGAAGCCAGCAGATTTTTACAGACTTGAATAAGCACGCGGTGAAAACTTCGAACGCGATCGCGGAGCTGTATGACTCTCGGGACCCGCTAGCTGTGATTACCAGAAATGTGATTGCGGCAGTTCCGTTTTTGGATACATATACCGATAAAGAGGCAGACTATCTGGGCAAATATTCGTCCAATCTATTTTCATTGAATACATTCTATAAGGCAAACAAAAAAATCCTTGCTAAAAGCGCTCCAAATTCTGAAGCGGAATCGTTCTTGATTACGTTCTGGACACTGACCGCGCAAAATATCGTTCAGTGGGGGGAACTGGAACGCAAAGAAATCAGCAAAATTGACTTGCGGGAAAAATACATCGTTACACAGGCTGTTGTCGTTCTGGCTCTTGGCCGTGTAGGAGCCACATTTTACCAGGCCCCCGAATACACACCCGCAGAGATTTTGCCAAAACTTCAAACTGTCAACTGGCGTAGGAACGCAGCCCAATGGAAAATGCGTGCAATCAGCCCGAATGGCCGTATGATTACGGGAGAGCACTCAGCAAAGCTGATTGGTAATTATTTAAAAAAAGTTTTGGGTCTGCCATTGACAGAGGATGAACTGCATCAGGAAGAAAAATTTCTAAGCACAAAAAGATAGGGGACATTATGGCAGAACAAATGGGACCACGCTCTCGAGGGGTTACAGTCACAAAACAGGCCATAGAAGGCTTAATGGAGACCATCCGGAATCTTTATCTGGCGGATGAAATTCCCTGGGTGATTGGCTATTCCGGCGGCAAAGACAGTACCGCAACGCTGCAGCTGGTCTGGATGGCGATTGAGAATCTACCAGTAGAACAACGAACAAAAATCATTCATGTGATCAATACGGATACGCTAGTAGAATCACCTGTCGTGGCCAAGTGGGCCCAGGATTCTCTCAAGCGCATGAATGATGCTGCCGCTCAGGAACAGCTTCCCCTTGAAACCCACCGTTTGACGCCGGAATCGAATCAGACCTTTTGGGTCAACCTGCTTGGCCGGGGCTATCCGTTTCCCCGCAAGAAATACCGGTGGTGTACGGACCGTTTGAAAATTCAACCGGTCAATAAATTCATCAAGGAGAAAATCGCACAGCATGGAGAGGTAATTCTGGTTTTAGGAACGCGGAAAGCGGAAAGCGCCAACCGGGCCAAAACCATGGCCTATTATGAAAAGAAACGGGTCCGGGAATTACTCAGTCCCAATCCTACCTTGGCGAACGAATTGGTTTTTTCGCCCCTAGCGGAGTGGACGGACGATGATGTATGGTTCTTTTTGATGCAGTATAAAAACCCCTGGGGATACTCCAACCAGGATCTGGTGACGCTTTACCGCGGCGCAACCGCAGACAATGAATGCCCGCTGATTGACAACCAAGATCTGCCCACTTGTGGCAAAAGCCGGTTTGGGTGCTGGGTCTGTACCATGGTGGAAAAAGATAAGTCCATGGAAGCCATGATTACCAATGATGACGAAAAGGCTTGGATGACGCCGCTGCTGGAGTTTCGCAACACATTTGGTGATGAGACAAAGGATCGTGGCCGGAGGAGTTTCCGCAAAATGGGCGGATTTCTCCAAGGGACCTATGGTCAGCTTCATCATGGCCCCTATCTCCAGAAATACCGGAAGGACTGGCTGCGCAGATTGCTTGAGATCCAAGTGGAAATCAACACAAATGGTCCGGAGGAATTTTCGGATCTTGAATTGATTACGCTTCCAGAATTGCGCGCGATCCGCAGGATTTGGGTATTTGACAAGCATGAATTTGAGGACTGCCTCCCGAAACTCTATCGAGAAGTAACCGGCAGGGAATTTGAAGATCCAGAGTGGATGGCGCTTCCAGCATTTGGGGAAGATGAGTGGAATATCCTCGAAGCACTTTGCTCACAGGAACAGAGGGAAACCGGGGACGAGTTGCTTTTTGAAATGATGTACAGCCTCATTGATATCGAAAACCAGCTTGACTCCTTGAATCAACGAAAAGGGATTCTAGATTCCCTCCAAAGCTGCATTTCACATACATTTTACCGGGATGAATTAGATGCATTGCAATATTATCAGGAGCGTATTTCTCGCAAAAAAACGCTGGGCGGAAAATTTGACGAAAAATTCTTTGCGCATATTCAGGATACGGGCGACGAATTTACACAGAAGACTCCAGGGAATGAGGGAGAAGAATGATTATTACGCGGCTTACCCTGTATAATTTTGGTATTTACAAAGGGACAAATCAATTCGAGTTTGAAAACCGAAAGCCGGTCATTCTGATCGGCGGCATGAACGGTCGTGGAAAAACAACCTTCCTGGAGGCGGTTCTGCTGGCCCTCTATGGTTCAAGTTCCTACGCTTACACAGGGAGCGGATACCGCACCTATGGACAGTACCTCAATTCGTATGTGAACAAGTCCGATCACACCTTGTTTACTTACGTTGAATTGTCTTTTAAAATGTCAGCACATTTAGAGGAACAATATACCGTCCACCGGGAGTGGTCCGGCAAGGGGCAGCGGATCAGGGACAAAATTATCGTTCAAAAAAACGGTGCTGACGATCCTTTTTTGACGGAACATTGGTCCATGTTTATTGAAAGTGTTTTTCCCAGCGGCCTTTCCAATTTCTTCTTTTTTAACGGGGAAAAGATTGCGGAACTGGCCGTAGAAGATACCAGTGCTCAAATGAAAGACTCCATCCGCGCACTGCTTGGGATCAAGGTATTGGACCGCCTTGAAAACGACCTTGGCCGGGTGGCCGCAAAGGCTGCAAAATCTTCTGGAAGTGGGTTTGACTCCGATGAATTAGAACGAATCCGCACACAAAAAATGCAGGCCGAAGCCAGCTTGCAATCTGCTGATGAAGAAATCGCCATCTTGGAACAGAAACTTTCTGACTGCCAAAAGGAGTTTATAAAGGCAAATAATGCTTATGTCGCCAAAGGTGGTAATCTTGTTTCCCAGCAACAAAAGCTATTTTGGCAGCGGTCGGAAATTACCGCAAAAAGTGCTCAGCTTTACGAGGATTTGCTGAATCAGACATCGGGAGAACTGCCATTATGTTTGATTCCTGATCTGTTGGAAGAGATCTGCGTGCAAGCAGAAAAGGAGCGTGAGCAAGAGATCACCGAATCCGTGTTGGCTAAAATAAGCAAGATATCGGAACAATTTCTCTTGCAATTTCAAACGGAGGCTTCTTCTATTGAGCGTTTTGTCGCCTTTGCGAAAGAGCGTACAGGGAAAGAATATGTTGAACCGATTTATAATTTGTCCAATCAAGCGTGGGTTCAGGCAAAGCATCTGTATGAGGTTCAGTTAGAAAAAGAACGTAAAAATGCTGGTGAACTCGCAAAGCAACTAAAAAAACTCCAGAATAAGCTGGGGGAAATTGATAACTACTTGTCTGTAGATATCGACGAAAAAGCAATCGCAAGGATTTACAAACAGATCAAAAAACTGGAACAGATCCAGATGGATCTGAATACCCAGTTGGAGTATAAACAGAAAAAACGAACCTCTCTCCACAGTGAAGCAATCCGCGCAAATGCAGAGTACAACCGCTACGTTGAGTCGGCCCTTAAAGGCCTGGAACTTAGTGACGATTCCGGCAGGATTATAATCTATTCGCAAAAGGCAATTTCACTTTTGAAGAAATATCGGGTTTGCTTGCAGGAAGACAAAATACGTTTACTGGCTGAAACCATGACGGAGTGCTACCACAAATTAGCCAGTAAAAAAAATTTGATTGACAAAATAACCATGGACCCAGTTACGCTGGATTTCCAGTATACCAATGCAAAAGGGGATGTCATTCCTAAAACGTCGTTGTCAGCCGGTGAAATGCAGTTGATGGTAATCTCTCTGCTGTGGTCGCTGGCGCTCTCTTCCAAATGGAAGCTGCCAGTCATCATTGATACGCCACTTTCTCGGCTAGACTCTGCTCACAGGCTTTCGCTGATTAACATCTATTTTCCCCAGGCCAGCGAACAGACCATCATTCTCTCTACAGACACGGAAATCGACGGATATTACTACTCCGCCATGAAAGACAGTGTTGGAGATGAGTATACGCTGGTCTATGATGAAACCAATCAATGCTCTACCATTCAAAAAGGCTATTTTGTGGGTGAGAAACCATGATCATCAAACAAATCACACTGTCCAGTCAATCAAAAGAGCGCCTGTCCAGACTGAAAGGCAAAACAGGCATCAAAAATTGGAATATCTTATGCAGGTGGGCGCTTTGCTATTCCTTGAGTGAGCATACCATTCCAACGGATCTGCCCGTCAAATCGGACAGCAATGTGGAAATGTCCTGGTACACATTTGCCGGAGAATACAGCGAATTGTATGAAGCAGTTATCAAGGCATGGTGTATCCAGGCAGGTCTCCCCACGGACGACGGGACGGTAATCAAATATTTCAAGCTTCATTTGGAACGTGGAATTGCTCATTTGTCCGGTACAGGATTTATAAAGAATCTGTTTGACCTGTTAAACCTTGCCATTGGGGAGTCGCCAGTATGAGTATTTATTTGGATTACAATGCGTCTGCTCCCATTGACCCGGATGTGTTGGCCTGCATGATTGACGTCTATCAAAGCTGCACCGGAAATGCAGACAGTCGTACCCACGATTACGGGAATCAGGCTCGTAGTCTGATTGAATCCGCTCGGGGGCAGGCGGCCTCTCTGTTTGGCGTAAAAAAGGACGAAGTTTTTTTTACCAGTGGAGCCACAGAAAGCAACAACATTGCAATCCTGGGCTTGAAAAAACACGGGATCGAAACAGGCCGCAAGCATTTGATTACAACAGCAATTGAGCACAAAGCCGTCCTTGAAGCCGCAAAGTATCTGGAGTCTGAGGGTTTTCAGCTCGAGGTGGTAAATCCCGGTCTGGATGGCCGTGTTTCGGCTGATGACATCCTTTCCAGGGTTCGAAGCGACACTTTATTAGTAAGCGTCATGCACGTAAATAACGAAACAGGTACGATTCAACCTGTGGAGCAAATAGGGGCGTCACTTGCCAAGACACACACCTTATTTCACATTGACGCAACCCAAAGCGCCGGAAAACTGATTCCGGAAATTCAAGGCTTGGCTTATAACATGATGTCTTTCAGCAGTCATAAAATGCACGGGCCGCAGGGAGTCGGCGGTCTGATTCTCAAAAAAGTGCGTTATCATCTGCCCCCTGTCCGCCCGATTATGTTCGGCGGGCCGCAGGAACACGGAATCCGTCCAGGAACACTTCCAACCGCACTGATTGCAGGCTTGGGACGGGCCTGTGAAGTTGCTGGACGAAACTACGAAGAGCATCAGCGGCGTAATGATGCCATCAAATCGAACCTATTGAAGCTGCTCTCGGAATCCGGCGTGGCATATGCAATAAACGGAAGTCTGGATTATGGCATTTCCACAACACTGAATATCAGTTTCCCGGGTATTTCTTCTGAAGCGCTTATGCTTGCAGTCAGACCGTATTGTGGCATTTCAAATGGTTCTGCCTGTACTTCAAGCACCTATCAACACAGTCACGTGCTTTCCGCAATGGGTCTTTCGGACGAACGGATCGAAAGTGCAGTCCGAATTAGCTGGGATTCAGATATCAATGACAGTGAACTTTTTTCTGAGTTCTCTCGGATTTTGAACATTGTGCGTGATTTCACTACTTAACAGTTTTTCTGCTACAAAAGATACCACAATATATGAATTTTTTATTTCGGCTTCTATTAACCTTCAATGCTACATTATGGATGATTGTAGTATACGCTCTCAAGGCCGAGTGGACTTATCAATCAATACCGGCATGGGGTATCGCCCTGTTGATTCTCTGTATTCCGATTCTTCTTTCCGTTCTTTCAATTAGAATCACATCAAAGCTAGGTTCCGATTCTATACATGGATGCAGTGAGTGTAGTCTTGCCGACCAAGAGTTTCTGCCAGTCTATCTGGGCTACTTCTTTATATCTTTAAGCGTTCCAGATGACATAACAATGCTTTTCCTGTATATTATTGTGTTTGTTTTTACATTTATTTCACAAACGCAGTACTTTAATCCCATCTTTTTGCTGTTTGGCTACCATTATTACCACGTTCTAACCCCTCAGGGCACAAAAGTTTTCATTATAGCTCGTGGAAAAGTAATCCGCAATAAAAGCTATTTGGCATTCGATAATGGCAAGTTGTATATTGAAAATGGA
>OFFJ01001083.1_pt1 | contig 20960 bp, 16 predicted proteins | sample 1521261 | NCBI WGS metagenome assembly OFFJ01 (sample SAMEA3504122, study PRJEB24116) | mouse gut metagenome | biome: mouse gut; feature: mouse-associated habitat; material: faeces | place: Denmark | collected 2011 | reverse complement strand
GAATCCGCATAAAGATTGGGAAGGGAAACAGGTATGAAAGTCATATTACAGAATCTGACGAAGAAATTTCCAAGCCGTGACAGAAAGAACCGCAGGGATGTGATTGCGGTCAATGATTTTAACTTTGAAATTCCGGACGGCAAGCTGATCGGGTTGCTGGGACCTTCCGGCTGCGGTAAGAGCACTACGCTGAATTTGATCAGCGGTCTTATCAAGCCTACAAGCGGAAAGATATTTTTTGGGAATGATGATGTCACCGAACTGCCGCCGGAGCACAGGGGAATCGGTCTGGTATTTCAGAATTATGCGCTTTATCCGCACCTTACGGTGAGGCAGAATATTACATTTCCGCTGGAGAATCTGAAGGGGAAGAACAAGCTGTCCAAGGCGGAAATGCTGGGGAAAGCGGCAGAGGCGGCAAAGCTGGTACAGATAGATGAGTTGATGGATCGGAAACCGGGGGAGCTTTCCGGCGGGCAGCAGCAGCGCGTGGCGATTGCGCGTGCGTTGGTGAAGCGGCCCAGGGTGCTTTTGCTGGACGAGCCGCTCTCCAACCTGGATGCCCGTCTGCGGCTTCAGACCAGAGAGGAAATCAAGAGGATTCAGCGGGAAACCGGCATTACGACTATCTTTGTGACCCATGACCAGGAAGAGGCCATGAGCATTTCCGACATGATTGTCGTTATGAAAGACGGTGTTGTCCAGCAGATTGGAAAGCCTCAGGAGGTTTATGACAATCCTGTCAACTTGTTTGTGGCAAAGTTTCTGGGGACGCCGCCTGTCAATGTTTTTGAAGGGTGTGTCAGGGACGGAAGTTTGTATATAGGGAAAGATGCCGTGCTGGATGTTCTGGAATCGTCGAAGACGGATGCGGCAGCAGGTGGGGCTATGAACGGGAAGGTATCATATGAGACTTCCGCAACTTCAAAAGCAGGTGAAATCAGTAGCGGACAGGTGCAGGAAATCAGCAATGGACAGCAGCAGGGAAGCGGCAACAGGCATACGAAAGGAAGCGGCAGAAAGATTGCGGACGGTAAGGTTTACGCCGCAATCCGCCCGGAAGGCTTCCGGCTTCAGGAAGAGGGCCCTCTGTGTTGTGAACTGGACGGCGTGGAAGTAATGGGACGGGATATCAGCGTGGTCTCCAGAAACCGTGCATCTCTGAATCCCACAATTCGCTCCATTATCGGGACAGAGAATATGGACCGGATTTTTTCCATGGAAAGAAAAGCCGCAAAAAAAGACGGCGATGAGAAGGCTGATAGGAAGAAATGGGCTTCAGGTCAGGAAGCCGTTCCGGAAAAGCGGGAAAGTGACAATATAGTCAGATTTGACCTTATTCCCCGCAAAGTATTCCTGTTTGACCAGGAGACAGAGAAACGGATTTATTTTGAGACCGGGAGACAGGGAGGCTGAATATGAAGAAAAAGCGGAACAGCGGAAGCCTGAAAGCCTGGCTGTACCTTCTGCCGGCGATTTTATTTCTGGGTGTGTTCATGGTGTATCCCCTCATCGATGTATTTGTCTATTCTTTTGAGGAGGGGTACAATTCCGCATCCCAGACCTATTATGGCGTGGGTACTTATAATTATTCCTATGTACTGCATGACCCTTATTTTCTGCAGGCGGTGAAAAATACATTTCTTCTGGTCATTATTACGGTGCCGCTGTCCACAGGGATTGCGCTGTTGATTTCCGTGGGGCTGTATTCCGTTAAACCGCTCAGAAATCTCTTCCAGACCATATATTTTCTGCCCTACGTGACGAACACACTGGCAGTGGGCCTGGTGTTTATGATATTGTTCAAAAAGACAGCCTATTCGGATGGCTTTATTAACCTGCTGATTTCCTGGTTCGGCGGAAACAGTGTGGATTTCATTGACGGACCTTACTGGGCGAAAATGTTTGTTTTGTGCTTTTATACAATCTGGGTGGTAATGCCGTTTAAAATTCTGATTCTGACCAGTGCGCTTTCTTCTGTCAATCAGGAATATTATAATGCGGCCAGGGTGGACGGGACATCGAAGTTCAGAATTTTCCGGCGGATTACTTTGCCGATGATTTCCCACATGATCTTTTATCTGGTGATTACCGGGTTTATCGGTGCGTTTAAGGCGTACAGCGACGCGGTAGCGCTGTTTGGAACGGATTTGAATGCAGCGGAGATGAATACTATAGTTGGCTATGTGTACGATATGCTGTACGGAGACAGCGGCGGATATCCCTCCTATGCATCTGCAGCAGCAATTATATTGTTTGCCATTGTGCTGACCATTACCTGTATCAACCTGTTGGCCGGCAATAAGAAAGTGCATTATTAGACCGTCAGTCAGATTTGGGGTGGAGCGAAAACGGCGGGAAACGGGATGGAGACTTGAACGGGAAAAGGTTTGTATTCAGCGGCGTTCCTACAGAATATGGAAGTAAAGGAAATCGGAAGATGGAAGAGCGGAAAGAAGGCACAGATTACAAAAACATAAGTCGGAAAAATACCGGGGATGAAAATACAGGCGGCTCCGGATTGGATTATGAACGCCGGGATTATGAGGCATTGGATTATGAAAAAATCGAAAAAAGCGCCAGAATCCGCCAGAAGACAGCAAGTGCAGCCACATATGTGCTTCTGACAATCTGGGGGATTATTGTACTTTTTCCCTTTTACTGGATGATACTCACATCTGTAAAAAGTTACAGCGCATATAACTCGGAGTATATCCCCAGATTTTTCACCCTGTCACCCACGCTGCAGAACTATGCGGATGCCTTTACCACAGTGCCGTTGGGGCGGTACCTTCTGAATACCACAATTTTTACCGTAGTGACCACAGCCGCTATGCTGGTGGTGATTACACTGGCGGCGTTTGCTTTTGCAAGGCTGGAATTCAGAGGGAAGAATATCGTATTTGTGCTGTTCCTTTCCCTGATGATGATTCCTAACGAACTGGTGATTATCACCAACTTTGTGACCATTACCAACTGGGATATGCGCAATACATTTCCAGGACTGATATTGCCGTCTGTCACTTCGGTTTTCTACATTTATCTGCTGAAGGAGAATTTTGAGCAGATACCGGACAGCCTCTATTATGCGGCAAAGGTAGACGGTACTTCGGATATGAAATATCTGCTGAAAGTCATGGTGCCCATTTCTAAGCCCACGTTAATCACGGTGATCATTCTGAAGGTGATAGAATGCTGGAATTCTTATGTGTGGCCAAGGCTGATCACGGACGATGAACGCTGTTTTCTTGTCTCAAACGGAATCCAGGAAATCCGGGAGAATGGTTTCGGACGGGAAAATATCCCGGCCATGATGGCTGCGGTTGTGGTGATTTCCTTTCCTTTGATTGTACTGTTTCTGCTCTTCCGTAAAAAGATTATGGAGGGGGTGTCGAGAGGAGGGACGAAGGGATGAGGAAACGATGTACTGCTGATATGGGATGGAATGTATTTGTCTATGTGAAAGGCTTTTTCGGCAGGGCTAAAAGGAAATCAGGCGGGACCGGTACTGTGGCAGATGAATGTTTTTGCAGAGGAGAACGCATTGGAAAAGAGGATAGAGCAGTCAGACAGGCGGGATGCAGGGAAGAGAACGCCTTGAGAAATAAGCATGGCATGCATAAAAAGTGCGGCCTGTGTATGAATTCCCCGAAAAAGCGCGACTGGAAGATGCGAAACGTATTTTTAAACACAGGTATTCTGACATGTGCCGTATTTGCTCTGACGGGCTGTCACGGTTCCCGGGGAAGCATTGCTTTCGAGATTCCTGCCGAATTTGATGCTGAGAAACAATATGAAATCACTTTCTGGGCGAAAAATGATACCAACAAGACCCAGACAGATATCTATGAGAAGGCTATCCGGGATTTCGAGGAACTGTATCCGAATATTACGGTAAATCTGCGCCTGTATACGGATTATGGGAAAATTTATAACGATGTAATCACAAATATTGCTACAGATACCACGCCCAATGTGTGCATCACCTACCCGGACCACATTGCCACATACCTGACGGGGACGAACCAGGTGGTTCCTCTCGAAGGGCTTTTTGCAGATGAAAAATACGGGCTTGGGGGCAGTGAGGTTCGGTTTGATACGCCGGGTGCTGGTGAGATTATTCCCAGGTTTCTGGAGGAGTGCTCCTTCGGCGGACATTATTATGCCATTCCGTATATGCGTTCTACGGAAGCCTGCTATATCAATAAGACATATGTGGAAGCTCTGGGGTACACGCTGCCGGAGGTTCTCACCTGGGATTTTGTCTGGGAAGTGTCCGAGGCGGCCATGGCCCGGGATGAGGAAGAAAATTATCTGGTCAACGGTCAGAAGGTGATGATTCCTTTTATCTATAAATCCACCGACAACATGATGATACAGATGCTTCGGCAGAAAGGTGCGGATTATTCCACCGATGCCGGAGAAATCCTGCTTTTCCATGACACCACGAAGGATTTGCTGATGACAATAGCGGAGCATGCCGGCACCGGTGCATTTTCCACATTTAAGATTTCCAGTTATCCGGCGAATTTTCTGAATGCCGGACAGTGTATTTTCGCGGTGGATTCTACCGCAGGCGCCACCTGGATGGGAACGGATGCGCCGTTGATTGATATCAGCGAGGACAAACTGGTGGAGTTTGAAACGGCGGTTATGACGATTCCGCAGTTTGATGCGTCTAACCCGGCTATGATTTCTCAGGGTCCCTCCGTCTGTATTTTTAATAAAAAGGATACACAGGAAGTGCTGGCATCCTGGCTGTTTGCCCAGTATCTGCTGACCAATGATGTCCAGATCGCCTATTCGGAGACGGAAGGGTATGTTCCCGTGACCTCAAAAGCCCAGGACTCTGCTGAATATCAGGATTATCTCTCCAGAGGCGGCGAGGATAATGAGCTCCATTACGATGTCAAAATCCAGGCGGCCAGGCTGCTTTTGGACAATGTGGATGATACCTTTGTCACACCAGTGTTCAATGGCTCGGCTTCTCTCCGCGACGCGGCGGGGCAGCTGATTGAAACTACGGTGAAGTCCGTCAGAAGGAAGCAGACAATTGATGAGGCCTACATGGACAATCTGTACAAGGATACGATTTCCCTGTACCGTCTGGATCAGCTGGGAGGCCAGGGGGCATCGGCAGCAGGCGGAAAAGCTGATTTGGGAGAGCTGCCCCGGACCTCGGTAATTCTGCTGTCATCTCTGGCGGGAGCATGGATTATAATCCTGCTGTATGTGGTTTGGCAAAGGGTAAAAAGGAGCCGTGCATAGGAAATATTACTAAAAAGTCTCCCGGACCGGAACCGCGGGGGGCTTTTTAATGTACAAAAAAGCAAAAAGCAGGAAGAATTTGCGGGAGCAAATGAGCAATTATACTATTGTTTTCCTGGAAATATCGTGTATAATAAGTTCAAAGTTTCCGGAAGGCATTCCCCGGGGAAGGTTGGCTGGAAACCGAGAAAACCATGGCATCCCCGGCGCTGCTCCGGACAATGTACGGGGGCAGGCCTTCGAAGCCCGAATGTTGGGTGCAGGAGGAGAGCGGACAGGATTGCTGCGGGACTGAAAACGGGAGGATTGTAACTATGAAAAAAATGAAAAAATTTGCGGCATTGTTTTTGGCTGCAGCACTTGTAACAGCATGTGTTGCCTGCGGTAATGATGCGGGTACCGATGAATCCGGAAGTTCTGTTTCAGAAGAAAGCAGCAGCGAGAGCAGTGAAGGCAGTGAAGAGTCCGGTGAGGTTTCCGATGCCGGAACTGAGAGCAGTGAGGCTTCTGACAGCGAAAGTGAAGAGTCCGGCGCCGAAGGCGAAGCAGGCGGTGTGGCATCCGGCGAGGTTATGAGCTATGCCGACTATGCGGCAGCGGCAGTGGACGAGCAGGTGGTAGTGGAGACCTATGTACAGGCCAAACAGTCATGGTGGGAGAATCAGGCAACGCTCTACACACAGGACAAGGACGGCGCATATTTTGTGTACAATGCGGAGTGTTCGGAAGAGGATTATGCAAAGCTGACACCCGGAACCAAGATTCGGGTAACCGGATTTAAGGCAGAGTGGAACGGCGAAGTGGAGATTATGGATGCCGTTTTTGAGATTATTGAAGGCGGAGACAGCTATGTGGCAGAGGCCGAGGATGTAACTGCGCTTCTGGGCACGGATGAGCTGATTGCGCACCAGAACAAGTTCGTATCCTTCAAGGGCATGACTGTGGAATCCTCCGGCAAGAACGCGGACGGAAGCGAAGCGGCATATCTGTACAACCATGACGGCTCCGGTGAAGACGGAAGCGATTTGTACTTTAACGTATCCCTTGACGGACAGACATATACCTTTACTGTTGAATCCTATCTGTGCGACAATACCACGGATGTCTATGCGGCAGTGAAGAATCTGCAGGTTGGCGACAAGATTGACATGGAAGGATTTCTGTACTGGTATGAGGGCGTAAATCCCCATATTACCTCGGTGAAGGCAGCGGAATAAGGCGAAGTAAATGATGGCACCTTGAACACTCGGCAGTGTCGTGTTCAGGGTGCCTTCCTTTTTCGGCAGCCGCAGCCTTAAAATTGACATATCTTGGCGGTCGGACAGACTTGTATCCACGGTTCAGTTGTGTTAAAATAGCTTTATTCCCGCAGGGAGACACATGATGAAACAGGCATTATTTCTTAGCAGTGGCGAGGAGGAATGATTATGAATCTGGTAATTACCATAAGCCGAAGGTTCGGTACGGGGGCGGGGCTGATTGCGGAGGAGCTTTCCGGAAAGCTGGGTGTCCCGGTGTACGATAAGGCCTATATCGAGCATGAACTGGAAGGCAAAAGCTATGCGGACGAGGCGGAGGTAATCAGGGAGCTGGCGTCCCATTCCTGCATTATCCTGGGCCGTTGTGCCTCCGAGATCCTGAAGGGCCAGGGCAATGTGTTCAATATCTATGTCTGTGCTGATAAGGAAGACCGCATTCAGCGGATTATGAAGAAAAAGTCATTAGCCTATGAAGAGGCGAAATCCGTCCTGGAGAAAAATGACAGGGAGAGGGCGGACTATTACTACAGACATACCGGAAAGGTGTGGGGGGATGTGAATAACTATCACATGATTCTGGATACCTCCCAGCTGGGCATTGAGAACTGTGCCGGCATCCTGATGAAATATTTTGAGAGAGTGGAAATCATTTAAGAGAAAGCCTTTTCCCCGGGCTGCTGCATTGCATGGGGCTTTACTGACATTATTCTGCCGCGCGGTTTGGCGGAATAATGTCAGCTTTTTGTCGCTGAAACGTCAGTTCTTTCGTGCGGTGCTGACGGCGGCAATTTTTTTCAGCGTGGCGTTGGTCCCTAAAAGCAGGAAAATATCGTCCTTTTTGGTAGGGGCGTCCGCAGGCGGGTTTACGATGATAGTGCCGCCCCGCTTGATGGCAATGGCGTTTACGCCATATTTTTCACGCAGTTTGATTTCCCGCAGGTTCTTGCCGATCCAGTCTGTGAGGGTCAGGATTTCCGCGATGGAGTATTCGGAGGACAACTCGATGGCATCGAATAAATTGTTGAACGCCAAATCATTTGCCAGTTGAACACCCATTTCCTTTTCGGGATAGACGATTTTGTCCGCACCTATCTTGGTCAGAATCTTTCCCTGCATTTCATCGTATGCTTTGGCAATAATCTGGCTGATACCCTGCTCCTTGGCCCAGATGGTAGCCAGCACCGAAGCGTCCAGTCCATGCCCGATGGAGATAATGGCGCCGTCGAAATTACGTCCGCCGATTTCCTCAAGGGATTCTTCGTCTGATACGTCCAGACACATGGCAAGTGTTACGTATTCGGCAATCTGCCGGATTTTCTGTTCATTGCTGTCGATGGCAAGTACCTTGCAGCCGTTGGCTTCCAGCTGCTTTGCCATGCTGGTGCCGAATCTTCCAAGTCCTATGACTATGTATTCTTTTTGGGTTCTTTTTTTCATGATGATTCTCCTGTTTCGTTTTATGAATTGTCGGAAAATAACCGCCGCAATTTATTCAGGCAAAAACCCGGAAATACAATAAAGCTCGCTATGAACTTGCAGCGGTTATTTGCAGACACTTCCTTATGCTGGTGAGCAAATCCATTTGCCCTTTACGCCCTGGTTTTGCAGAAGCGCTCACTCGTTATGCAACTAACCGATAATGACCTTGCTCTCCGCACAGGAAATATTTCCTGAGGCTCTGCGGCTGTTAAACGCCAGCGCCAGGGTGATGGGGCCGATTCTGCCAAGGTACATGGTAAGGGTGACAATCAGTTTTCCCACAGGGTGAAGGGCGCCGGTGAGTCCTCTTGACAGCCCTACGGTGGCGATGGCGGAAGTCATTTCATAGAAGGTGTCCAGAAAATCACTGTGCTGGACAGCCAGCAGCGCCACAGTCAGCAGCATCAGCACGGAAAAGCTGAATACGACAATGGCGACACATCTGCGGATGGTCTCGTCGGCAATTTTTCTCCGCATGACAATCACGTTTTTTCTGCCCCGGATATTTGCGAACATGGAGGCGAGAAGCAGGACAATGGTTACGGTCTTGACACCGCCAGCCGTTCCGGCCGGGGAGCCGCCTATGAACATAAGGATGAGATACACCAGGCAGGAAGCAGGGCGAAAGGCTTCCTGTGGAATGGTGGCGAATCCCGCCGTTCTCAGGGTTACGGATTGGAACAGAGATGCCATCAGCTTATTCGGCCAGCCCATACTGCCCAGGGTATCGGGATTGTCATATTCAAACAGAAGCGTCAAAACGGTGCCTGCCAGAATCAGGGCCAGTGTTGCCGGAATGACGATTTTGGTGTGCAGGTTCATTTTACGGGTATAGGAATCGACTGCCGCGCTCCGGCGGGGGCGGATGGTGCGCAGGATTTCCCAATATACCGGGAAGCCCAGGCCGCTGACAATGATCAGGAAAACGGTGGTGAGGTTCACAATGACATTATCCCTGTACTGGCAGAAGCTGTTGCCTCCCAAAAGGTCGATTCCGGCGTTGCAGAAAGCGGATACCGCATGAAAAATGCTGTACCAGACTCCCTTCAGGCCGTATTCAGGAATGAAGACAAGAGAGTAGCCAATGGCACCCAGTCCCTCCAGGAAGAGGGTTGCTTTTAAAATATGCATGGTCAGCTTCACCAGACCGGACAGCGTATCCAGATTATAGGCGCTCTGAATCAGCATCCTGTCCGACAGGGTAATCCTGCGGCGGAAGATGCATAAAACGATGGTGGTAAAGGTCACAATGCCCAGTCCCCCGAACTGAATGAGCAGCAGGAGGACCACCTGCCCGAAAGCGGAAAAGGTCTGGCCGATATTGACGGTTGAGAGTCCTGTGACACAGATGCCGGACATGGATACAAATAAAGCGTCCAGAAAGTCGATATGCTGTCCCGCTTTGGTACTGAACGGAAGCAGGAGGCAGAGCGTTCCCAGAAGCGCGCCGATGAGGAAGCCCAGCATGATGATTACTGTAGTTGTGAGTTTACGTCTTTTCATAGTACTGTATCGTGTGATTACAAGCTTTCTTTATTGTAACGGAAAGGGTTGTGTTCTGTTACTTTCCGTCCGTCCTTATTATAGTCTTTTTGGCCGCAGGATACAACACTTTTTTTGAAGCTGTCAGATCATTGATAATTGCTATGTTTTCCGGATATCGATATCCTGCAGAAACATTCTGGCCAGGACAATCCGCTGCCGCCGGAAAGCTTTATTCCTTTCTCCCCAATCACCGTATCCAGCCCGTCCGGTAATTCCGTAATAAATTCATATATGCAGGCTTCCGGCAATTCCTGCCTGTTCGGATGATTGCTCGGATGACGTTATTTGCCGTTTATCTGCCCGGCATGCCGAACAAATGACATCCGGAAAAATGCCCCAGGAGGAATTGCGGAAGGATTCTTACAGTCTGCGGATTGGAAAAAACAGGCAGCTCTTTCCTGTTTTCGGGCAAGTAAAGTCGTGCACGGCACCGGCAAGGGGAATGTGATTATCCTGCAGATACTGAATCATTTCCGGAAAAGTATTACCGCTGTCATTTTCCGCATAAATGTATTCATATCCCGGAATCCTCCACTTCGTCCAGCCCTCCGGAGCCTCCGCGTCATCCCTGCACTCAACACCGGCAAGATACAGGCCTCTGGTGAAGCTTTCCTCCCAGGGCAGGAAGGAACGTGTCCGGTCGGACATGGCACCCCAGATTCCCGCAAGATTTCCATCTTCATCTTTTTTTGCCAGATGCGCAACTTCATTGAAATGACCGTTCGCATCCTCCCACAGTCTGGCGATAAAGCCCTCGCCCTCATCGGTGGAGCCTTCTTTCCCAATCACCGCAAAGGCTTCTTTTATACACCGTTTCATTTCCATGCCATATTACTCCTTTCTGATTCTGCCCGGATTTTTCCGGTTCGTATTTTCGTTAAAGGCAGCCACAGTTCGCAGTAGCTTTGCCGGGGATTGTCCGGGTTGGGCGGCGTATATAACTCTATGTTATAGTTCCCGCCCAGTTCATAATCCCGGCAATTTGGGAACCATTCTCCCCACATCTTCGTGTTTGTATCCTGCAATGTCCCTGATGTACAGGGAAAAATCGCCCATGTTCCCCTGGGAAGTGTTCTGGTTTCGTAACCTTCCGGGAAATTCTTATATTGCATGCAGGGACAGGAAAAGGCACAGTTGCGGGAAGCATATAAGCGGTCTGAAGTATCTGCCTTATTATCCGGTTTGTATTCGTCCGCAATATAATAATCAAAGGTTGTTCCGTTCAGGTCGATGCACAGGCCGTACATCCCCGATACAATCCGGTATCCGCCGTCTCGCCAGTGTTCTTTCCAAAATTCGGGGATTCTGGCGTAGGAGTTCTCCGTATTGAACTGACGTTTCCGGCCGATGAGCGTGAATTCTTCTTTTTCGACAATCCTGTATTCCATTAGGGTACCGCCCTCCGGCGGAGATTTCACGGTTAAAGGGGTAAATGCGCGCAGCTTTGCACCTTTTTCCTTTGCGGCAGAGGGCGTAATCCCATGAAACTTTGCGAAGGCTCTTGCAAAGCCATCGGGAGAGTCATACCCATATTTTATTGCAATATCGACTATTTTTATATTTCCTGCAGATAATTCCGCGGCGGCCAGCGCAAGGCGCCTGCTGCGCAGATATTCACTGACTGAAATGCCGCACATTGCGTGGAAGACGCGTTGAAAATGGAATTCCGACAGATTTGCTTCTTCGGCGATATCTTTCACTGTGATTTTCACGGTCAGGCTGTCTTCCATATATGCTATGGCTTTCCGGATGCTTTCGATTCGGGGGTTCATGGGCGGGTTCCTTTCTTCAGTGTGGTTGCCACTGATTATATTATAGAACATTTTTTTCGTTTATGCCCGACTTTTTCTGCTGTTTTTAATATGCCAATCACTGGACAGATTAGTAAATTATGGCAGTCTTAAGTTTAAAGGTTAAAATGTCAAAGTCAGAAAAATGAGGGATATTGTTTACAAGTGGTAAAAGGTTTTGTATAATTATTTACGATAATTCATACACGCCATTGTGCGTAAATACATGGAAAGAGAGGAAGACAGCATGCGGAATTGGAAGCGAAGAGGCAAATGTGCTCTGGCACTGCTGGTGGCGGCTGCTCTTGTCGGCAGTAATGCGGATGGTTTGCTGCTGTCTGCATTCGCGGAGGAGAATACTTACGATGCAGACAGCCAGCCGGTTGAAGCAGAGGAGGACAGTGAGGGACTGTGGTCGGAAACTTCGACGACAGAGCCCGCCAGGGGGGGCATCTTTTTGAAGGATATGGAGGAGACCCTTTTAGGCGATGAACAGCAGGCGGTAACGGCAGAATCTTCAGAGGAGGACGGCCAGAAAGAAAGTACGGCGGAATCTTCAGAGGAGGACGGCCAGAAAGAAAGTACGGCAGAATCTTCAGAGGAGGACGACCAGAAAGAAAGTACGGCAGAATCTTCAGAGGAGGACGACCAGAAAGAAAGTACAGCGGAATCTTCAGAGGAGGACGGCCGGAAAGAAAGTACGGCGGAAACTTCGGAGCAAGATGGTCAGAAGGCAGATACGGCGGATGCTTCGGAGGGGAACAGCAGTAAGGAAAGTGCTGTGAAGCCTTCGGAAGACAGCCGGAATGAAGGTCAGGCAGAAGCGGAAGACGGCCGGCAGGAAGGTCAGGTAGAATCTTCGGCGAATGGGCAGGAGGAGCCTGAAAAGTCTTCAGCGGATGCGGAGAAGGAAGAAACAGCAGATTCTTCAGCGGATGGGCAGGAAGAAACAGCGGCTTCTTCGGAGGATGAACAGGAAGAAACAGAAAAATCCTCGGTAGATGAGCGGAAGGAAGAGGCAGAAACATCTTCCTCAGATGAACAGAATCTTGATACAGAGGCATCTTCAGACAATAAAGCGAAGAACCCCGAGGGAGCGGCGGACAGCGAAAAGATAGAAAATCCGGCAGAGCCTTCAGAGGAAGCGCCGCAGAAGGAAAGCGCCGAGGGTACTTCGGAGGATGAGCAGACGGAAATCCCGGAAGAGAATTTTGAGACAGTCGAAATAACGGTTGTGCCGGAGGCAGATATTCCTGATAACGATGAATTGTTTGAAGGGTATGTGTACCAGCTTTTCTATGGTAACGATGATATTTCGTTGTATGGGAATGTTGGCGGGGACAGGCTGACCGGGGATGAGAAAATTATTTATGATACATTGAAAACTCAGATAAAAGAGATTGCGTCAGGGAACAGAAGTTCCACCGAGGATATCGCCATAAGCGGAGTTAAGATTCTCTCGACACAGGTAAAAAGTACTGTGAGTCAGGTAATGGCTTATCTCTTAATGGATTGTCCTTACGATTTATACTGGTATGACAAGACTGTCGGCGTTGCGATGGCATACAGCCTTGATGATACTGGCATGGCGAATTCGCTATATATTTCTATGGCAGTGGCTAAAGAGTATAGAGGAAGCAGTGAAAGTATTTATATTATAGATACACAGAAGGTTCAGACCGCAGCATCGGCAGCAGCAAATGCGAAGGCAATTGTGGATAGACATGACACTGAGTCAGACTATGACAAGCTGAAGTCATACTTAACAGAGATATGCAATCTGGTATCCTACAATAATGAAGCAGCAGAAGCTACATCTCCGGATTATGGTAATCCATGGCAAATGATCTGGGTGTTTGATGGTGATGAATCAACTAAAGTGGTATGTGAAGGTTATTCAAAAGCGTTCCAGTATCTTTGTGATTTATCAGATTTCCAGGATGTTGCCTGCTATACTGTCACAGGAGTCATGGCCGGTGGCACCGGGGCAGGCGGACATATGTGGAATATTGTCACAATAGGCGGTATGAACTACTTGGTTGATGTGACAAATTGCGATGAAGGAACTGTCGGCGCACCTGACCAGTTGTTCTTAACCGGAACAAGTGGTTCTGTAGCTGACGGATATACTTTTAGTTTGAATAATGGCAGAAGCCAAATTAAGTATACATATGATGAGGGGCTGTCTGCATTGATGGGCGATGTGCTTAAGTTGGCAGATACACCCTACCAGAATCATGAACTTTTAAAAGTCAATGTAAAAGCGCCAACAGTTACCGTCACATATGGTGATCCGGTAGACAATTCGGTGCTGAACGGAACATCAGCGGGAGGTTCTGCTCAGACAGCAGACGGCACATCTGTTGACGGCACCTTTTCCTGGGCAGGTGTAACATCTTACGGCAATGCAGGAAGCAAAGAATTAAAGGCTGTTTTTACACCGGATGATACAACACAATATCAGACAGTTACCAATATTGCTGTCGCTGTAACCGTGAATCCCAAAGCAATTACAGTTACTGCACGGGATACAGAGAAGACATATGGTGCCGATGATCCTGAGTTCAGCTATACTGTAACGGAAGGCAGTGTCGTCAGCGGAGATTCTTTATCTGTTGAATTTGGGCGTGAACAGGGTGAAGATGTCCGGGAAGGCGGTTATGCAATTACCCCCGGGAATCCGGCAGGCACCGGTTCCAATTACAACATTACCTTTATAAACGGTACATTGACAATTAAGCCGGCAGTATGTACTGTGGCTGTAAGCGACGACCAGAATATTTTTCAGGAGAAGGGTGAATTTACAGAGCCGACATTTACAGGAGTAAAGGGAGAGGTGCTTACAGGGCAGCTTACATATAGTTATGGCACACAGAGTCAGGCTGTTGACTATAATACGCTGAAAGCAGAACTGGCAACATTGGAAACAGGCACAACAGGAACCATCCAATATTCATTTAAGCCTGAAAGCGCTAATTATAATCTCAGTGAAGGGAAATTCAACTTTACGGTCAAGGACATTATATTTACCATAAATGGTGCTCCGGCAACTGTGGCCAACGCTGTTAGCATAAAAACGGATTCCGTTTACGGCGACGACTGGGCAAATATTGTGACCATTGGCAATATTACAGCGGCAGCCGGCGCTGAAACCGACAGCCGGCCGGAAAACTTTACCCTGAGTGTAAGCGGCATGCCCAATGCCGGAACACAGGATTTTGAAGTATGGTACAGCGGAACGCTGGGTGGAAAAGAATTTACGAGAAGCATTGTCTGCGCCGGTACCGTGAATGTGGCTGAGCGCACAATCACCGTGTCTGCGGGAAGCTACAAGGTAAGCAAAACTTATGACAGGACAGCAGGAACGGGAACTGTCACAGGTGCTCTGGAGGTGAGCGGCATTCTGAGCAAAGACACGGGTGTAACAGTGACAACCGTACCGGTTGACTATACGAATCCCAACGTTGGCGGACAGACACAGATGGTGCTTCCTCTTACATTAAACGGCGATATCGCCGGCAATTACAGGCTTGGCAGCAATACCGTTACGGTTCCCTGTGAGATATTGCCGATGGTCATTGCTCCGATACTGGAGATTACCGGGACATACAGCTATACCGGTCAGGCCATTGTGCCGGAACTGACCGTAAGCTATACAATGAGCGACGGCGCAGCCGACACACTGGGGGAAACAGATTATGTAGTCGCACTCAGCGACAATATGAATGCCGGGACCGCGAAGGTGTCCGTGACGCCGAAAGCAGGCGGCAACTACACATGGGCGAATGCGGTGGAAGGCACCTTTGACATTGCTAAAATAGACTACCCGTACGCAACAACGGCAGAGCTCTATGCAAGATATGGAAATGAAGCGACATTTGACCTTGCATCGATGCTGCCTTCGGGATATGTACTGGGCACTGTCAGCGCGGCAGACAGCGACGGCATCTTAGCGGGAACTCCTGCAGTGAACGGTTCTGTTCTCAGCTATAAGATGAGCAGTGACAGAGTGAAAGTGGGCAAAACGGCTGTAATCACCGTACCGGTAATTGAAAGCACAAATTATCGTGCATTTGAACTGGCGCTCACAGTGACTCTGTCCGACAAACTGGAACAGACAGACTTCCGTTTCAGCCAGTCTGCTCTGAACAAAACATATGGAGACGGTGATTTTGCGGCAGAAGTTGTAAATGCGGCAGATGGCAGTACCTTAAGCTTTACCAGCAGCAACCCGAATGTGGCGATTGTGGACAATAACGGAAAAGTGCAGATTCTCAGTGCCGGTACCACTGCCATTACAGCATGGGCTTCCGAGACTAATGACTATATGAGGGGAACTGCAGTCTGCACTTTGAACGTTGCTCCCAGGGCTCTGGCGTGGGATACAGGTGCATTGTCCGCAGCAGACAAAGAGGGTACAATAACGAATCAGAAAGCCAGCCTTTACGGCGAATTGCGTGTGACAGGCATTCTGGATGCCGACAAGGGCGCAGTAAGCTTTAGTTGCCCGGCAGACAGACTGACAGGCACTTATGCGGCAGCGGAGCCGGGGGCACAGAAGGTTCTTCTGTCCTGGGCGGATGCCGAAAATCCGGCAGTGCTTCAGGGAGAAAAGGCTGCTAATTACGTTCTTCCGGCAGCCTTGCCTGAAGTTACTGGAAAAATCAATGCGGTAAGCACTGTGCCGGTGCCTCCGGCAGAGTCTACGGCTCAGGTACAGTTCAGCCTGTCCATGGAAAGCGGCATTTCACAGGTGCCTGCAGCACTGGCAGGAATCGAGAGCCTGAATACACCGGAAAAGATTGAGGCACAGATGAAGCTGAATATCCGGAATCAGGCTGCAAGTGTGTCTCAGGAGAATACAGCGGTCTATGATGTAACTCTGATGGTCAATGTGGACGGTGCGGGATGGCAGGCAGCAGGCAAAGACAATTTCCCTGCAGACGGCCTGACAATCACCCTTCCTTACCCGGAAGGAACCGGCAGGGATGCCAACGACTTTGTTGTGTGCCACCTGTTTACGGAGGAAATGAACGGACACAAGGCCGGTGAGGTGGAATATCCTGCAGTGACCAAGACGGACGCGGGAATCCGTTTCAAGGTATACGGCCTGTCGCCGATTTCTGTCGGGTGGACAAAGGCCGGAGAGTTGAATAACATGGTGGAGGTAAAAGAGAGCGGGACGGCGTCTGAGCCGGCAGGCAGTCAGCAGAGTGCTGCGCCGGAGAGCCCTAAAACCAGTGACGAGAATCCCATTGCACTGTATCTGATTGCCATGCTTGTATCAGGAGGTATCCTGGCCGGTATGGTGTTTGGCCGGCGCAGAAGAATTAACAACAGGAAATAATTTGGGAAGCAATTTGGGAAAAAGAAGTGCAGGGAGGGGCTGTTTCGACAGCTCCTCCTTCGTGCTTTCGGGGATTTAGCCGTTTTCTCATTTTAGTTTACTTTTTATTCCGGGAGAGGAAGGTATTTCATGTATGACATTTTACAAGTTTACCCGACAGCGGTGTAAAATTGCTATACAAATGTAATTATTTGTGATAAACTAAGTAGGATTCAAAAGGTAAAGCGAGGAAGGAAATATGGATGGAATGAACGGATTTTCAATGACGGAAAATCAGGACGGGATGGACGGGATGCCCCAAATGACAGGAGTGCCGGCACCTGCCGGGCCGGATGAAATAAAGGCTGCCAGGAAGCATTTTTCCAAACTGGGCGGGATGTTTATCCTGGGAACCCTGGTGATTTATGTGGCGCAGCTGATTCCGATGACGCTGATTCAGCTGCTGAAGCCGGAGTGGATGAAAAATGGCAACATTGCGCTGATGATATCCATATTGCCGATGTATCTCATCGGAATGCCGGTGCTTATCCTCCTGGTGCGGACGATTCCCGGGGAGAAGGTAGAGCGGCGCTCCATAAAGCCCGGCTCTTTTATTGTCGCCGTCATCATGTGTTTTGCAATTGTATATATATCCAATATTGTGGGAAATCTGATAACGGCGCTGATTGGTGCCCTGAAAGGCGGAATGGTACAGAACCAGATCATGAATGTGACCCAGTCCGTGAGCATGTGGATGATCGTGTTTTACATGGTCATTTGTGCACCTATCATGGAGGAATTTGTCTTCCGCAAGCTCATTGTGGACAGGACTGTCCGCTATGGTCAGGGAGCCGCCGTCCTTATGTCCGGGCTTATGTTCGGACTGTTCCATGGTAATCTGAACCAGTTTATGTATGCTTTTGTGCTGGGGATGTTCCTGGCGTTCCTGTATGTGAAGACCGGTAATATCAAGATTACCATTGCGCTTCATATGATGATTAATTTTGTGGGCGGCGCAGTCGCCTCGGAACTGCTGCGGGTGCTTGACCTGGACGGATATGCCCGGGCTATGACAGGCGGAGATATGGCGGCCATGATGGCATATATTCAGGGAAATCTTGTGGGTATTCTGTTTTATGCCATATTCGGAATTTTTGTGTTTGCCATGATGGTGGCGGGGGGAGTGCTTCTGATCGTGAGTCTGGTGAAGCGGAAGTTTGTCCTGGAGAAGGGCAGTGTGATAATCCCTAAGGGAGAGCGCTTCAAAACCATGATATTGAATGTGGGCATGGTAATCTATAGTATATTCTGGATTGCCATGATAATCATACAGTTATTTATGTAAGGACGGATGAAATGTATACCTTTGAGAGCAGAATCAGATACAGTGAGACAGACAGTGATGGGAAGCTTACCATGGCTTCCCTGATCAATTATCTTCAGGATTGTTCTACGTTTCAGTCGGAGGATCTGGGACTGGGGGTTGAGTACCTGAAGGAGCAGCATCTGGTGTGGGTGCTGTCCTCCTGGCAGATTGTGGTGGAGCGATTCCCACGGCTGTGCGAGCGGGTGACGGTGGGGACGCTGCCTTATGATCTGAAGGGATTTCTGGGATACCGGAATTTTGCCATGTTGGATGAGGCCGGCAGTTACATTGCAAAGGCGAATTCCCTCTGGAGTCTGTTGGATACGGACACCGGCAAGCCGAGAGCGGTCCCGCAGAATATGATGGAGGCATATCGGTTGGAGGAAAAGCTGGAGATGGCCTATGCGCCCCGCAAAATTGTGATTCCGGAGAAGGGGGAGGTCAGAGAGCCGTTGGTGGTGAAGAAACATCATCTGGATACGAACCATCATGTAAATAATCAGCAGTTTATTCAGATGGCGATGGAATATCTGCCGGATGCGTTTCCGGTAAAGCAGGTTCGGGCGGAGTATAAGAAGCAGGCATTTCTCAATGATGTGCTGATTCCCGCCGTGGCGGAAGAGGACGGGCGTATAGTCGTGTCGTTGGGAGACGAAGCGGGAAAGCCTTGTACCATTGTTGAATTTGCGAGTGAGCCGTGGCGGTAGAAAAGAACAGTATAGTGAAAAACAGGATTTGAATGGAGAAGTGAAATGATTCGTTTGGGTGAAAAACAGGAACTGATAATTGTAAAGGAAGTGGAATTTGGCGTATATCTGGCGGTTTCTGCGGAAGAAGCGGAGGAGCGGGTGCTTCTGCCGAAGCGGCAGGTGCCGGAGGGGGCAAAGCCGGGGGATGCTGTTCCGGTGTTTATTTACCGGGATTCCAGGGACAGGATGATTGCTACGGTCAGGGAGCCGAAGCTGCAGATGGGTCAGGTGGCGGAGCTTACAGTGGCTCAGGTAGGGAAAATCGGCGCATTTCTGGACTGGGGGCTGGAGAAGGATTTGCTGCTTCCCTTTAAACAGCAGCGAGGCAGTGTGAGTCAGGGGGACAAAGTGTTGGTGTCTCTTTACATAGATAAGAGTGACCGGCTCTGCGCCACCATGAATGTCTATGACAGCCTGCGCACGGACAGCCCGTATAAGCGGGATGACAGGGTTACCGGGCGTGTCTATGAGATGAGTGATAATTTCGGCGCCTTTGTGGCGGTAGATAATCTGTATTCGGGCCTGATTCCCAGGAAAGAGCTTTACGGAGACGTGGAGCTGGGCAGGGATGTGTCTGTCCGTGTGCTTCAGGTGCGGCAGGACGGCAAGCTGACACTGGGGATACGGGATAAGGCATATCTGCAGATAGACAGGGATGCGGAGGAGATTCTGGCGCTGATGGACAGTCAGGGAGGCTTCCTCCCATTTACCGACAAGGCATCGCCGGAGCGAATCAAGCAGGAGACCGGCATGAGCAAAAACGAGTTCAAGCGAGCGGTAGGAAGGCTGCTGAAAGAGCGTAAGATTGAAATCAAAGAATACAGCATACAGAAGCTTCAGTCCTGCGAGAAATGAGTCAAGTGGGCATGCCTGCGTGCACATTTGACGAATGCCGCCAGAGTAAATACCAATGTGTCCAAAGGATACATTGGTATTTGAGTGAAAACGGAAAGGGAAAATATTAAGAAAAATGAAAATTGTGTGAATCACTGGTAAACCATAGAGGGTTATGATAGAATAAGACAGCGGGCAAGTGGGTGCCGGAACGGCATCCGCACCGTGCCGCAGTATAGTAATAAATCTGGGAGGTAGCGTTATGGATATAGCAAATTTATCGATGGCTTTGGCTCATATTTCAGATATGTCACAGATCGGGACAGCCGTTCTGAGCAAGGCCATGGACACGAACGAAGCTCTGGGTGAGGGGCTTGTACAGATGATGGATTCAGCCATGGAGCTGAGTGTAAACCCTAACGTTGGGGCAAATATCGACATACGCATCTGAGCCGGGCGGCCACGCTGAAAAATTTGTAATCTGTTTATGGTTCCGTTCCGAGAGGCATTTTTGTGAATGAAGCACAGCAAATTTGATGAAAAAACTGCCTGATCGTTACGGTTCAGGTGGTTTTTTTGTGAAAAATCATAAATCCCTATTGCTTTTTTTGCATATTTTCTGTACATTTGTAAGTACAGAAATAAAATTGGTACAATAGTTTTCTATAAAAGGCGTGTGTCTGGCGCCAAAAATCCGATACAGGGGCTGCAGAGCGGTTCCTGCAACAGCAAAAGGAGTGGGGATATGATATCGAATCAAATTTTACAGAACACCATTGATGGACTGAAGAACATTGCCCGCGTCGAATTCTGTGTCATGGACGTGGACGGTAAGGAAGTCGCCTCCACCACTGACATGAGCAATGTCAGCAGGAATGTTGCTGAATTTGCCGCCTCGCCGGCAGATTCCCAGGAAATACAGGGGTACCAGTTTTTTAAAGTGTTTGACGAGCAGCAGCTGGAGTATGTGCTTGTAGCCGGCGCCGTCGGTGAGGATGTGTATACCATCGGCAAGATGGCGGCATTTCAGATTCAGAATCTGCTGGTGGCCTACAAGGAGCGCCTGGATAAGGATAATTTTATCAAAAATCTGCTATTGGATAACCTGTTGTTGGTGGATATCTACAGCCGTTCCAAGCGTCTGCACATCCAGACCGACATGCCCAGGGCGGTTCTGATTGCGGAGTCTGCAGGGGGGCGGGACAGCAACGTTCTGGATATGGCCAGGACATACTTTAACGGCAGCAGCAAGGATTTCGTCACGGAGGTGGATGAAAATAATGTGATTATCGTCAAGGAATTATCGGACGGCGATGCCATGAAGGAGATGGAGAAGGCCGCAAG
>OFFJ01001082.1_pt1 | contig 20992 bp, 19 predicted proteins | sample 1521261 | NCBI WGS metagenome assembly OFFJ01 (sample SAMEA3504122, study PRJEB24116) | mouse gut metagenome | biome: mouse gut; feature: mouse-associated habitat; material: faeces | place: Denmark | collected 2011 | reverse complement strand
CGGTGAAGGAAGAAGATATCATAGGAAAGGCATGGTTCCGGGCCCCCCATGGGGAGTCGGGCATGGGATTCGTGAAATAGAGATGAATTATCAATGGTATCCTGGTCATATGACGAAAGCGAGACGTATGATGCAGGAAGATATAAAGCTGATTGATTTGATTATAGAGCTGCTGGACGCCAGGGTGCCGCTTTCCACCCGCAATCCGGACATTGACGAGCTGGGCAGAGGAAAGTCCCGGATCGTGCTTCTCAATAAGGCCGATCTGGCGGACCCGGAATGCAACAGACAGTGGCTGAATTATTTTCAGGCAAAAGGGATCCATGTGCTGGAGATCAATTCCAGAGAGCGGACCGATATGAAGGCAATCGTTCCGCTGGTGCAGAAGGCCTGTGCCGAGAAGATTGCCAGAGACAGGAAGAGGGGCATCGTGAACCGCCCTGTCAGGGCTATGGTAGTGGGAATCCCCAACGTGGGGAAATCCACGTTCATCAACTCCTTTGCGGGCAGGGCTTGTGCCAAGACGGGAAACAGGCCTGGGGTCACCAAGGGAAAACAATGGATCCGCCTGAACAAGAGCCTTGAGCTTCTGGATACTCCGGGCATCCTATGGCCCAAGTTCGAGGATCAACAAGTGGGGATGCATCTGGCGTTCATCGGCTCCATGAATGATGAAATCATAGTCATGGAGGAGCTTGCCATGGAGCTGCTTACATGTCTGGGGCAGCTGTATCCTGACGCGGTGGCCCAGCGCTATGGAATATCCGTCCGGCAAGATACGGCGGTTGTCTTGGAGGAGATCGCCCGCTGCAGGGGATGCCTTCTGAAGGGTGAGAATCTGGACCTGAAAAAGGCCGCGGACCTGCTGCTGGACGATTTCAGGAGCGGCAGGCTGGGAAGAATCACGCTGGAGCGGCCCGAAAAGCCGGAATAGGAGATGCGCCATGAATAAAGTGATGAAAGAGATGATCAATACCCTGCTGTATCTGCTGGGGGTTCTGTGCCTGACCTGGTTCGTGATCGCCTTCGTGGGGCAGAGGACGGAGGTGGACGGTTCCTCCATGGAACCCATGCTTTCCGACGGGGACAATCTGATCGTGGATAAGCTGACCTACCGCTTCAAGGATCCGGAGAGGTTCGATATCATCGTGTTTCCTGTTTATAATGATAATACAAAAGCGGAAACATATTTTATAAAAAGGATTATAGGACTTCCGGGAGAGACAGTGTGGATTGATGAAGGGGGAAACATCTACATAAATGACGAACGGTTGCCAGAAAGTTATGGCAGAGAGATAATAATGTCTGGACGTAGAGGACTTTTTATAGGAAGAGATAGAAACAATCCAGTTGTTCTTGAAGATGATGAGTATTTTGTCTTAGGAGATAATCGCAATCACAGTACTGATAGCCGGGAAATAGGGAACATACATCGGGATGACATCATTGGCAGGGCTTGGGTGCGGATATGGCCTTTTTCGCGCTTGGGATTTTTAAAACATCAGTGAGCGGCGAGGAGAGCAAAGTGGGAGACAGCATTAAGAGTACCGTAGAGATAAAGCAAATTCTGCAGGCAGCATCTGTAATGGAGCTGCCTGCATTCATAGATACCTATGCCCCAGACCAGCGGACGGGAGTCCGCAGGCTGGTGGAGACGGCAAGGAAGCGTCTGGAGGCTCTGGAGAAGGAGATGGAGCGGATAGAGGGGCTTCGGGCTTACGAGGAGAAATATAAGGATTATCAATTTATCTGCGGCATAGACGAGGTGGGGAGAGGGCCTCTTGCAGGGCCTGTGGTGGCAGGGGCGGTTATTCTTCCAAAGGAATGTCGCATCTTATATATAAATGATTCCAAGCAGCTCTCCGAAAAAAAGAGAGAGGAGCTTTATGATGTGATCAAGGAGCAGTGCATTGCCTGGGGGGTGGGCTGCGTGGGGCCTGAGCGCATCGACGAGATCAACATTCTTCAGGCTACTTATGAGGCCATGAGGCAGGCCGTGGGGGCGCTTTCTCAAAAGCCGGACATTCTGCTGAACGATGCAGTGACCATTCCGGGATTGCCCATGCCTCAGGTGCCCATAGTCAAGGGGGATGCCAAGAGCATCTCCATCGGCGCCGCCAGCATCATGGCAAAAGTTACCAGAGACAGAATGATGGCCCAGTACCACAAGATGTTTCCGGAGTATGACTTTGCCGGAAACAAAGGCTACGGCAGCGCCGGACATATGGAGGCCTTGCGGAAATACGGCCCCACCCCCATTCATCGCAGAAGCTTCATCAAGAATTTGACAGCGCCATAAGGCGGAAGGGAGAAAGGATATGAAGCTTTCTCAGCTATTTTCGGGGGACGCCCACACGGAAAACGTCGCGCGTCCTCAGCCAAGCCCGGCTCAGGCGGCTAATATGAGCAGACAGATCCGTTCTCTTGTTCCGGGCCAGACCCTCAGCGGGGAAGTTCTGTCCAAAAACGGAGGAGAAGTACAGATCAAGATTTCCGAGGATCTGGTGCTGAACGCCAGAGTAGACCGGAACATGAACATTGAGGTGGGAAAAAACATGACCTTCGAGGTCAAGAACAACGGGAGCTCCCTTACCCTGAGCCCATTGTTCACCAATGTCTCCACGGATATGAATGTGCTGAAGGCGCTGGACATGGCGGGCCTTCCTGTGAACCAGACCTCCGTTAGCATGACGGAGCAGATGATGCAGGCAGGGCTGTCCGTGAGCAAGAACATGCTGCAGCAGGTCTTCCGGGAGATCAACAGCTTTCCCATGGGAGAGATATCGGATGTGATCACTCTGCATAAGCTGCAGCTTCCTGTGAACGAGGCGAACATGCAGCAGATGGCCATCTATAGGAATATGAACCATCAGCTCATCTCCGGCATGGACACGATTCTGGAGGCCCTGCCGGAGGTGTTCGATTCTCTGGTACAGGAGGGTGATCTGGCAGGTGCCATGAAGCTGTACCGTGACGTGCTGGCGCTGGTGCAGGACGGCGGCGGGGAATCCGTATCCGGCTTGGGGCAGGGGATTGTTCCGGGGAGTCCGGAGGCTTGGGCCGAGATGGTGGAGCTTTCAGGCACTGGGGCAATGTCTGCCGAAGGGGAAGCACAAGTGCCGGGCATGGGAGCGGAAATGCCTAAGGCCGCTGCAGGGCCCGACGGTCAGAGGGGACAGAATGCAGAGACGGTTATTCCAAATGAAAATAGAGTAACGCCTGAGAATAGCCCCGTCCAAGAGAGTAAAATAGGGGCTGCCGTAAGGGCCGCCATGGCAGGGGAGGCGCTGGAGATTCTGGACGGGCTGGGACTGCCGGAGCAGACGGCGGAACAGCTGCGGGCCCGGATAGTGAGTTTTTCGGCAGGACAGGGAGGGACACAGGAATTCTTGTCCAGTCTGGGGATGCTGGCGGAGGCTGCAAAGACTTCCGAGGGAGCTATGGCTTCGCTGGAAAGGCTTTTTTCGGGCCATGCCTTCCGGGAGCTTCTTTCGGGACAGTTCAAAAACTTCTGGACTCTGAAGCCGGAGGAAGTGGCCGTGCCCGGAAAGGTGGAAGAGATGTACCGCCGTCTGGACAGACAGCTAAAGGGTCTGGCGCAGGCCCTTGAAAACGGCGGACATGCAGAATCCGCCGCCTTCCGGGCGGCTACCGCCATGTCCCGGAACGTGGACTTCCTGCATCAAGTGAATCAGATGTACGCCTACGTGCAGCTGCCGCTGAGGCTGCAGCAGAGAGACGCCCACGGGGAGCTTTACGTCTATACCAACAGGAAGAAGCTGGCCAGCAAAGAGGGGGCCGTCAGCGCCCTGCTCCATTTGGACATGGAGCATTTGGGGCCGGTGGATGTGTATGTGACTATGCAAAACAGTAAGGTGAACACCAGATTCAGCCTGCGGGACGATGAAATGATTGATTTTATGGCGGCGCATATGGATATACTGACAGAAAGGCTGAAAAAGAGGGGCTATGAGTGCAGCTATGCCATGACTGTCAGGGAGGACACGGCACAGCCGGCCGGAGGACTGGCGCCCATTCTGCAGCAGGAAAGAGGGGTCGTCATCTCACAGTATGCTTTTGACGTGCGCACTTGATTTCTCAGGGGGATTACATGGAAGAAAAATATAAAAAAAGTGAGAAGGTAAAGCAGGCCATCGCGCTGGAGTACGATCCATCCGATGATGCCCCCAGAGTCATTGCCAGCGGAAAAGGCGGTCTGGCAGAAAAAATCATCGAGAGGGCCAAGGAGAGCGACATTCCGATACACCGGGACGATAAGCTGGCGGATACGCTGTCCCGGCTGGAGATCGGAGACATGATACCGCCGGAGCTGTACGAGGTGGTGGCGGAAATACTGGTGTTCGTGGATTCCATGGACAAGATCAAGGGGAAGATTAAGAGGTAGGCAAGCTTGGACAGACGAGGGACGGGAACCCGGTGGGAGAGATGGGCCTCTGAATACCTGCAGGGACAGGGGATGCGGGTGGTGGAGTCCAATTTCCGGTGCAGGCAGGGAGAGGTGGATCTCATCGGCTGCCATCAGGGATATCTGGTGTTCGTGGAAGTGAAATACCGAAGCTCTTCCGGAAAGGGCCATGCGCTGGAGGCGGTGGACTGCCGAAAGCAGCGGCGGATCTGCAGGACAGCGGATTTTTATAGATTCCTCCACGGAATCGGGGATGATATGCCTGTCCGGTATGATGTGCTGGCGGTTCAGGACGGTGAGGCTCATTGGGTGAGAAACGCGTTTCCCCATCAGGAAAGCGGACAATGGAGGGGCTAAGGATGTATCGAATCTATAGGAAAGCAAACGGGGGCGGCGAGCCCGTCCAGCGCTGCGTCTCCACAGAGGACGGAGACGATCTTGAATATCTTGCGTTTTCGTCGCTGGAGGGGATTTCCGTGCAGGAAGGCGGGGGCAGAGTCAGGCATCTGATTACCACCCGGCTGGGCGGGGTCAGTCAGGGGGAGTTTGCACGGATGAATTTCAGCGTGGACAGGGGCGACAGACCGGAGGCCGTTCGGGCCAATTACGGCAGGATTGCAAAGGTGCTGGGCTGCAGGCCGGAGGACATGGTGGCTTCCCATCAGACCCATACCACCAATATCCGGCGGGTGACAGGGCAGGATAGGGGCAAGGGAGTGGTCCGTCCGAGAGACTATGAGAATATAGACGGATTGATCACCGACGAAAAAGGGATCGCGCTGGCCACCTTTTTTGCGGACTGTGTCCCGCTGCTTTTTGTGGATCCGTCCCATGGGGCCGTGGGGCTGGCCCATTCCGGATGGCGGGGCACTGCGGGGAGGATGGGGGAACGCATGGTGAAGGCCATGGCGGATGCCTTTGGCAGCGTGCCGGAGGAGCTTTATGCCGCCGTGGGTCCCTCTATCTGCAGGGACTGCTATGAAGTGAGTCAGGAGGTGGCCCATGTGTTTACGGACATGCTGGGGAGCCGGGTGGCGGTTCCGGGAAGGCAGGAGGGCAAATTCCAGCTGGATCTGTGGCTGGCCAACGAGCTGATCCTGCAGGAGGCAGGCATTCCCAAAGAGCATATAGCTGTCACGGATATCTGTACCTGCCACAATGGGGAGTATCTGTTCTCCCATAGGGCAAGCGGGGGAAGAAGGGGAAACATAGGAGTGTTCCTGATGCTGGAGGAGAAGTGAAAAATTAAGGAAAACTTACTTTTTTCCTTAGAGAAGACTTAAGAAAAAACTGGTTTAATGGGGCTGTAGGCTAAGGACAAGGGTGCGAAAAATGCGAGGTGAGGTATGGCAAACATACTTGTGTGTGATGATGACAGAGAAATAGTTGATGCGATTGAAATCTATCTGAGTCAGGACGGTTATAAGATATTCAAAGCCTATGACGGCGCTCAGGCCATAGAGCTCTTAAAGAAAGAAGACATCCAGCTGCTGATCATGGATATCATGATGCCGAAGCTGGACGGCATCCGGGCCACACTGAAGATCAGGGAGAACAGCAGTATCCCCATCATTATTCTGTCAGCGAAGTCGGAGGATACGGACAAGATTCTGGGACTCAACATCGGGGCGGACGATTATATCACCAAGCCTTTCAACCCCTTGGAGCTTGCAGCCAGAGTGAAGTCCAATCTGCGCAGGTATACATCTCTGGGGAGCCTGAATGCTGAAAATAAGGCTGTCTTTAGAGTGGGGGGCCTGATCATCAACGATGACACGAAGCAGGTGACAGTGGACGGGGAAACAGTGAAGATGACACCTATAGAATACAATATTCTTCTTTTGCTGGTGAAGAATCAGGGAAGGGTGTTTTCCATAGACCAGATTTATGAGAGTATCTGGAATGAGGATGCCATCGGGGCAGACAATACGGTGGCCGTACACATCCGCCATATCCGTGAAAAAATTGAGATCAATCCCAAGGATCCCAGATATCTGAAGGTAGTCTGGGGCGTGGGCTATAAAATCGACAAGCAGTAGGTAAGCGACTGACATGAAAAAAAAGAGGATGATAAAAAGGCTGGGTCTGGAGCTTCTCCAGCATATTCTGATCGTGGCTATCATGGCGGCGGTGGCAGGGCTTCTGCTGAATTCCTATATCGCGGTGGAATCCATCAACGGAACCCGGATTTACAGGATCTTTCCCATGAATTCAAATCTGGAGTTTGAGGAGTCGGAGATATTTCACGACCTGTTTCGGAACGCGGTATCCGACATTACGCAGCTGGTGGTCATCAAGGAACAGCTTGAGACGGAGGACGCGCTGGATCCGTATAAGAAGATAGATGTGACGGAATATGCCCGCCGGATCGGGGCGGATCAGGGCTGCGCCATCTCGGTCACCTATGAGCTGGACGATCTCATCAAATGGGGCAAATATGGCGTGGAATACGGAAACCGTATGATGAGCCTGACGGAGTTTGTGAACTATTTCGGCAACTGCATTGTTCCGGAGAACTTTGCGCTGGACGAATACGGACAGCTGGTGTTTGATGAATTTTACGTAGTAAAAAAAGACGGGGACGAGGAAGGGGACGCGCCGGGGGAGCAGGAGGGAGTTTCCGAGGAAACCCAGAATCAGGCACCTCCCGTCCATGGAAAGACGCCGGAGCAGCTGAACGAGATTTCGGAGATGCTGCAAGAGTATACCGAGGAGCAGCTGGTGGATTTCGCCTTCTCTCATATCATGAGAAAGAATCTGGGCAGCATAAAGATGTCCAGAGAGGATGACGGCAGCTTAACTGTGTCCGTTCCCATGCTGAACTGCCGCTATGCCACTGTGGACGGCACAAGACAGCTGGTGAATTACGCGGACAATTGGGTGGATTATATGCAGCTCCAGAGCAATGTGGAGGCATCCATCAAGAATCTTACCACGAACTATCAGCGGTATCAGATCTGCAATGATGTGTACAAAGAGAACAACAGCAATGTGAAATATATGGTTCGGATGATGACTGCGGAGGGCATGTGTACCTATACCAATGTGGAGCGGCTGAAGGAGGCGGAGGATGAGGCGGTCACGGAGTACTTCTCCGAGTATAGGCGGTATCTGATCTATTATCCGGACAGCCTTGAGTTCATGGGAAACACCAGCCTCAGCGAGGAAGAGCTGGACAACTATATCAGCGTGTACGATTATGCCTATCCGGATACCACTCATATCTGGATCGGCATTGACAGCATCTATTCCGTTGAAGGGGATACCTTTCATACTGCCAATGCCGTCTACCAGAGAATCGTGCCCAATGTGAACAAAATTCTGATCTTGGTGGCATTTCTGGCTCTTGTCTGGCTGGGGCTCGGCTTATATCTGACCATTACCGCCGGCGTGGCTGAGGGGGCGGAGGGGCCAAGCACAGGGCATCTGAACCGTTTCGACCATATATGGACGGAGATACTGGTTCTCATTGGCGCCGGACTTGTATACGGAACGATTATGGGCTTCCGGACGATCATGGATATCTCGGAGAAGGCAGGGGCGGCAGATCCCGAAACCATGGGGCGTGAGATGGTCAGGCTCTACCGTTACGGTATGTTTGCGCTGTATGGTCTTTATGTAAGCGTCTCCATGAACCTGATCTGGTATAGTCTGGTGCGCCGGGTGAAGGCCAACAGCTTGTGGAGGGACAGCCTCCTTAGGTGGGTCTGCCAGAAGCTGGCTGCCTCCGGCAGATTTATTCTGCGCCATAGGAATTCCGCCGTGAGCACGCTGCTGCCCTATAATCTGTTCCTGTTTCTGAATCTTTTCGGAGCGGCCATGGTGTACAAGCTGTGGGACCAGAAGCTGTACGCTCTTCTGGGGGCGGCGGCAGTGGTGCTGTTTGACGGAATCGTGGGTGTGCTGATGTTCAGGCATGGAGCGGAACAGATCGAAATCGTGGAAGGTATCAAGAGGATTCGGGACGGAGAGGTGGAATACAAGCTCGACAGCGACAGCCTGCACGGCTCCAGCAGGGATCTGGCTGAGGCGGTGAACAATATCGGTGAGGGCATCAAGAAGGCGGTCAGAACCAGCATGAAGGACGAGCAGATGAAGACGGATCTGATTACCAACGTGTCCCATGATATCAAGACCCCTCTTACGTCTATAATCAATTATGTGGATCTGCTGAAACGGCTGAACATCCAGCAGGAGCCCGCAAGGGGCTATATCGACATTCTGGATGGCAAGTCCCAGCGCTTGAAACAGCTCACCGATGATCTGGTGGAAGTCTCCAAGATTACCTCCGGCAGCATCGTTCTGAACAAAGAGCGGCTGAATCTCACGGAGCTGGTGAATCAGGCCATCGGAGAGTTTTCCGAGAGGATGGAGGAGTGCCGCCTGCAGATTGTCTTTGAAGAGAATGACCTGCCGGCCTTCATCTATGCGGACAGCAGCAGGATGTGGCGGGTGGCCGAAAACCTATTCAACAATATCTGCAAATATGCCATGGAGGGGACCAGAGTCTATATCGACATGTGGAAGCAAGACGGCAGGGTGGGGGCGTCGATCAAGAACATTTCCAGCCAGCAGATGAACATCCGGCCCGACGAGCTGACGGAGCGGTTCATCCGGGGAGATTCCGCTCGGACTACTGAGGGCAGCGGTCTGGGACTTTCCATTGCGAAGAGCCTTGTACAGGTTCAGGGGGGCAGCTTTGAGATTCAGCTGGACGGAGACCTATTCAAAGTGGTGATATCCTTTCCTGAAAGCAGTTAAGAAATCAGGCAAGAAACAATAGAATCCATGCTTCGCGAGTCTTCTGTTGTCATGAATAAAAAAGCCGCCGCAGGGATCTTTTCTGCGGCGGTATCTGGGGGCATGGACCCAAAATAATTCTTAATCGATTTCCAGACGATTGTTGTATGCCTCCAGAATGCCATGGATCTTTTCAGTGGTGGTGAGGGCATTGTTCAAGGAGACATCATGATTCATGAAGTCGATCAGGGAGGCAACGAACTTGCTCATCTCGGCTTCCACAAAGTAAGGCCTTGCGTAGAGCTCAGGGGGAAGATAGGTCAGATCCGTGGTGATAATCTTGTCAAAATACCCCTTCTCGAAGGCTTCGTCGAAGGCTTTTAGCCCGTCGGTGAACAGACCGAAGGTACAGCAGATAAATACGCGTCTGGCGTTCATCCGCTTCAGCTGCTTGGCAGTGTCCAGCATGCTCTGGCCGGAAGATATGATGTCATCAATGATGATGATATCCTTGCTGTCTATATTGTCCCCCAGAAACTCATGGGCCACAATAGGGTTCCTGCCGTTAACTATGACAGAATAGTCCCTGCGCTTGTAGAACATGCCCGTGTCCACCCCCAGAACGCTGGCGAAATAGATGGCCCTGTCCAGAGCCCCTTCGTCAGGGCTGATCACAATAAGGTGATTCTTGTCAACGATCAAATCCTCCTCGGAATTCAACAGCGCCTTGATGAACTGGTAGGGGGGCGTGAAGTTGTCGAAGCCGTTTAAAGGGATGGCGTTCTGGACTCTGGGGTCATGTGCGTCGAAGGTGATGAAATTGCTGATGCCCATATCCCGCAGCTCGGTGAGGGCATAGGCGCAGTCCAGAGATTCCCGGCCGCTGCGTTTGTGCTGTCGCCCCTCATAGAGAAAGGGCATGATGACATTGATTCTGGCAGCTTTGCCGTTGCAGGCCGTGATGACGCGCTTCAAGTCCTGAAAATGGTCGTCTGGCGACATATGGTTGATGAAGCCGTTCATGTTGTAGGTGATGCTATGGTTGCAGACATCCACCACCAGAAACAGATCCTTCCCTCGGATGGACTCTCCGAAAACTGCCTTCCCTTCGCCGCTGCCGAATCGGGGTGTCTTTAAGTCCACCAGATAGTTGTCCTCGCTGTAGCCGTGAAAGGCAGGGTCGTTTTTTACGATGTCGTTATGAATGGTCTTTCTGAATTCAACTAGATAATTATTGATCCTTTGCCCCATTTTACGGGCGGAGGGCAGTGCCGCGATTTTCAACGGTGCGACAGGCATGGCATTTTCCAGTTCTCGTAAATTAGGCATGGTAACCTCCGTGTGTAAGTAGATGATAATGTCATAGCTCGTTTCACAATCGATATCCCTATTTTATTACGTTGTCGGGAATGCGTCAAGAAGATTCTAATGGAGGATGCGTAGATGAAGAAGCAACATCTGGTCAGGAAGGTTCTTCCGGGAAGCATTGCGGAGGAGCTGGAGATAGAAGCAGGGGACAAGATAGTGTCCGTCAATGACACGGAGATAGAGGACATATTTGACTATCAGTTTCTCATTCAGGATAGCTATGTGGAGCTGCTTGTGGAGAAGCCTGACGGAGAACAGTGGCTTCTGGAGGTAGAGAAGGAGCCGGAGGAGGAGCTGGGGATAGAGTTCGAGAACGGACTCATGGACGAGTATCGGCATTGCTGCAACAAATGCGTCTTCTGCTTTATCGATCAGATGCCGCCGGGAATGCGGGATACTTTGTACTTCAAGGACGACGATGCCAGACTGTCATTTCTGCAGGGAAACTATGTGACCCTCACCAATATGTCGGAGCATGATATCGATAGAATCTGCCGGTATCGTCTTTCTCCAATCAATATCTCTTTTCAGACCATGAATCCCAAGCTTCGCTGCAGAATGCTGAACAACCGCTTTGCAGGGGAGGCCCTGAAGAAGGTGGACAGACTGTATGAGGAGGGGATCCGCATGAACGGCCAGATCGTGCTGTGCAAAGGGCTCAACGACGGGGAGGAGCTGGCATACAGCATCAGGAAGCTGATGGGATATATGCCCGTCTTGGAGAGCGTCTCCGTGGTGCCGGTGGGGCTTACGAAATACCGGGAGGGGCTTTATCCGCTGGAGCCCTTCACCGGTCAGGAGGCGGGAAAAGTTATAGATATGATAGAGGAATTCCAGAGGGAATGCTTTGCCGCACAGGGCATTCATTTCGTCCATGCCAGCGATGAATGGTATGTGCTTGCAGGCAGGGAACTGCCGGAGGAGGAGCGCTACGACGGGTATCTTCAGCTGGAGAACGGCGTGGGGATGCTGAGGCTTTTGATGAACGAGTTTCAGGAGGCTGTGGAAGAGCGGTTAGAGGAGGAAGGAGCCGACAGGAGGAAGGGGCCGGGGAAGGAAACGCAGGTCCCGGAGACGGAGCTGTCCATAGCCACGGGACAGCTGCCGTACCCTTATATTCAGAGAATGGCGGACAAAATGACGAAGCTTTGGCCAAAGCTTCGGATACATGTGTATCCTATCACGAATCATTTCTTTGGAGAGAGCATCACGGTGTCCGGGCTCATCACGGGGCAGGATCTGCTGGCCCAGCTTAAAGGCCGTCCGCTGGGCCGCCGCCTTCTTCTGCCGGAGAATATCCTGCGCAGCGGCGAAGATGTGTTTCTCGACGATATGACGGTGAAAGAATTGGAAAATGCTTTACAAGTGCCGGTTAATATTGTAAAATCAAGCGGAAATGATTTTGTGAGGGATATTTTGGAAATTCGGGAATGTCCGCCGGAGGCGGGCAGAGAGGTGTGAGACATGGCGAAGAAAAGCAAACCTATGGTGGCGGTGGTAGGAAGGCCCAACGTAGGAAAATCTACATTATTTAATGCTCTGGCAGGAAGAAGGATATCCATCGTTCAGGATACGCCGGGCATTACCAGAGACAGAATCTATGCGGACGTGACCTGGCTGAACAGGACGTTCACTCTGATAGACACCGGGGGCATAGAACCGGAGAGCAAGGATATCATTCTGTCCCAGATGAGGGCTCAGGCACAGATCGCCATAGACATGGCGGATGTGATTATCTTTTTGGTGGACGTGCAGCAGGGGCTGGTGGATGCGGACTCCAAGGTTGCGGACATGCTGAGACGCTCCCATAAGCCCGTGGTTCTTGTAGTGAACAAGGTGGACAGCGAGCGCAAATATTTAGCGGATGTGTATGAGTTCTATAATCTGGGCATCGGGGATCCCATTGCCGTTTCGGCGGCCAACAAGCTGGGGCTGGGAGATATGCTGGATGCGGTGCTTGCACATTTTGAAGAATATGACAAGGAGGAGCCGGAAGACGACAGGCCCCGCATTGCCATCGTCGGGAAGCCCAATGTCGGGAAATCCTCTTTGATCAATAAGCTTTTGGGAGAAAATCGTCTTATCGTGTCGGAGGTAGCCGGAACCACCAGAGATGCAGTGGACGCGGAGGTGCGGCACAACGGCAAGGAGTATGTGTTCATAGACACGGCGGGCATCAGGCGGAAGAACAAGATCAAGGAGGAGCTGGAACGCTACATGATCGTCAGGGCGGTGGGCGCCGTGGAGAGGGCGGACATTGTGGTCTTGGTCATCGACGCGGTGGAAGGCGTTACGGAGCAGGATGCCAAGATCGCGGGGATTGCCCATGAGCGGGGCAAGGCTGTCATCATTGCCGTGAACAAATGGGATGCGGTGGAAAAGGATGACAAGACAATCTACCGCTTTACGGATAAGGTTCGCAATACATTGTCCTATATGCCTTATGCAGAGCTGATTTTCCTATCTGCATTGACGGGGCAGCGGCTGAACAAGCTTTTTGAAATCGTGGACATGGTCAGTGAGAATCATGCCATGAGGGTGTCCACGGGAGTCTTGAACGAGATCATGACGGAAGCGGTGGCGCTGCAGCAGCCTCCCACCGACAAGGGAAGAAGGCTGAAGCTTTTTTACATCACACAGGTGGCCGTCAAACCGCCTACCTTCGTCATATTTGTAAACGACAAGGAGCTGATGCATTTTTCCTATACCAGATATATTGAAAATCAGATCCGGGAGACCTTCGGATTCCGGGGGACGCCGCTGCGGTTCATCATAAGAGAAAGGAACGAAAAGGAGAAATAGGGACATGGTAAGGGTAATCTGCGTACTGATAGGTTATTTGTTCGGACTTTTCCAGACCGCGTATTTTTATGGAAGGGCCCACGGAATCGATATCCGCCAGCACGGCAGCGGTAATTCCGGGACTACCAACGCCCTGAGAGTGCTGGGAACCAAGGCAGGGCTCATAGTCTTTGCAGGGGACTGTCTGAAGTGCATGGCGGCGGTGGGAATCACCCGTCTTGTGTTCGGCGGCAGCCATCCGGACATGATCTACCTGCTCTGCCTCTATACCGGCGCCGGCGCCATTCTGGGCCATAATTATCCTTTTTACATGGGCTTCAAAGGGGGAAAGGGCATTGCCGCCACCGCCGGGATGGTGCTGTCCTTTCATCCGTATTTCATTGTGATGGGCGTGTTGGTGTTTTTCGGGATCTTTCTTACCACCCATTATGTATCCCTTGGCTCTCTGCTGGTGTATCTGGGACTTGTGATAGAGATGGTGGTCTGCGGGCAGCTGGGGGTGTTCGCCGGAATGACACAGGAGCAGCTCATAGAAATGTACATTCTGGCCTTTGCGCTGGCTGCGCTGGCGTATTGGAAGCATAGGGAGAACATAGGGCGTCTGATTCACGGGAACGAGAGGAAGACTTATTTGTTCAAGAAGAACAAGCCGGAGAATTGACGGGCCGACAGAGGGCTCGGTGCGGGAATGCAGGCCGAGAGTCTTGCTTAGCGTAAAGGGAGGGAATATGGCAAAGATAGGCATAATGGGAGGGGGCAGCTGGGGGATCGCTCTGGCAGCGCTGCTTTGGAAAAACGGGCATGAGATCACGGTATGGTCGGCGCTTGCGCCGGAGGTGGCAATGCTGAAGGAGAAGCGGGAGCACAAGATGCTGCCCGGGGTGAAACTGGACGAGAGCATCACATTTACCGCCGAGGACCAAGAGGCCGTTGCAGGAAAGGATTTGCTGGTGATGTCGGTGGCCAGCTCCTATGTGAGGGAGACGGCTCACCGCCTAAAGGGGCTGGTGGCTCAGGGACAGAAGATCGTGAACGTGGCGAAGGGGATCGAGGAGAGCACGCTTATGACGCTGTCCCAGATCATCGAGGAGGAAATTCCTCAGGCGGACGTGGCGGTGATGTCCGGTCCCTCCCACGCGGAGGAGGTGGGAAGAGGGGTTCCCACCACTATTGTGGTAGGGGCAGCGTCCAAGGACACCGCGGAGTATATACAGACGCTTTTCATGAACGAGGTGTTTCGGGTCTACGTGAGTCCGGACATACTGGGCATGGAGCTGGGAGGCTCCCTGAAGAATGTGGTGGCGCTGGCGGCGGGCATAGCCGACGGCTTAGGGTATGGTGACAATACCAAGGCGGCTCTGATCACCAGAGGCATCACGGAGATCGCCAGACTCGGCACTGCCATGGGGGGGAAGTTTGAGACCTTCTGCGGCCTCACGGGCATAGGGGATCTGATCGTCACCTGCGCCAGTATGCATTCCCGGAACAGGCGTGCAGGAATTCTCATCGGTCAGGGAAAGACCTGTCAGGAGGCTATGGCGGAGGTGAACATGGTGGTGGAGGGCGTCCATTCCGCCAAGGCGGCCATGAAGCTTGCAGAAAAATACAATGTTCAGCTGCCTATCATCCAGCAGGTGAACGCAGTGCTGTTTGAGGGAAAGAGTGCAGATCAGGCGGTGAAGGAGCTGATGCTCCGGGATAAGAAAATTGAAGTGTTCGACCTGCCTTGGCCCGAAGAGGGGTGAAAGCTTCTCGGCCGGGAAGGCGCGGCGCAAAAAAGGCGATAAAGGAATGGGCTGTCTGCCGTACTTTATCGCCGTTCTTTTTTGCGAGAGGAGACGCTCGATTGGGCTGCGGATCTATAGGGCTGCCATGATTTCGGCGGCCATCTTGGCCTTGTTCATGGTGTAGATATGAATGCCGTTCACGCCGTTTTCCCGCAGATCCAGAATCTGACGGATGGCATAGTCGATGCCTGCCTTTCTCATATCCTCAGAGCTGTCGCCATAGGCGGCTACCAGATCCGAAAGGGCCTTGGGGATGCTGGAGCCTGACAAGGTGATGGTGGTGCCCAGCTGCTTTGCGGAGGTGATGGGCATGATGCCCGCGCAGATAGGGGCAGTGATCCCTTTTTTCTCTGCCTTTTCCAAAAAGGAATAGTAATAGTCGTTGTCGAAGAACATCTGGCTGATGAAATACTTGGCTCCGGCGTCTTGCTTCTTCTTCAGATTGTTCAGATCCGATTCCATGCTGAAGCTTTCAAAATGCTTTTCGGGATAACATGCGCCGCCCATACACAGATCTGTATTTTCCCGCAGAAAATCCATCATGTCGCTGGCGTGGGCAAAGGCTCTGGAAGCGAACTGCTCGTCGCTCATATCTCTGGGACGGTCGCCCCGCAGGGCCAGAATATGGGTCACATCCTTTTCCCGCAGGGCCTGCGTGACGGAGAGCAGCGCATCCTTTGTGCTGCCCACGCAGGTCATGTGGGCTATGGCGTCGATGCCCAGAGTGTTCTGAATATAGGATGCGATCTCAATGGTTTTTCCGGAGCGGCTTCCCCCTGCTCCGTAGGTGACGCTGACAAAGTCGGGGGAAAGCCTCCCCAGCGCGTCCAGCACTTCAAACACGGCCTTGAATTCCCCGTCCTTTTTGGGCGGGAATATCTCAAAAGAAACAGTTCTCTTGTTTTCCAGCATATCTTTTATCATGTGTTTTACCTCCGTTTGCAGTGGAAATGCTTGTAGTTGCATTTTCAGTAAAAATAAAATATTATAATCTGCGGCATACCGCTTCTTAACGGTATGCCGCCGCTTTTATAAATGAGGGGCATGTCAACAGTTTTGGCTTGATTTTAGACCAAGAATATCGTAACATGAAAAGGAACGAAATTCAAGGGAAAGGTGCGTGACTTAAATATGGAAGGGCAGGGATTTCAGGGAACGGGAGAATATGTGGCCAGTGAAGAGCTGATGGCCAGTGTCAATATAGCCATAGCGTTAAAGAAACCGCTGCTGATCAAGGGCGAGCCCGGAACCGGCAAGACCATGACGGCCCAGGTGCTGGCCAATGAGCTTGGGCTGGACATCTACCGGATCGACCTGTCCCAGATCGGCAGCAAATACATCGGGGAGACGGAGAAGAATCTGGGGGCGGTGTTCGATGCCGCCAGGTTCTCCAACGCCATCCTGTTCTTCGATGAGGCGGACGCGCTGTTCACCAAGCGGACGGAGGTGGCGAGCTCCAATGACCGCCATGCCAACGCGGAGACGGCCTATCTGCTCCAAAGGATCGAGGAGTACTCCGGCGTGTCCATCCTGGCCACCAATGTGATGCAGAATTTCGACAATGCCTTTAAGCGGCGGATGACCTTTCTGATCCCCATCGAGCAGCCGGGGGAGGAGGAGCGGCTGGCTTTGTGGGAAAAGGTGTTTCCTGAGGAGGCTCCGCTGGAGAAAGGGATTGATTTTGGCGTGTATGCCCGGGTGGCGGAGCTGACTGGAAGCGGGATCAAGTCCGCGGCGCTCACGGCGGCCTATCGGGCGGCGGCGGAGCACCGCAGGATCGGCAATCAGGATTTGATCGGGGCTGTGGACCTGGAATACCGGCGGATCGGACGGACGGGAATCGATCAGGAACTGTACACCGCGCTATATATGGAAATGGGAAGGGGAGGAAGCCATGCCTGATACAAGATATTTTCGGCCGAAGAGGGCGGTGAAGAAGATGAAGCTGGCGCAGAGCCTGGGCCAGACAGTGTATCTGTGCGGCGTGACGGGACTTGGCAAGACCACGTTTGTCAAGGATTATCTGGGCCGGAGGAAATATGCCTATTATTCGGCTGCGGATTATGCCGACTGGGACCTCCAGATACCGAAGGAAGGCCAGGAGGGGATCATGGTCTTCGACGATCTGTATCTGCTCACCTCGCCGGAGCTGCGGGAGGAGATCTATCCGGTCCTGGAGGATCTGATGGAGCGCAGGGAGGTGTGGCTGATCCTGATTTCCAGATGCCAGATTCCCAGATGGCTCATGTCCCTGTATGTGAACCATCTGTTCTGCGTGATCGGGGAAGAGGATATGCTGCTGGAGAGGGAGGAGCAGGACGCTTATTTCGAGTCCTGGGAAGTATATCCGGGAGAAAGGATATCCGAGCGCATTTGGAAGGAGGCAGGCGGCCATCCCCTGGCGCTTCGCATCCTGGCCCTGGAGCTTCTGCGAAATGGCCTTGGGAGCAGGGAATCGGATGTGGACAATCAGGAAAGGGTCTACAACCACGCCAAGGACTATATGAGCAATTACCTGGAGACCCATGTGTACGATCAGTGGGACCTGGAGCTGCAGGAATTTTTGATGGAGCTGTCCGTGGTGGAGTCGTTCGATGTGCAGATGGCCCGGATGGTCACCGGCAAAAAGAACGTGGAGGAGCTTTTGGAGCAGGCCATGGAGACCGGGGATTTTATGGTGAACAAAGACGGGACCTATCGGTACAAGACCGCTTTCGCCAGATCCATGCATCGGCGCCTGATGCGGAGCGTCAAGGCAGAGCGCATCCATCGGATCTACTGCAATGCCGGCTACTGCTATGAGATGAGGGGCGACATCGCCCGGGCGCTCCAGGCCTATTCGGCCTGTCAGGATGAGGGCGAGATCTCCAGGCTGCTGATTACCAATGCCAGGGAGAATCCGGCCAACGGCCACTACTTTGAGCTTCGGCATTACTATCTGTCCCTGTCGGAGGATACGGTGCGGGAGAGCCCGGTGCTGATGTCCTGCATGAGCATGCTGCAGTCGATCCGGATGAACGTGGAAGAGAGCGAACGGTGGTATGGTGAGCTGGAAGCCTATGCCGCGAACCACACGGGAAGCGCCAGAAAGGAGGCGAAAAGCAGGCTCCTGTATCTGGACATCGGACTGCCCCACCGGGGGACCATACAGATGGTGGACATCCTCAAGCATGCCTATACCTTGATTCGGGAGCATCGGGTGGTGCTTTCGGAATTCTCCGTCACAAGCAATCTTCCCTCCCAGATGAACGGCGGGAAGGATTTCTGCGAGTGGAGCAGAAAGGATAAGGAGCTGGCGGCCAGCATCGGAAAGATGGTCTCCCTGGTGCTGGGAAACAATGGCAAGGGCCTGGTGAGCTTAGCCCTGGCGGAAAGCTTCCTGGAAAAGGGCATGGACAGCTATGAGGTCGTCTCTCTGGCGGAGAAGGGGATGATGCAGGCGGAGAGCGTGGGGAAGACGGAGCAGCGCTTCGTGGCCGTATGGCTCCTGGGGCAGCTCTCCCTGCTGCGGGGGCATGCAGAGGACGCGCTGGAGCGGCTTTCAGGATTCGAGAAGACGGCCATGCAGAAAAGCCCCAGGCTGCTTGAGAACATCAGGGCCCTGAAATGCTGGCTTTTCATGTACCAGGGGCGGATGAAGGAAGTGATGGACTGGATGAAGGAGGCGCCGGACGAGCATCAGGAATTCTGGTCCATGGAGCGTCTGCGCTACTTGGTGAAAGCCAGGGCGTATCTTCTGAACTGCAGGTACGAGCAGGCGGTGGGGCTTTTGGAGAAGCTTCTGTACTACGCGGACAGGATGGGCAGGACGTATGTCCGCATGGAGGCGAAGCTCCTGCTGGCCATTGCGCTGTATCATATGGGCTGGGGAGACTGGGAGAAGAACATGCAGGAATGCATCGCGGAGGCGGAGAGCTACCATTTCGTCCGTGTGATCTCCAGGGAGGGCGGCGCTGCGCTGAGGCTCCTGCGGGCGGGGGAATTTGCCTGGACTGACCGGAAGTACAAAAAGCAGGTGCTGGAGGAATGCCAGCGGATGGCCGACTTTTATCCCGCCTATCTGAAAAAGCATGAGGAGGGGAATGTGGCCCTTGCGCCCAATGCGCTGAAGATCCTGCGGCTGCAGGCGGACGGCTGTTCCACGGAACAGATCGCCAGCCAGCTGGGAATCACGAAGAACACCATCAAATACCACAACAAGGAGACCTATAAGAAGCTGGGAGTGACCAACAAGGCGGCCGCGATCCATGAGGCCAGGAACCGGGGGCTTCTGTGACGAAAGGGCAGAGATGGAAGGAAAGCGTCGGAAAGATAGCATTTGGAAGGAAAGAACTGAAAGGATAGATTTGACATGAACGAATGGGAGAGCGCGCGGGAGCGGTTCCTGGAGGACTGCCGGGATGCCGTCAGGATCAGCCGCGAGAACCTGCGCCGTCTGATGGAGGACAACAAGGACACGGAGTACGGCAGAAGGCATGGCTTTGCTGCGATTAGGGACGCGGAGGAGTATCAAAGGCAGGTCCCCCTGTCGGATTACCGGGATTATGAGGAGGAGGTCGCCCGCATGGAGCAGGGGGAGGAGCGGGTATTGACTGCCTATGAGGTCAAGCACTATATCATGACCTCCGGGAGCACAGGCAGGCAGAAGAGGATTCCGCTCACAAAGGAGGCCCTGGGCCGCTGCATCGACGGGGGCATCACCATCCACGACTTCCGGGTGGTGCCCCGGGAGGGGCACGCCCACTTGATCTTTGACGCGGCGGTGCCCTTCGACTTCCGCCTCAGCGACCAGGAGGTGGAGGAGAAGATCAAGAGCGCCGTCCAGGTGCTGGACAGCGGCTTCCAGGCCAAGGTCCGGGTGGAGCGGTCCTATACGTGACGGAGGAGGAGAAGCGTTATGACAACTGTGCTGCTCCATGGTTTGGGTCAGGGACCGGAGAGCTGGGATGGAACGGCCAAAAAGCTGAATGGCGAGGTTCTCCGGCCAGACCTGTTTGCCCCGGTCCGGGGCGGGACCGTGACCTGGAAGGGGATTTACCGGGCCTTTGCCGGGTACTGCGCGGAGCTTGACCGGCCCCTCCGGCTCTGCGGCCTGTCCCTGGGAGGCGTGCTGGCCCTTCAATACGCGCTTGAACACCCGGAGCGGGTGGAGGCCCTGGCCTTGATCGGAACCCCCTGCGTCATGCCCAAGGGGCTGCTGCGGTTCCAAAACGCAGTTTTTCGCCTGATGCCCCAACGGGCTTTTCAGAAAATGGGACTTTCCAAAAGGGACGTTATCGGACTCACACGGTCCATGCTGGACCTGGATTTCCGGGAGGACCTGGGGAAGGTCTCCTGTCCCGTTCTGGTTCTCTGCGGAGAGCGGGACAAGGCCAACCGAAAAGCGGCCCGGGGGCTCCAGGCGGGTATTCCGGGGGCGGAACTGGCCTGGATTCCCGGGGCGGGCCACGAGGCCAACCTGGACGCGCCGGAGGCCCTGGCGGAGGCTTTGCGGGACTTTTTCCGGTGAATGGCTGGAATTCGCGGGGATAAGAGGATTGGCGGAACAAAAAGAGGACGGTATCGTAAGATACCGTCCTCTTCTGTTTCATTTACTGCTTTAACCCGGAGATATAAGCGTCAATCAGCTCTTTCAATTCTTTCGCAGTGTAACTCTTATCGGGGTCACGTTCAAAAATCCGAATAAGATCATAGGCCATTGCTTTCTGAACATCTTTTCGTTCGTTCTCAGCCGGCATTGTGTCACACTACTTTTCAAAAACAAGCCGATTCCTTAACCTTTAAACTCCACAAACAGCTCCCGCACGGCGTTGGGGTCCGCCGGCTTCTTCGCCGGAGCAGCCGCGGGGGCGGCGGCGGGCTCGTCATG
>OFFJ01001076.1_pt1 | contig 21035 bp, 22 predicted proteins | sample 1521261 | NCBI WGS metagenome assembly OFFJ01 (sample SAMEA3504122, study PRJEB24116) | mouse gut metagenome | biome: mouse gut; feature: mouse-associated habitat; material: faeces | place: Denmark | collected 2011 | reverse complement strand
CTCCTCGCAGGATTCCTCCCGCTTTTAGTTTATTTGTAGCAACGTATCGCTACACTATCGCAGAACACCAGCTGGGTCAGACGCTTGCCGTCCCCATCCCGCCACTGTTGCAGGATATTCTCCACGCAGCTGTTGACCTTGGTTCCCGGTTCGTCGGGGAGCGTGGGATTGATGATCCGCTGGTCCAGCCCCAGCTTGCGCCCGTCCGACGTAATCTTCAGCATGTTGTCCCTCCGGGGGTCCACCTGTCCGGTGTGGACCTCGCTGGCCCGCTGGGACAGCTCCTTTACCATGGCCTGCTGAATCAGGGTGGGCTTGGAGGCAACCGTGTGATACGTCACCTCCGGGGTGGGGAGGTTCAGCTGGTCGGCGGTTTTGATGTCCGCCACCTCTTTGAACAGGTTCATCAGCTCCGGGAGATTGAAGAATTTCGCAAACCGGGTCCTGGCCCGGTAGCCGGTCCCCTCCGGGGCCGGTTTGTCAAGAGGATTTTTTGATTTCCTCTAAATTGAACCTGTCAGAAGCAAAACAATCGCCTAAAACCTCGTGGACACAAAAGCCGCGAAACGCTGTATCCATGGGCTTTTTCGCCGTTTCCGATGGCTTCACACTGACAATAAAATTGGTGTTTCCTATGCGGATAGAATATTGATTTTCCATAGTGCTCCTTTCAAAAAATCGTGGGCTTCCGACAGCGAAAGCCCGGTTTCGACGCCTGGGCGTTCAGTTTAGAACAGGTGAAGAAGTCAAAAAGTCGGGAGTGTAGTCGAAGCGGCTACCTCTCCCAACCCTTGCCCCTGCTCTTCTGTTTTCTCGCTTCACGCTCGGCCTGCCGCCTGCGCTCCGCTTCCTCCTTTTCTCTCCGCTCCTGCGCTTCCTTGACGCTGAACAACTCCCTGACCTTGCTGACAAACGCCCGCACAAGGTCGGGGAAGTGCTCCATAGCGTCCAGAAACGGCTGGCACTTATCTTTCAGAGCGTCATAGCGTTCCTGCGCCTTCTCCAGCGCCGATGAAGCCTTGGAATACTGCTGGCGGTAATAGCGGGCGTTTTCTCTCAAATTGTGAATCTCGTTTCGGCTGGTAATGCCCTCCTTCGCCAGCGAGGTAAGCTGGGAGTAGTCCTCTTTGGTGATAGCGACCTTTCCCGTGATGGTCTTTTGACCCATGCTGTCAATGTCGCTGAGGGTCATGCTGACCTCGTGGGCCGCCTGGTACTTTGTCTGCTCCCTTGCAATCTTCTCTTGAAGATTGGAGAGCCGTTTGGTATCTTTTTTAATCTGATATTGGAGCGAACTCAGATTTTCGGAAGTGCTGCCACGCTCGCCACGCTGGAAGTCGGTAAAGCCATGCTCCCGCATATGCTCGAACAATTCATCTTGCAGGACGCTGTATGACGCCCGGTACTTCGGCTTGCCGTTCTTCCGCAGGATTGTCCTACCGTATTCATCGGTGAGGGGAATATCTGAAGCCCACTTCTTGGAGTGGCTGATCTGATGGATAACCTCTTTCACCGTTCCTCGGAGGGCGGGGTCTTTACACCGCTTGCTCCACAGGATTTCTTTCTCGACCACAGGCAGGACAACGGCATGGAGGTGATAGTGGTACACATCTTTTCCCAGCTCGTCACTTGCCGCCCTGTTGATTTCATCGGCGTGCATAACAGCGGAGATGACATTTTCAGCACCGAACTTATCTTCCAGAAAACGCACCGCCTCGGCGTATGTCAGCGCCGATGCGATTTTGTAGTTTTTCGCCGAACAGGATATGTCGAAAAATGGCGGGTAATGGTGTACAGCCTTTGCATAATCATACTTGCCGTTTTCGTCCGTCAAGCCTGAAACAAGCTGATAAATCAGGGCTTGACGGACTTCAAACCGGCAAGTCGGATAGTGGTTAAGGCTGTATAACACCTGTATGCTGTCCTGTTAAAAACGACACTCCATTCCGGCGAAAATCGACATTTTCAAATGGCGCTGACAGCGTAGAACTCCTTGGCGTAGTCATAGCCGCCTTTCCGCTCAAAGTACATCGTGTTCACATCAATGATAATCTCGTCAAAAAGGGTAGCGTCCTGCCGCAGCCCCCGCAGGCTGATTGCACCGTCCCCTTCCATCTCCCGCAGGATTTCCATATAGGACTTCCCGCCGGGGTCACGAAAATGAATATTGAGGGGTATCCGCTCCGTTACGACATTGATGTTGTCGTAGCTTTCGTTCTTCCTCTCATTGTGCCGTTCTGCCGCCCCAATGTCTGAGGACTTGTACTGCTTCACACGGGCACAACTCATATCGGGCCTTTGTTCTTCTGCCATCGTTTCCTCCTTCCTGAGAGGTGGCGGGGGAGCGCCGTTACACAACATTCTGCGAATGTGTGTAACCCACTATGACACTTTCGGCTTCGCCGCAAAGATGTCGTGGGCAAGGGCTTTCCCCCCTTGACCTCCCTTAAAACCTCAATCAAAAAGGCAGGCCGTCATCTGCCATGACTGCCTGCCGTTCCTCTTTCGGTTTTTCGCCCACCGTCAAAGCCCAGTACCACAGAAAGCCCTCCTTCACCGAGTGAACGCCGGCTTTCTTCTTGGCCTTTTTGATGGTCGATTTCTTGAAGCCTGCGGCTTCAAGTTTTGTTTCGCACTCGGTAGCAAGCTGCGGCCTGCCGTCTGAAAGAAGCTCTTTCAGAAACGCAACCGCACCATCTACCTTTTCGCTCGGCCTGCCCAGCTTCGGGGCAAAAAGGGAAAATGCTTCGTCTGCTGTCAGTTCTATTTCATCGTGGAAGTTCACGCCCTTGTCAGTCACTTCAAAGACAATGGCGTTGCCAGTCGGGGCAAGATTGGACTTTACCTGTACCATATACCGCTCCGAAAGGTTCTCCTTGTTCTGCGTCCTTGCCACCGCCAGAATACTTCTTGCGGCGGCGGCAATGTCGATTGAGCCGTTGGTTCGGTACAGCGGGGAGGTATCCCTGTTCTTGTTCATGTGCGCCACAACAACGATTGCACAGCCCGTTTCCTGTCCGATTTTGATAAGGTGGTTCAGTTCCGTTCTCGTTTTGTTGGCGTCGTTCATGGAACAATCTTCCCCGATATACGAACTCAACGGGTCAAGAATGAGCAGCTTGACATTGTACCTTTCGATTGCCTGTTGCAGTCGGTCATCTCCAAAGGTCAGGTGCTTTTCGTTCTCCTTGATGAAGATAAGGTTGTCCCTATTGCCGCCGGAAGCGATAAACCTCGGTACAACCGTATCATCTGCGTCATCCTCCGTGGTTTGATAAATCACCGTCATTGGCCCGCTTGCTTCCTCTGCCTCTTGGAAAGGCAGGGGCTTCCCATCAGTCAGCAGGGCGGACAGCGCAAGCATGAATTTGCTCTTGCCATCGCCCGGATCGCCTTGGAGCAGGGTTATCTTCCCGAATGGGATATAGGGATACCACAGCCATTTCACCTCCCTGGGCGTGACCTCGCTCGCCCTGATAATCTCCAAAGTAACCGTGTCGTTGCTTCCGTTTGGGGTCATTGTGCGACCTCCTTTCAGTTGATTTTGCTGCCCTGGGCAACAGAAAAGCACCGTATCGCTACGGTGCTTTTCTCCGGCTCAGATGTGTGCTTTGATGGGGGTTGAATGTCGCTTGGGTTGGTGGTATACTATATCCATAGTGATTCGACAAACGCTAAATTTACGGGGGTACCTAAATGAACCTGCTTTATGAAAAATATAAAAACTTGAAGATAGATGGTAGCTGGATTGGCTTAGAAGCGGGAACGCAAACACCGTATTTTTGCACTCCTATTGGAGCGGAAATCATTGGCTGGGATAATGGCATACACTACTGCTTTATTAAGGGCTTTGGAGATATGGTGTTCTGCGTCAACCCAGAACCTTGCTGCGATTACAATGTCTATCCGATTGCCCGTAATTTCTGCGATTTCTTGGGGCTGATACTCGCCACTGGTAATACAAATATTTTGCAACAGATTATTTGGTGGGATAAAAAAAGGTTTGAGAATTTTGTTAATAGTCCAGAAGAACAGGAATGGAGAGTTCGGCCCGAAGTGGAAGGTGCCTTGAGTACAATTCGCAAAGGGACAGGTATAGCACCGATAGATACCCCGTTTGAATATATCAAGGATTTGCAAAGCGATTTCCCCTATGAACAAATTCCATTTACAAATGAGTATTATGATACTTTAGGACTTGAACGGCCAGACGGAACAGAGCCAGAAGAAAGCGGCTTCGAGTTTAGAACTGTAGAATTTAAGGTTGAGAAAAACTAAATGGCAATTTGAAACGGAGTATTTACCATGCTACAAATAGTTTTTTCCGACAGTGAGTGTGGGTCATTGAAGCTGGCCACACATTGGGGGCCGTCCAGTTGGGATGATGGGCCAATCGGATTTATTTTCGGTGACGGAGAGCGAGAACCTACTCAGGAGGAGAAGGATCAGGCTATGGCCCAGCTCAAGGCCCAATGGGAGGCAGAAAACCGCCGGGCGCGGCCCGTGGGCGGCGACCCTGGGGATGTGTTATGCCCGTCTGTTGGATTGGACATCGGCCCCATAAGCGGCCCTGATGTGGAGAAGGCCCGGTTTGATTTGCTTACCGCTTGGTTGGGGGGCGATTTCCCACTCCCAGATTGCGACCCGGACGATTATGCCCAGCGAGATATGCTTTGGGAACAACGCCAGCGGGACAGAGAGCGGCTTTTGGAGGGTGGAAAACACGGCGAGGCTGTGCGAATCTGGTACAGCAACGCACCTTACTCCCTGTGTGGGTTTTATGATGTGCTTTGGCAACTACGGGACTGTAACTGCCCTGTGACCGCTTTAGAAATGCCCCGGTGGATGCCATGGGAAGATGGCACAGTGCAATCCTGTTTGAACTGGGGAGAACTTTCTCCGGGAGACTGGGCGGCGTATCTGCCTTTGGAGCGGGAAATCCCCCAAAATGTTCGCAGAGCTATCGCTATGGAGTGGTCACAGCTTCGAGAGGAAAATGCGCCCTTGCGTGCTGTTGTCAATGGGCGTCTGCACAGTGTTGGGGAGGACTTCTACGACCCATTTATTCGTGCTCATATCCCTGATGGAACCTTTCGGGTGGCTCAGCTTATTGGTGAGGTGATTGGGCGACACCAACTGGGTATCGGCGACTGGTGGATTGCCAAGCGTATCCAGGCTATGGAAAACCGGGGGGAGCTGATTACGGTGTCCAAGGGTGACCGTTTCTATCGGGACGAAGTGTGCCGAACTCAATAAGAGAAAACTTCCCATTTGTCGAGGTGTTATTGATTTTAATTCCTTCCACTACACAAGGGACTTAATGACTTCTTGATTACTTCCCGAAAAAGGAAGCTGCCACCTCTCAATGACAGCTTCCTTTTGCCTTATGCGTAAATCAAATCGTTCAAGACCATTTCCTCGGCGGCAGAGCGGATATTATTCATCATTCCCACCCAGCGCAGTTGATTTTCGGCTTTCAGCCGCTCCGTCACGCCCTGACGCTCTGCCATGTCCTTTATGAGCCGTTCCATCATCTCGTTTGCGGACTGGTCGATTTCTTCAAGGTGCCCTGCCAGCTTATCGGACAATACAAGCTGAGAATAAATTGCCCGTCTGTGCTCTTTCAGATACCTCCACCTCATTCTGCCGTACTTGCCGATGTTCGGGCTGGCTGGGGGAGCAAGGCAGGGGAAATAATAGTCTCCGATAAGCTCGTAGCTGATACCTGTTCTTTCGTCTTTGATGAAGTGTTCCATTGTGCGTTCTCCTTTGCTTTTTTGTCGTGATAGGCTTTCAAGGTAACTTGATTGTGCTTCTCTTTGCGGCACTTATCGGAGCAAAGTGTCTGCTGGCTGTGCGTAGGCCAGAACAGCTTGCCGCACACAGCACATTTGCGCTGGCGGTAATAATGCTCTCCACGCTCCGCTTCCCGTTCTGCCTTTTTCTTATCCTGCCTTGCCTGATAACAGCACTCGTCAGAGCAGAATATCTGCCGGTTGCTTGCCGGGGTAAACTCCCTGCCGCAATGGGGGCAGACCTTCGGGGGGACAGACACGCCGCCGTTCGCCGCAATCTTCGCCGCCTTGCGCTTCTCCCGATATGCCTTTTCCCTGGCCCGCTGGCGGGCTAACCGTTCCTTTTCAGCCTGTTCCTCCTGCGCCCTGATTTCCTCTAACTCCTGTTCGGTGTAGGCAATATCGACTTTCCCGACATAGTTGAAGTAAATATCGACCTTTTGCGTCCGGGCCTTTCCCGTCCCCGCCGTTTCATAGACAACGATCTTGTCAACGAGTTCGGAGAACATCATATCGGTCACTTCGGCGGGGTCTTTATATTTCCGTATCAGGGAAATGAAATGCTCAATATCAAGGGGCTTTGTCTTTTCTTCCGCAACGGCGGCTTTCAGCTTGTCCATCCTGGCTTCAAGGTCTGCCTGTTCGCTGTCATACTGCGCCGAAAGCTGCTTGTACTGCCTTTCGGGGAGCAGGCCGGACATGAGATTTTCATACAACCCCCGCACAAGTCTGGAAAGCTCGTCATATCGGGTCTGCAATCGCTTCAATTCCTGCTTGCTTTGCTGGGGCTTCGCTTCCTGCTTGTCGGCCCACAGGGATTGAAGTTCCGCCGCAAACGCTTCCTCGTCTTGCAGGACAAACCGGGAAAGCCGTTTGACCGCAGACAGGAGCAGGGCTTCCACATTGTTGGCGCTGATGGAGTGGGCCGTACAGGTGTTGATCTGGCTGGCGTACCCGCCGCAGCGGAAAGAGTGCCGGATGGAGCCGTCTTTCTTACTGTGATGGGTCTGCAAGGTCATACGCCTGCCGCAGTCGGCGCAATAGAGGTAGCCGCTCAGACGGTTATATTGACTGCCCCAGGGGGAGGCCCGCTCTACCCGCTTTATTCTGCGGTGAACGCTGTCCCACAGCTCTTGCGAAATGATGGCCTCATGCGTATTGGGAAACACATACTGTTCCGCTTCATCGGTTTCCCTGCGCTTGTGCAGCTTGAAGTTCGTGACAACAGACCTGTGCAGGACGGTGTGTCCAAGGTATTCCTGCCGCTTCAAAATCTTCTGAACCGCTGACAGCGACCAGAGATATTTGTCCGTGTATTTCTGCCCATGGTACTGTTCTGGATGGTTTTCCTTTGCGTGGGCGGCAGGGATTAAGACCTTTTCCTCGGTCAGTATGGCGGCGATTGTCCGTGAGCTTTTGCCCTCGTTGGCAAGCTGGAAGATATGCCGCACCACCTCGGCGGCGACCGGGTCAACGACAAGCGTCTGCTTATCGCCCTCCACCCGGTTATAGCCATAGGGAATACTGCCCGAACAACGCTTCCCGTCTTTCATGCGTGAATCGAATACCGCCCGAATCTTATTACTCGTGTCTTTGGCATAATATTCGTTCATTATATTCAAAAACGGGGCAAAATCGTTCTCAGAGGTGCTATTACTGTCAATACCGTTGTTTATGGCAATGAAGCGTACATCTTTCTGAGGAAGCAGGATTTCCGTATAAAATCCCACTTGCAGGTAATTCCTTCCAAATCTGCTCATGTCCTTTACGATAATCGTGCCGATGTTCCCGGCTTCCGCTTCGGCTATCATTTCCATGAAGCCAGGACGGTTGAAATTAACTCCAGAATAACCGTCATCCGTAAAATGGCGAATGGCTGTGAAGCCATTTTTGCGGGCGTAATCCTCCAGATATTTCTTTTGATTGGTGATTGAATTTGACTCCCCAACAAGGTCATCATCTCTTGAAAGACGCTCGTAAAGGGCCGTAATTCTTGCTTTTCCTGCCTTTTTTGACATTTTTTACACCTCCGTTTCGATATGTAGTTATAAATTTAGAGGGATATACTTTTTCCATCTGAAAAAAGTATATCCCTCCGGGGCCAGTTCTAAGGCGGTGGTGGTCTCCCCGAACCGGGAGGCCCAGCTGTCGAAGTGGGTCATGCCCATTTGCTGCAAGCGGTCATACTGAAGATACCGCTGGATGGAATACATCTCCGTCATGGAATTGGAGATGGGGGTCCCGGTGGCAAAGATGATACCGCGCCCCTTGGTGATCTCGTCCAGATAGCGGCACTTGGCAAACATATCGCTGGACTTCTGCGCGTCGGTGGTGGAAAGCCCCGCCACGTTCCGCATTTTGGTGTAGAGGAACAAATTTTTATAGTTGTCGCTCTCGTCCACGAACATCATGTCCACGCCCAGCTGCTCAAAGGTGACGACATCATCCTTGCGGTGGTTGGCCTGCAATTTTTCCAGGCGGGCCTCCAGCTGGCGCTTGGTCCGTTCCAGCTGCTTGACGGTGAACCGCTCTGCGCTGCCCTCCAGTTCCTGGATGCCCTCGGTGATCTCCCAAATCTGCTCCTGCAACAGCCGTTCCTGCCGCTCCGGGCTGATGGGGATTTTCTCAAACTGCGAGTGGCCGATAATCACCGCGTCATAATCGCCGGTGGCGATGCGGGCGCAGAATTTTTTCCGCTTCCGGGCCTCGAAGTCCTTCTTGGTGGTAACGAGGATATTGGCGGAGGGATACAGGCGGAGAAACTCGGAGGCGGTCTGCTCGGTCAGGTGGTTCGGGACCACGAAAATGGACTTGTGGCACAGGCCCAGCCGCTTGCTCTCCATGGCGGCGGCGATCATCTCAAAGGTCTTGCCCGCGCCCACCTCATGGGCCAGGAGGGTGTTGCCGCCGTAAAGGACGTGGGCAATGGCGTTGACCTGATGGGGCTGCAATTTGATTTCCGGGTTGATGCCGGAGAACACAATGCGGCTCCCGTCATACTCGCGGGGGCGGATGCAGTTCATTTCCTCGTTGTACTGCGCCACCAGGGTCTGCCGCCGTCTGGGGTCCTTCCAAATCCAGTCCTTGAAGGCTTCCCGGAGGGCCTGCTGCTTCTGCGCGGCCAGGGTGGTCTCCCTGGCGTTGAGAACGCGCCGTTCCTTCCCGTCCGGGTCCTCTATCGTGTCATAAATGCGGACATCCCGGAGATTCAGAGAATCCTCCAGGATTTTATAGGCGTTGGCGCGGCTGGTCCCGTAGGTGGTGTAGGCGGCAATGTCGTTGTCGCCTACGCTGCCTTTACAGGTAATGGCCCACTCCGTTGTGTGCTTGGAGTGGTTGACCTTGATTTTCCCCCGCAGATAGGACGGGGTTTTCAGGGTCTCGTACATGAATTGCTGGATGTACTTCTTGTCAATCCAGTCCGTCCCCAGCCGCACCTCGATCTCGGAAGCGTCCAGGTCCTTGGGCTGGGTGGCGGTCAGGGCCTCCACATTAGGCTGGACGCGCTGCTGTTGGTCCGGGGGCATGACATCATAGAGGGCCTGGGCCATGCGGAGCTTTTGGCGCACGTTGCCGGAAAGGTATTCGTCGGCGGTGACAAGGGGGTAACGGTCCAGATCCACAAAGGCTTTGGGGATAAGGTCCGGGTTCTCCGCGCAGCGGATGTCCCGGAAAATCACGCCGGAAAGCTCCTGTTCCAGCTCGGCCTCCGATTTCCCGGTAAGCTGGGCCATAAAGGGCATATCCACCCTGGCCCGTTCCCCAATGGAGACCGCCAGCGCGTCCATCGCCGTGTCCACGCTGGTGACGCGGGTATTCTGCTTGATGGTCCGCTTGGTGAACATATCCGCTTTCCGTTCCAGCCGCCCATCATCGTCCAGCACCTCCAGGGAGCAGAGCAGATAATAGGAGGAATCCCGGTCAAAGGCCAGACGGTTGGCCCGGTCATTGACAAGGCCGAATTTCGCGGAAAAAGCGTCATAGAGCCGGTCCAATTCCGTCTGTTTCTCCCGGATGGCGCTGTCGGGGACATATTCATCCATCTGGAGGTCGATCAGCTGCCGGACGCAATCCCGCAGCCCGATCATGGCCGTGACGCGCTCCTTGGCGGAGGCGGTCAGGGCGGGCTTCACCATGACGGAGTTCTCCCGGTAGTAGACCTCGCCCTCCACGATGGCATAGGAGTAATTTTTCACGCCGGGGTCCGCAGGGATGGCGGTGATCTCCATTTCCCCAATGTTTTCGTCCAGCTCCGGGGGCGCGGCCTCCCGGTACTCGCCATGGATATGGGAAACCGCTTCATGGAGCTGCTGGGCGAGGTCCGCGCCGGGGATGGCCTTGCACTCCAGCTGGGGACCGAAAGGACCGGAGGTGATCTCCAAATTGCCCAGCACCATTTCCGGGTGGGCCTGGAAGTAGCGGTTCATGGTCACGAAGCCCCGCTTCTCCCGCCCGTCGCCGCCGGTATAGGTATGTTCCTCCAGAGTGTCCACGCTGGTCCACTCCGGGAGGGGGTCGTCGAGGGACCGGGGCATATCCCGTTTTTGCAGGAAAACAATATCCATGCCCGCGTCTGTTCCCGCATTGGCGAGGGAGGCGTTGGAGGGCAGGCGGACAGCACCCAGGAGGTCACAGCGGCGGGCGATGTACTCTCTTGCGCGGCGGTCCTTCTTGTCCATGGTTCCGCCGCTGATGCCGTTGGAGGTGACAAAGGCGATCACGCCGCCCGCCCGGACCTTATCTATGGTTTTGGCAAAGAAATAGTCGTGAATGAGAAGATGCTCTTTGTCATAGCGCCGGTCCGCCAGGGAGTAATTTCCAAACGGGACATTGCCGATTGCGAGGTCAAAGAAGCCGTCCGGGAAGCCGCTTTTCTCAAAGCCCCGGATGGTGATGTTGGCCTTGGGATAGAGCTGCTGGGCGATCCGGCCCGAAATGCTGTCCAGCTCCACGCCGTAGAGCTTGGATGCCGCCATGCTCTCCGGCAGCAATCCGAAAAAGTTGCCCACACCGCAGGAGGGTTCCAGGATGTTTCCGGTTTGGAAGCCCATATTCCCGACTGCTTCATAGATGGCCCTGACGATAGCCGGTCTGCTGTAATGGGCGTTCAAGGTGGATGTTCGGGCGGAGGCGTATTCCTCCGGGGTGAGCGCCGCCTGCAATTCCAGAAATTCGTTGGTCCAGTCCCCGTTGTTTTCGTCAAAAGCCTGGGGCAGACCGCCCCAGCCCACATAGCGGGACAAAATCTCCTGCTCGGCAGGGGTAGCGGTGCGGCCCTCCAGTTCAATGGCCTGGAGGGTGTTGATCGCGTCCATGTTCCTGCGGAACTTCTCCCGCAGACTGCCCACGCCTAAATTGTCGTCGGTGATGCGGAAATTTTCCGCAGCGGGGGTGGCCTCCGGCTGGGCCTGTTCCGGTTCGTCCACATGCAGGGTTTCCACGATGATGTCATAGGGCAGGCCGTTCTTATCGCCGGGATAGAGGGTGGCGGTCCCCGGCGCAGTCTCTGGCTTGGTGGTGGTCTCCGGGGCCTCCTGCTGGGGGACCTCCGGGGAGAACAGACCGGCGTTGCGCTCGTCGTGGCGTACCGCGTCCTCAAAGAAATCCCTCTCCACCAGCTGATTGCTCCATGCGTAAGGGCCGGTGTGGATGCGAATACCCAGGTCCCCTATATGTTCGATTGTGCCGCTCACATCGTGGTCCCCATAGGCGAAGGCCACCTTGTCCCCCACCTGATAGGACAGCTTTCCCTCCAGATTCACCAGCTCCCGCTGGACCGGCGCATGGGAAAAGCCGTCCAGCTCTTGCAGCCAGAGGGCGCGGAGGATAGGGGCAACGGCCTCCCAGGATTGGGCCAGCTTTGTTCCAAATTTGTCCTGGATTTCCACTTCCATGCTGATGGTAGAAGTAAAGTAGTCCGCGATGTCCCCGGTCTCCAGCGTCACCGTCTCGGCGCGGCTGGCAAAGGTTTCGGATAGCCGCATAGAGATTCCCCGGTTGTTTTCACCGGAGCGCAGCCATTGGGAAATGTACCCCTTGTCCCGGTCTGTCAGCAGATGCTTTGTCAGCACTTCCCGGAAATCGTCATTGACGCGGTGCAGATCGGCAGCGAGATAACAGGTAATGTGACTGTTCCGGTGGTCCAGATGCAGCAGGCGCTCAAAGTTTTCTTTGCTCTCGGCGCGCAGCAGCGGTATCGGCAGGGCGGGGTCCCGCAGTTCCACATCAAGAAGGCCAATACCTGTGATCTCAAATGCGGTGTTATTCAGATAAACTATATCGCCTGGACGGTAGGCCGGGGCAAACGGATCATGGGGCGGAAGGTCCGCCGCGCCGGTGAACTCCGGGACGGCATCCCCCTCGCGGGTGACAGGATGGCCGGACAGGTCGGGGACCTCCGCCTCCTGCTGGGGCTGGGAGAGGACGGGGTAGGTCTCGTCAATGATCTCCCGATGGAGGCGGTTGCGGAAACCGGACATATCAAAGTACAGCCGCATAAAATCCGTGTCCCGAATGGCCTCCGCCGCCCGTGTCACCGCCGCGTGTCCCTCTATCACAGCGGTGTCCCGGTCGGAATTTTGGCAGGCGTTTTGATACGGCCCGTCAGAAAGTACAAATTCTTTGAGAATGGGCTTGTACTTCTCGTAGATTTCCCGGACAGTGGGCGCGGGTTCCTGTTCCGGGACAGGGGTGCGTTCCGCATAGGAGAGGAACATATCCCTTTGTACCAGCTGTGCAATCCGACGCTGTACCTTGGGCCAGGGGAGGTGCTGGTACTGCCCCGTGTCAGGGAGCTTGACGGGGAAAGCGGGCAGCTCTCCGCCGTACTCTGCGCGGAGCCACGCGGCGGTGTCCTTATCGCGGGCGTGGTCCTTCATATAGCTGGCAACGGCCCTCTTGCTGTCCGCGTCCCCATTCCAGGCTTGCAGGGCGGCGTCGATCTCCCCGTGGGTGGCCTCCCGCGCCGGGGGAGGGGTAGGGGCCGGAATGAGAGGCGAAGCCCCCGGTACATGGACGGGTGCGGATTCCTCCGGGGCGGCGGCTTCCGCTTTGCGGGCGTTCCTGGCTTCATGCTCCACGGAGAGATAGGAGACGGTGCGCCGCTTCCCGTCCGGGCCGATGCTGGAGACCGTCACATCATGGCGGTCCCGGAGCTTCTGCACATACTCGTCCAGCTTATGGCCGGGGATGCCGCACATGGCCACGCGGCCCAAATCGGGCAAATTGCGTTGGGTGAGCATCAGGTTCAGCTCATGGGAGGCCACCCGCGCATCCGGCCCGAACATCTCATAGAAGTCCCCCAGCTGGTACAGCACGATGTCGCCGGGGTGGGCCTTTTTCACAACTTCATAGCCCTCCCGGAAGCTCATGCTGGCAGGCATGGGCGCGGGTCCCGCCGGGGCCTCCCCCGCCTGGGGCATAGAAAAAGCAGAGGGCGCGTCCGCGCTCTCTGCTTCCTGGATGGTCTCCATCTGCTCCCGCTGGGAGGGAATGACCGGGGGCATGAAACTCAGCTGTAAATCAGCTCCGACATGATAATTTCCTCCGCCTGGGCCTTGCAGCTGTTCATCAGGCCCACCCACGCCATTTGGTCGCTGGCCTTCAGCTGTTCCGTGGCCCCCGCCGCCTTCGCCAGCTGGGGCATCATGCTCTCCAGACGGCTGTTGGCTGTGTCCTCGATCTCCAGCAGATGAGTGAACAGGGTCCCCTTCAAGGCCAGCCGGTTGAACAGGCCCGGACGGTGCTCCTTCAAGTACCGCAGGCGCATCCTCCCGTACTTCCCCAGGTCCCGGTCCGGCTGTTCCGGCAACGCCACGTTGGGAAACAGGTAATCCCCCACCTGTGTGTAGGTCAGCTCGTTCCTCATGCTCCATACTCCTCTCCGCGCTTTTCGTGCGCTCATACTGTTTGACGGTCCTCTCAATCTGCCGCAGCACCTGTTCGCTCCCTATGCTGACCGCCGTTCCCAGCTCTGTGACCGTATCCTGGGTATTGAAATCGAAAATACTCAGGAAATCCTCATGCTGGAAGTAGTTATCCGGTTCCAGGCCGCAGCGGGACATGAGCATATAAGTGATGCTGACAGTAGCGGCACTGCGAAATGCCGCGCCAGTGTTAAGCTCATCATACCCCTCCAGGAAGGAACCGTCAATGATATGGAGAATGTCTTCCCGGTGGTCGTTCCAGTATTCGTTTGCCAGCTGCGCGGCAATCTTCTCCAGCTGCCCCGTGAAGCCGCTCTCCCCGGAAACATCGAATCGCTCCTCCAGAGCCGCCGTTACTGCGTCCCGGTGTTCTTCCCGGTATTGCCAAAGGTTCGGATTCAAGCCATTGTCCATGCGGCCTGTGTCGGAGACATCGAACACATAGCGCAGAACCGGCCTGCCCCGGCTGTTGTCAATGAGGGCGATACCTCTGGAGCCGCGCCGGATGTACCGGCGCATTCGCTGGTTCCAGAAGTCGTATTCCGCGCAGGCGGTAGCGTCAGGCCGCTGGGCGTAAATCATCAGCTGTTCCGGGAAGGGATATTTATAGAGCCGCCCCGCCGTGGCGAGGAACGCCGTCCAAGTTTGATAACTGCCTGTGACCTGCTGCGCGGCGTTATCTGCAATTTGCAGCGCCGCCTGGAGATTTTCATTCGCCATAGGCAGAATCCTCCGGGTCAAAGTCGGGAATCAGGTCCAGACCGGCAAAGGTCTCATCGTCCATGCCGTACAGTTTGCCTAGGGCGCTGTCCGTCAGAGCCAGCAGCTCGGCCTCGTCCGGCGCAAGATACCGGCGCATATCCTCCAGGGCGGCGATGGTGCCCAGGCGGGTGCCGCCTCCGCTGTAGATGCAGACCAGATTCCGTTCCTCAAATGTCAATTCGATCATCGCTCAACACTCCTTTTCCTTTTTCCAGCGGGCTTCCGCGCCGCGTGTTGTCTCTCTCGAATGGACTGCTCACTCCGGCCCTTATACGCCGCCCGGATGTCGGCCATCAGCCGCTGACAGTCCTCCGCCGGGATCAGCTTCAGCTTCTCCGCCGTGGAAGCAAACAGGCCGCGCACCTGGGGAGACCGGGCCAAAGCAGGGAGGGCAGCAGTCAGGTCCGCCACCAGATTATCTCTGGTGTTCATGCCGTATTGGAAGATGAGGGCCTGTTCCTCGGCAGAAAACCGGGGCAGATATTCGCTCATACGGCGAAAGGCTGTGACCGCGCCGTTCTCATCCCGGACCGGCTCGTAGCGCTCATTTGTCCGCAGGAACATCCCGTCCATGCCAGCGCCGCCCACATAGAATCCGGACTCGTCCTTCTCGCTCTCCAACAGCGCCGTGCCATCGGCCAGCACAAAGCCGGATTCCATGTGCCGGTCGATATAGCCCACGGGGACGCCCAATTGGGCGATCTCTACGATTTCCGCCGGGACATCGCCCAGTGTAATGTCATACCGTCCATGTTCCATCCTTACCGCTCCTTTTCCGCACTCTTTTTCGGCGCTGTCTTTTTGCGGCCCTGCTTTGGCGGCGGCGCGTTCAGCTTCGCCAGGACCGATTTTTTCTCCCCCCGCTCCCGGTGCGTGGCCTCTGCCAACTCCATGAGGGAGATGGGCTGACCGGACCGGGCCTGCTGCTCCAGCTCGGCAGCGGTGGCCTTGGAACCGTTGTTGATAATACCGTCTATCATCCCCAAATCGTCCTCCAGAGACATTTCCGCATTTTTCAGATAATTCTCCGGCTTGATGAAGTCCGACACTTTCGCAAAGCCAACGCTGTCGCAGTAATGGAAAGATACCACGCCGTCCTGCTTGACCGCAAGGATGTCGCTGACAGACATAGAAGGCCGGTGATAGTCTGCCGGGTGGTCGATGTTGAATCTTTCCCACAGCCTTTCCAGGGCGCTTGAACCCTGTCCTGGGGCCAGCTCTCCCGTATAGACCAGATCATAATTGTCCCGGTCAGCGATCAGGCCCTTGGACATCAGCCAGTCCATATCCATAAAGCGGAGGTCTCGTTGTTCCGCGCCGTCTTTTATCTGGTAAATGGCAAAGCAGTCTCCGCCATGATTGAGAAACGCCTGTTCCCGGTCCTCCTGGTGCTGCATACGGTCTGCCACAGCTTGTCGGAAGTCCGGGCTGGCTTCCCATTCCTCTTTTGAAACTGCGTACATTGTATCAAGCGGGCGTTCCTCCAGATCTGTCCAGTCAAAGGTCATTTCCGCGCTTCCACCATCTACAATAGCGTAAACGGTAAAATCCTGATGCAGCATACTAATTGCCCGACTTCTGCCAATAGGAAGCAGATCGCCCTCCATATAACCATAATTTTTTTCTAATTCATCCACTTGGAACAGAGTGTCCGGCAGAGGGTACTCGTCCAGTATTGTATCCGGCGATGAAAGTATTTCGGCATCCTTCTCCGTCTGCGGCCCATTCAGCTGCAAGCGGATAAAACTCAATGCTTCTTCCTGCGAAAAAAGACTTGTTGAAAAGAGCTGGTCATAGGTATATGGAGTTTCCCGACCGGAGATCAGATCAAACACTCTGTAGGTGTCAGAAATATGAATCAGAGATTTATCATCGTTGAGATAGTGTCCGTGATTGTCATAATGGTCACGCCTGCCCATATAAACCTTTTTGTCCAGTCCAACAAAGGCATCCAGTTCTGTACCGTCTTTTGTGGCATAGCAGCTCTCTCTGGCCTCGCTGACGGTAATGAGATCGTCCCGCTGCAAGCTGCCGCTGTTCAGCCGCTCCACCAGACTGGCGCACATATCAGCCCTCCCTACAAACAGCACCGATTCCGGGATCAAAGTTTGCTTTGCTGTTTTCACATACGCCTGAACAAAATGCTGATCGTCAGCACCGGTCGCGCGGGGGTTCGCGTCCATTTTATAGACATACTCCGGCTCCGGCGGCTCAAAGTCCGGCTGGCGTACCTGCCGCAGCGTGAACGTACCGGCTTCCAGACCAATCATGACATTCTGGCACTCCCTTTGTGTCCCCACAAAGACAATATCGCCTGGAAAGGGTTGGCCGTCCAGATTGGTATAGGTTTGGACAACACTTCGGTCATTGCCGGTTCCAAAGTCATACATCGGTTCCACTTTGCACACCAATGCCGCGTCCCACCGGTCACTTAGCTTTTCCAGCCGGTCCCGCAGGACGGTGACAGCGGGAGTATCGGCGCTTCCCTCTACATCCTTCAAGACACGGCGAAAACTGTCAAATTTGCCATCTTGCATATAGGTCAGAAATTCTTTTTCAAATTTGTCCCGCTCATTAGTGTGATATGGCGCGGGGATCAGTCCAGCCTCATACAGTTCATTCAGATGCGAGAAAAAGTCTGTGACATACTGTGTACTGGCGCTTTTCCAATCTTCCAACTCCGCAGACAGCAGATTCATCCGGTCTGTCAGTGTTTTGACCGTGGGTATCATAGGTTCGAGCTTCGCTTTTCAGCACAGATAAAGCGGCTTATATGATTCGGCCGCACGCTGCGAATGAGCAGCTTCTGTACCTTTCCACGTTCCAATCATCCTATCTGTTCATATATACCCTTAGGTGTCCGCTATAGTCCTGTTAGCTGGGACGTGCCTGTAACACGCCACGGTATTTTATATTTTCGATTCTTACTTTACCGCACTAACGCGCATTTAAGCGTCCGTACATTTCTATACGGTGAACATTTAGACCCGTACATTCGCGGTTTTCGTCAGTCCGTCGTAGACATTCTCACCATAGGTATTTTATAGACCCCCGGCGTGTCATCTGCACACAGCACCTCTGCCGCGCTTTCGTCAGCCGTGCTTTCACACGCTGTTACGACAAACTTCCGCCGACTTTACCGAGCTGCCGACCCTGACCATTACAGTCAACGCCAGTCGAAGTATCAGGGAGGGCGTTTCAGGGCGTTACCCCCTCATTCCACCCTTCGGATGATTAGTTGTTGCCTGCTATTACAGCAGACCCGACACTTTTATCACCATGTGGACATATGCCCATGAAGTTTTGCCCTCATGGAATGGTGGTTGTATGTCAACGTGTCGCACCAAAGATGTTCTCGATTTCCCTGGAAGCCAGCAAATCCTTAACATTTTGCGTGATGCCAGTTGGAGTAATAATTTTATGCAATAAAAATGCAGCTCCTTTCAAGACGAATGGAGCTGCATTTTTATGTTACAAAGGAAACGCGGGCCTCCGCGCTCCCGCAGTCCCCCCACTCGGCATGGAACTCCACAGGCAAAGAAAGGAGGGCATCATGCCGATCAGTGAGAACATCACAGACTTCATCAAGCGATACAAGAGAGCGCACCATTTGTCCGTAGCAGAGCTCTCTGAGGAACTGGGCATTGCCAAGTCCGCCCTTGCAGGCTATCTCAGCGGCACTTGCAATCCCAGAACAGATACGCTGGAGCTCTTGGCGGAGAAATGCGGCGTATCCGTAGCAGAAATAATTTCCGCCCATCCCCGGGATTGGGAGCGGGCGGAGATGGCTGAGCGGGCGGCGAGGCTGTTCAGCAGCCTGCCGCCGGAGCGGAGGGACAGGGCGATCCGCCTGTTCCTCGACTTGATAGACGCGCTTTCAGAAGATCACAGCTGATCTGGACCGTGCAGGGGTTGCCGCCCCTGCACGGTTTTTATTGCAGCATACTGTCGACCGTATAAAAAGGTGGGATAATACACAAATTTATCATATCGACATTATACAAAATAAAGATAGAATCCTATATACTGCCCTCAAGAGGGGTGTTTTCATGGCATATTCAGACGCGCAGAAAGAGGCGACGGCCCGGTACAATAAGAAGACCTACGACCGGATAGAGATCAAGGTCAGGAAGGGGCAGAAGGAGAAGATCGTCCAATATGCGGCGCGGCAGGGCAAGAGCACCACGCAGTTCATCGTCGAGCTGATCGAAAAAGAGATGCGGTCAAAAAAGTAGACGCACTGAAAAATGATGCGTCTGCTTTTTTCATCCATTCTACAGCAGGCCACTCCTCTGCCCTTTTCAAATTCGTAACCGATTGGGAATTTCAATCCTTGGTATCCTCCCCGGCCTCTCCATACTCCTCCATGAATTTCTCCATAGCCGCTAGAAAGATCGCATTCGGTGATGTGCCATTCTTTTTACAGGCGGCCTTAAACTGTTCGGCCCTGTCCCTGCGGACTTTGCAGCCCAATACGGTCATATTGGCGGCATCCCATTTATTGTTTGCCCGGCGCTTTGATTCAGACAATCCCATAAAATCACCTCGCCCTTATTATAGCTCAAATTGCACGGTTTAACAATGTATAATCTCGACAAATACACGGTTTAACTTTTGTTTATTTCGCCACTTGTCCACACTGTTTAACCGTGCTATAATGACACTCGTAAGGCAGGGGCGGCCAACCCCTTACGGAAGGAGGGAGGACATGGACGAGATGGCCACCAACACGGAGTACATCCTGCGGATGGTGCTTGAGCTGATTGACAAGTGCAAGACGCTGGACGAACTCCGGGAGGCAGTCAAGGCCGTACTTGACGAAACCAAGTAAAAAGGGCAGCGGGGCCACCTGACAAGTAAACCCGCTACCCAAACCCCAACGGGGGCGACCGGGAGCCTTACCCCGGCCACCTCCATGATAACAAAGTAAGGCACAAAAATCAAGGAGGTTTTTCACTATGATGTTGTCCGAGTTTGTGGAGCGCACCGGCTTTGAGCCTCTGCCCTTTGAGTATGAGAAGATCGAGGCGGCCTACTACGATTTCGACGGGGACAAGGACGCTTTCTGCAAGGCCTTTGTCGAGGGCGACGGCGAGCGGAAGATCTACCAGGCCCGGGGCGCCGAGATCGACCGGCTGAACGGCAAAATCCTGGAGATGGACAAGACCGCCAAGAAGGACGGCGAGGAGTACGAGCGGCGGCTGGCCGGTCTGGAGGCCCAGCTGAAAGCCCAGCAGCCCGAGGAGACCGTCACCATGGGGAACGGATGCAGCTACATCATTTACATCACCACAAACCCCGATAAGGCCTATGCCCTCCACCGTCCTATGATGGATATGGCAACCACACACCCCGGCTGGCACTGGCACGTCAGCACTGTCGAAGTTCTGAAGGACTGCCGCATCCCTGGGATATACCATGACCGCAACTACTGGGCCACCCTTGTTGAGCACAACAACGGCGATTGGAAAAAGGCCCCGACCTACGAAATCCACTGCATCTAACTCACACGGCCCGCCCCGGAGGTCACGAGGGCAACGGAGGAAACTATGAAATACTTGGCATTCCGCATTGACACATCCACCATAAAGGATCACAAAGTGGTGGACGGCTACTTTGTCAGAGGGCAGAGGAACACGGACTACAACTGGCCCCTGCTAGCCGAGTTTGATAGCTTGGACGCCGCTAAGGAGCATATCAAGTCCATCCGCACCGACCCCATTCGGCAGCCCGTCTACGGCCCCGGCGGTTACGGTATCAACCTTTAATCACGAACCCCGCCCCGGAGGTTACGAGGGCAGAAAGGAAAATGTTATGGCAAAGAGAAAGTCCGAACCCGTTATTACTCACACTGAGATCTACTCCCGCGCAATCAGCACTATTTTATCTGAAATCAAGTCTTGGGAAGATCGCTGTGAGGGATTTCCGCAGGAGCAAAAAGAGGATATGGTGAGCAGAGCCACCGCCCATTTGCTTCCCAAGTTGGATGCACTGAAAGAAATGTACCGCTTTGAGTGCGGAGACGAGTACGTCTAAGCCGAAACGGCCCCAGGGCCGTCGCCGGGAACCGCCCCACCCGGCCTGATGATGGCAGGGCAGAAAGGATAACACCATGAGAAGACGGAGCAAGCGCACAACGGTATGGGCCTATCTGGACGGCAAAAAGCTGGTTGATGTAGTCCGGGCGGCCCTCGACAATAACATGATGGTGGACGATATGAAGGCCGTGCTAATCCGGGAGAATCCCGGCCATGAAGTCACCTTTAAGGTGCAATAAAAGAGGAGGTTTCAATCATGCCGAGAATGCAAAACGAGAAGGGCGAGGCCCTGTACTACAACGTGATTATGAAGAACGGGAAAATCCAGTATGCCCTCAAGGCCATTGGTGAGACGGTGATCCTGGGCCGGGACCGGCAGAAACGGAAGTACCGGGCCTTTGCCCAGGAGGCCCAGGCCGAGCGGTACCTTCAGCGGTATGGGTTCACCAGTGCGATCTACTAAGCGGCAGAACAAGCCGTAGCGGTGTCCTCCCCCATAATGGGGCCAGGGCACC
>OFFJ01001075.1_pt1 | contig 21036 bp, 11 predicted proteins | sample 1521261 | NCBI WGS metagenome assembly OFFJ01 (sample SAMEA3504122, study PRJEB24116) | mouse gut metagenome | biome: mouse gut; feature: mouse-associated habitat; material: faeces | place: Denmark | collected 2011 | reverse complement strand
AGAACAACGACTACGATTGCGTCATCATGTCGCACGACCAGTTCGGCAAGATACCGCAGTCGCCGGAATTGCAGCAGCGCATCCTGCAAGCAGAGCTTGACACGGTGGAGGAAAACCTCGAAGTGCTACGGCAGCAGGGAAAGAACGTGTCGCGGGCGATGCTGAAAGGATTGGAGAAGCGCAAGCACAACCTTGAAGCGAAGCTGGAGAAGGTGGAACACGCCATAAAGTCACGCACGGACGACGTGGTGGATTTCAAGCAGATGGGCATCGACCACATCTTCATAGATGAGAGCCACCAGTTCAAGAATCTGACTTTCAACACGCGCCACGACCGTGTGGCGGGATTGGGAAACAGCGAGGGAAGCCAGAAGGCACTTAACATGCTCTTTGCCATACGCACCATACAGGAGCGCACAGGAAAAGACTTGGGTGCGACCTTCCTCTCCGGCACGACTATCAGCAACTCACTGACTGAATTGTACCTGCTGTTCAAGTACCTGCGCCCGAAGGAGCTGGAACGGCAGGACATAAGGTGTTTCGACGCTTGGGCGGCGATATTTGCCAAGAAGACGACGGATTTTGAATTTAACGTGACGAACAATGTGGTCCAGAAGGAGCGTTTCCGCTACTTCATCAAAGTGCCGGAGCTTGCCGCCTTCTATAATGAAATCACGGACTACCGCACGGCGGAGGATGTGGGCGTTGACCGTCCTGCCAAGAACGAGATACTGCACCATATACCGCCCACGCCGGAACAGGAGGACTTCATACAGAAACTGATGCAGTTCGCCAAGACGGGCGATGCCACCTTGTTGGGCAGGCTGCCGCTTTCGGAAACGGAAGAAAAGGCGAAGATGCTCATCGCCACGGACTATGCCCGGAAAATGGCACTCGACATGCGCATGATAGACCCGAATTACGAAGATCATCCCGACAACAAAGCGAGTCACTGTGCCAAGATGATCGCGGAGTATTATCAAAAATACGACGCCCAGAAAGGCACGCAGTTCGTTTTCTCTGATTTGGGGACATACCAGCCGGGCGACGGGTGGAACGTCTATTCGGAAATCAAGCGCAAACTGACGGAGGACTACGGTATACCGCCAAGCGAGGTGCGCTTCATTCAGGAGTGCAAGACCGACAAGGCGCGGAAGGCGGTGATAGACGCCATGAACGCCGGGACGGTGCGTGTGCTGTTCGGCTCTACCTCTATGCTCGGAACGGGTGTGAACGCCCAGAAACGGTGTGTGGCTATCCATCATCTCGATACGCCGTGGCGACCGTCCGACTTGCAACAGCGTGACGGACGCGGAGTTAGGGCAGGTAATGAGATTGCCAAACATTTCGCCGGGAACAACGTGGATGTAATCATCTACGCGGTGGAGAAGTCACTGGACAGCTACAAGTTCAACCTCCTGCACTGCAAGCAGACTTTCATAAGCCAGCTCAAAAGCGGTGCGATGGGTGCGCGTACCATCGACGAGGGGGCAATGGACGAAAAATCGGGCATGAATTTCTCGGAATACATGGCGTTGCTCTCCGGCAATACCGACCTGTTGGACAAGGCGAAACTGGAAAAGCGGATCGCATCGCTCGAAGGGGAACGCAAGTCGTTCAACAAGGGCAAGCGTGATTCGGAGTTCAAGCTGGAGTCAAAGACCGGCGAGTTGCGCAACAACACGGCTTTCATAGATGCCATGACGGAGGACTGGAACCGCTTCCTGTCGGTGGTGCAGACCGACAAGGAGGGCAACCGCCTTAATATAATAAAGGTGGACGGAGTGGATTCCGCCGATGAGAAGGTCATCGGAAAGCGTTTGCAGGAGATAGCCAAGAATGCCACGACCGGAGGGTTGTACACGCAGGTCGGTGAACTTTACGGTTTTCCGATAAAGGTGGTGAGCGAAAGGATACTCAAAGAGGGATTGGAGTTCACCGACAACCGCTTCGTGGTCGAGGGGAACTACAAGTACACCTACAACAACGGGCATCTGGCGATGGCTGACCCGTTGGCCGCCGCCCGCAACTTCCTCAACGCGATGGAGAGGATACCCTCCATCATCGACCAGTACAAGGCGAAGAACGAGGTGCTGGAGATGGAGATACCGCAGTTACAGGAGATAGCGGGTAAGGTGTGGAAGAAGGAGGACGAGCTGAAGCAGTTGAAGTCCGAACTTGCCGCCCTTGACCGAAAAATTCAGCTGGAGCTTGCGCCACCCACGCCCGAAGTCGCAGAAAAGGAGAATGAAGGGCAACAGCTCAAGCCGGAAGCGGAAGATGTGAGGAACAGGCAGGCGCAATATCCCGAAAATGCACCGCCGCAGATACGCAGTCCGGCGGATAGTATCGTTGCCAACCATGTCATAATCGGGCGTCCGGGACTGTATGCCAAGGAGGAAACCCGGTCCAAAGGATTGAAAATATAACCTAAGGAATTTTATCTGAAGTATTAATAAGGGCTATCCCAAAAGGTCTAAAAGTAAATTTTATCCTTTCTGCAAGTATCTATAGGATGGCAACTGCATTTTTTTCTTTTTGGGCAGCCCTTATTAAAATTTATTCTTATTTTAGGTTATATACATTCATGTCCATTTATGTAAAAAATTCCTGCTGACCTTGTTTATGTCTTGTCAGTCACCATTTGCAAAACCATATTTGACCCTCAAAGAGGCTGAATTTGATAAGTAACTTGCTACATACTCATAATAAGGAGCTAAATAGAACACGAATGGGAAATACACAAATGCTAAACTAAAGAAGATATTGGCCAAAATAAACGCTATACCGAGAGAGAAACTTGATTTTTCAACTTCCTAAAACGGTGTTGTTCAAACATTTCTACTTATTTGTACTTGCCAGTTGAACCTACGCTTCCCTAATAAAATGTCTATGGTAAAAAGTTAAAAAATCCTCCCACTTTTGTTAGATATATTTTTTTGTGTAATTTTGTAATCGTTATGCGGCAGTAATAATATACATATTAATACGAGTTAGTAATCCTGTAGTTCTCATATGCTACGAGGAGGTATTAAAAGGTGCGTTTCGACAATGCATCTACTGTAGTATATTATTGCTTAATCCAAATGAATATTATAAATTTAGGAATTCTTGCTCACATTGATGCAGGAAAAACTTCCGTAACCGAGAATCTGCTGTTTGCCAGTGGAGCAACGGAAAAGTGCGGCCGTGTGGATAATGGTGACACCATAACGGACTCTATGGATATAGAGAAACGTAGAGGAATTACTGTCCGGGCTTCTACGACATCTATTATCTGGAATGGAGTGAAATGCAATATCATTGACACTCCGGGACACATGGATTTTATTGCGGAAGTGGAGCGGACATTCAAAATGCTTGATGGAGCAGTCCTCATCTTATCCGCAAAGGAAGGCATACAAGCGCAGACAAAGTTGCTGTTCAGTACTTTACAAAAGCTGCAAATCCCGACAATTATATTTATCAATAAGATTGACCGTGCCGGTGTGAATTTGGAGCGTTTGTATATGGATATAAAAACAAATCTGTCGCAAGATGTCCTGTTTATGCAAACTGTTGTCGATGGATCGGTTTATCCGGTTTGCTCCCAAACATATATAAAGGAAGAATACAAAGAATTTGTATGCAACCATGACGACGATATATTAGAACGATATTTGGCGGATAGCGAAATTTCACCGGCTGATTATTGGAATACGATAATCGCTCTTGTGGCAAAAGCCAAAGTCTATCCGGTGCTACATGGATCAGCAATGTTCAATATCGGTATCAATGAGTTGTTGGACGCCATTTCTTCTTTTATACTTCCTCCGGCATCAGTCTCAAACAGACTTTCAGCTTATCTCTATAAGATAGAGCATGACCCCAAAGGGCATAAAAGAAGTTTTCTTAAAATAATTGACGGAAGTCTGAGACTTCGAGACGTTGTAAGAATCAACGATTCGGAAAAATTCATCAAGATTAAAAATCTAAAGACTATTTATCAGGGCAGAGAGATAAATGTTGATGAAGTGGGTGCCAATGATATCGCGATTGTAGAAGATATAGAAGATTTTCGAATCGGAGATTATTTAGGTGCTAAACCTTGTTTGATTCAAGGATTATCTCATCAGCATCCCGCTCTCAAATCCTCCGTCCGGCCAAATAAGCCCGAAGAGAGAAGCAAGGTGATATCCGCTCTGAATACATTGTGGATTGAAGACCCGTCTTTGTCCTTTTCCATAAACTCATATAGTGATGAATTGGAAATCTCGTTATATGGTTTGACCCAAAAGGAAATCATACAGACATTGCTGGAAGAACGATTTTCCGTAAAGGTCCATTTTGATGAGATCAAGACTATCTACAAAGAACGACCTATAAAAAAGGTCAATAAGATTATTCAGATCGAAGTACCACCCAACCCTTACTGGGCCACAATAGGGCTGACTCTTGAACCCTTACCGTTAGGGGCAGGGTTGCAAATCGAAAGTGACATCTCCTATGGTTATCTGAACCATTCTTTTCAAAATGCCGTTTTTGAAGGGATTCGTATGTCTTGCCAATCTGGTTTACATGGATGGGAAGTGACAGATCTGAAAGTAACTTTTACTCAAGCCGAGTATTATAGCCCGGTAAGTACACCTGCTGATTTCAGACAGCTGACCCCTTATGTCTTCAGGCTGGCTTTGCAACAGTCAGGTGTGGACATTCTCGAACCGATGCTCTGTTTTGAGTTGCAGATACCCCAAGTAGCGAGTTCCAAAGCTATTACAGATTTGCAAAAACTGATGTCTGAGATTGAAGACATCAGTTGTAATAATGAGTGGTGTCATATTAAAGGGAAAGTTCCATTAAATACAAGTAAAGACTATGCCTCAGAAGTAAGTTCGTACACTAAGGGCTTAGGCATTTTTATGGTTAAGCCATGTGGGTATCAAATAACAAAAGACGGTTATTCTGATAATATCCGCATGAACGAAAAAGATAAACTTTTATTCATGTTCCAAAAATCAATGTCATTAAAATAATGGAGCGGTCAGGAAATTTCTATAAGGCAATACGGTTGGGATATATACTTATCTCCATTCTTATCGGATGTATGGCATATAATAGCCTCTATGAATGGCAGGAGATAGAAGCATTAGAACTTGGCAATAAAAAAATAGACGAGCTCCGAAAAGAAATAAACAATATCAATATTCAAATGATAAAATTTTCTCTATTGGGTGAAACAATACTGGAATGGAACGATAAAGATATCGAGCATTACCATGCACGGCGTATGGCAATGGACAGTATGCTCTGCCGTTTCAAGGCCACCTATCCAGCAGAGCGCATCGATAGTGTGCGCAGTCTTTTAGAGGATAAGGAACGACAGATGTTCCAGATAGTCCGGTTAATGGATGAACAACAATCTATTAACAAGAAGATAGCCAATCAAATTCCGGTTATTGTACAGAAAAGTGTGCAGGAACAGTCCAAAAAGCCAAAACGAAAAGGTTTCTTAGGCATATTCGGCAAAAAAAAGGAAGTAACTCCAGCAGTATCAACCACTATCCTTCATTCGGTCAATAGAAACGTAATCAGCGAACAGAAAGTGCAGGATCGCCAATTGTCGGAACAAGCCGACAGCCTTGCAGCTCGTAATGCAGAACTTAACAGACAACTGCAAGAATTGATTTGCCAAATAGAAGAAAAGGTACAAACCGAACTGCAAAGCCGGGAAAACGAAATAGTTGCCATGCGTGAAAAGTCATTTATGCAAGTAGGCGGTTTAATGGGATTCGTTCTTCTATTGTTGTTAATTTCCTACATCATCATACATCGTGATGCAAAAAGCATTAAACAATACAAGCACAAGACAACTGATTTGATAAGGCAACTGGAACAATCCGTACAACGGAACGAGGCACTGATAACGTCAAGGAAGAAGGCGGTACATACTATCACCCATGAACTGCGCACACCGCTGACAGCAATAACAGGCTATGCCGGACTGATACGGAAAGAACAGTGTGAGGATAAGTCCGGGCAGTATATCCAAAACATACTGCAATCCTCCGACCGTATGCGGGATATGCTTAACACTTTGCTTGACTTCTTCCGCCTGGACAACGGCAAGGAACAGCCCCGTCTGTCACCCTGCCGGATTTCAGCAATCACGCACACACTTGAAACGGAGTTCATGCCTGTTGCCGTGAACAAAGGGCTGTCCTTGTCCGTGAAGACTGGACACGATGCCATTGTATTGACCGACAAAGAGCGAATAATACAAATCGGGAATAACCTGCTGTCAAACGCTGTCAAGTTCACAGAAGAAGGCGGTGTTTCTTTGATTACTGAATATGATAATGGAGTTCTGACACTGGTCGTTGAAGATACAGGTACAGGCATGACAGAAGAGGAACAGAAACAAGCGTTCGGTGCGTTTGAACGTCTATCAAATGCCGCCGCAAAGGAGGGTTTCGGGCTTGGGCTTGCCATAATGCGTAATATTGTGTCGATGCTTGGCGGAACAATCCGTTTAGACAGCAAGAAAGGGAAAGGCAGTCGTTTCACAGTTGAAATTTCTATGCAGGAAGCTGAAGAACAGCTTGGATATACAAGCAATACACCTGTTTATCATAACAATAAATTCCATGATGTTGTCGCCATTGACAATGATGAGGTATTACTTCTGATGCTGAAAGAGATGTATTCCCAAGAAGGAATACACTGCGACACTTGCACCGATGCTGCGGCACTGATGGAAATGATACGCCAGAAAGAATACAGCCTGTTGCTGACAGACTTGAATATGCCCGATATAAACGGTTTCGAATTGCTGGAACTGTTGCGTTCGTCCAACGTGGGCAATTCACCAACAATCCCGGTGGTTGTGGCAACCGCTTCGGGCAGTTGTAACAAAGGGGAACTATTGGCAAAAGGCTTTGCCGGATGCCTGTTCAAACCGTTCTCCATATCGGAACTGATGGAGGTTTCCGACAGGTGTGCCATAAAAGCGACACCGGACGGGAAACCGGACTTTTCCGCCTTATTGTCCTATGGCAATGAAGCCGTCATGCTGGAAAAGTTGATAACTGAAACAGAAAAGGAAATGCAGGCGGTACGGGATGCAGCAAAAGAAAAAGACCTGCAAAAGCTGGATTCCCTGATCCACCACCTGCGCAGTTCGTGGGAGGTGCTCCGTGCCGACCAACCGCTGAATGTACTTTACGGATTGCTTCGTGGCGATGCTCTCCCGGATGGTGAAGCGTTAAGCCATGCCGTGACTGCCGTGCTGGATAAGGGAGTGGAAATAATACGGTTGGCAGAAGAGGAAAGGAGAAAATACGAAGATGAATAAGACAAAAATAATTGTGGTGGAAGACAACATCGTGTATTGCGAATATGTCTGCAATATGCTGTCACGGGAGGGCTACCGCAATATGAAGGCTTACCACCTCTCAACCGCGAAGAAACATCTGCAACAGGCAACAGATAATGATATCGTGGTTGCCGACCTGCGTCTGCCTGACGGCAGTGGCATAGACCTTTTGTGCTGGATGCGAAAGGAGGGAAAGATGCAGCCCTTCATCATTATGACCGACTACGCCGAAGTTAATACCGCCGTGGAAAGCATGAAACTCGGCTCGATAGACTATATTCCCAAACAGCTTGTGGAGGATAAACTTGTCCCCCTGATCCGTTCCATACTGAAAGAACGTCAGGCAGGACAACGCCGTATGCCTATATTCGCCCGTGAAGGTTCCGCCTTTCAGAAAATCATGCACCGCATAAGGCTGGTAGCCGCCACCGATATGAGCGTGATGATATTTGGTGAGAACGGCACGGGCAAGGAGCATATTGCCCACCTGTTGCATGACAAGAGCAAACGTGCAGGCAAGCCATTTGTGGCGGTGGACTGCGGTTCACTCTCCAAAGAGCTTGCACCGTCGGCTTTCTTCGGACACGTCAAAGGTGCATTTACAGGTGCGGACAATGCCAAGAAAGGATATTTCCATGAGGCGGAAGGCGGCACGTTGTTTCTGGACGAGGTAGGAAACCTCGCGTTGGAAACCCAACAGATGTTGCTCCGTGCCATACAGGAGAGGCGGTATCGCCCGGTCGGAGACAAGGCAGACCGGAATTTCAATGTCCGCATCATCGCTGCTACCAATGAAGATTTGGAGGTATCGGTGAATGAAAAGCGTTTTCGGCAGGATCTTCTGTACCGCCTGCACGACTTCGGGATAACCGTTCCTCCGTTGCGTGACTGTCAAGAAGACATTATGCCGCTGGCAGAGTTCTTCCGTGATATGGCAAACAGAGAGCTGGAGTGTAGCGTGAGCGGGTTCAGTTCCGAAGCACGTAAAGCGTTGCTGACACACGCATGGCCGGGCAACGTGCGGGAACTTCGGCAGAAAGTTATGGGTGCTGTATTGCAGGCGCAGGAAGGTGTTGTCATGAAAGAGCATCTGGAACTTGCCGTGACGAAACCGACCTCTACTGTCAGCTTCGCCTTGCGCAATGACGCGGAGGATAAGGAGCGGATATTGCGTGCGTTGAAACAGGCAAACGGCAACCGGAGTGTCGCCGCAGAACTGCTCGGCATAGGCAGGACAACACTATACAGCAAACTTGAAGAGTATGGACTTAAATATAAATTCAAGCAATCATAGCCCGTAATTCACTGAATTTGGCTATCTTTGCATAACATTTGAGAAAAACGGCGATTGGCAGGAGCTTTTCGCCGCCAACATATAGGATAAGACCGCAAGGCGTTTCAAGCGAAAATCTGGTAAATTGGAACTACGGAGACGATTGCGTGATGCTTATGCTATGCTTACGCATAGCGTGCATTCACGTACTCTCCGTAAAGGCTTTACCAGAGCCATCGCTTGAAGGTAGTGTGAATTGCACGCTACTTTTTTACCCTTGCCTAACGAAAGGAAACGATTATGGGTAAAGTTCAGATTCTCGCCGTACTGACGATGGACGGATGTCTTTCTTCAGAGTTATATGATAAAGCACATCAGGATTTGTGCCTTGACCGTTGCGGTCTTGATGAAATCAGGAAGAAAGCCTTTTACCGTGTGACACCGGACTATTCCATTTCAATGCTGCACGAATGGAGAAAAGACTGCACAAACATCCGTTACCTCGCGGAAGCCACACCGGACACGGCAGACTATATAAACGGACTGCTGCGGATGCACGCTGTGGATGAAATCATACTATACACCGTTCCTTTCATATCCGGAAGCGGACGACATTTTTTTAAGTCGGCTCTGCCAGAGCAACACTGGACGCTTTCCTCTTTGAAAAGCTATCCCAACGGTGTATGTCGCATTATCTATATCCTTGATAAAAAAGCAAGATAGCCAAAATGTGCGGCAAGCATACATTTCTATTTTCAGGAATAGAATAAATGTTCCGATTACAAACAATTTAAGTCGGAGATAATTTGTCCTTGTGAAAAAATACTGAATTTTATACCTCTGAAATCCAGCACTTTGTAAAATTGAGTGTTGGATTTTTTATTTTCTGCCGCGTTTTTTGCCAATTATATTCATGTGCGCACGCAGAAAACAAAGTGTAATTTTCAAAATTGACAGAACCATGAATTATTTCTTGCTGGCGGAAACCGACTTTTTCCGCCTGATAAACGAAGCCGGCGACTGCAATATGGAAACGGCATACACGGCTTTCGCCACCCAAGTGATCGAACTGTGCAACGGCGGCATGGACATGAACCTTACCGTCATCGCGCTTGCCTACATCGAAATCGAGTTGCAGCACCATCCCGTACGTAATCTGTCAGAAGAAAAAAGAGAGATTGCCGCCTACGTCAGCAAGGCTCTGTCTTTCGTAAGAAAGATGCAGAAATTCCTTGCCACGCCCCAAGTGCCACCACTAATATCCGCCAACAACGCAACAGAAACCACCGCCAGCCTTCTTCAATGGACGGGCAATGCCATCGACCTCGTGGAACTTATCTACGGCATAGACGTGATGGGCTGCATCAACAACGGCAATATGCCGCTCAAACAGCTCGCCCCACTTCTCTATAAGATATTCGGGGTTGATTCTAAAGACTGCTACCGCTTCTACACTGATATCAAACGCCGGAAGAACGAAAGCCGCACCTATTTCATTGACAGGATGCAGGAAAAACTGAACGAGAGAATGTTGCGTGATGAGGAGTTGGAGCGGATGAGAAAATAAAAAAATATCCATTACATATGAGAAGACAGGAATACTCGTATCCTGTCTTTTTATTTTCATTTAATTATATATTAATTAGCACAATATATGTGAGTTTTTCATTCCTATAAGGACAAATTTCAGAAACGTATGTCTGGTAAATTATTGAGTCATCATAGTATGAACATATATCATTACTAAAAACAATGAAACAACTTCCATAAGATTGTGGTTGTAAAAATCGCCATTTAATAGCCCGTTTTTTTTGTAAAATTCGCCAATTAAAAAAATATGATTATCTTTGCATTATATTTTATAAGGTATGGAAACAGTAAATAGAATACTTCAAGAGAAGATTACAGCACGAATCGCGCCCAATAAAGCAGTACTGATTTTTGGTGCTCGCCGTGTTGGTAAAACGGTAATGATGCGTAAAATTGTGGACAACTATTCAGGTAGGACGATGATGCTCAACGGCGAAGACTACGACACATTAGCACTATTGGAGAATCGCTCAATAGCCAATTATCGGCATTTATTGGATGGTATTGATTTGCTGGCTATTGATGAGGCACAGAACATACCACAAATCGGTAGTATTCTGAAGTTGATAGTTGATGAAATACCGGGAATAAGTGTCTTGGCAAGTGGTTCTTCGTCATTCGATTTGCTGAATAAGACTGGTGAACCGTTGGTCGGCCGCAGTACGCAATTTCTCCTTACACCATTCTCGCAACGGGAAATCGCACAGACGGAAACGGCACTTGAAACCCGCCAGAACCTCGAAGCGCGCTTGATTTACGGTTCCTATCCCGAAGTAGTAATGATGGAGAACTATGAACGTAAAACAGACTACCTACGTGATATTGTCGGTGCATACCTGCTTAAAGATATCTTAGCAATTGACGGCTTAAAAAATTCGAGCAAGATGCGCGATCTACTGCGATTGATAGCTTTTCAGTTGGGCAGCGAAGTTTCTTACGAAGAGTTAGGTAAACAACTCGGCATGAGCAAGACGACCGTTGAAAAATACCTCGACCTATTGGAAAAGGTCTTCGTTATCTATCGTCTGGGGGCTTATTCGCGTAACCTACGCAAGGAGGTTACAAAAGCTGGCAAGTGGTACTTCTACGACAACGGCATTCGCAATGCCATTATCGGGGCTTTCTCACCGCTGGCCATTCGGCAGGATGTCGGTGCGCTGTGGGAGAACTACATCATCGGAGAGCGGCGCAAAGCGAACTTCAATGAGGGACTGCACAGGGAGTTCTATTTCTGGCGCACCTACGACAAACAGGAAATCGACCTGATTGAGGAGAGTGCCGACAGTCTTACCGCCTTGGAGTTCAAGTGGGGAAATAAAATGCCGGCCGCACCGAAAGCCTTCCAAGAAGCCTATCCCTATGCCGAGTTTCATGTGGTAAATCGGGAGAATTATTTGGAGTTCGTATAATCAATAAATTACGTATATGGAAACAAAACTACAATCCAAACAGCAATATCCGCGGTTTATCCAAAATAAACCGTGTGGTATTGACAAATTCGATGGAGGTTCGCAAGAAAGGTTGGCAAAAACTATTGCTCGCCATTTTTGTCAGAATGATTCATTGGATGAGGAATGTACTTTACCTCGAATTATCGGCATCGAAGGTATTTGGGGATCTGGAAAATCCAACGTGGTTAAAATGTTGGAACGTGAATTATCAGACGACTATTACTTTTTTGAGTATGACGCATGGGGACATCAAGAGGACTTGCAACGCCGCTCTATATTGGAATTGCTTACAAGCAAACTTATTGATGATGGTATCCTATCTGGAAATGCAACAATAAAAGTCAAAGGTGGAGGTACGAAAACCGTATCATGGTCTGAAAAGCTGAAATATTTATTAGCCCGTAAAACGGAGACCGTAACCGAAAAATATCCCCTTATCAGTAATGGTATGGTTGCGGCATTTTTGGTTGCAGTTTTAACTCCGATATTTACATTTATTGCGTATGCAGTAAAACCTACACCCACAACATGGTGGTTTTCTTTATTGTCTATTATCATAGCTGCACTGCCAGTTCTTATTGCATTGTGCGTTTGGAAATGGGCATATAGCAAAGATCATAAATATGGATGGAGTTATATGTTAGCTATTTATCAAGATAAAGTCGAAAAGGACGTTTGCTATGAGACTTTGAGCGAAGACGAACCAACGGTTTACGAGTTCAAAACATGGATGCAAGACATTTCTGATTTTATCAAGGAAAAAGGACAACGTAAATTAGTCCTTGTTTTTGACAACATGGATCGTCTCCCCGCTGAAAAAGTAAAAGAATTATGGTCTTCTATCCATACGTTCTTCGCCGATAGCGGTTTTGAAAATGTTTGGGCTGTTATTCCTTTCGATGAAACACATTTAGCTTGTGCATTCGGAGATGAGACCGACGAACAAACGAAACAACTGACCAAGTATTTTATCAATAAAACTTTCCCTATTGTTTATCGTGTTGCTCCTCCTGTTATTACCGACTATCGAAGTATATTCAACAAACTGTTTGTTGAAGCATTTGGAGAAACAGAAAATGAAGCGAAAGAAACTATAAATCGGATATTCAGATTGGTAAATCCTAATGCCAATGTTAGGGAAATTATATCATATATCAATGAGATGGTCGCTCTTAAACAAGAGTGGTGTAACGAAATTTTGATGATAAACATAGCATTGTTCTGTTTGAAGAAGACGGATATTCTGGCAAATCCAGTAGAACAAATATTGTCCGGCGACTATCTGAATGGCATTCAAACAATAATTAACAATGATCTGCAAACACAACGCGAAATTGCAGCTTTGGTATATGGTGTCGATGTTGAAGATGCTCGACAAATTCCATTGAAAAAATATATTGAAGGCTGCATCAACGGAGAAGAAGACCACGACATAAATCAATATGCAGAGACTAATAAACAATTTGACACTGTATTAGAAGAAGTTATACAATGTATGGACAATGCGCTTATCGATAAGATTATACATTGTTTGCATAAATTAACTCGAAAGAGCGATGTTATTCTGCGTGTATGGCAAAGAATAGCACAATTGAAATTAAAAGAATCCATAGAGAAGCAGGTGTTCCCTGTCGAATACCAAGAACTGCTGTTGCATTTAGACACGGAAAGCCAAAACCATGTGATTGCTCAATTATATAAGAAGATAGTTCGGTTCAATGACTTCAATGGCGGCGACTATTTCAAAACGTTAGATGCAATAGACAGGTTTATTGCGCAAAATAAGTTGGCGTGCGATTTTACGTCATTGATTGAAGCAAAAACAGTCAAGCCAAATACATTTATCGATTATATTCAAGCTGCAAATGCAACAGATGCTGCCTATCGGGATAACGCGACAACTAAAGCATATAAATATTATCAAGTAGCAACAAATTCGGAGGCGCTCGATAATTATTTGGCAAACTTACTACCCGATAATTTCGACCATGCAGATATTGTAAAAACGTTAAAAGATAATTCTACCTATACGTTTCCAACGCTTTTGCAAGCGATCACGAATTGCATTGATGAACAGAATGTAAATAAAGATAATATAGGGGCTATATTTACAACCTATCGTTTATTGGCATCTGACGAAGAAAGACCTTTACCTGTAACGTTAGATTCAACCTACATAAATCAGTTGCATTCTGAATTAGAAACTGATGGCCGAAACATTAAAGAGTCTGGATATTACGATTTAGTCGCCATGCAATTGGCACATGGTCATTCCGTTTCCTTAATAGAGGGTGGAGATATAAAATATGTTGCAGAACTCATGGACTATTATGTGGATCATGGAGACTTATTAGTAAATAGTGTGGGATGGAATATACCGCTATTAAATGAAACACTACAATACATGGTAAATCATAAACTTGGCTATAAATTATTGCTCTCAGACATATTGCCCCAATTTGAAGATATTAAGAACAGAATAGGTGTAACGGATGAGGTATTTATCGAGCATTTAGCAGAGTGGAATACCGATTTGGATAAGTATATCACTAAGAACAATATTAAAGATGTAATTCCTGACGCATCTTTTTACGATTTGACCACTAAAATAAGCAATGTCCTGACCGATCATATCAATAAAATAGCGTTCGAAGCGTTGTCTGAAATAAGTGTTGATACATTATACGCCCAAAGAACAGCACATACATCATATTATTGGTTTGTCGCAATAAAACATTTACTGGCTAAAATCAAATCCTTGCCAGATAACTTGACTGAATTTGGCAAAAAGATTCTGATGGATATTGCTTCTGGAACTCAAAGTTTGAATCCTTTCCCTAATTGTTTCAAGAATATAGTTGAAAGATTGGATAAACGAAAAATTAAATCGACAGTTACCGATATAAGAAATGATTTCTGCATCGGTAAAAAGACTATCAATGCAATAAAGTTTCAATTTTTCGAAACATGGCTTAGATCGCATGGTAATTTGAAAAGTCAAGCTGGAGACGTTATTGATAAAATAGTGAAACCTGTAATTTCCGATGGGGCATGCCGTTCATTGATTCTGCAAAACAAAGATTTTTATATGGATTTAATAAATACAGCAGGGGATGATGCTTATGAATTGAAAAAGAGTCTCCGAAACCTCATACAAAAAGATTCAGATCCGCAATTGGTTAAATTTGTCAATTCGATAGATTCAGTACCTGAGGTTGAAACCGCGTAAGTATTTGTCTAACAAGTCCGAATTTTACGATTTTACCCGTCAGAACTGAAGTGCCCCCCAAAAAAATTGTATCCAACTTTTGGGGGTCACTTCAAACTTCGATAGGGATAATTTTCAATTTTGGGGACTTGTTAGACAGTCTCATTATCTGGTAGCAGTTTACACAGCACCGGATCGTTTTTGATACGCTCCAGTTCCTCCTGCACAATCTGCTTCACCTCTTCCTTGATGCGCCGGTAGTTCGCCTGCACCGTTTCCTTCATGCGGTCGTTGCCGTCCTCGTCCGTGAAGTTTGTAATGACGGGAATTTTCTTGTAGGCACTTTCTTCCCGTTTCACCTTTTCGGCATCCACCACAATCTCGCAATGAAAAATCTTCTGCTCGATACGCTCGTTGAAGTTGTCGGATACAGAACCGACAAACATTCCCTGCGTAAGCCCGGAAATCTTACTCGGTGGAATGAGCGCGTCCATCTGCGTGTTGATGGAGGTGGAAACATCCTGCCGGTTGATGGAGATGGACTGCCGTTTCTGCAACACCTTACCGAACCGCTCGGAGAGCGTCTTGGCTGTTTCCCCCACCACCTGACCGGAGAAAATATTGCCGACAGTGTTCATCACGTAGGCTAAGTAACCGACGCCCAATTTCATATTTCTATGCTGGGTTTCCGGGTACTCGCCCCCAAACCGGACGTACACCTTTCGATGTATCCGGCTTTCCATTGTTTCTGTCAATCTATAATTTGCCATTGTGTATCAGTTTATGGCAATTATGACATACTGCTATCGTTTTTCTTTTACGTGCAATCATGAACTTTGCCCATGAGTTTTTCTTTTTCAAGTCTTTGAGCTTACGCACATGGTGCATTTCAAGATTTTCGGTAGCCCCACAGTATTCACATACACACGCACTTAACCTGTCTATAAGACTGGTTCGTACAAATGTATATTTCGACTTGGGTAGTTCATCGAAATTTGCAATCTGACATCCGTCCTTCTTGCGTTTGAAACCGTCATGATAGAAAATTCTTGTCCTCTCGTTCCCTTTATTGTCTTTGAAACGTACACCGATTTCCTTTCCTACACGCAGCTTTTCCCTCAGCTTTTTACCTTTTATTCGGTATTTCTGTCCGAAAGTTTTAATCATGCTCTGTTTCATGATAGTATAAAACGAGTTAAGAACGTTACTGTTGTTTGCGATTGAGTAATAGTTGTAGAAACCTCGTATCTCGGAATTATATTTATCCAATATTTCAAGGTCGTCATTGACTGAAAGATAACCTCTCGGAATACCTTTCCACACCTCTTTGCCATTAACTTTGTTAATCTTGACGGCATCGAGTGCTAAAAGTTTCTTCCGCATAGATGCAGTAGTCACTTTCAAGACGACTTTGTTTCCGTAAAAACGTTTCAGTACTCCGTTTTTATCTCTCTTGGCATCGTTTGTTTTTCGTATGCACACATCGAATCCCAAGAATTTGGCAGGCTGGTTTCCATGCGTAATGAGTGTCTTTTCATCGGACAGTTCAAGTTTCAGCTTTGATTCAAGATATTCCTTGATGTCAGCCTTTATCCTTTGGCTGTCCTCTTTTGAGCCAATCACTCCTATCAGGAAATCATCTGCATAACGGACATATTTCAAGCGTCTGTAATTGCTGTCCATACTGTCCGCAGCGGGTATTTGTACTCGTCTCTTTTCTATTTCCTTAATCTCATTTTGCAGCATGAGGATATTCCCCATGTCTGTCTCCTTTTCAAGTTTCTTGATGACAGTCCTCTTGCGTCCTTCAAGTTTGCGGTGTTCAGGATTCCTGCGCCTTTTCTTCCCGTTGTCAAACTTTTTGATGTATTCCTCCATATACTTGTCAAGTTTGTCCAAGTATATGTTTGCCAGTATGGGGCTTATAATCCCTCCTTGCGGAGTGCCGCTATAATTGCGGTGGAATACCCAGTTCTCCAAATATCCTGCGTTCAGAAACTTTCTCACAAGGCGTATGAAACGGTCGTCTTCTATGCGCTCTTTGAGTATGCCGACCATTACATTGTGGTCAATGTTGTCGAAAAATCCTTTGATGTCTCCTTCGATGAACCATTTTGCCCCGATGAAATTGTCTTGTAGATATTTCAGTGCAGTATGACAGCTTTTATCAGGTCTGAAGCCATGAGACATGTTGCTGAAACTATTCTCATAGATAGCTTCGAGCACCATTTTCATAACTTCCTGCACCAATTTATCTCTGAAAGCAGGTATGCCGAGCGGACGCATCTTCCCGTTCTTTTTGGGAATATACGTTCTTCTTGCAGGCATAGGCTGATAGCTTTCCTTTTTCAGTTCTTCTATCAGTTGCTTGATTTCTTTCAGGCTCGTTCCGTCAATGCTTTTTCCGTCAGAACCTTTGGTTGTATTGCCTTGCTTTTTAGACAATTTCTGATAAGCTCGGTAATACATTTCTTCATTAAACAAAATCCTGTACAACCGCTCGAACTTGTAGTCCGAATGATTGCTGTGTTTCGATAGATTGTTTAATACTCTTTCTGGATGTCTCATAATGTCTCTTCACATTTTCCGTTAATTGTATTAAAAGAACCAACTGCCGCCCTTTGCCATGTACAAGGCTTTCCCTTGCTCGGACTACTACGGCGGCTCCGTTACCATATCGGATATTCAGAGGTCTGCACCTCATAGCCGTTTTCTCGGCTTTCCGATTTAGGTAATCCCCATTTAGACATATAATAACATAGCTCGACAGATTGTCGGATATGACTTCCGCCCTTTACGTTTATAACATTGTGCTGCAACCAGTTCCTGCCATATTTCCCCAAGTCATATGGAAATAGGGATTGCAGTATGACGATTATAGTTACCTTGACGTCATAGTTTAAGGCTCTAACCACTCGGACTATCATTCAATCAGTATGGACTTTATCCTCGTATCTGTCTTTTCACCCACCATTCAGTCGCGGTTTGGTAACTTCACCGACTTATGGCTTTGCTGACGTGCTACACTCCCTGTCCGATTTCTCTTTCAGATAAGTCAGCGGTGATAGGTCATTTCAAAGAACACTTGCCTAATCTCTTGCCATAGAGATAATTATTATATGCCCTTATGGGCGCACCACTTTCGCCTCTTTGTCCCCGTAGTCACGCACTAACTGGCTGAAATCCTGAAAGCCCAGACACACGGCAACCTTGTTGCTTCGGGCGGTAGCTATAAGATTGTCCAACCCTTTGAAGTATATTGTGGGCAACTCGTCGATGATGACCGATGACTTCAGCATCCCCTTCTTGTTGATGAGCTTCACGATACGGGAATTATACAGACCGAGTGCCGCACCGTAGATATTCTGACGGTCGGGATTGTTACCCACGCAGAGGATTTTCGGCTCTTCGGGATTGTTGATGTCCAGCGTAAACTCGCTGTCTGACATCACCCAGTAGAGCTGCGGTGAAATCATCCTCGAAAGCGGGATTTTTGCCGACGCTATCTGACCCATGAGCTGCTCCGCAGCCCCTCCAAGCCACGCATCCATGAACGGCGAAAGGTAGTTCTCCAGCTCCGGATAAGAGGTCAGTATCGGAAATATATCCTCGTAACGGCGGTTCAGAAACTCGATAGCATGGGGAAACGTGCAAAACTTCCCGTTCTGATAGATTTTGAGATACCAGATAATACTGGCAAACAGAATGATAGGTGACTCCACGAAGAAGTCGCCCTGCTTTTGCACCCACGTTTTATTGAGGTTGAGCATTATTGTGTAGGCACTCTCATAGGCATCCGTAATATCTTCCATAAAATCCGGGTGAATGGGATTGCACCGATGAGAGCGTCGCGGGTCGTCGAAGTTGATCACATAGAACTTCGGCTTTACCTTGTAGCCGTCCGGGTGGTTCAGCAAATGGTTGTAGGCAATAGTAGATAGGTCGGGATACTTGAAATCGTAGATGTATTGACTAAAGCCCTTTTCAATCTGTTGCTTGATAAAATTGTTTACCACGGCATAGGACTTGCCGCTGCCCGGCGTACCCAACACGATGGACGCACGGAAGGGATTAACTACATTGATCCAACCGTTGTTCCAGCGTTTCCTGTAATAGAAACGTGTCGGCAGATTGACCGAATACTCGCTTTCGATAAGCCTCGTTTCCTGCATGAAACTCTCGTTCTCGTTGTTGAAAACATCCTCCATCAAATTGTGTTTCAACAGGCGGCTCATCCACAGACCACCCATCAACAGGCAGACATAGCCCGTTCCAATGGTAAGGACATACAGTCCCGTCACCGCTTCAAGCGGCAGCGGCAGGGGCAGCAACCACCAGTTCAGGAAAAACAGCACGAACCCGACGGCAAATGCTGTCCAGATTCTCCCCCAAGTGATTTTCTCACCCTTGACACCCTTCGTACCCAGACAGGACAAGGCAAGCAAAAGGACGGAAAACAGCTTCGTGTAGAGAATGGAATGGAACAGCCCCGCCGTGCGGTCGAAGTTCAGAAGGATTTTGTCCACCACGCCGATGTTCACGCCCCACAGCCGGATGGCTTCGTAGCAGAACCAGTACACGTTCATGACCACTAAAATGATACTCACGGCACGCAGAAAATCCATGATTTTCGCCAATGCCCTCAAATCGTCTTCTTGTTGTGACATACATTGATTTTTTAATTGTTGATACTCTGATTACATACCCAAGCCCTTGCGTTTTTTCTTCTTTTTGCGCTTCATCGCCCGGATGAAAGCCTCTTCCTCGGCATCTACCGCCGGACCTTCGGGAGTGAGCAAGCCCATACCGCCCGATATATCTTCACTGTCGTAGGCGGTCTGCCCGTGTGCCTTGTCCGCAGCATCCACAGGGATGGATAGCGGTATCGGCGGTTGTCCGGCGTATGGCAGGGTGAAGTGTTCCTGCAAGGCATTCGCCGAAAGCTCCTTACCCATGCGCGAACCGTTCAGCACGCATCCCGTGCGGTGGTCGATGAAGGTAGCCCCATAGATGCGCCCTTCCTCTGTGTAGCGCAGTACGGTGTCGATGCCCTTCTCTTTGAGTTGGGATACAAATTTGTCCTTGTCATAAGTGCCTTGCAGCACGGAAAGGACGGTGCGTTTCGTCATGTCTGCCAGTTTCCTATCCTTGATTTCCGATTTGGAACGGACAAACTTCTTCTGTACGGCTTCATAGCCTGCGGACTTCCCGAAAAGCGAGGATTTGAACGGGTTGCCCACCTTGTTACCCTTGTCGTCCGTGACGGAATAGACCAGCCCGTGATACTCCCGTCCGCGCACGTTGCCCCTCGCTTCCTCCACCGTCATATTATATAAGGAAAGGAGCGCACGGTATTCGCCCATCGTCTGGAAACGGTACTGCCCATTCAGAGCCTTCACGGTGTTGCCTACCTGCTTCTTCACATCACCTGCCGATGCGGCCACCTTGCGCAACGGATTATCCAATCTCTGATTTTTACGTTCTGCCGGATGCAATCCGTACTTCTGTTCCAGTTCCCTGCGGATACGGTCGCTGCGGCGGTAGAGAAAATCCCGGTTGAGCCTTTTCCCGTTCTCGTCCACGTTGACCGTCACGATGTGCAGGTGGTGGCGGTCGATGTCCTCGTGCTTGAATACAAGATAAGGCTGGTTTCCGAAACCGAGTTTTTCCAGATACTCGCGGGCGATATTCTGCAACTCAATATCGGTCAGCACATCCTCCGGGTGCGGGTTGAGAGAGATATGCACCACCGGCTTCTCGATCTTCATCTGCGGTGGCAGGAAGGTGAGAAAACCCTCCATCGCCTTGCCTATGTCCACCGTTCCCGAACCGTCATTGTAGATGCGGTTGGTCGTAAGCAACCGCCCCTGCGCCTCGTTAATCTTCTCCCCGTTGTAGGCAATCGCGCCGTACAACGAACTTCCTACACTGATTTTTGCGACCATTTTGCCTCCATTTCCCTTGAAAGTTCCACAATCCGGCGGCTCAGTTTCACGAGTTCGACGGTGTGTTGCTCTAATTTGTAGAGCAACGCCATCGCCTTTTTCTCTGAAAAATGCAGCCTCAGTTCCTTCACGACTTGGTTGTAATTCGTACCCACGGCACGGAATTGTGCATGAAAATCCGACAGTTTGGTGTAATAGTCCACCAACGTCTTGTCCAC